>CETS01161804.1_pt1 | contig 15139 bp, 16 predicted proteins | sample 356391 | NCBI WGS metagenome assembly CETS01 (sample SAMEA2622673, study PRJEB7988) | marine metagenome | isolation source: saline water (ENVO:00002010), including
CAAGGTCCATACCGAGCCGTAGAGATGGGCTGAGCCAATGATCATAGGCCTCGAATTCACTCCTGGCTTCCTGCCTGTTTCCAGCATCCCATCTGGCGAGGATCCGCTCCGTTTCAGCGTGGTTTCCGATCTTTTCTGATCTGAACTGCCAGACTTTGAAAAGGACCACCGCGAGAGAAATCACAGAAACGATGGCGAGCAGCATCAGCACCGGACCACCAGTTTCGATAAGTGACTGCAAAGAATTCAGTATCGACATGATTCCATTCTCGTTTGAATGCGAATGGTGCCGACGCAATACGGCGCCGACACCACTCTCTTCCAGACCGCGCCCCCCAGCTCAGCTTGGTGGGTTAGAACGCCTTGGTGATGGCGAACTTCAGATTGCGACCGGGCGCATAGCGCGTGGAGAGGTATGGCGTGTAGGTATGGTCAAACAGGTTCTCAACGCTGAAGCGGAGTGAAAGCCCTTCGAGAACGCCCCCTTCTGGAGTGACTGTGGCGCGCAGATTTGCGACCAGATAGCCAGGTTCCTGCTCCGTGCCATCTCGCTCTGCTTTGTCGGCCAGGACAAACTCACTGCTCAGATCGAGGAGTGAATCGAAGCGCTTACCGAAGGTAATGCGAGCATTGTTGGCTGGGAAGTTTGTCCAGTCAGACTGTGCTCCACTGGTTTGTGTGCGTTCGGCATCCATGAAATTCGCGTTGAAATCGACATAGAAGCCAGACCGGCGTGCATAAGACGCCTCAAGCTCCAGACCCTGGATTTCAACTTCGCTGACGCCCGAATAAGATGTGACATCCGTCAGCTCAGTTTTGTAGAAATTACCTTTCAGAGAGACAAAATCCTGTTCAGTGAAGACACCGATCTTGTCGTAGGACGCGCCGAACTCAACCGTATCGGCAATTTCTGACTGTTCGCGGAAAACTGCACTCTGCAAATCGTCGAGGATTGGAAGTGCTTCTGTGTGAGCATAGCTGCCGAAAACCGCAAAACCATTATCGAACTCATAGCGCAGCGACGCGCCGCCCATCAGGCCATCTTCCTCATAGGTTTCTGTCAGGCCGAGCGCCGGATCAGGATCGAGCTCTGAGGTCTCCCACCGCAAGGCCGGCGTGAAGGTGAACCCGTTTCCGAATCCAATCTGGTCGACGACGAAGACCGCAAGGCGATTATCATCCCCTCCTGGTGCCGAATTTGCCGTCAGCCGCTCTTTGTTGATGATTTCCACACCGGTCCGCAATTCGTGTGTGATTGAGCCGGTCGCGATGAAGGCCGAGTTTTTTGCGGTCAGCTTGGTTGTCTCATAGCGGTGATCTGCATCAACTGTTGCAAAACACCCGAAAGGACCGCTTCCGACGATACATTCCTGCGTAATCTCCTGATTTGCGTAAGACAGGATGACATCGAGATCAACAAGATCGCTGGCAGGGTTATAGTTATAGCCGAGTGTGGCGGTATTTGATTTGGTGTCGCGGTCTACATTGCCGAACGATCCGCCTGTGGTTCCGAAGGAATCGTATGGTTTGTCACGTTCTGATGTTTCTGTATCCGTGAAGCTCGCTGTCAGGCTGTGGTCTCCGGCAGAGTATTTTGCCTTCAACAGAATGGACGGGAGCTCAAACTCACTGTTTTCGATTGTGTTGCCCTGCCCATCGACCTGATTGCCTTGTTCGCGCCAGGAATAGTTCGCGAGAAATTCGAGGTTTTCAGTCGGCTGCCACGCTGCAGTGCTGGAAGAATTAAATCCGTTCGAGTTCGTCGATCCGCCAAGAGACTGACGGAATGCGAAACCTGGCTCATCGCCGGTCAGGGCAGACGCATCAATTGTCTCCAGACGAACCACCCCGCCGACAATGCCAGACCCGTATTCGAAACTGCCAACTGTACCGCGTATGACTTCAACACTCTTATAGAGTGAAGGGTCGGTGAAAAGCTGCGTGCCAATGCGGTAGAGCTCTTCAGAACCCACGCTCGCATTGTCCACCAGAATCGCGACCTTCTGGTCGGTTCCATAGGTGCCGTTTGCACCAAATCCGCGGATATTGATCCCCGAGCCAATAGGCGTACCGCCATTGACTAGCGTGACACCCGGAACGGAATCGATGAGCTCAGCAATAGTGTTGGCCTGGCGGTCTTCAATTTCTTCCTGATCAACAACAGTGACGGGTGTTGCAGTATCTGTTTGCACTTCACGCTTGCTCTCCCCCAGAGTCAGCGTTCCCAGAAACTCACCATCCTCTGTTGTGGCCGGAGGGGCGTCGTCCTGAGCCTGAGCGACCAGGCTTTGCTGGAGTGCAAGTAGAGCGATAGCCGCAGTGCCGGTTCGAAGTGCGTTCAACAGTGTTGGTTTCATCATAGACTTTCCCCAAAATACACAGCAAATGATAATCATTCGCAACTACGGAGGTGTCCTTAGCAGCTTCGAAAATAATTGCAAATAAGAATTATTCTCAAATATGGCAGGCAGATTACACTCAGACTACGTCGCTAGTCCTGCTATCCGCAGAACTCGATCAGGTATCAGCCTGTTTACATTCAGGCGCATTGAAGGGATTGCAGCAACAGGTAAGTCCTTCAACACTTGCCCCAGTAGTTCATGTTTGGAGTGCAACGCCACGAGGATGATCCCATCTTACAGCACAACGAAACTAAATTTTTTCGCTCGAGCCGGGGAGGCGGCACCCAGTGTTGATCGGCACCTGCACGAGGAATGCGATCTCCTCCTGGTGCTGTTGCTAATTGGCATTGGTGGTTTCGATCCACGCCTCAGCGAGGAAGGGGACTGCCAAGATCATAAGACAATGAGAAATAACAAGGAAACCCTTGAGTTCCGCGAATCCCGCGACACTTGTCATACAACACTCAAGAGAGCTCAAACGGCATGGCAAATTGCTCTTCAAATCAGCAGGATGACTTTTTCGAACCTCTCAGTCTTTCATCAACCGGCTCAGGTTTGCGCTCTGAAGACTCAAAAGATTAGCGGTCCATCAAGATCAAGTGGCACCTTCGCTCCAACATGATCGATACGCTTTTGACCATCGGCTCCCAATCTGTAGAATCTCAATCGTTCCTTGTCTGCGTTAATCTCCAGAATGAGTCGTTTCCGGAACTCAGCCCACTGCGCCGGCTCAACCTCGCACTCGAAGACCAAGTTCGTACTCTTTGTCAGTATTCCTTTTACAACCGGGCGACTCTGCGGAGCCGTTTGCGCCCCGCCGGGGTTTCCGTGTTAGCGTCGTATGTTATCAGCATCAGCAGGATTTATTTCCTTATCCATGCAGGATAGCCGTCGATATCCCCACGCAGATGAGGCGCCAATGCATTCAGAATCACACCCGTGGGTATCGCCTCCCGTAGAATAGCATGGCGGAGTTCCCTTCTCTTGCGCTCCGGACGGTGAATGCGCGAACTTTCTGAAAGTCGACATCTCATCTCCTCTGGACCAAGAATTCTGTTATTGCGTTGCAACGAATACTGACACGGAGAACAGAGAAATCCATTCTGTTTTCAGCTTTAGCGGCTCAGCCTGATAATCGCATTCTGCTCTTTCCAATCCATTGGAATGTCTGCCCTTATCAATCTGTCAAGCGTCAGCTCCGTTGGTTGTTCGCCTTCAAGGATCATTTCAACGAGTTTCGGGGAAAGGAATGCGAGTTCCAACCGGCGACGAATATTCGTTTTGTCGGTACCTTCACGTTTCGCGATATCGATAATCCTCTCACCGGCTTTCACGGCATCGAGATAGTAATGGGCTTTGGCTATTGCCCTGATCAGAACGAGATCCGGTTTTGTCTTTTGTCCACCATAGACGATCCGCGCTTCATTGCCTCGTCGACGCAGCTGATATGGCTCAGTGAATTGAGTGGACCCAGATTCATCAACCGCGTTGTCGCCAAAACATTCCCTCAGTTTTTCGAGATCCAAACTGAATTTGGCTTCGCTCTGGCTCAGCTCCAGCCTGTCGATCATGCCGAGCAGAACACTTTGGGTGAGTTCGGATTCCCCGTCTCGCAGACATCCATAAGTTTTGATCCACCTATTCACCGCATCAGACGCGAACCTTTCCAAATTGGGCGCTGGCAGTTTCCAATCGAGGCGATCAGTAACTTCTTTTGCTTTGCTTTTCGTCACGTAATACCGATAACGAACCTGCCCCTTTTTCGTGTGACTTGGCGTCAGCCTCATTCCGCAAGCAGAAAAGAGCTTACCGGCCAGCGGCGACGGACCGGTCTTTGCGGCGCTGCCTCGGGGCTTCACGGCATTCATGCGCAACCCGGCCTGTACCTTTTTCCAGATGTTTTCATCTATGATTGGCGGGTGCTGCCCCTGGTAGAGCTTATCCTTGTGCCGCACCTTTCCAAGATAGATAGGGTTTGTGAGGATCTTATGGATATATCCGCGAGAAAAGGGTTGCCCACCCTGCCCCCTCCCTGAACTGAACTCACGGCACCTCGATCGATAGCCAAGTTTGAATGCCTCGCCTTCGACCTTCGTCGTGCACCCAAGATCCAGATAAAGTGAGAATAGCTCGCGAACGATCGCTGCCTCATTGTCGTCAATCACGAGGCTTTGTGTTTTGGGATCAGGATGGCGACGGTATCCAAACGGCTCAAGCCCGCCCATCCACATGCCCTTGCGCTTGGAAGCTGCGAGCTTGTCCCGGATCCGCTCAGCTGTCACTTCACGCTCGAACTGCGCAAATGAGAGAAGGACATTTAGAGTCAGCCGCCCCATACTTGTTGATGTATTGAAGCTCTGCGTGACCGAAACGAATGAGCAACCCGAACGGTCAAAATCATCTACCAGCCGCGCAAAGTCAGCGAGAGACCGCGTCAGCCTGTCGATCTTGTAAACAACGATAAGATCGACTTCGCCGCTGCGGACATCGTCAAGTAATCTTTGAAGCGCTGGCCGGTCGAGATTGCCACCAGATTTGCCACCATCGTCGTATGACGTTGGGAGCAGTTTCCAGCCTTCCGCGCGCTGGCTTGCGATATAAGCTTCACATGCCTCCCGCTGTGCATCGAGCGAATTGAACTCCTGATCGAGCCCCTCTTCTGTCGATTTCCGGGTATAGATCGCGCATCGGACGAAGCGCTTCGCATTCACGCCTGTCATTTGCTTCTCTTCGGTTTCAGTCCGAAAAAGCGTGGGCCGGACCAATGAGCGCCCGTGATCTTTTTGGCGACTGCGGTGAGCGACTTATAAGTCTCTCCGAGATAGCGGATGCCATCGTCATCCACATCGACGACATGCTTCACGCCATTCCACTCGCGGACCAACCTGGTACCGGACCGCGCCCGGATTTCAGGCGGGCGCACTTTTTGCTCAGCAAGCACTCTATTAAGTTCAGCTCTAACGCCTTTCTTGAGTCCGCCAAAACGTTTGGCCTGCATTTCCCACGCAATGATACGGGCGAGCGTTTTATTTCCAATTCGCTTTGGTGGTCCCGCGCCAAGGACGGATGCATATCGCTCTGTCAGCTCAGCGCGGGACAGCCCTTCAAGCTCACCAATATCGACCTTCATGTCTCTGCGCCTTCATCCGCGCTAATCCGATATCGTGTGAGCTTGCCGTCCTTCGGAGGAATTCTGTCGATGGAATGCCCCGCCTGTCTAAGTCGCGTAAGTGCGGCGCGCGTCGTGTGCGGCTGCCAGCCGAATTTCTCAGAAAGCTCGGCCAGCGTTCTCCCGGACTTCCATCTAAGTGCTGCGCAAAGTTGTTCAAGCTTCGTTTTGGGTTTGTCGGTTTTCGCCTGTGTCATGAATGTCTCCAATCAGTTTCTCAGGCGCTACTGCCTGTACTGACTGGAGGCCGTGCCCCTCGTGAGGCTTCGACCCATCGCGACTATCTACTAACGACACTAGCGCTCGTTTAGCGTCACTAGTCCAGTCGCCTATTCAAATGTTCATGCAGTGATGAGTGACTTGGACATCATCTATTAGTTAGGAAAAAGCGGCTCCCAACCAGATGATTTGAAAGCTGTCTCACTGAGAAGTCACTTGCTGGACCGGTGACGAATAGATTGGATGAAGCCAGCGTCTTAGGAGACTGCCCGACGTTATCAAGCAGCACGATCCCATTGCATATACTCTCGAAGAGCAGCCGGGTCGGCGAGCCTCGCTTTTTCTTCAAACGTGAACTCGAACTCGTCCATGTTGAAGTTACCGATCTCATATTGATACCGGATGAAATCACGTTCGATATCACGGGGTATCAGGTTCTCAGGTTTCAGGCGGTCGATCCAGATCTCATCCATCTCTTCCCTGACTTTCTCGCGCATGAATTTTCTGAACGCGAGGTGCACTCTGAGGTGATCGACTGCCAATACAGAATGGTCGAGAACGGGGCGATGGTTCACACCCGCGAACGAACCGGTTGGACGATCCAGGTCCCAAGGCTTGGGCGCCTCTGCATAGTACAAACGGTGGTCGAATATCCTATCAATGAGAACCAATCCGAATAACTTCCAGATCGGATCGTGGTCAGGGATTTGGGCAACAAATTTGGCATGCAGGTCAGACATCATTTCAGCCTCTTCGTCATGGCAGAGGCCTTGTACCGCGTGAATCTTAAGTTCGGCTTCCAATCTCGCTCGCGCCTCAATCCCGACCAACAAATCGTTTAACTGTGCTCTGCTAAGTGGGCCTTTGCAGAATATTTCACCCGTCTCGCTACAGAGCTTCAGATGATCGGGGTGTGGCAATGGTAGAGAGAATGGATCGGAGGAGACAAATTCTTCGCGGAAGCGACGTTTCCAATAAGCGGGATAACGCATCATCGCGCCAATCGCCTCTTGCCGGTCCTGAGCAGTTCTAGCTATCGAGCTAGTCAGCGCTTTTTCCACTGTTCGATATGCGTGGATGTCGCCCTTAGCTGCTTTGGCCATCAATGACTTTAGCGCAACCTCCATGATGGGCATGGAGGTCACAGATCCGCCTTCAGTGACTTTGACTTCGGTTGCCGTCACCCGTCGGATCATTTCATAAAGGCTGGCAGAGTCAGCCTGATATCGGTTCCTTTTTCCTTTAGGTCTTCCGCGTGGATTTCCGGATCTACCTTTCTGGAACCGATGTTTTTTTGGCGGTCTACCATAACCAATCTTGTTGTCATCAGACATTGCCCGCCTCCATGACTTCAGCCTCGATCAGTACAGCTTCATCGTTCGCAAATCGCTCCCAGCGATTGATGATGACATTGCAATAATGAGGGTCGATTTCGCAGAGATAGGCGCGCCGTCCCGTCTTGTGGGCAGCGATGAGCGTCGATCCGGAACCACCGAAGAGGTCGAGCACAATACCCCCACGCCCCGAAACGTCGCGGATGGCATCAGCAATCATCTGGACTGGCTTCATTGTCGGATGCATGGCGAGATCATCAAGCCTGCCAGCCCCGAAGGAGTTCATGCCTTTATAAGACCAGACATTAGTTCTGTAGCGACCATGCTGCCCGAGTTCAAAAGTATTGATGTGCGGTGCCGTTCCTTTTTTGAACGCAAAAATGAGTTCATGGCGCGAGCGGTAGAAGGTGCCCATCCCGCCATTATCCTTGACCCAGGTAATGACGTTCTTGAGATCCTGATAGACACCGTCGCTTGCATCAAGGAGTTCGCGCATGTGCCGCCAGTCCATACAGACAAAATGGATAGAGCCGTCCTTGCTGACAGCAGCCTGGTTCTGACATGCACGCCTCAGGAAGTTGGTAAATTCAGCGCGGGACATCTCACCAGACGCCATTTCAAACTCGCGATGCTTGATGGCGCCCTTGCCGCCGACATTCCCCTCGATCCGCACATTATAAGGCGGGTCGGTGAAGATCATTTCAGCTTTCTCACCTGCCATGAGGGCGGCAATCACCTTTGAATCCAGCGCGTCTCCGCAGATCAGTCTGTGAGGACCTAATTGCCAGATCTGCCCAACGGTACATCGAAGCGAAACCTCATCATGTCGCGGGATGTGATCATCAACTGGATTGCCATCTTCTTCGGGCTCGATACTGTCTACCAGCATGTCGATCTCAGGGATTGAAAACCCCGTCAGCTGGACATCGAAGTCAATTTCAAGATCGAGAAGCGCTTTGAGTTCCTCGCCTAGCAGATCTTCATCCCAGCCAGAGTTGAGCGCGATCTTGTTGTCCGCGAGGACATACGCGCGCTTTTGTGCAGTGCTCATATGCGAGAGGCAGATGCACGGCACCTCAGTCCATCCAAGTGTTGATGCTGCCCTCACGCGGCCATGGCCTGCGAGGATGTTTCCGGCATCATCGATCAGAACCGGGTTGGTGAACCCGAACTCTTTAATGCTCGCAGCAATCTGACCGATCTGTTTTTTCGAATGGATTCGGGCGTTGGTTTTCCAGGGCTTAAGGCTCGCTATCAGACGATTTTCAATTGCATTCTCGAGCATTTTGAACTCCTTTTGTTCCAGGGCTCATTTCTGCCCTGTGATTCAGAAGCCAAACTGATGCAAGTGAAAAAATGCACTCGAATGCAATTTATTTTCACGCGAAGACAAAAAACATCCTCTTGATTCCATTAAATCGTATTTTTTTGTTATTTTCGGCCAATTTAGTCCGACATCATAGTTTGGGGCCCTTGTCGCTCGCCTCCGCCTCATCCACCGCAGCCAGAAACCCCGCCACGTAAGATTGAGGGATCTCGACCAACATAGAGCCCCGACGCCCAACGATCTTGAAAGACAGGACCTGCCGCTCGGCAAGTTCGCGGAGCAGATCAGTCGTAAGGTCAATACCGACGATCTCTGTTTTGAGACAGTTAGAGGTCGCGCAAGAAACATCCTGATCGACACGCGTTAGGGCGAAACGCTCACCTTCGCTATACGCCGCCTCGAAAGATGGCCAATCTCCATAAGTCGATTGCTTTACCCTGATCTGGATATCTGAAAAATTCTTTACGCCCGGGCCAGAGCGGCCAACATCAATCCCGATGAGACGATAAATGATGTAGCCATCCAGCATCTTGTTGCGATCAGGGTCCAGAAAGCGGATCTCTGGACCCATGGCCGTACGAGCCCCGATGTGTCGGTCATGCGTGAATGTCACAGCCGCCTTCACTGCATCACGAGATGAGGGCTCATTTCGGCTGGTCTGCGGCGTTCCACTCCGCACGGTTTCCGGTGTTGAGATATTTGACGCACACCCGGATGCCATAACAGCCAAGGCACCGAGGCAAGCGATCGACGGAACGATTTTCTTCGTTTTAAGTCTCCCATTTCATTCTATGAGTCTCATTACTGCTCATAGTGACGGAGAACTCAACCGAAAAATGAGACTCATAGGCTGTAGATAAATAGACAGCAACGACGCCGATTGTGTCGATGGATATTCGCAAACGGTTCGGGGCTCGCGTCAGAGCCCTCAGAGAAGAAAAAGGCTGGTCGCAGGAAGAACTGGCAGACCGATCCGGTCTTCACAGGACTTATATCTCATCCGTCGAACGCGGGATCAGAAATCCCACGATTACCGTTGTTGAGCAGATTGCTGCAGCATTGACGTTTTCAATGTCTGAGCTGGTTGCTAATATCTAGCATTCAGAAGGCCGGGCTTTTCAGATAATTGAACCGAGACAAATTTAAGCTGGATATGAAGTCCGCCTCTGAAATTTGCTGACATTGGAAAAGCAGCGCTGCATTTGTAAAATACTCGCGGTCTGGCCGAAAATCGCGTCTGCACCGGTTTCTGTTTTTCCAGACGCGACATTAAAATTGCCGACTTTGCTGACGCCATCTGATCTCTTGAGACACAACCCACGATGTGCGTCGACTCGGAGAACGAACTGAAATCTCCCAGTCCGTTTTTTGAACAGTGTGCCTGACAGCCAACACTTCGGCACGGCGCATTAGACGTCGAATTGGGGAAATTCGACCTCCCTGTTTTTTTTGAGCTCTCTAAAAATGGTGCCCCGGCACCGGTATCGTGACTACGGCCTGCCGACTTTTTACCCCTTCCCCTGTAAATTGCAGGGTCAGTGCTATAGGCTGAACGCCATTAGTATGATGAACTGAAAAAGAGATCTGCGGGGACTGAACTATTGGTGGGTATCAGCAAGCCGAACAAATCTAGTCTTGAATCTCTGATCGGAGCACTGGAAGGTTCCCCTGCTGCTGTCTGGGCTCAGGACACCGAGCTTCGATACTTATGGATCTACAATCCCTTTATGGATCTGAAAGACAGCGAAATCATGGGGAAAAGCGATCACGACTTGCTCGAATGGAATTTTGCAGATCGGATCACATCGCTGAAAAAGAGAGCCATGAACGAGGAGAAAGAGGTTCGAGAAACTGTCAAAATGGTGATGGAGGATAGTCACGAAACACATGATCTGTTCATCCGCCCAATCAGTGACGAAGACGGGACCTGTTTGGGAATAGTATGTGTTGCGATGCGATTGCCGGAAAGTGAGATGACCCTGGCTGACGAAGCCAATCATCGCATCAAAAACAGCCTGATGCTGGCACAATCATTGCTGCGAATGCAGCGAAGGGGCGCGACAGAGAACCACGCACGTGATGCACTCTTGCAAGCCGAGGGGCAAATTCAATCAATCGCGAAACTCCACGGCAAACTCGCGGATACCCACACCCAAGGCGTGGTCAATGTAAAAGACTATCTTGAAACCATTTGTACCGATCTGCTCGACTCCGTCACACAGACAACCCACTGCAGGTTGCAACAGACATAGCGGAGGAAATCATCTCCGGCCAGTCCGCGCTCAAACTAGCTCTACTCGTCAACGAGCTGCTGATGAATTCACTAAAGCATGCGAAACAAGTTGAACGTCCCCTCGTCGTCAGCATCAAGTTAGAATGTTCTGAGCTCAGTCATAAACTAACCGTGTCAGACAATGGCGACGGACTACCGGAAAACTTCGACCCGGAAAATGGATCGGGAATCGGCATGCGTATTTTGAAGACCCTGACATCCGACTTGGGAGCGCGCATGAATATTGATCGAAATAAAACGGGAGCATGTTTCGAGATCGATCTTCCTGAACGGCTGTAATGCCGCCGTTCTTAAGACCGACCTCCTCAAAGGCTAAGGAACATTCTCACATCTTATGCGTACCCTTGTTGGGGCTGGTCAACGCGAACAGCGATCTGACACAATTCAATACTATTGTTGATTTCAATTCGCCTGTTCGCTGAAACCCTCGGCAAGGAGGCCACAATGAAAATCAATGAAATTATGCAGGTAGGCTGCCAGACAATTGGACGCCAGGATTCAGTCCAACGTGCTGCACAGATGATGCAGAGTGAACAGATCGGTTCCATCCCTGTGGCGGAAGACGACCGCCTTGTTGGAATGGTTACTGATCGCGACATCGTTACACGATCGGTTGCGGCAAACCAGGCTCCTGATCAAACACAAATTGGTTCGGTCATGAGTGATGGCATACGCTATTGTTACGCAGACCAGGAATGTGATGATGTGGCGAAGAACATGAGTGAAGTTGGTGTTCGCCGCATGCCGGTTGTTGATCGCGACAAATCGCTCGTAGGCATGGTATCGCTTGGTGACATTGCAAATCGCGCGTCAGCTGGGGATGCAGGCCAGACACTTGCAGGCCTCAGGCAGCAGAGCTGAAATTCAGAAAGACCGGCTTCACCTAGCCGGTCTTTTTATTCGGGTTTTATAGAAAATCCCGTTCAACGACATCGTGCCAGCTTTTGCAGGCAATTCGTGTCTCGCCCTCAAATGCGTCCAGTTCCGCTGTGACATAAAATTTCTGGGTGTCGGCCTCGAGGCGTGTGCGGGTATAGGTTGAAATCTTCCAGTCATCACGTGACAGCTTGCGCTCCCACTCCGCTTCCGCCCGCACAGAAGAGAAATCTCCGGTTGTAACCTTATAAAGCTCTTTTGCGCTTGCAGAGACGGTCAGGTCGATATCGTTCAGCCTGACAGTCCCCCGATCATCAATCACCTCTAGCTGTGCATCACCACCGGCCAGATCATAGCCGATGCGCCAATCATTCCGGCTGGGCTTAATCATCGTTGAGTCTGGGGGGGCCGCACCCCTGGGTTCACCGAGATCCAGCAATCGTGTGTCCGACTGACGCGCTTCCCGAAATGGCAAATACAGTCGGCTGAGCCCTGTCCAGACGGATAGTCGCGTGCTTTCGGGAGATGGCCAGGCCAGCGGCCAGTAAACAGTCGATATGGATATTCGAAGTCGATGACCTGCAGGAAAACGCTGCGCGATGAAGTTCAGAGGCACCCTGACGCGGTATCGTCGTCCGGGCTCCAATGGCTCGGGATGACGGGCGCTGTTGCGATGAGTGAGGTTGAGGAGACCGTAAGTGACGCGAGTGAGTTGATGATCAGGTCTCATATCCGAAAGTCGAACAGCGACCATGGAGACAGGCTGGTCTGAAGCAATCTCCAGCTCCACTTCGGGAGCGCCGAGAACTTCAAGAGGCGCATCAAGAGGATCTGTCTGAAAGACGAGACTGCCGCCATCTTCCATGCGCTGGTCTCCTGCCAGATCTGGTCCTGTGGCGTAGGAGCACCATTTTCCGGCATACAAGCCGAGATTGACCGGTGACGAGACCTTAAGCTCGTGAATGTCGGTAGCGTCGGCGTCTGGCGTCAGATGCCGACCTGTGTCCAGCGCATATGTGCGATAATCGATATTGGAGGATGGCCATTCTTGTTCCGCAATCCACCGTCCATCTCTGGTTTCGTAATGCGTATTTGGTGGCGCACTATTCTGCATCCAGGCGCGAATCTGCGGTTCAGACTCTACCCCATTAGGTTTCTCTTTCAGCCACCGGTCCCACCAGCGAAGCAATTGGCCAAGAAAATCTATGGCGGGTCCGGGCTGTCCCAGATGCGGGTAGGTATGCCCCCATGGACCAACCAGACCCTTTCGAGGTCCTTTGAGATTCTCCATCAGTCGGAACACCGAGTTCGTATATCCATCAGCCCATCCACTGACCGCGAAGACGGGGATCCGAATTGCATCATAGTCCTCGCAAACAGACCCATGCCGCCAGTATTCATCTCGGCGTTGATGGTTCAGCCATTTGGTTAGCCAAAGACCGCTGCCTTCAAGCCGCTCATGCCACATGTCTCGCCAACGATCGCCGACCAGGGCAGGATCGGGCGGCATTGTGTTATAGGAAAACATGACGGCAGACCAGGACAGATTATCCCCCAGCAGAGTGCCGCCCATATGATGGATGTCATCGGCGTACCGGTCGTCCGTGGAGCTAACTGTAACAATTGCCTTGAGCGGTTCTGGCTGAAGCGCAGCAATTTGAAGACCGTTAAATCCGCCCCATGAAATCCCCATCATACCGATATTGCCATCGCACCATGGCTGATTTGCAATCCAGTGAATGGCCGCAACCCCATCGTCGAGTTCAGACTGCAGGTATTCGTCCTTCAGCACCCCCTCTGACTCGCCACTACCGCGCACATCCAGCCGAATGCAGGCATATCCATGGCCAGCGAGGAACCGATGCGTGATTTCATCACGGACGACGGTACCGAAGCGTTTCCGATAGGGCACATACTCAAGAATGGCCGGAACGGGCTTTGTCTCGGAGCATTTTGGTCGCCATATCCTCGCCGCCAGATGTAGACCATCGGTTACGGGGATGAAGACATTCGCCTCTTCTATAATGTCGTGTTCGTATTCTGTGACGGTGATCATGAGGGCGCTGGTGCAGGGAGTGGTTGAATCAAAATGGGAAGCGAATGAAGGCAGCGCAGATATGCGTCTTCGAGCATCTCTTCGTTGCTGCCGCCGAGGAACAGTTCAGCGAGTTCAAAACTATAGCTTTCCTGAAACGGAAGCTGCGTCAGCTGGTCACCATTGCGGACCAAAACGTTGAATTCAATATCCGGGAGGAGCCGTTCGAGCGCGTCAATCTCCTCCTGTGTGGGCACATGTCGGATCAGGCCGTCCGCTTCGAAGGATCGCAACACGAATTTAGCAGCGATCTCCTCTCTGCCCTGCCTCTGAGGCATGTCTGGTTTGCGCCCCAGGGCGAGGTCAATCGCCACCTTATGCTGGGATGCGCCGTCGACCATGTGGAACAGAGGAGAATGTGACTTGGAAATACGCGGATTGATCTCGAGGATCTGCAGATTGTCCGTCTCAGGGTTCCAGAAAAATTCGATATTGAACGGTGCGTTGTCATAGCCGATCTGGCGCATGATCAGCTTTGTGTCCTCAAGGGTCCGATCCATGACCGACTTGGGCAGATCAGCTGGATATTGAAACCTCGAAAAGCTGGATTTTCGCCGCCCACCCCTCAGCGAATCAACCGCTGCGTAGATTTGCGTTTCGCCTTGAAAAACATAACCTTCAAGAGTGAATTGGCGGTCTGCGTCGATAGGTTCTTCGGCCACGAGAAAATTACCATCCACATCTGCGCTCAAGGATTCTTCTTCGATGTGAGCGAGGAACTGATTAAATGGTGCTCCGATCAGATGAATTTTCTGACGGCAGACATGCATGGCCTCTGTGAAGTCTTTTTTATCCTCGATGATAAACCCAAGGACCGATGAATGTCCTTTTACAGGCTTCAGCCAGAATGGATAGGGCGGAGCTGTACAAAGCGCCTCATCTGGCGCAAACGGGTTAATGGCGGTGACTTCGGGTGTGCGGTCCGGCCAGACCTGTTTCTGGATCTCGCGCATCCGGTATTTGTGCTCACATCGAGCAACGGCTTTAGGTGATGCGCCGGGAAGATCAAATTCCTTCTGCAACAGCGCTACAAGTGAGCAGACCGGAAAATCCAGATGACCTATGATTGCGTCGGGCTGACCATAAGAGTCTATGATCTGTCTCGCTTCGGACAGTAATGCATCAAAATCGATCCGTTCATTACGAGGCTGAACCTGTTCTTTGGTGAGGACAGGTAGCAATTCCCAGCTGTCTGATCCTGGAACAGCACGTATCAGATCAAGGTTATACTGATCAGAGCCGACGACAGCGATTTTGAGTTGCTGTGACATCATGACAGAACGGCACGCGGAAGGCAGAGTTCCATAAGAGGGCTGGCTTATCCCGGAATCTTATCTGAATTTATCGGATCATTCCGCAAACTTGTGCGTTGAAGCAGCGAAACATACAGACCCACACTTAGAGCAGCTCCGGCCGGAAGGACC
>CETS01149860.1_pt1 | contig 15100 bp, 14 predicted proteins | sample 356391 | NCBI WGS metagenome assembly CETS01 (sample SAMEA2622673, study PRJEB7988) | marine metagenome | isolation source: saline water (ENVO:00002010), including
CGGTACGAAAAGCGAATATGGACGACCTGGTGGATGGCGGAAATTATGCCGCAATTATCAAGTTTGGCCCCAAGGGTGAGCATGTCGAGACGATTCGCTCGAATGATGATGGAACGTAAATCGGCTGCTTGCCGCCGCTGCCAGGCTGGAGTAACACCGACACCATGAAATATCTTTTCCTCACAGCCTTTTGCGCCAGTTCGCTTCTTGTCGCGTCCGCTCAGACCGAAGCGATTTATATGCCAGAGACGCCGCTCACGATCATGACGGAAGATGCTGAACATTCGATCACTGTCGAAGTCGCAGACGACCCGGAAGAGACCGCTACAGGCCTCATGTTTCGCGACGGGATCGCGGCAGATCGCGGGATGATCTTCGACTTCGGACAACCACGCGAAGCCAATATGTGGATGCGAAACGTCCCGTTCCCGATCGATATGGTGTTCATGGACACGGATGGATCAGTGCTGGCAACGGTTAGTCACGTTCAGGCAAATTCAGAACGTCGAATCAATCCGGGTTTTGCGGTGAAGGGTGTGCTGGAGCTGGCAGACGGTCAGGTTTCTGAATTTGGAATCAAACCGGGTGACATGATTGTTCATGACATATTTGATTCGGCCCCAGCGTTGGCACAGAACCCAGACGCCGATGCGGACGAAGCCGAAACAGAAGAGTCTGAAAACTGACGTCTGAGGCCAAAACATCCTTGATTCCACCTGACGGCTTTGTTGAGGCTGAAGGACGGGGTCCGTTTACGCGGCATAATGGCCCCATCTATCGTCGCAGACAGTCAGATCAGATACAGGTTGGGATGTATATCCTCGAGCGCCATTGCAATGGGCTTGGCTTCCTGCACGGCGGAATGGCGGCCTCATTCGCTGATGGCGCTTTGGCCTGGGCGGTTTGGGAGGCTTCCAATCTTTCGTCGGTAACGATGCGTCTATCGATCGACTATCTCCAGCCAGTCAGGCAGGGAGACTGGTTGATGGCGGAACCAAAATGCCTCCAGATTGACGGAGATGTCGTTCACGTTGAGGCGACGTTGACGCGTAATGAGCGCAGTCCGGTGTGCCATGCCGCGGCTGTGTTTCATCTTCTTCGTCGAAATATGAATTGATCACTTGAGTTCTTGGTCAGACCGCATTATTGCGGACACTTCGTCGGAGTGTAGCGCAGTCTGGTAGCGCATCTGGTTTGGGACCAGAGGGTCGGGAGTTCGAATCTCTCCACTCCGACCATTTTTGAGGGCTCGGTCATGCACGCTAGGATCTATAAACCCGCAAAAACCGCGATGCAGTCGGGCAAGCGAAAATCCAGCAAATGGATTCTCGAATATGTCGGCGATGCTGGCAGCCGTCGCACAGACCCACTCATGGGCTGGATTTCATCTACGGATACGACAGTGCAGGTTCGTCTCACCTTCGACAGTTGCGAAGACGCCATTGCCTTTGCCAAGCGCGAAGGTCTGGTTTTCTCTGTTGAAGAGCAGCGGGACTCCAAGCGTCTTGTGAAGTCCTACAGCGAAAATTTCTCTGCAGACAGAAAACAGCCCTGGACGCACTGAGCGCAGAACGACGCTACGGATCGGCCCCTTAGCTCAACTGGATAGAGCACCGGACTTCTAATCCGACGGTTGCAGGTTCGAGTCCTGCAGGGGTCGCCATTCGGAGATAACGAGAGATCGCTCAAATCCGGTCAGAGATGTGTCGACAGGCTCTGTAGCGCTTTCTCCAGATCCTGTTTCAGATCTTCCTGATTTTCCAGACCCACACTGACACGTATCAGCGTGCCATAATCGCGACCTTTCCAGGCCGGTGATTTCGTTCGCTTCAATTGCGGGTCGCAGGGGATCATGAGGCTCTCAAAACCTCCCCAGGAAAAGCCGAATCCGAAAAGCCGGAGCGAGGCGAAAAACGCATTCAGACGATCAGATTGCGTGTCGTGCACCGAAAATGCGAATAAGCCGCTCGAACCTGTGAACAGGTCTTTCCAGATGTCATGGTCAGGATGGCTGTCCAGCGCGGGATGATAAACACCTGACACCTGCGGCTGTTCGGTAAGCCAATGCGCCAGTCCAAGAGCACTCTCGCCCTGGGCACGCAATCTGGTCGTCAGAGTACGCAAGCCTCTCTGAGCAAGATAAGCGTCATCCGGGGACATCGAAAGACCCCAGTCCTGCGCCGTGTCTTCTACCTGTTTTGCCAGATCACTCTTCTGGGTCATGACGGCACCACCGAAACCATCTGAGTGACCAATGACATATTTGGTGAGCGCCTGGACGGAGATGTCGATCCCTAAGGTCAGCGGTTTGAAACAAACGCCAGCAGACCAGGTGTTATCGATCAGCGTCGTAATCCCTTTCGACCGACAAATGGGGATCAGCGCCTTGAGATCATGCAGCTCAAAGGTTAAAGAGCCCGGCGCCTCGAAAAAGACAGCCTTGGTGTTATCGCGAAGCAGGTTAGCCAGCTCGCTCGCTGATATTCTTGGATCAAAGAGATCAGTTTCGACACCCATCTTTCGAAGGTATCGTTCGACGAAACGTCGTGTTGGACCGTAGGCGGAGTCCGTCAGCAGAACGTGATCTCCTGCGCTGACGCAGGCAGCCAGCGCCAGTGAACATGCGCTCAGCCCATTGGGCGTCAGTTGTACGTGACTGGCTGATTCAAGTGCCTTTAGTCCATCACACAGAACAGCGTGAACCTCAGTCCCCATGCGACCATAGAGCGACTTGTCGCTTCCGTAGAGATCATTGACTGTTTCGGTCAGTATGGTGGAGGCACGCTGTATTGGTGGGTTCACAGCACCTTTGAAACGTGTCGCGGAACGGCCTGCGTGGATCAGGCGTGTAGATAAGGTCTGATCTTTTTCTTCGCTCATGCTTTTGCGATCGTCGAGCTGTCTTTGCTTGCCCATTCGGTCCAGGATCCGTCATAGAGGGCGACATCGTCACGGCCTAACCGGAAGAGCGCCAGCAGGATCACTGCTGCGCTGACGCCGGAACCGCAAGACGCGACTAAATTGGCTTCGCCAGTGAACTCACCAAGCAGGTCTTGCAAGTCGGATTTCGATTTCAGCTTTCCGTCTTGGTCGACCAGCGAACTGGCAGGAACGTTGGAGCTATTGGGTATATGGCCAGAGGATAGTCCTGCTCTCGGCTCTGCCTCTGTTCCATCGAAACGTCCAGTCGATCGGGCATCCAGCACTTTGAATTCTGTTGTCTCAAGGTTCTGAAGCATCTGGTCATAGCTTTTGATCAACTGGTTCTGCACGCGAACTGTCTGGTGACGTTCAGACACAACCGGTTCGAGGTCTTCAACCTTACCATCGATCCGGAGCCAGGCTGACCAACCGCCATCCAGAACTTTCACATCGCGATGTCCCATATGACGGATCATCCACCAGACGCGAGCTGATGCGATAAAGTCGCCGCGGTCATACACGATGATGGTTTTGCCGTCTCCCAATCCGAGTTTTCGAGCGTTGGACGAGAACTTTTCAGGCCCGGGCATCATGTGGGGATAGGGACTGTTGGTGTCCGCAATCTGGTCGATATCGAAGAAGACTGCACCGGGAATATGACCGTCCATATAGAGCCGTTTCGCGGCGCTCGGCGACGCATCAGGAGACCAGGGCGGTATCCAGGTGGCATCAACAACCCGAATATCGGGCGCATCGATATGAGATTTGAGCCATTCAGCCGTAACCAGCGGATCATTGTCAGTCATCAACGCTCTCCCAACGCGATTCAGGTCAACCAGGACGGTACAGGCAGGTCACGCGACCGCAGAAATTCCGGATTGTAGAGTTTACTCTGATATCTGTTCCCGTAATCGCAAAGTATCGTGACGATGGTATGGCCCGGGCCAAGCTTCTTCGCGAGTTCGATGGCGCCCGCGATGTTCACGCCAGCTGAACCGCCGAGGCAGAGGCCTTCTTCCAGTACGAGATCGAAAAGACAGTTCAGTGCAGTTGTATCGTCAATTCTGAAAGCGTGATCGACCTCTACGCCTTCAAGGTTTGCGGTGATACGGCTTTGCCCGATGCCCTCAGTGATCGACGTGCCTTCAGCTTTAAGCTCACCGTTTGCGTAATAGCCATAGAGCGCGGCTCCGCCAGGATCAGCGATACCAATCTGGATCGCCGGATTCCGTTCTTTCAGGGCCATCGAAACACCGCCCAGCGTGCCGCCGGACCCCACAGCACAGATGAAGCCATCAACCTTTCCGTTCAGCTGATCGTAGATCTCAGGTCCGGTTGTTTCATAGTGAGCTTTGCGGTTTGCCACATTATCGAACTGATTTGCCCAGATAGCCCCATTCTCGCTCTTCTCATTCAGCTCTTCAGCCAGTTTCCCCGAATAGCGGGCATAATGATTGGGGTTGGCGTACGGCACGGCATCGACTTCAATCAGCTCAGCGCCGAGAAGCCGTATTGCGTCTTTCTTTTCCTGCGACTGGGTCCTTGGAAACACGATTACGGTTTTGTACCCGAGCGCGTTGCCAACCAGAGCGAGACCGATTCCCGTATTCCCGGCGGTACCTTCTACGATTGTGCCACCGGGCTTGAGTTCACCGCGTTCTTCAGCATCACGAATGATGCCGAGGGCTGCGCGGTCCTTAACCGATTGTCCCGGGTTCAGAAACTCGGCCTTGCCAAGTATCGTGCAGCCGGTGAGGTCGGACGCTTTTTTTAGTTTTATGAGCGGGGTGTTCCCGATCGCGTCAACAACGCTCTGATAAACAGCCATTTTTTGCTCCTCGTTATCTGCAGGCTAGCTGCAGACCAATCCCGATTCAACGGTCTTGTAACCAATCCAGTTTGATCGCCACAACGTACCAAGAGCAAAGGAAGGTCAATAAGCTTTCCTAAACAGTCTCACTACCGTTTCGTGACATGTCGTGCTGTCCGTGAACGGGAACATAACTGTCACGTCGCAGTTGTTTCTTTCGACTGATTATTCCGACGATGACGGTCAATTTATGCATCCAAGGATGTAAATGACATGATCAGAACTGCCCGCTATATATTTGGTCTGACGGCGCTCGCTGCGTCTGCAGTTCTTATGTTTGCAGGACCTGCAAGCGCGAATGAGAAAGACCTCGTCTGGATGCCAGGTGATGGCGAAACACTGAACTTTTCAGTCTATCGGAAGGGCAAGCCTTTCGGCTCGCACATCGTTTCCTTTGAGAAATCCGGAGACGAACTACGCGTCAAGAATGACATCGAACTTGAAGTATCGTTCGGCCCATTTCGCGCCTTTTATTATTCACATGAGTCGTCCGAGACATGGCAGGGTGGAGAGCTCATTGCCATGATGGGAAAAACCCGAAAGGACGGGGAAGATCTGACACTTGATGTTTCGAAATCGGGTGACTCTTTGGCCGTTGAGGGGACGAATTATTCCGGCACTGCACCCCTCGGCATTATTCCATCCAGCCATTGGAACATCAAAGAGGTCCGTTCTGATCAGATTCTGTCGTCTGAAGGCGGGCAGCTGTTGGATGTGACAGTCGAGTCGCTCGGAGCAGAAGAGATAGAAGCCGGCGGAAAGACGGTCACAGCTGACAAATACAGACTCGTCTCAGACCTGACAGTAGAACTTTGGTACGATGAAACGGGTCGTTGGGTGAAATGTGCATTTGAAGCTCGCGGACAATCCATCGAATACGTTCTGAACTGAGCGATTATTCCAAACATGCTATAAGAATAAATTGAGCCCTGACCATGGTCAGGGCTTTGTTATGACAAACTGACCCACATCCGTTCTGCCGGTTCGGAAGCCCACCTCGCAGTATGAGAGATAGTATTCCCAAAGATTGCGGAATTTTCGGTCGAAACCAAGTGGCTCAATGTCTGGCCATGCGTGGCGGAAATTATCGCTCCATTCCCGAAGCGTTTTGGCGTAGTTCTGGCCAAACATGGTTGCTTTTTCAAAGCGGAGACCGGCCTGCTCGAATTGAGACTTCAAAGCTGAAGGGCTAGGCAGCATCCCACCCGGAAAGATGTATTTCTGAATAAAATCGACGCGCTTTCTGTAAGAAGAAAACAGTTCATCATCAATCGTGATGATCTGGAGCGCCGCACGGCTCCCTGATTTCAAACTGTCCGAGACCTTTTGGAAATAGCTTGGCCAGAAGACTTCACCGACCGCCTCAAACATCTCGATTGACGCCACGCCATCAAACTTGCCGCTGACGTCGCGATAGTCGCAAAGCTCCACACTTACCTTTTCATTGAGCCCGGCCGCCTGCATGCGCTGTGACGCATAAGCATGCTGTTCGTTCGAAATAGTAATCGTACGGACTTTGGAGCCATAGGTCTTGGCAACATGTTCAGCAAAGCCGCCCCAACCGGACCCAATCTCTAGGATATGAGAATTTTCAGACGCATTGATCTGTCGCGCTATGAGATCGTACTTCTCTTCCTGCGCGGCGACCAGGTCTTCTGTTTTGGTGTAGAGGGCAGAAGAATACGTCATGGTCTCGTCGAGCCATTTTTCGTAAAATGCATTCCCCAAATCATAGTGAGCCAGAATGTTCTGCTTGGAGCCGCGACGTGTGTTCTGGCGTGTCAGCGCATTCAGGATGAAGGTGAAGGCGTTTTTGATCGGACTGCCGCGCCCAAGGCGGCCAGCTTTTTCGAAGTTTTCAGCGAAATAGTGAAGCACTTCCGTGAGATCGGGAGTCGTGAACTGCTGATCCATATAAGCTTCAGCAAAACCAATATCCCCTTTGGATAGGACGCGCTGAACCATTGTGACGTCCAACACATTGATTTTTGCAGAAGGGCCCGGAACACCTTTGTCAAAAAGGAATTGCCGTCCGTCAGGCAGTGTAACTGTAAGTCTGCCTTTCTGAAGTGATTTGATCGCCATGAAGGCAATCCGGACAGATGCCGGCAGGCCTTTTACTTTTTGTAGATCAGGAGCTGTCTGGATTTCTGTAACGCTACTCATCATCAGTCTTTCGATATCGTCGGACGGGAAAATGGGGCGGGGGAAGCGAGTGTGATCTGGTCTTCGTTCGGCGAGGGGCGCGAGTGATATTTTGCACCCTTGAGCCAGAGCTGAAGCGCTTGCCAGTGGATGCGCACCATGACAGCGATCCCGGATAGGGGGGCGGTAAACGCGACCCGACGAATCGCCGATTTGGTAGCGGTTTTGCGGCTCAGTTCGAGCGTCGCGGAATGGGTGCGGACATCGTCGACGATATTCTCGATCAACAAGCTTAGACTGTCTGATGCGTAATTCAGGGTGAAACGGTAGGCGCCGCTAACGTCAAAGAAAGGGGAAACATGGAATCGCTTGGAAGCCATGTGCCGGTTCGGAGCGCTATCGATCGACGCTACGTACGAATGATCATCTCCGAAAGTATTGTGTACTTCATAGATCATCCCCTTGAGACTATCACTTTTCGTTATCAGGAGCCAAAGGGAAATCGGTGCGAAGGCGTAACCCCAAATGCTTGGGAACGTCATCAGCCGGACTGAACATTCAGACCCATCAATTCCGGCGCTTTCGAATGTTTTTCTCGCCCAATCCCCCAGAGAGGATCTCCCGTGGCTGCCATAGGATGTCGTGTCGATCGCAAGCAGGTTTTTTTTATCGATAGATAACCAGGGTGAGATGTCGTCAGCCTCGTTCAGCCGGTCAACATCGACATCAATCATGCGGACCGGGTAGCTGAAGCCCCGGCGAAAGGGTGCGTGTCGGAAGTGGGCTGTTTTACCTTCCGCTAGAATCAGGGCGGGAGAAGGCATCAGGAGATTGCGACCTTTTGATTGACCGCCGGGCGTTCGAGTGTATTCGGAGTTTCTGTTGAGTAGGGCGCGATGTCGGTTGGTGTCCAAGGCAATTGCGCTCCGAGACTCAGGGCAACTGCCAGGCCGGATTTGAGCCCATCCTCATGAAAACCATGACCCATCCAGGCGCCGGCGATCCAAAGGCCATCTCGGCCATTCACTCGTTTGAGATTTTCAACTCGCTCAAGAGCCGTCTTCGTGAACAATGGGTGATCGAATTCGAAACGGTCATAGGTCAGTTCTGGCTTTGGTAGCTCGTGTGGATTGAGCGTCACCAGAACGGTTTCATCAGTATCAAGCTTCTGAAGACGATTCATCCAGTAAGAAAGTGTGACTTCATCATCTGTGTGTTTCAACACATTCCAGGAGGCCCATGCCGCACGCCGCCGGGGCATCAGGCTGGTGTCTTTATGGAGGTAAGCGACATTCTTTGTGACCTGGATGGGTGCGAGAATGCTTTTTTGGTGTTCGAACCCGTCACCAAGCAGTGCATGGGCCTGGGGCGCGTGACAGGCCAGCACCACCTCGTCGAATTCATTCCAGTGCCCATCGACTAGAACGTCTGCGCCTTTTGCGGTGCGTCGGATGTTTTCGACGACTCGTCCACACTGAGCCCGCGAACCAAGCGCCTTCACCACGACATCGACGTAAGTCCGGCTGCCGCCAGCGACGGTTCGCCATTTCGGGCGTTCGCGGTGCAAGAGGCGGTGATTGTTGAAAAAGCGAATAAAGGAAATTGCTGGATATTCTTCCATTCGGGCTTCTGGAGTCGACCAGATTGCTGCGCCCATGGGTAGAAGGTACTGGTTTCGAAAGGTCTGAGATGCGCCCATTCGATCCAGATACTGCCCAAGGGTCAGATCGGTCAGAAGGCTTTCATTCTCAGCGTCGGACGTAGCCTTTTTGTTGAAACTGAGAATTTCTCCGAGAAGCTTGAGAAAAGAAGGGCTGAAAAGATTGCGTTTATAGGCAAAAAGACCTTCGGGATTGCTCGACCATTCAAAGCCCTGCTTATCACTGACCGCAAAGCTCATATCGCTCTGCACAGTCCCCACTCCCAGGTGAGACATGAAGTTCATGAAATTTGGGTAGTTCAATGGGTTACAGACAATGAAGCCGACATCGACTGGAATTGTCTTGCCGCCAGACTGAATATCAATTGTGCAGGAATGACCGCCAAAACGATCAGCGGATTCAAACAGTGTCACGTCTGCAGTGTCGCGCAGAGCCCACGCGGCACTTAAGCCAGTGATCCCAGACCCGATGACAGCGACTTTCTTTTTATTAGTCATTATTTCGTGCTTTCATAAGCTTGGAGCGCCGCCTCGCGTGCAGACGTGTGATCGACCTGGGGCTCTGGATAATCGTAGCCAATCTTAAAACCGATACGCTCCTGAACCGATTTTGGTGCAGTCCAGGGCGCGTGGATATACTTGGTTGGCATGTCTTTCAGTTCAGGAACCCATCGACGGACGTATTTGCCATCCGGGTCAAACTTTTCCCCCTGGGTCATCGGGTTGAAGATTCGAAAGTAAGGGGCGGCATCAGCTCCGCTGCCAGCGACCCACTGCCAGCTGGCTGGGTTGTTTGCCGTATCGGCGTCGACGAGCGTGTCCCAGAACCAGTTCTCGCCAGCACGCCAATCCTGAAGCAGGTGTTTTACAAGAAATGATCCGACAATCATCCGGACGCGGTTATGCATCCAGCCGGTTTGCCAAAGCTGGCGCATGCCTGCGTCAACCATGGGATATCCGGTCTGCCCCTTCTGCCAGGCATTCAACGACTGCTCGTCTCTGTGCCACGGAAAGTTATCAAAGCGATCATTCCAGTTTTTCTCATGAAGACTCTCGCTCTGGAATAGGATCACATGGCTGAAATCGCGCCAGGCAATTTCGTGTAAAAACGCCCAACCGTCTTCCTCGAGGCCGTTGCTTTCATCCATGGCTGAGCGTGTCATATCGCAGATAGTCTGCGGAGAAATTTCACCGAACGACAGATGGGGCGAAAGCCCGGACGTACCATCCTTGTCTGGCCTGTCACGGTTCGCATTATAGCCCTTTAGTCTATCTCCCAGAAACGACTGTATGCGAGATCTCGCGCCAGATTCACCTGGCGTCCATGTCTCTTCGAGGCCGCCGGACCAGTCAGGGTTGGTTGGATGAAGGCCCCAGTCTTTAAGATCGTCTGACTTGATGCTGGATTTAAATTTGAGATTCGGGACGCCTTTAGGATGTGAGCGTGAATAGCTTGGCTTCAGGGCCTTCCAGAATGGCGTAAAAACCTTGTAGGGCGTGTCGCTATTGGTCGTGATGTCCCAAGGCTCAACCAGCAGACTTCCGTTAAAGGTTTCCACCTTTATGCCCCGATCACGGAGATCGGATTTGATCTCTTTGTCTTTTGAAATCTCGAAAGGGGCGTAGCGCCGATTCCAATAAACCTCAGTCGCGCCAGTTTCCTCAATCACATCATCCAGAACGGTTTGGGCCTTCTGGCGTCCGCATCGGCGCAGAATAAGCGTACCGCCCTTGTCCCGGAAATCAGCCTGTAAGGAACTGAGAGATTTGTTTAGCCACCACTTCCGAGCGCCACCCAGCGCACGAAACTCGTCATAACCGTCTTCAAGTATGTACACACAGTATAGCGGATTTCCCGACTGCGCAGCGGCTGTCAGGGCAGGGTTGTCATTCAGTCTCAGATCGTTCCGAAACCAGACTAGTGAGGCAGGTGATTTGGAAATGGAGGCAAGCCTTTCAGTGTTGATCTTGTTACGTTTCTGGTTCGGAATTGGATTAGTATCTCACACGTTTTTTTCTCAGTTTTGGATTTGACCCAAATTCATCTGACGTCCAAAAGAATCGTAATCAAAGGAACGTTACGTTGGACTCTGCTTTTCTGGAACTCGAGCGCGTCTGCCATGCTGCCAGTAATCTGACAGTATTGTGTGTTGGCGACGCGATGCTGGATCGCTTCATCTATGGAAAAGTCAGCCGGATTTCCCCCGAAGCGCCCATTGCCGTGCTGTCGCAGGGTGAAAGCCAGACCATGCTGGGCGCGACAGGGAATGTCGCTCGCAACGCGTCCAGTTTGGGTGCGCAGGCCATCGTAGCAAGTGTCGTGGGCAAAGATTCGGAGGGCGATGAACTGTCAGAGCTCGCTCTGAAAGATAGCCGGATCAGGGCACATCTTGTGCGTTCCAGCCATCGTAAAACAACTGTCAAAACGCGTTACGTATCGGGTGGTCAGCAGCTTTTACGCGTTGATAGAGAGGAAGTTTCTCCGTTGTGCCATGCCGAGTCGAGTGAACTTATATCGGCTCTCGAAAAGCTCTTGCTTGAATGCGACGTGGTGCTGATTTCCGACTATGCGAAAGGCGTTGTTACGGCGGATGTGATCGATGTTTGTCTGCAAGTGTCGAAAGCCAGGGACATTCCAGTTATCGTTGATCCGAAAGGGAGCGATTTTGATCGCTATGGCGCTGTCACGCTCATCAAACCAAACGTTTCAGAACTTGAAAAAGTCATCAATCAACCACTCCGCACAGACGAAGATGTGGAGGCTGGACTGGCTGCTGCCCTGAAGATTTTACCTGCCGAGGCCATACTGCTCACACGTTCTGAGAAGGGAATGTCTTTTCTCGAGCGAGATGGAACCGTGAAGCATTTCCCGGCAGAAAAGCGCGATGTCTATGATGTTTCCGGCGCTGGCGATACGAGCCTTGCTGCAATCGGAATTGCACTGTCAGCGGGAGTTCCGCTGGCACGCGCGACCCAGTTTGCGCTGATTGCCTCTGGCATCGCTGTGGGAAAATCTGGCACGGCGACAGTCACGTCGAGCGAGATGAAACGTGCGATACAGGCAAAACAGAGAGAGCGCGTGCGCAGCGGCGACGTTGAGCAGTCCCTGGAAGATCTCGTCAGGGAGTGGCGAGAGAGTGGATTGAGCGTTGGGTTCACAAACGGCTGCTTTGACATTCTGCATGCCGGGCATCTCAGCGTGCTCGAATATGCTGCGGCACATTGCGACCGTCTGATCGTTGGCCTCAACTCTGACTCATCCGTCAAGCGTTTGAAGGGAGAAGGGCGCCCTGTGAATCAGGAGAATGATCGCGTCCGCCTTCTTAAAGGTCTTAAGCCAGTAGATGAAGTCGTTCTCTTTTCTGAAGACACACCGCTTGAACTTATAGAGCGTATTCAGCCAGATGTTTTGGTGAAAGGCGGTGATTACACCCCTGAAACCGTCGTTGGGGCTGATGTGGTTGAGAGAGCAGGCGGTCGCGTCCTGATCGCACCTACGCTCGACGGTCGAAGCACCACTGGCATTATTGAGCGGAGTCGCAGCGGAAGCTGATTGTATCTATTCTGGTTCTGGCTCAGTTTCACCTGGCCGACGAACCGGTGACAGCTCGATCGATTGCATTGGCGGCAGGGGCGCGGCAGGTTTGGTTGCGCTTTCATCTAGCCATCCGCTGAACTTCAGCACGGTCCGTTCCAGCTTATTCTGCGCGTCTTCACTGTTTGCGGCCGTGCGAAGGTCCAGCACACAAGGAAACTCTGTGATGGTGTCCTCGCAGTCTGGCCATGGCGGAAAGGACTCCGGAAGATCTTTTTGAGAAGGCGATACGACAATTCCACCAAAAAGTGTGCGATAGGGATCAGCGTCAGCGAGACGGTCTTCCATGACAGAAAGGGCAGCTTCGAGGCCTGTGCCGGTTCCCCCGACGAATATACCGCGAGAGCTGTTAAATTCGTCCAGATACCTCTCCAGACCTGCGAAAACGTCCTCTCGTTCAAGCTCTGCCGCAGCTTTTGCGTCAGCCTCGTCACCAGTCAGAGAAGACATATGCCGTCTACGGGGCGCATATATGCCAAACTGGTCCGGGTCTTCAGTCTCAAGCCAGTCCATTGATGCGAGTTGTGTGTCGGTGGCTGACCAGTTGATTGGTGCGTTCCAGCCTCCAAGATAACCGCCCGGGGTGTCGGAAAACCAAATCAGATCGACCCCCCAGGGCCGTTCCCATCCACCGGGCAGATCAGTCTCAGGAATTCTGAGCCAGGAATCATTATCCGTGAAGTCAGGAGCCGGCGGCGCATTCAAGCGATCAAACGCGGGTGTTGGAGCGGGCGATAGCATGGCAACATGAAAGATTGCTGCCATGATCATGACCACGAGCGCGAAGATTGCAAAGCCAGGAACCAGGCGGACTACGCCATTGGGAGCCGAACTTTCAGACATGTCCTATCCTTTGACTACGCTATCCGGCTGATGTTTAGAATCATGCTCATACACAGAGGGCATAACTGTTTCAGCCAAACTGTAAAATCCGGGAATATGTTTTTCTGAGGATGGCCGCTCAAATTGTTGCAACCAATCTATCGCCGTGCTGTTCAATTTCTTTATCCGGAAGCATTTTTCGTCAAAGCCGCAAAATCATCATAAAAGTCTGACTTCTCAGATGTATTGAGCTGATCTTTGATTACATGATCCAGAGTAGCATACAGGAGACCGTGCGTGTCGACCGGCAAGCCCAATAGCGATGACAAGCAACCAAACGACAAAAAGGCGTCAGTCGGCTTTTTTGGTTGGCTCCGTGCCAGGTTTTTTGCCGGTCTCGTCATCGCCACGCCAATTGTGGTGCCGATCTTCATTATTGTTCTCATTATTGGCTGGATCGATGAGCGGGTGAAGCCAATCTTGCGCTCAGCAATTCCGCCACGTGTGCGCGATATGGATCTGGGCTTTGTCACGATCGATACGCTGATCGGTTATACGCCCGGTATAGGCGTACTTTTCGCTGTGATCGCGCTGACCTTTCTCGGGGCTATTGCGGCCAATCTGATCGGGCGATCTGTGATTCGTACAGGGGAACGGATCGTCGAAAAAGTACCGATTCTTCGGACGCTTTACACGCCTATTCGGCAGCTTGTTGAAATCTTCTCGGATCAGGACAGCAGCTCTTTTAAGGATGTCGTTTTGGTCGAATATCCCAAGGAGGGGACATGGGCTGTGGGCTTCCTGACCTCGCGCGCAAAAAGTGAAGTGGCAGACCGGCTGGGTAGAAACTATTTGGGTATCTTCGTTCCAACGACACCGAACCCAACGTCGGGCTTTCTCATCTATGTACCCGAAGAAAAGGTGAAGATTCTCGACATGAGCGTTGAGGATGGTGCGAAGCTGATTGTCTCTGCGGGGGTGGTAATGCCATCAAGGGACGATGCAGAGAAGTTGAAGAGTACGGATGAAGCCAAAGAAGATCAAACTTTGGCTTGAACCCCATCGCCGGTTCCGAACAGGTGGCGTAACAGTTTGGTCTCTTCAGAAGTCTCTTCCTTGCGTCCTGACAGGTATTTGGCGTGGCGTGCAGCTGACGCGAGCAGCATCTGGTCTTTCGAGAGATCGATAAACCGGAAATCTGGCAGTCCGCTCTGGGCCAGCCCAAGAACATCGCCCGGACCGCGGAGTTTGAAATCGACTTCAGCAATATAAAACCCGTCTTCGCTTTCTCGGAGCGTATTCAGACGCGTTCGAGCAGTCTCCCCTAATGGCGGTGTGTAGACAAGAATGCAGAACGACGCTTTGCTGCCGCGCCCAACGCGACCTCGTAACTGATGCAATTGAGCAAGGCCGAACCGTTCTGCGCCCTCTATCACCATGATTGTTGCATTAGGAACGTCTACACCGACCTCAATTACGGTGGTCGCAACCAGTACGCGGGTTTCGCCGGATCTAAAGCGCTCAAGTGCGGCCTGTTTTTCATCTGCTTTCAGCCGGCCGTGGACCAGACCTACGCCGCCCTCCAAAAGTTCGGACAGGACAGCATGACGTGCAACTGCAGAAATAGAATCATCATTTTCGTCTTCGACGTTCGGACAAACCCAGAATACCTGTTCCTTCCTGGATACAGCTCTGACAACCCCATCAAACACATCTCCAATTTTCGACGCTGCAATCAGGCGAGTATCGACAGGTTGGCGACCAGCTGGCTTTTCATCGAGTATGCTCAGGTCAATGTCGCCATAGACGGTCATCGACAGCGACCGTGGGATTGGCGTTGCGCTCATGATCAGGAGGTGAGGTGACTTGCCTTTGGATTGAAGTCTGGCGCGGTCGTTGACCCCGAACCTGTGTTGTTCGTCGACCACGACGAGACGAAGGTCATTGAATTCCACATCGTTTTGGAACAGCGCGTGTGTGCCACAGAGAACCTGTGTTTGCCCGTTGGCGACCTCTTCTAAAATGTCTCGACGCTTCCCGCCTTTGTCGCGTCCTGTCAGGCAGGCGCAAGACATGCCGAGCGGCT
>CETS01159495.1_pt1 | contig 15070 bp, 7 predicted proteins | sample 356391 | NCBI WGS metagenome assembly CETS01 (sample SAMEA2622673, study PRJEB7988) | marine metagenome | isolation source: saline water (ENVO:00002010), including
ACAATGTCCATGCTCGAAGCTGAGACACTGACATCGTTCAGCAGAACGCTTCCCTGAATTTTTCAAAATTTTCTTGAACTTTCAGGGCTCAATTTGCTAAAGTGTTCTTGAAATGTTCTATTTGTGCGTGAGCGTGTTTCTCCGCACGAAATAGAGGCCGAACCGTTTCCTTAAAAATCAATACCCTCGGAAAGGAGGCACGCCATGCATGAGCATGAAGAACGCATATCTATGCGCAAAATAGATGGTCCGAATACGGATGATGGCAGAAATCACCAGCTATCGGTTGGGATCGATACATCCAAATATGAAGCTTTGTTGGCCGATGCGGAAATTTCGGATGAGGACAAGCGCGAGCTAATTCAAGCTTTATGGTCTATCGTTTCCAGCTTTGTGAAGCTTGGCTTTGGTGTGCATCCCGTTCAACTCGCAATGCGGGAAAGGGATTGTGGACAAGACCCAAACACCTTCACCGCAGGGCCTCAGATTCTGCTAAAATCAGAGAACGAGCGAAAGGAAGAGATGTCATGCTGAACACATCAAACACACAAAAAGCGGTTGCGTATGTTCGTGTCTCTTCGCTCGCACAAGTCCGAAAAGGGCAAGGCGCTGAAAGCCAAGCCGCGCGCTGCGCTGAATTCGCTCGAATGAAAGGCTATGAGATTGTCCGCGTATTTGAAGACAAGGCGGTCTCCGGATCGCTTGTCGAGCGCCCAGGAATGAAGACTATGCTGGCATATCTTCGCAAACACCGACGCGAACAAATCCGAGTGATCATCGATGATATTAGTCGCTTAGCCAGGGACCTCACCGCGCACCTCAAACTCAGAACATCCATCTCAGAAGCGGGAGGCGTCCTTGAATCGCCTTCCATAGAGTTCGGCGAAGATAGTGACTCGCAACTGATTGAGCACCTTTTGGCGTCTGTTTCTGCACACGCTCGCAACAAGAACGCAGAGCAGACCCGCAATCGGATGGAAGCTCGTATTAGAAGCGGCTTCTATCCGTTTGCGGCTCCTTGGGGCTTCAGGCACGAACGCATTGAGGGCATGGGCAAAACTCTTATACGCGATGAACCTCTGGCCAGCATTATCCAAGAAGCCTTCGAAGGATTAGCGTCCGGGCGTTTCCAATCAAAAACGGAAATCATGCGTTTCTTTGAAACTTTCTCTGAGTTTCCCAGAGGGAGCAATGGTCGGGTCCATTTGCAACGCGTCCACGATCTCCTGAACCGCGTTCTGTACGGCGGCATGGTAGAACGCCCAGAATGGGGCGTATCACTACGTCCCGGAAAGCATGAAGGGTTGGTGAGTTTTGAGACATTCCAGAAAGCACACGAACGCCTGAACGGTCGCGCTTATGCTGCGACGCGTGCAGACCTTAATCAGGACTTCCCGTTGCGCGGTGCGGTCGTTTGCGCATGTTGCTCAAAAAGCATGACCGCCAGCTGGTCTACATCCAAGACAGGCAAGAAGCATGCTTATTACATGTGCTTCAACAAAGCATGCGACGAATACCGCAAATCTATCAAACGCGATGATCTTGAGGGTGCCTTCGAGAAGTTGCTTCAAAAGCTAACGCCCGGAAAACAACTCATCGACCTTGTGACGGTCATGTTTAAGGACGCATGGAGCCAGCAAGCGGGGCATGCCAAAGCCGCGCTTAGATCAGTTGAGGATTCGATTAAGAAGATCGATGCGGATATCGCCTCACTTCTGGATCGTATTGTGACGGCTACAAATGAGAGTGTGATCAGCGCGTACGAGCGCCGTATTGAGAGCTTAGAAAAGGACAAGCTTTTGCTTTCCGAAAAGCTGTCTCAACAACCTCAGAAATATCGCCCTTTCGAGGAGATGTTCGAACTCACAGTTCGCTTCCTCTCAAGTCCTTATAATCTTTGGCAAAAAGGCGACTACATCGCTCGTCAAACTGTGCTCAGATTGGTGCTTTCATCGCCACTAGCATATGATCGAAAATCGGGTTTTCGAACCCCAGATATTTCTAATATTTTCAGAGGGTTAAAGGGTAATATGATGTCTGAAAAACAAATGGCGCACCCATCAGGATTCGAACCTGAGACCTCTGCCTTCGGAGCTGGCCTAATGGCCTTTCCGAATTGCGCGACAGAGTACGCCAGAGCACGATTAAGTACTGTTTTCAATAGACTTTCTAAAATCGCGATCCGAAGACTCTATCCCGCGACAACCCCGGAATTTGCTCCCAAGTGCTTACGTGGTGCTTACGCGAAATCCGGGTCCGACTGGGACCGAGACGATGGTAAAGATCACGAAACGAACCGTAGACGGCGCCGAAGCGCAGACCAAGGATTACATCATCTGGGACGATGAACTACCTGGCTTCGGGCTGCGCGTCTTCCCGTCCGGCAAACGCAGCTACCTCATTCAGTATCGAGCGCGCGGGCGGTCACGCCGCTACTCGATCGGCTTGCACGGGGCGTGGACCCCGGAAACTGCCCGCCGCGAGGCAAAGATCCGTTTGGGTGACGTCGCCCAGGGCGATGACCCCGCAGCAGAGCGGGAGGAAGAGCGTCGCGCGGTGACCGTTCGCAAGCTCTGCGAGCAATACATCGCCGACATGGAGGCGGGCCTCGTTCTTGGGAAAGGCGGTCGTCCCAAAAAGGCCACCACGATCGCGACCGACGTCGGCCGCATCCGCCGGCACATTATCCCATTGCTCGGTACACGGAGAATCAAGGATGTTACCAAGCCGGACATGAACAATCTTATGAAGGACATCATCGCCGGGAAGACGCGCGTCGTAATGAAGACGGAGAAGCTGCGCGGCAAGGCCATCGTACGCGGCGGACGCGGCACCGCCATCCGCACCATGGGCCTTCTCGGCGGCATCTTTTCCTATGCGATCGAAGCCGGGATCGTCGACCAGAACCCAACGCACGGCCTCAAGAAGCCGAGATATAGGGTGCGTGACCGACGTCTGAGTGAAGCCGAGTATCGGACGCTGGGTCGCATCCTTAAGGAGGTCCAAGATGACAGCCACTACGGCATCCACGCCGAGATCCTCCGCCTCATCGCCCTGACTGGCTGCAGGCGTGGCGAGATCATCGGACTAAAGTGGAGCGAAGTCGATATCGAGGGCAGCTGTCTACGCCTGAAAGATAGCAAGGAAGGTGCTTCCGTGCGTCCAGTGGGACTGCCGGTCATTGAATATCTGGAGGCCGCACGCTCAAAGCGAAACGGGACGTTCGTCTTCCCCGGTCAAGGACAGGACAACGCGGTCGGGAACTTCCCGCAGAGCTGGAAGAAACTCTTCTCGGACACCCCGCTCTGGGATGTGACGCCCCATGTCCTGCGGCACAGTTTCGCGAGCATCGCGAACGACTTGGGGTTCACTGAGATCACGATCGCCGCCCTAATTGGTCACGCCAAAGGGTCGGTCACGAGCAAGTACGTCCACACGCTCGATTCCACATTGATCATGGCTGCGGACACGGTGTCTGGCTACGTGAAGGCGCTACTCGAAGGGGTCGAGTTCAGGCGGAACTCTTATACGCTGGATCGGCAATCCCGTCAGAGCGCTATCAATGAGATGTTGAACGAAAGCCATCCATCCACTTAATCGCCACTCATTTTCACGACCCTCGGCAGCCTGGACTCTAAAGGAAAAGAGCCATCACTACTCCGCACCTGATAGCGGAGCGATGTCGACTGGCTTGTACGAAACCGAGAGAAAGTAAGAGACTGAGACGGCTATTTTGCGAGGGATGCTCCGCAAGCGAGAACGCTCCCAAACCCATCCTCTTCGTGGACAACGCAGCCCTGCAAATTACCACGCTGTCGTCGACTTAATGCAAAAAGAATTTCTCCCGCCAACGTCAGATTTACGACATCACCCGCACCAAATGGCAATTCGGCATCCTCAAGCCTTTTCTTCCAACTCAATGCAAAAGATGCCCCTTGGCTTCGATCGCCTTTGGTCGTTCGAAAGTTGCGAACAGGGTCGGCCTTCGCGCATACAACAACACAATCCCAAGAGATCGAGTTGTCACGCTTGTGCAATCTCGACCCATTCTCACCGTACAAAGGAAACACCGAAACGGGTTGAAACCCTGCGCGAGCCAGCGCTGTCCCGATTGCATTCCAACCTCGTCCGTCCAAGTTCTGATAGGTGAACACGAAGCGTCCGTCCGGCTTCATTTTCCGCCGCAACTCTTCGAAAATCTGTCCCAAATGACGAACGAATCGTTCTGCGCGATCTTTCGTATTGGCGGGAGCGGCTAGCTGTCCACTTGGGAAGCGATCTATGCTGTTTCCGTCGATGAGCCCGAACCGATGCATCCAGGGCGCAAAGAAGTGACCAAGCTCGGAATATGCAATGTAATCAAGATAAGGCGGATCTGTAAGAACGAGATCGATCGAACCATCGTCAACGGCCGGCATAGACTTGGAGTCTCGACATGCGATCTCACTGCGCCCTGTATGGTAGGCTATTGGCTCGTCATAAAGCACACTTGACGCTACGCGGTGCTCTCTGAAGGCAGCACCAGCGCGCTGAACCGATCTGACTGCATTAGGGAACGTTCCTCGGCCATTTCTATTCAGCCATGGGTTCAGCTCAACCGGACGCGAAATATGGCGATATGCCCTGATCGAGAAGAGTGGTGTCAGGCGACGCCAGTCTCCGGCATACGCGCACATCATGTTATTGGTCTTGAGATGATCGGAAAATGCAACGGAGAAGGCTCCGCGTATATCTCCTGGCAACGCATCAATTTCTTCACTCAATGCAACTAAATGCAGCTTTTGCCGAGCATTGAAAAGTTCCGTATAGTCGACATATCCGTAAGATAGTAGACGGTCATCAGCGCGTTCTGACTTAGGTATTGGAGACCGAGGCAGCGCGTCGGCTTTCGCCGCGAGTCTACTTGCGAGCGCAGCCTCAGCCTTCTTGAAAAGGTTCAAATCGTACGCAGTCGCAGTCCGAAGCGACCGTTCTGCCATTGGCGTGACACGCTCATCATTGCTCGGCAGACTTTCCACAGCGAACAGCCGAAAATTGGGTTTTCCTTCCCTTCGCGCTATATCAATCAAAGGTTCTGAATGTCCGCAGGCTGGGCACACTGCCGCGCCATAGCGTTGATGCGCTCCGCTCGGATCCGTCACCGCACCACATGAACACGTAACTTGGTCCGCATCGCCATCGGCTTCGATCAATCGGCTACAGGAAGAACAAGCTACCCACTGACGCTTCGTTGCTTCTGTCCGCGCCAAACGAAACCGAGGGTGAGCATCGAATTCAGTTCCGCATTCTCCGCAACTGACAGTTTGTACCCAGAATGCATGCAGGAGGGTCTCGTCTACGCCATCCTCGGATCGCGTCAGATAATACTTTCCGACTTCATCGAGCACATTGAGCTCGAGCTTTTTAAGAGCATCTGACAGATCTGGCAAAGTGCCGAGCTCTGCCTGGAAAGCCGAAATTGCTGCCGCAACCGGCTCAACATCAAAACCGATCGCATGGGCACCCAGTCGTTGCGCTTCCAGCAACATGACGCCGCCACCGCAAAACGGATCCAATACGCGCAGATCTTCAAATCCGGTGCCTGAATAAAACGTCTTCCAAAAATCCTCACCAGCTCGTGTTCCAAAACCAGCGAGCAGGCCTCTCGCTGTCACAGCCAATCGTCGCGCGAACCACTTATGGGCTTGATACTCTGCGCGAGGACGAACACCTTCTTTCATGGCGATACGCGCCAATTGTTCAACTGGAAGCGCACAGGCGTCTAGAAGAGAAGTTTTGGTGAGAGCACCTGTCATCGGGTCTTCACCATACATATGCCCAGACCCGGCAATTCAATTTCGTGCCCAGTTGATAGATGACCGTCCACAAAGTGTTTTAGTAAACGGGATTCTTCGAGCACCTCGCGATCGCGCGGAAGATAATCCACTAGTGGGCGACTCAGCACCGCCACGAATTTCGACCGAGCGCGGGAAACAGTCACGTTGAATCGGTTGAGACTGTATAGGAACTCTTCTTCGGAAGCGATTTGGTCGGCATCACCGAGCCCAAAGCTAGCGAGAACAACTTCCTTCTCCTGACCCTGAAATCGCTCCACTGTATCGATGCTTGAAAAAAGAAGCTCTCTGTCAAACTCGGGTGGAAGCGCACGGTCTAAAAGCTCAAAGACCGCCGATTGCTGCGCTCGGTGAGGCGTAACGATTCCCAACCCCTCGACTAAGAAGGCGTCAGGATCGAACTCTGTCCCGGCCCCTTCGTTTTGATCAATCATACCGGCGCGCCATAAAGACACCGCCAAACCGGCGATAAGATTGGCTTCAGCATCGTTGCGCTGGCTGGAATACTCATCCTCATGAATAATGGCTGCCAGCGGCTGTGCAGGTTCGAGTATGCGAGCGAATTCGCTGGTGAAGGACAAACCAGTCGGCCAACCCGAAGGGGCTACTGGACCGATCGGTCGCGCCAATTGCACGCGTCGCTGCGCCGTTTGGGGGCTCGCTTGAAGCTCCGGCCCGTAACCAGCCTCGCGCACGAACTCAATAATTTCGCTGTTGGACCGAAAGCTCGTGTCCAGCATGACAGGCTCGATTCCGGGACGTCCTTCCAATATGCGATAGTGACGGAAGAAATCATATACTGAACCTAGCAGATGCTCCAATCCTATCGGAGGAGCCACCGGGTGAATTGGCGGCATTTGTTTGTCATCGCCAACGACCGTCAACCTCGCATCCCTGGCCAGCTTGCTAAAGCCGACAATGGCATGTGCGATGTCGAGTTGGGACGCTTCATCAATGACCATCACGTCGAATAGCTCTTGGCACAATGCATCCCCGCCTAGATTGTGAAGCTGATCGACCGTTGTGGCGACGACCGTAATTCCATCGCCTTCCAGAGCACCAATCAGCTCTTGAGCTTCGACGCTCAAACCGCCTTCTTCCGCCTTCACTCTTACCACATGGTTTTGCAGTTCGGTGTCGACTTGAGGATTAGGTGTGCTGGATAGTCGGGCAAATGTCACATTGTCCGATATGCCAAGCGTTTCGAACACTTCAGGCAGCTTTTTGGCGATATTATCGATCGATACCCACGTAAAACCCGTGATGGCGATACGCAGCTTTTGGCCGCGGTCTCTGGCATCCTGAAGTAAACCGGCAACATAGGCTGTCACCGTCGCGCTCTTCCCCGTTCCCGGAGGCCCCCACCAAACGGACAGCCGTCGCGAGCTTGCCGTTCGAATGGCTTGCCTTTGCGCGTCTGTCAGATCCGAGCGGAACGTCAACGCTCCCGCAACGATAGCGTTAGCACTGTGACTATCCAAGTCAGTGACAGCAAGTCGTTCTGCGTTCCATATAAAGTCTGCTGCGGGTGTGTGAGGCGCGCGGCGCGGGTTTCCTTGTCTGACCCGAGCGACCGATAGAGCCGGGAAAAGTGGTGTATCAGCCGCAATCTGTGGGAATCGAATTCCCGTTGGATCAGAAAGCGTCTTTTTCAACTTACCCGTAAAGGCATCCATCGAAATCGGGTCGAGTATGGCGAAGTCGCTCGCCATTCCATCTATGTCAAAATCGATATGTGCGCCCCGTATCGCTGATGCCAAGAGATCAGAAGGTTGTAGTGCAATGAGACGGTCGCTCCTCGATATCTTCAGAACCGAAACCGTAAGATCCTCCCTGACCAACCGGCGCGATTCCCATGGCCGAATCGGGTTTTGACGCTCCAGACCGGTCCGGCTCTTGAACTGTGCAGTAGTCAGGTTTTGAAGTAGGCCAAGCTCACGCTCCGGCAGGAGCGACCATGTGTACTCTCCATCCTTGATCTTAGCGTCTCGCGAGCGCTCGGACATTTCGAAAACAAGCGTCTCATGGTTTGCACCGCGAACGTTGAGTTGCTCCAATGCTGCCCGTCGCTCCTCGCCCTCCAAGCGCCGTGTCGCTCTCAAGCTCGCATAACGCGCCTCTCGCTCATGCGGAGGCATCGCCATCAGTAGCTCAATCTCCATCCTCTGCACCGCCGCCATAAGTCGGGCATGCTGATAGATGATTTCCTCGTCATCCCCCGTGCCAGTCATTCGGCGTAAGGGCGTGAAGACGGAATCAACGAGCGGGGCGTCTGCGCTCAGCGTGTCTCGCAACTCAATTGCGAGCTGCATCGCCACATAGAGGACGGCAGACAGCTTAGTACGAACGACCCGGCGCACCTGCTCTTGGTGTTGTTGGAAGTCTTGATTTCGAAACGGAGCCGACCGCTCCCAGATCTCGTGTCCCCGTTCCGATGGGATCTGATCCGACAACGGGTCCTTGTAGAAATCGCTGACCCGATACTCCCATGTCGAACCGTCATCACGCTCTCGCCCCTCTGAGTCGAGTGTGTTGGCCAACTCGACAAGACCGTAGTGATGCGGGATCGGTGCAGACAGCAAACTGTTGACGGCATTCGCGACGATGGTGACCGGCGATGATCGCCCAACATAGTCTGGTGAGTCCATCGACTGCTCTGCCGGAAACAGCCACGACATAACGCTCACGTCTTCGTCACCCATTCTCACAGGTGCCTGCAAACGATCCAAGTGGCGCCCTGTAACCCTGCGCAAATGCTCATAGGTAAGCCGGTCCCATAGATAGAACTGCAGGCTCACGTCCGTTTTGTCAGGGGCTCCGTTTTGCTGATAGCCTTCTAGAATGGCGGCTTTCGCCCTCTGAATATCGGCCAGCAAGAATTCAAGTAGCTGCGTATAGATCGCGCCTTCGGTTTCAACTGATCGCTCCATGACAAGGAGTTCTCGGCTAAACGGGTCGCGACGCTCCCGGCTCCAACCTTGGCCATCTGGTCGTTGTCCCGTCGGAACGCCATAGGATATGCGATACCCGAAGGCGAACGTCAGTCCGCTTCCAATATCGAAGTCCGCCGACATTGCGATCCGAATATCTGCGAATCTCGGAAGCGTTCCACTGGTTCCCGAACGATCTGGAATCTCTGCATCGCCGCCTACGTTCAGCCTCTCCGCCCGGCTTTTGAACACCGTGCGTTTTGCCTTCAGTGCCTGGTGCGTCTCATAGGCAGGGCTGCCTGCTGGAAGCGCCGCTAGATGCGGAACGTTAGTGACATTGTGTTCAACCAGTTTTCCTCGCGCCCCACGGGTCACACCTGCAACGCGGCTGAGGTGTTCTTCACGTTCTGCAGATTGCCAGCAGTAGCGTTCATCGATCTGTTCGCGATTTCCCCAAGCGTATCCGAGATAGTCACAGCCGCCACACTTTTGGTCGACATGCCAGTCGAGACTGCGCCAATCCTCCGGCTCAATCACCGCGGGAAGGTCAACCTTCAAGAACCTACGTACGCGCCCCAGTACGACTTCTGGGGGCATTGTCTCTAGGTCTTCCTCAAGAGCCTGAAAATACAGCGCCAAATTCCGGTCAAACACCAAGTTCCGTCGATCAGTCTCCTCTTGCTCATGGAGGCACGATGCTTCGTGTTTTCCAGGCCAAATCGCTGCATTAGCTAGAACAACGAAATCGTCGGCCCAACCGGTGTCGACAAGCCACCCCGCGAGCGTCATGCTGTAATAGGCGAGTTCGGAAAAATGCGCTGGACTAGCTTCTCCGGAAATCTTGATATCAATGATCCGAAGGCCGAGCCGTTCATCCTCGCCGCTGAGAGTCTCAATGGCTCCATCTGGCCCAATAACGCGTCTAACCTCACCATTTGTTGGAGCAATATGGATGATGTCAGGCCTGACCTTGGCCAAGGCGACGAGCGGCTCCGCCCCACCACACAGGGCAGTTAGATCATGCGCTGCTATGAACGTTGGCGTAACAGAAAACTCTGCCTCCAAGAGGAAGCCATTTTCCGGAGCATTCTCCAAAATGGACTCGAGATCGAGCGTTCGATAAGCTTCCGAAGTCCCAGGGACCGCTCCATCGTCGGAGTTTGCAATCGCAAGCTCCGGAAACGACATCTGAAGCTCTGCATATTTCTGGTGCTCGTAATCCCGTCCTTGCTGGGTGATTAGGGCCAGACCTGGCCTCGCGGCATCCTTCTCTGGCGCGTTTGCCGCAGCCCTTGCTTCCCGGCCAGCGTACAAATCAAGCCGCAAGCGGCGTTTGCATCCGGTTCGGATGTATTGAGAGATGACGCGTTTCCCGAGCCTATACACTGTGAGTCCCTTTAAGGCTTTTATCTGCCACTGGCTTTATCTGCCTTCGCGGACAGCTTGCTTTGTTCCTGAATCACTTTTTATCTTTCTATCCACAATGCACTCTATGGTACATCTCCCTCTGAGATCGATTTTATTTTTCCAGATTTGCACCGGCAGAACTACGGCAAACCTCTATAGTTCAATTCCTCCTCTAAAGCCGCTTCCACACGTGCCTCCAGCGAAGATGCGGTTTCCCCATTTGGAGCCGGTTTGAGATGCGCCGCGATCCTAGAGAATCTCCTGTGTGTTTCGCGTCTCGCCCATTTGGCAGACCGCATCTGCATCGCATAAGCGGCCATCTCGGCACTGCTGTAGCCGCGCCGGATGCACCGGTTCATATAGGCTAGGCCCGGGCTAGCTTCGACGGGTTCGTCTTTCTCAACGCTGACAATGCGGAGATATATCTGGTACGGGGCAGACAGCACGTGTGCCAGGTCAGGCACTACTCGGATTACAAATTTTCGAGCGCTTGTGCTGCGCTTGAGATCGCGTGACTTTTGTGAAAGCACCTTCTGAATATCCAGAAGCGCTGCACCATGCATCCATTCCTCAAGCGCCGATCGCAACAAAGGTACGGCCAACTTCGCCCGCTCCACATTTGTTCCCAAACTCTTGAAGTCTTTTCCTAGCAGATACTCGATGCTCTCAAACTTCAGGAGCCGGAACATCTCGTCAGGATGTGCTTGTAGCCACTCAAGCATCCACTCGCACCAGTCCTTTACTGTCGTGTTCGCGTCGAAGCCGCTCTCCACAACATCCTTCGCAAGCTTCGCCAAAACGTCTTCCGGCATGCCGAGGATAGACGCCAGATCACGCAAAGGCTGACGCTCCACGGCTGACTGACCTTCCTCGTTGTTCAAGAGCGCCAAAGCCGAAGCGGTTCTACTAGCAACCCAGTCTTTGTTGTCGGCCTGCTTTTTGCGAAATGCTGCGAAGCTGCGTGCGAGGCCAAGGCGCACATCCTTGACGCCGTTCTCACCTTCACTCGTTTCAGCAAGGCGAGCGACCACGTACTTTTCAAGGTCGCCGACGTCCGATGCTTTGTCGTGAATTCGGTCCATCAACGCAGTAAAAGGATCGTCTAGTACCAAGCATTGATCGGATTGACCAAATATATCCCGTAGACGCGACCATCGGTTGCCAATCTTGTTTTCCTTATCGTTGAGGCCAACGACCTTTCCAGGGATCACCAACACGATCCCAGTCGCGCTCTCACCGGCGCGACCAGCTCGGCCAGCCGCGTTGAGTAAGTCCTCGGGGTCTAGAATGTCTCTGCGACCTGCATCTGCATTATACTGACTGTCTTCGGCAATAATGACCAGTTCCGCTGGCAAGTTCATGCCTTGACCGAGCGTCGGCGTCGCGGCGAGGACGGACAAGGCCCCTTTGCGCTTGTAGAGAGACTCCGCTAATTGCCTTTCTTCGGGCAGCAATTGCCCATGATGAGTTGCGGCCTGAACCGCGAGCTTCCCTTCGTTGAGCTCCAGATAGAGCTGGTCGGCATCGCCAAGCTCATCAATAGCGATATCGAGCAAGCGCTTCTCCGCCTCGGTCAGTTCAACGCTGCATTGACCAAGCGCGGCGGCTGTCTTGTCGGCGATCGACACAGCGTTGGGAATTGACTGTGAGAAAACTAAAGTCCTGATCCCAGTTTCGGCGGCTGCTGCCGCGATCGATGCAGCGACGACGCCGGAATTCGGGGTAAGGCCCCAATTGGTGTTGACCGCCAGTGGCAACGGATCTGAGAATAGTGGTACAAGCGCATAGTCGCTCCGAAGCTGTGACGCCCATGTCTGCTTAACGCTGAAAAATCCGCTCGGCAGTGCGGTCATCTCTCGCTTAAGCGCGGCAGGAGCACCTCCGCTTGGCTTGTTGCGACGCCCTTTACGAAGTTGCTTCTCTAACTCTCGAATACGGGCAATGTCATAGACGACGCAGCCGCGGAGTTGGCGCGTTGGCTTCCAGGCATCATCCAATGCCAGCGCATCGCGGCCTGTCAGGTCCGCAAGCCATAAACTGATTTCGTCCGTATTTTTCATCATGGCTGACAGAAGGACGAGGTCGGCCTCCGGCGCGACGCGGACAAATCCCAAAATGCAAAGCATGCCGTCGATCGCGCGTCGATCCGCTCCATCATCCGGGTGAATCAAGTGGCACTCGTCAAAGATGAGAAGCCCGACGTCCGCAAACCTCTCTGGCTCCATATGGGTCAGCAACAGACATGCCTCAGGCGTCATCACCATAATGTCGGGCAACTCATCCTCGCCGCTTGAAAAGCCGAACTCATCGACGCGCTCACCTTGGACACTGGCCGTTGGAAACGCCTCGCGCAGATCTCGCGCAGTTTGGTCAACAAGCGCATGGGTTGGTGCGAGGAAAACTGCTTTCCGTCCGGAGAGAAGCACCGAGTGTATCTTGAGCTGCGCGGTAGTCGATTTTCCGGCACCTGTCGGGAACCCGATTGCGGAGGAGGTGCCATTTTCGAGGTATCCGCACTCGGTCGCTTCTTTATGGTTTCGCCAAAGATACGGTCGCGTTTTCGCAACGCCTTTCATGGCGATCTGCCACCGATTTGGCGGGACGCCGCTTGGCGGCGGTAAGTTCACAACCGCACCTTCCAGCAGCGCCGAGCCAGCCGCGATCAAAAGACTGGCGAGATGAAAGGGCCCGGGAAAGACCACCAGCGTACCATGGTGAAGTTCGTCGATTTCTTCATCGGCTCCAGGCGCCGCCAACGCTTTTACTTCCGCAAAGACTGCAATTGGATCTGCCATGCCCCGAATCCGTCGTCCTTGAAGCGCAAATGCCAACGCACGAACTCCGCGCAAAAGGCGATAGTAGAGCGCTGCATTCGCGCGCTCAGCGCCTGATCCCGTGACCACAGATGACATTGAAACACGCGTACGATCCGCAATTTGCCCCACCTGTCCGCGCGCAAGCCAGATTAGGTGAAGGATAAGTTCGGACTGCAGCCGTGAGTCCCTTGGGCGCCGTATTGCGCGCGCGACTTCGGACGCGTCAGCGGATGCTTCCGCCACTAAGAACAGCAGCATCGCAGAAATGTCTGGGCTGATGCCATTGGCGCCGAGGAAAGCGTTAGGTCGGGTATCGGCCGACAGGGCGGTAGCTTGATAGACCAACTGGTACGCTGTGGCTGCTACAAAGCCTGCCGCAGCTTTATTTTCACGCCTTGGATCGATAGAAACCAAAGCCTCGTAGGACTGCGCAAGCCGCTTTGCAAAGTTGATCGTTACGTTCAGCCCGTCTGGCTCTTCGACGCCTTGTCGAAGCAACACCCGAGCTGACACAATTTCGGCGAAGGCTCGGGACAGTTCATCCGGCAAACTCTCTCTATCCAGATCAGGAAGTTCTGGTGCTGATCGGATCAGCGCGGCTGTATCTGGATCATACATCGGCCAGTCCTTCGGCTTCGGATACAATCGCTGCAGACTTCTCCGCAATCGAAGCTATCCACAGCCGGATGTCATCAAGCGAAAGGGTCTCAGCTCGACGGCGGTCGACACCCCCTGACACGACGTCTTCGTATCCCTTAAACAACCGCTTTCGTCCCTTAGCGGTGGCGTAAGCCCCGCCAACGGTCACCGCGACCCTGAAGGAGCGCTTATCGCTCCACAAAATATCAGCGACGGTTTTATCAGGCTCAGGATCACCCGATCTCTCCAGCAGGGCAGCTACGGTTGCCACCAGCTCATTGTCGCGCGCGCCAGTTTCGAATTTCGCAAACTCAGGCCAAACTGCTCCTTTGATTTTTTGCCTAGCGTGCTCTGTAGCCTTTTCTTCACAGATCACCACGCGCGCCACATCATCATCGTCGAACTCAACGATCAGACCATCAAGCCCTTTGTCCGCCTTTATCATCTGTGGAGCGCGAATGAGCGCATCAGCGTCCTGACGATGCGCTGCGATCCACGAAATCACCTGAAAAACCCATCCGTCCCTATGGTATGGGTCCACGCCTTCTTCCACCGTTAGCAAGGCTTTTGCACCTGCAAATCCACCGGTTGGATAGCCTGCAGGCAGTGCATCAGTGGCCTTTAGGATGCGTTCGACACCACGCGATTGACCGAGCGCAACTCGGGCTATCATCTCGGCTAAAGCATCCTCATCATCGACTATCCAGGTCGACCCGTACCAACAGCCTTCCTTGTTAATCGGAGTAAAGGAAATCGGCACCGTCAGGCCTCCATGCCGATATGAGTCAGATTAACTATCAAGGCTCAGTGCCTCTTCTACTGCCGTGTGCTCAAAGGCGTCGGCGTAGCTCTGCGCATCCGCTGCAGAGCAACATTCATCTCGCAAGGCTCGTTTCCAGTTGTTGGCGAGCGTCTCGGCCATCTGAAATGCCTGCTGCCTAGCATCGGTGAATGTAAGGTCGAAGAACTCGCATGCCTCCAGCGCGATTTCGAGCGACGCGTCGAAAGAGCCTCCCTGCATGATGCCGGTCTCCAGCACTCTGTGTCGTGACGGCGAGGGGTTGATGTCGAAAGCCGGTGACAGCCGCCACCGATCCCCACCGGCATAGATGAAGCCGTGGTTCTTCAGATGGTCGTCCTTGTTGGAGACGAGGATCGTGAAGACAATTCGTCGCCAGAGTTCATGCAGATCGTCGACCGGCTTGCTCGAAATCTGACGGATCACGTCTGCGATGTCCGTGTAGAACCCGCCTTCGTCGCTGTCCCAGTCGAGCGCGGTACGCGCCGAAATAAACGGGATCCGCGTGTTACCGCGGCGATCGAACCGTCGGATCAACGCGATCGGGCTGTCGCTATCGCGCATCTCGAGTTTTGCTTCGGCGACCCGCAAGCCGCATTTCGCCGCTAGCTTCAGCGTGGCGACCTCGACGCGCTCGACCGGCTT
>CETS01090439.1_pt1 | contig 15044 bp, 19 predicted proteins | sample 356391 | NCBI WGS metagenome assembly CETS01 (sample SAMEA2622673, study PRJEB7988) | marine metagenome | isolation source: saline water (ENVO:00002010), including
TCTCCTCGACTTGGGCGTTAGAAGTTTTTTGCCAGCATCTCTTTGAGCGTCGCATTGTCCAGCATCTGCTCCGCCAGCATGCGCTTCAGCTGACTATTCTCTTCCTCCATCGCCTTCAGGCGCTTGGCGTCAGAAATGGTCATCCCGCCATACTTCGAACGCCATTTGTAAGACGTCGCATCCGATATCCCGTGCTTGAGGCACAGCTCAGCTGCCGTCATGCCAGCCGCATGCTCCTTCAGGATCCCGATTATCTGCTGTTCGCTAAATCTGCTCGTCTTCATCCGTCTACTCCTCGTCAGGAACAGACTAACCTCAAAACGAGGACAATTCAGGGGAGCAGGTCAAGGTCGACGAGATCGGTAAGGGTATTGAGATGTGTGGGACGGGTTTTGGAGACACCTTCGCCGCGGTCGATGCGCCGCTCCATGTCGACCGTCCACTGTCCGGCGTCACGACGGCGTTTGAAGGTCCTGGACACGTAGCGTCCATTACGCCGGACCTGGGCCCGCCAGTTTCCGGAAGGAAGTTTAACAATCGTCGCCATTTCGTGTGCGCTCCGTGTGCACCGAGAGGTCAAAACCGGTACAATCGTGTGCAAATTCATCCAAAAAAGTGCACACGTTCTCGATTTAGTCCACTGAAGTTACTGAAAAAATGCATATAAATCAACCCTATAGATTTTCCATTGCGCCTATGATGGCCCGTCTTGTTGACGAGGCGCTCGGGCGTTTCCAGGACAAGAGCAAAGACGGCCTGCTTGCGGCGTTTGCGGGCATAACGGCCGGCGCCAATGTCGAGACACTGGACGCGCTTGAACAGCTCGTGCGCGAAGCCCGGCAGGCCAAGGACAAACCTGTATGATCGCACTGGCTGACATCTGGATTGCCGTGCTTTGCGGAGTTGTCGTTGCGGTTGCAGCCAGCCTGACCTTGGCGTTTGCAGTGCCGGTGCTGGTGCGTCCGTTGCGCCGGATCGGGCCTTCCATTCGGTCTGTGCTGGTTTTGGGACTACTCGCCGCACCGCTGATTTCGGGAATCATAGTTTCGGGGCTGGTGGCGTTCTCGACGCATGACCTGCCTTTCGATCTTGTCAGCCACCATTGCCATACTGACAGCGCGGCCTGTGTGTCGCATGCGCGGGCTGAAGAGACCTTGCTGCTGGCAGCACTCGGCGGGGTGGCCTTGGCGCAATTATCGTCTGGCTAAGCCTCTTAGTGTTTGACCTCGTCAGTCGCTCTGTCCAGAGCCGCAGACTGCTTCGCCTTGCTTCAAAGGGGTGCGTCGAGGGTGTTCGTGTGCTTCAGACGCACAAGCCCGTCGCCGTCTCGGCGGGACTGCTGCGATCTGAAACCTATGTCAGCGACGGCTTGGTGCGATCTTTAAGCGCGCAACATCTTGATGTCGTGAAGGCGCATGAAACGGCCCACGCGGACCGACGGGATGGTCTGCTGCGACTTTTGGGGCATGTCTTCAGCATCGGGCATCTGCCATGGACACTGCCCGTGCTCATGCATGAGCTGGAGCTGGCGCAGGAGCAGGCCTGCGATGCGGTTGCCGCCAAGACGCATGGCGCGATCCGCACAGCCGAAACCCTGCTTGCCGTTGAGCGCCTGAAGCAGGCCCTTGGGCACGAAACACCAGACGCTTGCATGGCGTTTGGCGGCGCAGACGTCGAGCTGCGGGCGCGCGCTGCTGTCGCCGCAATTTCTGGCGCCCAAGGTGAGCGCCACAGGCTTTGTGATGAGTGCGCTTTTGTCGGCGCTCTCACTCTTCATCATTTCCGAGCCGATCCACCACGAGCTCGAATCCCTTTTCCTTTCCCACAAACACTGACGGCCCATGAGCGATTTCCCTACTTCGATTGCAACAAAACAACCGATCTTGAATCGGCTTTTTATGCTTCCGCTTTTTCTTTCTTTGGAGATGCCTGCAACAGCACAGACACTTTCTGCTGATGAAGCAGCCCGACTGGCGACAGAGCGCCCTGATGCAGCCCAGCTTCTGGAGGCGCCTATCGAGCGGGCGGAGGGAAATCTTCAGACGGCGCGCACGCTTCCCAATCCAGTGGCGAGCATTGACGGAAGTGCGTCTCGCCTCCGAAATTGCCGTGTTCGAAGTCATCGACGCCCTGCAGTCGGCGCGAGCGGCCGAACTTCGAACCATTACCTTGAAACATAATGCGCGCAGGGCCGTCCTCGACCTTGCCGAACTTCTCCCGGAGACTGATCAATGAGCCGCCTTGCTTACATTTCTGCGGCGCTTCTCGCGCTAGGCCTGACTGCGTGCGGAGCCGTCGACGACCATGGGCATGACCATGCCGATGGCGGAGGCCACGCTGACGATGCAGACGGTGGTCATGGCGACGAGGGTGATCACGGTCATGGCCATGGGGGCGGGGTGGTCGTCACTAATTTCACTGACACTGCGGAGCTGTTTGTCGAATTTCCCCCTTCGCTGTCGGTCGCGAATCGCCATTCGCGGCGCACTTTACCCGCCTCGACACGTTCGAACCCGTGAGCACAGGCGAGGCCATCGTCCGTCTGTCCGGGGGCGGCGCTGCTGAGGAGGTGTGCCGCTGAAAGCCCTGGCAGACATCCGCCGGGATCGTGGCCCGAACACGATCAGCCGCGAGAACGGTGCACGCAAAATCGTGATCATGGCCAATGTGGCGGGCCGCGACCTGCTGAGCACGGTCAACGACATTCGTGACAATATCGAGAGCCAGGTCGATCTGCCATCTGGCTATTACGTCGAGTATGGCGGCCAGTTTGAAAGCGCGAATGCGGCGACCAACCGGCTGACCATTCTGTCGGTCGCAGTCGTTATCGGCGTGTTCGTTCTGCTGTACATGGCCTTCAACTCCGCCCGCGATGCGACACTTGTTATGGTGAACCTGCCGCTGGCGCTGATCGGCGGTGTGGCGGGCGTCTACCTCTCGGGCGGCGTGTTGTCGGTCGCCTCGATCATCGGCTTTATCACCCTGTTCGGAATCGCAACCCGAAACGGCGTTATGATGGTCGCTCATATCCGGCATCTGGTCGATTCCCGAGAGGCACCTGACTTCCTGTCAGCCGTCCGTCAGGGGGCGATGGAGCGGCTCGTGCCGATCCTGATGACCGCGCTCGCCACGGCACTTGCGCTTGTGCCTCTGGCGTTGCGCGCAGGCGAGCCAGGCAGCGAAATCCAGTCACCCATGGCGATGGTGATCCTGTGCGGGCTGACGACTTCAACCCTCCTCAACATGATCGTCCTGCCTGCGCTCTATGCCCGCTTTGGCGAGCGTCACGCGAGGCACGGACAGGTTGAGGAGGATGCTGCACTCCCTCAACCCGCTGAGTGGAGAAATACCTAACCGCTTATCGAACACGTCTGGAGACACTCATGAAATTGGCTTCTGGTTCGCGCGTCGCGCTTCTCGCATCCTTTGGCGTCCTTGTTCTCGGCGCTGCCGCCTGTTCACAGGGCCAGGCACCGGTGGACGATCACGAACACGCGCGCCAAGATGGCGAGGATCACGCAGACGAGCATGTCTGATTAAACCCTGGTAGACGTCCCCGACCACCATTGATTCACGCCAATTGGCGATAGCCCCATGACCAGGATCTTGGGGCGTGGTCAAAGCTCTCAAAAGCGCTACTCGTCAGACGCGCATGCCAGCAATCTTGCGTCCGTCATTCAGCGTGCTCTGGATTAGCTTGTGAGCGGCTTCGTCTTCATCGGGTTGGATTGAAGCTTCGGCAACGGTTAGCTTTAGCAGCAGGCCACTGAGTGTCGCTGCTGGTGTTGAGAGCACGGCTGCGAAAAGTTCCGCCTTTGACTCACACAAGTCATCCAGACGTCGATCTATAGCGTTCATTTCGACAAATTCCGGGGCGCCTTTAAAGCGCTGGTCCGAGTACGGGGGTGCGTACCTTTGGAAAAGGCGGTGTTCGAGATACTGCCATCGTCGTGTTAGCATTTCGTGTTCTGCGTCCGACGCCAGCCATCTTTTGCAGACCCCAACGGCCGGGTCTCCTTCAGCGGTAATGTGAACTCCAGTAGCGAGCACCAAAGACCCCTGCATAAGCTGACGTCGTGAAAGTACGCCGTATGCAATAGCTTCCCTGTGCGCCGCACCTTCAGGGCGTCGAGACATTGGCTTGCCTTTATAGTAAAAGTGACTCGGTTCGTATCACGTACAATAGAGGTGTGATCGAAAAAAGTAAATATGATCTCAAAAAGAAAATATCTATCTATGCTCACTTCTGCCCAAATACGTGCTGCGCGAGCACTTCTTGACTGGACGCAGCCCCAGTTGGCTGAAGCTTCCAGATTATCGGTGCCGACTGTCCGAAGGATGGAGGGAAGCCGAGGGCCGTCAGCAAGCACGCCTGCAAATGTTGAATCTGTGCGCCGTGCGCTCGAAGAGGCTGGCGTCGTATTTCTGGATCACGGGGAAAGTCAGGATGGTGGTTCTGGCGTGAGGCTCAAGAAGTAGCTTCGAGAGAGGCCTCATGGTCCTTTGCCCTCCTACGCTCTGCACGTACCGTTACCGCGCCGCGCGATCGCTGAAGTGTTCTGCCGAAGAGACTGCGGCGTAGCCCAAGATTGGCACGAAATCTCGTTCAGGCACATCCCGCATTTTTTCTCATTCTCAACGCCGGCCGCACATCTAAGTGACATGTCCTCCGGCCAGAACTCCTCCGCAGGCATTGGGCAGCTTTTGACAGTATGACGCGGCCAGTGGTGGTGAAAGGAGAGACGGGATTGGAGCGCGAACCGTATGCGTCCGGAGGTGACACATAATGTCAGACCTTGACGGGATTCTCGGCTTTCCAGGCCCATGGCAGCAGTTCGGCGAGCCGGTTTGCGGGATAGCCATCGGCCATACGCTGGAGGATATCGGCGAGGTAGGCGTAGGGCTCGACGCCGTTCAGTTTTGCCGTTTCGATCAGCGAGCAGAGGATCGCCCAGCGGTGTGCTCCGCCATCGCTGCCGGCGAACAGATGGTTCTTGCGTCCGAGCGCGACGGGCCGGATCGCGCGCTCGACCGGGTTGGTATCAAGCTCGATGCGGCCATCGTCGAGGAATCGGGTGAGGCCTTTCCAGCGGCCGAGGGCGTAGCGGACGGCCCCGGCAAGCGTGCTGCGTTCAGGGATCTTCGCAAGTTGCCCTTCAAGCCAGGCACGGAGATTTTCAACACGCGGCGCGGACGATTTGCGGCGCGCGGCGAGCCGCCAGTGCGGGGCCTTGCCACGGATGTCTGCCTCGACCGCATAGAGCCCGGCGATGCGGCGCAACGCCTCTTCGGCAATCGGCGACCCGGTGGCCTGGGCCACGTCGTAGAACTTGCGCCGCGTGTGCGCCCAGCAGGCTGCGAGCGTCACTTCGGGGCGCGCGGCAACCTGCTCGAACCCGGCATACCCATCGACATGAAGAACACCCTTGAAGTCCCGGAGATGGGCAATCGGTCGCTCAGCTTTCCGGTCCGGCGCGAACAGGAACACTGCAGCGGGCGGGTCTGCTCCGCCCCAGCCGCGCTGCTCACGGGCATAGACCCAGAGCCGACCGGTCCTGGTCTTTCCGCGGCCCGGATCGAGCACCGGAACCGGCGTATCGTCGGCGAACAGATGGTCCGAAGCGAACACGTTCGCACAGAGTCTTTCATGCAGGGCTTCCAGCCACCAGCAGGCCCCGCCAACCCATCCGGCGAGCGTCGAGCGCGAGAGATCGACGCCGTGCCGGGCGAAGATCTGGGATTGCCGGTAGAGCGGCGTGTGGTCGCAATATTTGCTGACCAGCACCTGCGCGAGCAGCGCTGGCGTGGCAAGCCCGCCTGCCATGATGCGTTCCGGCGCGGGCGCCTGCGCCATCGTTCCGCACGCCCGGCAGGCATATTTCGGCCGTATGATCCGCACAACACGAAGCTGCGCAGGGACCCAGTCGAGCATTTCGCTGACACTTTCGCCCATACCATGAAGCGTGCCGCCACATCCCGGGCAGCCCTGATGATCGGTGTCGATCCGGACCTCCTCACGCGGCAGATGATCGGGCAAAGGTTTTCGGTGCGCCGGCGGGTCTGGAACGTCCGCAATGGCCGCTGGCTGGCTTTCTTCGACACGCCCGATATCGCCATTGATGTCCTCAAGACCGAGCGCCAGCTGGCCGGGATCGAGCCGCTCGGCGCTTCGCCCGAACTGCATCCGCTGCAGCTTCTTGATGATCGCCTGGAGCTGTTCGATCTCGTCTTCCCGGCGCTCGACAACGCTCGCCATATCCCGCACCAGCTGGTGCAGAAGCGCCGTATCGGAGGGCAGGTTTCGAAGGTCGATCCGCATGCAGATTCATACCATGAATCGGCCCTGTGCAGGAGCGGTTTTATAGGGATTTCGCGTTCTTTTTGCTCGATTTTATCCAGCCAGCGCGGGCTTCCAGATCCGCTCGGGTGCGCGCCAGTCAATGCCCTCGATCAGCATGGCAAGTTGCGCTGGTGTGAGCGTGATCGAGCCGTCATGTCCGGCCATTATGGGCCAGACAAAGCCGCCCTGGTCGATGCGTTTCGTGAACAGGCAGAGCCCGTTTCCATCCCAGAACAGGATCTTCAGCATCGAGGCCCGCTTGCCCCGGAATGCAAACAGATGGCCGGAGAACGGATCCTTCTTCAGCACGTCCTGCACCAGCATGCTCAGCCCGTCGATCCCCTTGCGCATGTCGGTATAGCCGAGGGCGAGATGGACCTTTACGCCCGCCGGAACGATCATCATGAGACCGCTCCCTCGCGGGCCATTTCGAGGCGGACCACGTCCGGATCACTTCCCTCCGGCACAAAGACACGGGCCTCATTTTCCAGCGTTACGGACACCATGCCGGGCGGGGGCTGCACGAGGTCCATCGGTAAAACCATGCCCTCTGGGACCCGCACCGTGGCCAGCCTGGCTTTCCGGCCTATGCCGAACTCCACCCGCCAGCGGAACAGGAGGCCCGTGACGATCCCATGCTTGCGCGCAACGCCCGACACGCTGGCGCCCGGCTGGTCGCTTTCAAGGGCGATGGCAAGCTTCTGTTCGTCGCTGAAGAACCGCCGCGGCCGCTTGGCTGGAACGCCAACCGATGTCAAGCCGGTTTCGCCGACATTAGTGTTAGCACTAGTGCTAACGTCAGGGAGGGCGGCAGGATGAAGCCGTTGCCGCCAGTCGATCTCGAGTTCGCCGTCCTCGAACCGTCTTCGCCATTTCTGCAGGGCATGCCGGGAAAGATTCATCGCATGAGCGTAGTGGCGAAGGCTCATCCCGCTCCAGTTCAGCGTCTCCAGATGCATCGCCCAGAAGGCCTGGACAGCCTGGCTGCGCATGTCCGTTCGGGAGCCGAACCGGGGCGTCTGACGCTTGCCGGACCGGCCTTTTTCAAGGTTCTTCCGCGATTGTTCACGGCGCAGTTCGGCTTGATATTCCTCGTGTTTCCGCGCTTCTTCGCAGCCCATCAGATAGATCAGCCAGCTCGAAAAAGTGCGCCGGTTCAGCCCATGATCCCGGCAATAACGCGTGCGGGCAAGCCCGCTCTGACGCCAGGCTTCAACGTGCACGCTCCAGTAGGTCCGGTGCGCCGTGTTCTCAAAATGTTTCACATCCATGATCAACTCCTCACAAGGAAGGGAAGGCCAGATGAGGAACAATTGCGACCCGGAATCGAGGTGCAGGACTCGGACGGATACGCGGGTTTAGTCAGGGCAAGATTAAAGGCTTGGCGCCAGGCCTTGCCTAACGCCTTGTCTGCACATCGATTTTTAGGCGCCCTTTGCACGGCTTTGTGGTGCACGGACTTTCGCTAATCCGTTGTCTTTGCTGCTTACAGCGTGCACCATTGATCGCAAGCGCCTGCGTGGCGTTGTGGGCGCTTGTCGCTCTGTAGCGCATTTCCAACTGGGATTGCAGGACAGACCCGTTACGCTCGATCCCGATGAAACCCCGCGTCAATCTCCGCCTCGATGAGACATTACACGCCCGGCTTGGCGAGACCGCTGCCTCCCGGAAGATCAGCAAGACGGATGTGCTTGAAGAGGCGCTGCGTCTTTACTTCGATCCCGAGCGCAATCTGGTGCTGGAAGAGCGGGTCATGAAGCAGCTCAAAAGCTTCGAGCGGCGAATGGGCCAGCTAGAGTACGACATGCAGCTCTCCCTGGAGACGCTGGGCCATTACATTTTCTATTGGCTTGTCCGGACCGATCCTTTGCCCGAACAGGAGCGGGACATGGCCCACGCACTAGGCCAGAGACGCTTCGACCATTTCATCAATCAGGTCGCGCGCAAGATCAAAGATGATGGTGGGTTTGTGGAGCGAGCTAAACGCTAGCACACTTCGATGGTCTGATGGCGGCTATTGTCATTTCTTCATTGAGCTCAGTGCTTCAATTTGGACGCGCGCGATTCTGAGCTGCTCGGTGGTAAGAGACCGGATCATATCAAAAATTTCGTTCTCTTCCCGAATTCGGGACCGGGCCTGACTCCGCGATATCGAAATTTCCATCAGGTTGCTCATCGGCACTTCGAGCGCCTCGGCGATCAGTACCAGTGTATCGAGTGATGGAAGCGACCGTGCTCGCTCAAGGTTGCTAAGGCTGGCAGCGGTGCGATTGATCCGCTCTGCCAATTCTTCCTGCGTCAGCCCTTTCGACCGGCGCGCTGCTCTGATGGCAGCTGCGAGTTGTTCTCTTTGAGCATCGTCCATTCCCCAAATTCGCTTTGGGAAGGGTTATTTCCATAAAGTAGACTTTATGTTTTGACGAGAACTGAAAGAGAATATAAAGTTAACGTCGAAAAATCGAAAAAACTTAAAGCGTACATAGAGTGCGTCCAGCTCAGATCGTAGAAAGCCACATGTCTGACCACGCTCAAAATCTGGGGGGATTAAACACTCAACTCACTCAGTCTGCCCAGCTACAGGACGTCCGGGAAAATGACGCTATTGGTGATGACGGCGAGCCCTGTGCCGAAGTGGTATCTTCACTACAGACAGTCTTCATCCAACAGTATGGCCAGCTTGTACGGCTGGCGCGCCTCCGAGTGGGTAACGCGGCAGATGCGGAGGACCTCGTGCAGGATGCCTTTGTGGCGGTGCAGCGGGCTTATGGCGACCGGGAGGGCGAAGAGCTTCGCAAGTTGCTGTTCACGACCGTGCGGAATCTGACGGTGAATTACGTCAAATCCGGTTATGTGCGGCAGCGTAGGGCCTCCTTGGAGATCGGGGACATGCAGGACGACATTGCCTGCGGGCGGAGCGTGACCCCAGAGCGCCAGCTCATGGACTCGCAGATGCTGGATATTACCGAGGCGGTGATTGCTGCCCTGCCGGAGCGCGCGAGGGAGGCTTTGCGGCTACATCGCTATGAGCGTCTGACCTATGATAAGATTGCGAAGCGCATGTCGGTTTCGCCACGAACGGTGAAGAGGGATATTGCCGGAGCGCTTGCAGCCATAGCTGAAGGCCTCGCAAGAGCGGGGTAGTCCATCATAGCAACAGGGCCGGATGACGTCTCCGTCTGTTACGGGCGCAAAGCAGACATTGGCTGAGAGGCGCAAGTTTCTCCAAATGAGACGTGCCTGAACACGCCTTTTTGCACTCGAACCCAACTTAGCTCAAATCAGCAAGACGGGACATCGAAAGAAATGATATGGTCGAATACGTTGTGTTAGATGGGCCTAGCGCGGACTCGAGCGAAATAGAAACTTTTGTTCGCTTGGTTCGAGCAGGAGGCGCAGTTGATGAAGGCTACGTCCGTCAAGGCATTCAACGTGATGGAGCAAAACTGGTTTTCGCACGGATCGACAATGAGGGCATCGGTGTTGCCGCACTTAAAATCCCATCAGCGAACTACCGAAACGGCATTCAAAGAAAATTTAAGTCTGGCTACCCGCTTCCGCTCGCTCAATTTCCATTTGAATTAGGATATGTCGCCGTTGCCGAAGCTTATAGCGGTCGAGGTATTGCTGGCACGTTGATCGATAAGGTCGTCGAGCAGTCAGACTGCCACGGTCTATTTGCGACCACTTCTCACGCTGCCATGAAAGAAACGCTTCTACCTCGTGCGGGTTTTGAGCGAGTTGGGACTTCCTGGCTAAATGGCGAAAACGAGCGCTTACATCTTTTCATTTTAAACGACCGGTCGCGCACCAGCCATCGTGATCGTCGTAGTTGAAAATTCCATCCAAGAGCCAAAAAGCGACATTAACCAGAAGTGAGAGTTGCGAGAACGAACAGGAAACATTATCTCCTTGGTTGGTCCTATCTTTGTTCTCCCTCCCAAACTCTCATGACAAGCAAGCCGCAACAGCCCCTCCGTCCAAACCCAAAGCGACAGGCGGCCGATATTGTAAGCGCGTTCCGATTTCAACTGATGGAAACGGCAATCGCTTGGCTCGCTTTGCCGGAAGGGGCAAGCCTGCTCATCGAAATCTTTGAAGACTTCGATATTGAGACGCCAGAGGGCGGTACCGAGCTTACGCAGGTAAAACAAAGTGTCGGTGATCGCACGCTGACCCTCGCCACCAAAGCTGCGCGCGACGCGCTTGTAAATTATTGGACAACCAGCCGCGCGGGTGAAGTGTCGAATGTGTCTTTGGTCTTGAACACCAATATGGCGATTGGCTCTGAAAAAGGCATAAAACTTCCTGGAAATGCAACCGGCATTGACTATTGGGAAAGTGTAAAAAACGGCGCTGACCTCGGGCCGCTCAAAACTCTGTTACAATCCAAACTTCCCGACGGCGATCTAAAAACCTGGCTGGCGAGCAATCCGCCTGATGATTTGGTGCGCGCCAGGCTGATTGACCGCGTGACTTGGAAAACCAGCCAGCCAAGCGGCCCGCCGCAAAACGCGATCCTGGTTGAACTCATCGCAGGTCGTCTGGCAGCGTTGGAACTTCCACGCGGTTTAGCGCCGCAGATCACCAGCGCTATTTTTGAACGGATCGTCGTAGTTGCAAGTGAAAACGATCCCAGCCTTCGCCGACTGACCTTGCGCGATCTGCACGCGTTCTTGAATGAGGTCTGCCGCCTTGGTCAACCCGGCCATGAACCGGGCTGGTCTCGCGCTAGCTGGACCGTGGGTGTCACAGAGATCGATCTGCCTGCCTTCTGCGCACGCCGCGACACGCTGCTCAGCGAGCTATCTGAATCGCTCAACGAGACCGGTAGCCTCTGGCTGCATGGCGCGAGCGGAACCGGTAAATCCACCCTCGCCCAACAAGTCGCGCGCGCCAGCGAACAAAACTGGCTCGTCACCGAATTCAGGGACCAGAGAACGTCGAGCGATGTGCTGCTTCGGCTGGACCGCGCTTATTCAGATGTCGTCCTCAGCAGCGAGATAGGCGGCGTCATTCTCGACGATCTTGATACTGATATCGTCGCGCAGCACGCTGCCCGGCTTGGACGATTCATCACGTGGATGCGGAAGCGAGGAGCAAGCGTGGTCATCACGTCCGCCAGATCCCTCAGTCCCGCTGCGCTACAGTCTGCGAGCCTATCGCCGTCTTCCGTGAGAGAGGCGCCCTATCTCACCTCTGAAGAAACAATCGAGCTCGTTGCTCAGACCAGGGCGCCAACTGATTTAGCCGAAGCCTGGGGCGGCTTTATTCATCTATCGACGAGCGGCGGCCATCCGCAATTGGTCGCCGCGAAAGTCGTATCGCTCGAACACCGCAGTTGGCCAAAGAACGCCCTCACCGAAGACATATCTGGGACCCCAAGCGAAGCGTTGGAACTAACCCGCGCAGAAGCGCGCCGGCGTCTCCTGAATGATGCAACCGACCAAGGCCGGATGCTTTTGAAACGCCTCGGATGCATTATGTTCAAATTTGACCGAGCGTCCGCCATCGCCATCGCTGCGCTTGATCCACCAATCGAAGATGCAGGCGCAATACTCGATCTGCTCACCGGTCCTTGGATCGAAAAAGCGCCGACCGCTCCTGGATACTTTCGGCTGTCGCCTCTGCTGACAGGCTTGCAGGAGGACCTCGGAGGAGAGACGGTGCAGCAAATTCAATCTGGCTATCTGGTCTCAAGGCTGAAGCGTGGGCCAATCCCCTACGAAGCACTGGATACGGTGTTCTGGACAGCTTTTGTAGGCAAGCAAGGATGGTTTATCTCCAAATTCTTCGAAAACTCGCTCTCCTTCGACGAGGAAAAAAGTAAAGCCATCGCCGCCAAACTCGGCGGTTTGGTGTTTCTCACAACTGAACGGCCTTTGCTCCCTGATGATCCCGGCACGTCGCATATTTTGCGCATCATGCAGATCGATGTGGCGGCGCTGAATAGCGAGAGAACTCTCTTCCAACCTATTGCGATGGCCGCCGTACGCGAAGCCGGAGAGGTGGAACATGAGGAGCTTCGAGATGCATTCAGCCTAATGGCGCTGATGAAGATCCTCCTCGCCCAAGGCGCCAGATTAGATTGGAGGCTGCGGCTCACCTACATTGCGTATCTAGAAGCGCTGGCGGACAAACATCCGGATCTCGTCAATCGCCACCAAGGTCCCGGCATCGACGAATTGAAGAAAGAGATGGGCGACGACGCAGACCTTGGCGCCTTTCTGGCTAATGTCGGGGTATCCGCGATTGAAAACCCGGATGAGCTGAAACAGCTCCTTTCTGCGCTCGATGAACTGGACGCCGATCTTCGCAAACGCCGGCTCTCGCAGCTCAAAGCGTTGCACAAGGGTTACGGGCTTCATGTGCAATCAGCTTGGGTGCGTGCCTGGTCGGCTGGTAAACTCGATGTTGAAGCAGCGATTGCCGATTATGAAAAGATGGCGGCTTTAGCGGCGCGTTGGCGAGATAATGACCTCACCGCTGAATGCATCATCGCGCAATCCGTCATTTGGGATGAAATGAAAGGCGATCGGCCGAAGGCGCTTGCCATTGTCGATGCGGCACTCGAAACCTTGCCGGATCATCCAGCACTTCTGAGACAAAAAGCGAAAGTCTTTGGCCACGATCGTCAATATGACAACGCCCGCGACATCCTGGAGCAGATCCGCGATCGGACCGATCAGAGCTCAGACATCGAACGCATGTATGCGCTGAAAGAAGAGGCGGTCGCCACCGCCAATCTTGGCGACCTGCCTGCGGCTCGAAATCTGTTTCTGGAGGCCGCCGCGGCGGCAGACGCGGTCCAGGACGAAGTCGACTCTGTGCGCGCCCACGCCATTGCGTTGCGCGCCGAAGCCGCCATGTGTTTCTGGCGAGAAGGCGAATTCGAGCAAGCGCTGCGAGAAATTGCCCCTTTGATAGTCTGTTTGCAGAACATCGAGCCCGAAGCGCACCAAGCAGCGAAAAACCTTCACATGAAATTGCGTTGGCTTGTCGGCTGGCTGCACCAAACGACCGGGGGCCCCACGGGTCTCCAGCGAGAGCTTCACTATGGTGCACTCGCCGCGCTCGACACCGATTATCCAGATAATAACGCAGACCAACGCGCCCAGCATGAAGACATTAAACTTTTGCTGACTCTCGTCGGGTTGAGGAAAGAAGTGCGTGATCTTTTTCCGGACTTGAATTGGTCCGCGACGACGTTGGGGTTTCATATCTTTCTCGCCGCAGCGGAGTTTGACCTTGCCGTGCAAGGAGGCAATCCAGGTTCGATCGCCGACGCCGTGCTGCAAATGGCTGCCTCGCTTAGCGCAGCCTTGAAAAGCAAGGCGGAAGCGCCCGCCCGCGAGATCATGAAGATTAAACCGATTGAATCGCGCGATTTGAAAAACGAGGCGGTGAAGACGGTTTTTATCCACGCATTGGCGCTCGCTGCGTTTTTCACCGCCCGCGATCAGGACGACCCTCGCGCTTTTTGCGAAACGCTTTTGGCGGAAACCACAACCCGCTTGGACGGCCTCGCACCTGATCTGGATCGCTTCACTGATATCCTGACCGGCAGCGCCGCGGCAGACCCGAGAAATCATGCAGACTTTGTATTTGAAGCAACCGCTGCGCCCCAGTCGGATGTGCTTCACCCCGCCAATATTATCAACCGGCAGCTCGCCATCCTGCAGTGCGCCATAGCTTGCGGGTGTGGTGCGCGGCTTATCTTGAAGATTCATTCCTTATTCGCCGAGGAGTGGGATTATGTTCTACAACACCAACGGTTCTTGCTTACACAGCCGTCAATCCATGCGCCTGCCATCGAAGCCGCCATTAAATACACACGCCAGGTACAACCCGGCGCGCTTCTAAACCTTCTTCAAACAGGTGCGCGTGCGCTAAATGCCGAAATCCCAGAGGCATGGATCGACATTGCCAAGAAGCTCGGTGGTGAACCTCAGCAATAGAGCCTACCGCCTAACTCGGTCCGTTGTTTTTCTACTTCTCATAATTACACCGCAAGATACTGTCGGCATCTATCGAATAGCGGGCGCGGTGAATACGAGCCCCTGTTTATGTGCGCTTTCGGAATAAAACCGACGATGGGCACCGATCGCAAATGCAGTTGTTAGCACGTCGCAGTGGCGCGCAAGAAAGCGCGAACGAGAATGACCAGCGAATCCTCAAACTCGCGGGTATGGAGTGTCTGGTTTTGCTCGCGGACAAGCCTTTGCCCTTGCGACGATGACTGTCGTGCAACACATGCGCTCGGCCAGAGACGCTTCGACCATTTCATCAATCAGGTGGCGCGCAAACTCAAAGACGATGGAGGGCTTGTTGGGCGGACGAAAAGTTAGGACTAACTCGCTTTAGCTGGTGTTCAGACCAGCGCTCCCTATGTGACGCGGTGGATGCTCAAGGTCGCAGAAGATTGCGGGCTTTTCCACTATTTGTGAGTCGTTTGCCGGTCCAAAATCCGGGCATGTCCAGATACTCCGATAGCGACATCGAGTGTGCGATCCAGACGGTGGCCTCGCTGATCGATCGCTTCGGAGATGCTTACTGGCCCATTCTTGAATTGCTTGAAGACGAACTGGCACGGCGCCAGGCGCGCGCAGAGAAGCTCTGCGCGTATCTTCATCGTGATGTTGCGGAGTTGCCTTCAGGCCGAATGGCAAGACCTGCCATTCGGCCAATGTCAGTCTCCGCCCCCGTT
>CETS01161810.1_pt1 | contig 14954 bp, 17 predicted proteins | sample 356391 | NCBI WGS metagenome assembly CETS01 (sample SAMEA2622673, study PRJEB7988) | marine metagenome | isolation source: saline water (ENVO:00002010), including
GGATATCAAACAAATTGATACGCCCTACCTTTCAGAAACAACCTCAGGGTTAACGTTTGCTGTTGACCGCTTTAAAGATTGGGCGTATGCCGCGCATATCACCTTAGCGCGCGGTGAGCGTTCAAGGTTGGCTTATTTTGCCGCTGAGCATTTATAAATTTAATTTGTTATGATGATTTTTTTAAGATTTATAGGATAACCTTTATGCGCAATCAAGCCATTACTTTTGATGATGTCTTGCTGATACCAGCTTATAATCATCACGAATCGCGTCGTTTGGTCGATATCAGCATGACCGATCGCCTTAAAAAATTAAGCTTAAAATTACCGGTGATGAGTTCAAATATGGATACCATCACCGAAAGTCAGATGGCTAATTTTATGCATGATAAAGGCGGCATTGGCGTATTGCATCGCTTTTTAAGTATTGAAGAAAATATTAAAGAATTTGCCTTGTGTAACCCCAAAACGTTTGTGTCAGTGGGCTGCAATACCCATGAACTTGAACGCGCTGAAGCACTGCGCGATAACGGTGCTGATTATTTTTGTGTAGATGTTGCGCATGCGCATGCCAAATATGTGGGTAAAACACTTAAAAATTTGCGCGAATTACTTGGTGACCGCTGTATTATGGCCGGTAATGTGGCCACTTATGCTGGTGCTGATTATCTGGCTTCTTGTGGCGCTGATATCATTAAAGCGGGCATTGGTGGTGGGTCTGTTTGCAGCACCCGCATTAAAACAGGCTTTGGTATTCCCATGCTTACCTGCATCCAAGATTGCGCACGCACCGACCGCTCCATTGTGGCCGATGGTGGTTTGCGTACCTCAGGCGATATCGTCAAAGCTTTGGCTTTTGGTGCTGATTTTGTCATGATTGGCAGTATGCTTGCAGGCACCCGACCCACGCCAGGTGAACCTAAACTCAATGCCGCAGGCTTTAAAGTAAAACGCTACCGCGGCATGGCATCAGCAGAAGCACAAGAGCATTTTTTAGGTCAGATGCACGAATGGAAAACTGCTGAAGGCGTGGCCACTGAAGTGGATTTTCGTACAGATGAGCATGATATTATGGCTGATATTATGGGCGGGTTGCGTTCAGGCTTGACGTATGCGGGCGCCGATACCATTGCCGAATTACAACGCAAATTAGATTACATGCTAGTTACCCCAGCCGGTCGCCTTGAGAGTTTGCCGCATCGTTTGATGAGTGCTAAGTGAGATTAGCTGATTTTAGCAGTTTCTATCAAGGCCGCATAGTTGATGCATTAACCGCATATGACGCGCAGTTAATGCAGCCCATCTATCAAACTCATCATAAGCGGCGCCGCGCTATATTATTGCTGCATGGTTTTTCCTCAACACCCGCAGTTTTTCGTGAATTTAGCCCATTTTTAAGCCATTATGATGCCCTTTTTATACCCGCCCTGCCAGGCCATGCCAGTACGTTAGCTGATTTTAGTAGGCTAAATGCCGAGACTTTACTTGAGTATGTAGGCACATTAGGTCTTAAGTTAACACAAGATTTTGATGAGGTGACGGTGGTTGGTTTATCAATGGGTGGCGTTTTAGCCTATCATCTGGCCTGTGAAGTAAAATTGCATCATTTGTATTTGTTAGCACCCGCTTTTGATTTAAATATTTCTAGTGATTTGATTAAATATTTGTGCCATTTTCTGCATACTCTAGGGTTTCGATATCTGCCTAATCGCGCTGGCAGTATGCAAGCATCCGCTTATTATGAAATTGCCTATCAATACTTACCTCTAACGGCTATCCAAGCACTTATGGCTTTAATTAAACAAGTCAAGGTTAATACTGCACCCTGCCCAACCACGCTCTTTTTGGGCGAACATGATTCGGTCATTGATACAAAAGCGGTGGCAAAACGTTTTTTACATCAAACGCAGGTAGCCACCAAATGGTTGAGGCATTCTGCCCACGTTTTGCCACTTGACGCAGATAAAGACATCATTTTAGCCGCCCTAAAATAGCCCATGGCAAACTATTCAATTTAAGAGCGACTCATATAGTCACGATTAAGTGGCGTATAAGGTTCCAGGTAAACACTATACCAATCGCGCATATCAAGTACCGCGCCATTATCAGCCATCAAATCAGCACGTAGTCTGGGTAAATCAAAAAAATAAATGTCGCTGGCATCTAATGCCAAGGTATGTTGTTTGTCGGCAGTATTAAGTGTAGCTAGCGCATGATCATGGGTTTTGACATAACTGTTAAATACACGTAAATAGCGCCCATTGAATAAAGCATGGCCACTGACATCAGCATCAAGCTTTTCAGCCTTACCAGCTAACTCTAAATGCGCATGCCCACCCATTTGTACTCGTACATAGCGACTTCTTAGGCCTTGAACACGCAGGTTACCTGATGCTGGCATCACAATATCAGGCAGGTTCATATCACCTTGCAACTGAACGGTCGATAAACCTGCAATGGTTAGATTTAAATGAGGACTTTGAATGCCATTAAGACGCACATGACTGTTACCTCTGACCGTTAAATCACGTAGATTAAGCGCGCCTGATAAAGTAGTGGTCATGGAATTATCGATAAGCAGGCTCAGACGTTTGGTACGCAAAGCACGACCTTTTATCACACCCACCCCTAAATAGCTTAAATCGGTTAAAAAAGGGAGGTAGAGATCGGCTTGAATTGCCGCGATTTTAGGATAACCGGCATTAACTTTTAAAAAAAGCGTATCATTTTGCACCTTGATCATGAGGTTAGCCACATCCATAGCCTGGCCTTTGAGCGTTAGCCGTGGGCGTTTAAATCCTGTGTGTAAAGTGAGGTTAATACGACCTTGCGCGTGGATGCTATGAAACACTGGCAGCGTTTGTGTTTGACGAGACGTCGTTTTTATCAGTGGTTGCGCACACCATCCCAATTGATAAACAAACATAAGCCATAGCATCATGGCTAATAACCCAAGCTTAGGCATGAGGGTCCTGGTTGATGGATAGAAATAATTACCTTAGAGCAAGTTAATAGTCTGCGCAAGCATAATTAGAGTTAAGCAGGTAGGGTGATGGTAAGTTGACCTAGCACTTGCTTTTTCAACAAGTGCCACGTCACATTAAAGCTAAGCGGATACTGTAAAATTTTAAAACAGGCAATTTAAGCGGCTGATACTTCTTCAGCTTGTAAACCTTTAGTACCTTTAGTAACGACGAATTTAACACGCTGGCCTTCGGTAAGTGTTTTGCGGCCAGGAGCAGTGTCCACAATTGAACGGAAATGAACAAATACATCATCTTGACCGTTATCGCGACTAATAAATCCATAACCCTTATCATCGTTAAACCACTTGACGTGGCCAGTTTCTATAGCAGACATTATCTTTTTCCAAATTAATTAAATTAAACAATATTGAGCGCGCTTGACTAAACAAAGCAATCCTATACATGAAATATTATGTGTGATTATTTACAGAAGATTACCGGTATTAAATTGTGTATTTTTTAATCATCTTGCATCAATAAGTCGGCATTATACGCTAACTATTAGCAATTGACCAGTAATTTTAGGAGAACTGATTACTTATTTTGCTGTTTTTTATAAGTTTTCCATTCACCATCGTGGGTAAAAATGTGTTGACAAGCCTGCTCGATAAAATAATCACGATACTTAATACCGGCCCATTCACAATATGCACTAATTTCATGATAAACCGCTTCATTCATACGAATGCGAAACTGAATCTTTTTTTGGGCTTTGGGTTCTTTCGTGATTAGCATGCATAACCTCTTATAAAAAGTCCGTTATTATAAGCGCTAGATCTGATGCAACAAGGGGCAATACGTACAACAGCAATTAATTTGCCTAAAAATTTAGCATGGTATTAAGCTAACTACCATGCTAAAAAACACTTAATTAATCATCATGCTGACATTGGTGCCATTTTTTAGCCATTTTTGCTTTAACTTCAGCCATTTTAGCTTTTATTTGCATTTTTTGTTTGTCTGTCAAAATATCCATGATTTGTGCTTTTGCTGAGGCCTTGGCTTTCATTATATCGCCCATGAGCGCCATTTTTTTGTCAATTAAACCGTTGATAACAGCCACATCCATTTTATCACCAGCACTTTGTTGATCCATTTGCATTTTAATATCTTTAATTTGTGTCCATTTATCTTTCATGGTTGATTTTAACTGGTCAAAAATGGGTTTAATTTTATCTTTTTGATCACTGGTCAAATTTAACGCATTAACCATTTTTTCTAATTTTTCACCGCAATGACAAGAATTAGCTAACACTGTCTGAGCAGCAAAAACGGCAGTAACTGCCAAAATTAATCCTATTATTTTTTTATACATGATAATTTCCTTTAATTTTAATGAATGATAAATACAACACCTACCTAGTATAGGTGCTAATTTTAAGACTGTCGAAAATTTTAAAAAACACTTATTTGCGCACGATTAAATTATTCTCAACTTGCTTTACACCCTCTACTTGAGTCGCTACGCTTTCAGCTGTATCGCTTTGGCGAATGGTTTTAACAAACCCACTCAAAGACACAATCCCGTGCTCAACCGAAACATCAATGGGCGCTTTTTCCAAACGCGGCGTTTGCGCAAAAGCAGTCTGCACACGCTGGGTAATGACATTATCACCTGGGGTTAGGTTAAAAAAATCAGGTGAATTTAAACGCTGACAACTGCTTAAAAATAAACCGATAGAACAAATTAAAATAATATACTTCATGTAAATCTCCAGAAAAGAAAGTGGGTAATTTTGACCACTCAGCATAATCGCTTTCTAAATAGAGGTAAACATAAGGATATATGCTATTTTTAAGAAAAAGGATAATCAACAGGATGTTTTCATTGTTGCAACAGCATGCGCTAAAATTACTAAAAATTATGGGTCAAATACTGTTCATTGGCCTAGCTTTTATAAGCTTTAGCCAAAGTGCGGCGCTTACATCTTCTCAACTCACCACCTCCAGCGCCCCCACCTTACCGTTTCAATCGGTTGTCTATTTAAATCCTGTGTTACTAAATGGCGATAAGGCTCATCAAAATTATCATCAAACTTTGGCAACTTATACCAAAGGTTTAGCGCTTAGTGATGTAAAATTTAAAAATCTTAAGATGAACTGGTCAACATTTTTAGCGCCCGTTACAATTTATTATGTGAAGCTTGATAACGATAGTGGTTTTTATTTTAATCAATTTAATGATACTGTTGCGCTACTAAAGCTCAATTGCCGCGCTAATTGTATATTTTATGGCAATATTTTTACCCACAAATTGTCCGTAAACAAGTCTATGTTTAATCAATATCTTTCTTTTAAACACAGTTTATTTAAAGAGGATGTATTTTTTGAGCAGTCTTATTTTAATCAAGATGCTGATTTTTCACGGATGACCGTTAACAAAGACATTAGTTTTAATGATAGTTTTTTTGATAAATCGTTAAGTTTGGCTCATAGCGTATTTAAAGGTCATGTTTCATTTAACGATACCCATTTGCCGCACTATCTTGATTTATCTTATGTTCAATTAACACATAAGCTTGACTTAAGCCAAATGAATTTAGGTATTTTAAATTATGTGATTGATATTAACTTAGTGGGGGCAGATTTAAATCAGATTATGCTTGATTATACGCATTTTAAATTGGTGTTTCCTGACACAGCTTCAATCAATGAAATTCAACATACGTATTTAACGTTATTAAAACAATTTAAAGAAGCCAATCAGCAAGCAAGCTACAAGCGTTTGTTTGCTGAATACGAAGAATATATGAATCTTTATCATAAAGAGTATGTGCAAAATGTCATAAGCAAATACTGGTGGTGTTATGGCACTCATCCTGAATGGATTTTTTTCTGGATGCTGATGTTATTGTTATTTTTTACCTGTATTAATACCTGCTTTTATGACACCTTAACCAAACGTTATTGCAATATCCCTTTTTTGGTTGACAAGCAAAGTCATTTTGTAGTGCGCCGCTATGCGATGATTCGCTTGATTTATTATTTTCCCCGAGCATTAATTTTTACCTTGATGATGTTTGTTGGCGCTCAATTTCGGCTAGGCATTGGCACGGATGCTTTTAAATCTACGAACCTTGCCATTAATCTTTATTTTATCACCATCATTTTTTCTGGCGTGTTATGCCTATTTTTCTTATTTAAATACATACTGGCGCAATTAGGATGAAAAAATATACCTACATTAAATTATTTAGCCGGCTCATCTATGCTTGGGTGTTGCTGTTTTTCTTATTAGTTTTTATGCTGCTACAACTATGGGGTTTACGCTTTTTGCTCAATGAAACTCAAACGTTAAATTTCAAGCAAATGCGGTTGATTAAGTTTACCTATCAAACTGAGCTGGTCAGTGATCACTTAACACAAAATATCCAGTTATTTACTTATACGTTTAATCCCAAAGCGCTGGCCAATTATTGGCAAGCACTACAAAAAATACGTCAATTTGATGAATACATGGTATTTTTGAAGTCGCTCAATAGTTCTAAAATCGAATTATCCTATCTCTTTAAAGCCAAAAACATGGCTGATAGCCTGCGTGAGTCAGAAATGAAGGCCATTAAATTGATGCTTTTAGCTCATAATATCAATCAAGATTTGTTTTCAACCGAGCTTAAAATGTATCAACTTCCTGAACAAGAAATGAACTTATCAGCTGCTAACAAAATTAAATTGGCCAATCAATTGCTCGAAGATAAAACCTATTTGAGCCGCAAAAAAACAATTTTAACTTTCATCAAACAAGCACGGGACCATATGATAACGCGGACGCATCAACATATTGCTCATAAACAACAACAAATTGATTACCTTATCATAAGCCTTGGTTTCACCACCTTTATTTGTTTGTTGGTTATTATTGCCATTGTATGGTTTCGCACCTTTTCGCTAAAAAAATGGCTTGGTTAAGATGAGGCATAAAGTTCAGGATTAAGCGTTTTATCGTTATACATTTTACACTGATGATATACCTTAAATGTGCGCGTTTGTGCCATAACTTCGGTTAATAATTGCGCAAGATTATGCTGTAGTTGTTGCTGTTGTGCGGTTAATTGCCTAAGTTTTGCTAAACAACGCGTTATATGCGGCGCTTCAACATCCTGGCGGATGGTTTGCAAACGCATGTGATAGACCTTTAAAGCAAGAATAGAAAGTCTATCAATTATCATGCCAGGCGTTTCTGAATGAACCGGACAATCAGGCAAGAGGCTGGGTGATAATCTTTGCCATAACCATGCATCCATGGCTTCCATACGATTATTACGTGCTTGATTATAAGCATCAATTTGACGCTTGGCGTGATAGACATGTTCAAAACCTAAATCATCACGGCGTGCTTTATCTTCAGCGCGCCACAATAAATAATTATAAGCATGATTTTCTTCAATCAATTGTCCTATGTCACGTTCCTTGGCTGTATCAAACGGTTCATCTTGCCAAATTTCTATACGGCGTTGCTGTAAATCAACCAGATACTCGGTAAACAAAACTGGGTCAAACGTCATGTCATTGCTCGCAAATAAAAGAAAAAGTTTACCATAGTATGGTTTTTTTATTTTAGTAAAGAGCCCAAGCAAAACCGTTTTTTGCTGGTTGAATATTGCAAATACCTTCAATGAACGTTGCGGGCTTTGAGGGTTTGTGGAAAAATCAACGTATTATTGTAAAGCATAAGTAAATTTTAAGATGGTCATTGATAAGGCAGGTTATCGGCTTAATGTTGGTATTATTTTAGTGAATGAAACCAACCGGGTATTTTGGGGTCGACGTCAAGGACATGATGCTTGGCAGTTTCCACAAGGTGGCGTGGCCACAGGCGAAAGTGCGCTTGAGGCAATGTATCGTGAGTTAGAAGAAGAAGTAGGTCTTAGCAAACAAGATATTCATATATTAGGCAGTACACGTCGTTGGCTTAAATACAAACTACCCAATCAATACATTCGACATGGTGCGGCCCCCCTTGTGATTGGCCAAAAACAAAAATGGTTTTTATTACGTTTATTATGTAATGAGCAAAAAATTCGTTTGGATTTAAGCGATACGCCTGAGTTTGACAGTTGGCGCTGGATTGATTACCAAGGCCCCCAAGAACAAGTAATTTTTTTTAAAAGACAAGTTTATAGGCAAGCCATGAAAGAATTAGAGCATCTTTTGCGTAAAAAACGTGTGGCAGGCTTACGCCGCAAACGAGGTAACCATAGTCGATAAATGCTTAAAACGTTAAAAAGAATTGTACAAGATGTTACCACTGCCGGCCCTCTAAACGAAGCTTTGAGCCTTTTGGTTGCTCGAGTCAAGCATGCCGTTTCAGCTGATGCTGTTTCTGTATATCTGATTGACAAAAAACACACCCATTATGTGCTTGTTGCCACCGATGGCTTAAATTCTTATGCCGAACATCGGGTACGCATTAGCCTTGAGGAAGGATTGGTAGGCTTAATTGGTAAACGAGAAGAACCTTTAAATATTGCCAATGCTTTGCATCATCCCGATTTTTATCGAGATACTCTTTTAGGTGAAGAGCATTTAAAAGCCTTTTTAGGTGTGCCCATCATTCAACACCGCAAACTCTATGGTGTATTAACAGTACAACAAACAGAAGAGCGTTATTTTGATGATACCAATGAGGCTTTTTTAATCACCCTTGCCGCCCAATTAGGTGGCATTATCGCCCATGCCGATGCTACCGGTGAGCTTAATCAACTTACCCAACCCAAACAACGCGGGCCTCATCATTTAGAGCCTGAGCAAACCGCGCTAGTAGGGGTAGGTAGCGTGCCCGGGGTGGGCATTGGGCGCGGTGTGGTTATTTATCCACTGGCTGATATTGACGCGGTACCGCGCCATACAGTGGATGATATCGATGCTGAAATTGCCTTATTTTTTGAAGCACTCAAAGCCGCGCGCCTGGACATGCAACGTCTAAGTAAACGCATGAAACAGACCGTTGCCGAAGATGAGCATGCGCTTTTTGATGTGTATTTAAAAATACTGGATGATGAAAGCTTGGGCGCTGAGGTAAAAGTGGTTATCCAGCATGAAAAACTAAGCGCACAAGCCGCTTTAGTCGCGGTGATAAAAAAACATGTTCAACAATTTGAGCATGTGGCCGATGAATATCTGCGCGAGCGCGCCAGCGATTTTCGCGATTTGGGGCGGCGCGTGTTAACGCAACTGCAACGCTCTCAACGACAAGAAATTATCTATCCCAAACGCACTATTTTAATTGGTGAGGAAATTACCGCAGCAGATTTAGCCGAGGTGCCAGAAGGGCAGTTGGCCGGGGTCATATCATCAAAAGGTGCCAATAATTCTCATGTGGCCATCTTAGCGCGTGCTTTGGGCATTGCCACCGTGATGGGTGTGCGGGGTTTAAAAGCTGAAAAGCTTGCCGAGCGTGCCATTGTGGTCGATGGTTTTTTGGGGCATGTGTATGTCTCGCCCTCTAAAGCGGTGCTAAGTGAGTTTAAAAAACTTGCCGAAGAAGAATTAGCACTTAACCAAAGCTTGGTAAGTTTGCGCGATAAACACGCGGAAACTTTGGATAACTACCGCATCTCTTTGCAAGTTAATACAGGCCTTGCTCTTGATGCGGGGTTATCGATGAGTGTTGGCGCTGAAGGCGTTGGTTTGTACCGCTCAGAAGTGCCGTTTATGAGTCGCGATTGTTTTCCGCTTGAAGATGAGCAATACATTATTTATCGCCAAATTTTAAAAGCCTTTTCTCCACGCCCGGTGACCATGCGCACGCTTGATATTGGTGGCGATAAAGTGCTGCCTTATTTTCCAGTTGAAGAAGATAATCCTTATTTAGGTTGGCGTGGCATTCGTGTCACCCTTGACCATCCGGATGTTTTTTTAATGCAAGTGCGCGCCATGCTCAGAGCCAGTGAAGAATTGCATAATCTGCGCATCATGCTACCCATGATCACCACCTTAAGTGAAGTTGATGACGCTAAAAAGCTTATTTTTCAAGCCTTTAGCGAATTGCAAGAAGACGGTTGTGCCATCCAAATGCCTAAGCTTGGTGTGATGATAGAAGTACCGGCTGCGGTTTATTTAGCGCGTGATTTAGCCAAACGCGTTGATTTTATCTCAGTTGGTAGCAACGATTTAACCCAATACTTACTCGCCGTTGACCGCAATAATGCGCGCGTGGCAAGCTTGTATGATAATTTCCATCCAGCCATGCTCCAAACACTGCTTAAAGTGGTGGAAGGCGGTCATTCAGCCGGCGTTGAGGTTAGTATTTGTGGCGAAATGGCAAGTGACCCTTTGGCAGTTATCTTATTGTTGGCCATGGGCTTTGACACGCTTAGCATGAACTCTGCCAGTTTACCCAGGGTTAAATGGGTCATTCGTAATATCTCATTGGCCAAAGCACGCAAAGTGTTGGCTCAAGTTTTAGAATTTGACCACCCTGAAACCACGCGTCGTTATTTACAAAATGCCCTCGAAGAAGAAGGTTTAGGCGGGCTTATTCGTGCAGGCAAATAAAAGGTAACCATCATGCTAACTTATCCTCATTTTAATCCTGTGGCACTCGCTATTGGGCCTTTGCATATTCATTGGTACGGCTTGATGTATTTGATTGGTTTTTTTAGCGCCTGGCTTTTGGCTTTATGGCGCATTAAACATTACAAGCTTAATTGGTGCGCTCATGAAGTCAGCGATTTACTGTTTTATGGTGCGATAGGCGTGATTATAGGCGGGCGTTTAGGATATATGCTCTTTTATAATACCGCTGAATTATGGGCTTCTCCTTTGTCGCTTTTTAAAATTTGGCAGGGAGGCATGTCTTTTCATGGTGGCTTAATTGGGGTGATGCTGGCCCTTGTGTATAGCAGCCATCGTTTTAATAAAGCCTTTCTTGCGGTGAGCGATTTTGTGGCACCCCTGGTACCTTTAGGGTTAGCCGCTGGCCGTTTGGGCAATTTTATTAATGGTGAGCTTTGGGGGCGGGTCACTGATGTGCCTTGGGCGATGGTGTTTCCTTATACCGATGGCCTGCCGCGCCATCCCTCACAACTGTATGAAATGGGGTTAGAAGGGGTAGCGTTATTTATACTCATTTGGTGGTATGCCCGCAAGCCACGCCCCCAAGGCGCTATTTCAGCTGTATTTTTAATTGGCTATGCATGTTGCCGTTTTAGCATTGAATTTTTTCGACAACCTGATAGCCAATTAGGTTTTATGGCCTTTAATTGGTTAACCATGGGGCAATTATTAACCCTGCCTATGTTATTATTAGGTCTTTTTTTATGGTGGAAAACACGATGCAAACCTATCTAAATTTACTGCAAACCATTCTCAGCCAGGGTAGTTTTAAACAAGACCGTACACAAACCGGCACTTTATCGCTGTTTGGTTACCAGATGCGCTTTAATTTACACCAAGGGTTTCCGCTCATCACCACCAAAAAACTGCATACTCGCAGCATTGTGCATGAATTATTGTGGTTTTTAAAAGGCGATACCAATATTCAATACCTGCAAGATAATGGCGTATCTATTTGGAATGAATGGGCCGATGATAACGGTGATTTGGGGCCAGTTTATGGCGCGCAGTGGCGCTCATGGCCGGCGGCCAATGGCCAAACCCTTGACCAAATCAGTGCTGTTATTCATGAGATAAAAACCAACCCTGATTCAAGACGCTTGATAGTAAGTGCGTGGAATGTGGGGGAATTAGATAAAATGGCGTTAATGCCCTGTCATGTATTATTTCAGTTTTATGTAGCCAATAACAAACTATCTTGCCAGCTCTACCAACGCTCCGCTGATGTCTTTTTGGGCGTACCGTTTAACATTGCCTCCTACGCACTGTTAACCCATCTCATAGCCGCGCAATGTGACTTAGACGTTGGAGACTTTATTTGGACTGGTGGTGACTGTCATTTATATAGCAATCATTTAGAGCAGGCACGTTTACAATTGCAGCGCACGCCACAAGCCTTGCCACAATTACATCTAAAGCGCAAACCTGCTAGTTTGTTTGATTATGTGTATGAAGATATTGAATTTAAAGATTATCAACCTCATCCAGCCATTAAAGCGGTGGTGGCGGTGTAAAGCAAGTTAGACTTTCCTTAAGTATTTTGTCATACCGTTACCTTCCTAGGTAGGCGTCGGGTAACGGCATCTGGGGAGTGGATGAAATATCAACAGGATCTCAAACAAAGTCTAACAAGATCACTGTGACTTTCAGTGACTGCCTCGTCATGAAAATGCTTTTGAGCTTGTTTACATTGTTCAACAAAATCTCTAGCATGCGGACGTTTCGTTGCAAATAGCGTCAATGAGGGATAAGCGCTAAGATCGCTCGTAACCAACCTTATCTTATGCTCAGCTGGGTTTTTGCCTATCTTTTCGATGGCCTCAGGACTCACCATATTATCTTATTCGTCTTTAAAAAGTAATTTGTTTGTTTCTCTGGGTTCTGAAAACTTTAAATAATCTAGTAAGGCATAAGTAGCTTCTATTACGGCATACGATCCTGTTATAGATAAACTTAATAACAATGGCGTAGTAATTAATGCTACTGCTCCTAGAATAGCTGCTAGACTTACCGGCATTGTAAGCAGCGCAGATATCGTAACTGCCATAACAAACAAAGTGGCTATAGTTAACGCCATAGAAACAATCATTAATGGCAATAGCATTTCATATGTGTCAATGTTAAACATTTTATTAAATTGATGCTCTTCGTGCAACGCTGCTAAATCGACTCCCGTCTCTTTTAATGTTAAAAATTCTTGTTCCGTAACCGCTTGCAAAGCTTTTTCTAATTCACTAATGAATTTATCAAACTCCTTCTCACCTTTATACTCCCTAGAGAAATTAATGAAAAAAACCAAGGCATTGTTTATACCGGTAAGGGCGGTGATAGAGCCTTCTGAAATATCTTTTTGGTAATACTCTATCAGGTGATTGATTATATTTTGTTTAAAAAAATCGACCTGATTATCTTTAAGCTTATCCATATTTGAGCGAATGTCTGTAACTAATTTATTTATATCTGTTTGGCGTTTTTCCGCCGCCTGTTTTTTTTGATTTTGTATATGCGTTAAATCTTGTTCAAATTTTTGTAAATTTTGTTCTAGCTTTTTTAATAACAGTTCAAAATTTTTCACTTGTTTTTTTATTAAATCACGAATTTGAATTATGCGTTCTCGAGATTGATATATTATCAACCCTTTGTCTTGTGAAAGAGTATCTAATAGCTTTTCTAAATTAGCCAACGGAATATTTTGTATGTCTGAAACTTTTGTTTTATCGATGATTTCCTGCTCTAGCCCTTCTTTCAACGTATGAAAATTATTTGTTATATGGTTTAAATTTTTATTACATTGAGTGTATGCCTCGTGTAAAGCCTTATATTTTTCGGTAGAATTTTCACCAAGTAATTTATATTGGCGCTCTAAACGCTCAAAACGCTCAATACAATTTTCATCAGTAGAAGATAACGAATTTTGAACAGTCATATTTTTACTCCAAAACAAATTGGTTTATAATTTATCATAAAAATTATATGTTATTCAACTAGACTTTTATATAACATAAAAGATCATAATAAAATCAATAACGGTTGGGCAGGCGTTTTTTAATTTGGTTATCTATATCAAAGAATAATTTTTAATGTTGACAAGTTCGGCTAACATACTTGCATTACTTATTATTAAGCGCCTGAATTAATTGGCATGACTTGATGACTGTTGACGGCGTAAGTTTGGTTTTAGTTCAAAACCAAACTACTCGCGTTTCATTTAAATTCTGGTGAATATTTTTAGGTCATTATTTTTAATTCAATTCATAACTGGAAGTATCCGTATTAAGCGCTCCTCTAGCGTCATATCTTTCCTTAAAAAAGCCATGGACTGCTTGATTAACCGCTTGTTTGTCTTTAAGAGTATCAGGATAATACCCAAAATGACACGAGAGCCTATTGGTACTGTGCGCGTTTACATTTTTAAGCGTTTTTGCTGAGAGGACATTGTTTTTTTCATCCACGACTAAGGGATGAGTCGATTTATACTCGGCTAATTTTTCCTGCTTTTTATCATGGATAACATCGGCAATTTTAAAACCAATCATTAACATTGCGAAACCACCGGCAACTGCCGCAAGTGCTATCGGTATGCCAATACCCATAGCTAAGCTCGCCGATGCCATGCTTAAAATCACAGGAATAAGTACACTTATTAATAATGCTGATAATGAGAAGGCTACAGCATAAGACAAAAATTGAGCCGCATTCCATTGACGTTTTTTTTGAAAATAGTGCCGATGAACGCTGGGAATTATGTCTTTGATAGCTTCATATTCGGTAGGTAGTAATAAATTCAGTGCTTTTTCTATCTCCGCCAAATTCATTTGTGCGATATCTGCTCTGTGCTCTGGTGATTCTAGAGATTGATTCTTTAGAATCTTATTAAAATCAGTGCTTAATGACGAACGTAATAGGAATAATGCAGAGCGTATCTTTTTTAAAATATTGTCATTTTGTGTGTTATCGGATGAATAATATCTTAAAAAATTATCGAATATAGTTTGGGCCGTCTTAAATTTCTCTTCTGATAAAAAAAAATCAGGCTCTTTTTCGATGAGTGCTTTTATTTGTGACGAATAGTTTTCTGAACACTCGTTATCAATTGATGTTGCAAGAAGTTTTTCTAATTGTTGATTGAAATTTGGTGGTGCAGGATTTAAATCTGGCATTTTATCTCCTAAGTTAGGATTTAGCTATGTGGTAGATAATAAACACTTTGTGTTGTTTGAATCTAGTAAAAGTTTGCTTTCTATTTTAGAAAAATTTAGGGCGTTGCAAATTTTAGGCGAGACAATTTTAAAAAATGATTATCATAACGTCAATATCATCAATTATTTTACATAACATTGATAGGGCAATCATGCGTTAATTTGATGTATA
>CETS01140182.1_pt1 | contig 14911 bp, 19 predicted proteins | sample 356391 | NCBI WGS metagenome assembly CETS01 (sample SAMEA2622673, study PRJEB7988) | marine metagenome | isolation source: saline water (ENVO:00002010), including
ATTTGCCCGTGGCACCGCCATTATCCTCTGGTTTGACCTCGCGGCCCTCATATTCGGTGACGCCGCCGCGCTCCAGCACCCAGCCTTTGCGGGTGCGAGGCAGGCCTTTTTCGACATCAATCGTGACGCTCTCATCGGAGTAAGGGCCTGAGGTGTCGTAGACCGGCACGGGCGGCTCGTTCGCCGTGGGGTGGAGGTCGATCTCGCGGCGCGGCACGGCAAGGCTCGGGTCGGCTTTGGGATGCGTGTAGACCTTGCGGCTCGCTGGCAGCGCGCCGGTGGTGACTTTCGGGGTCTCGAATTCGGACTGGGAGGTTGGTTTGTTCATGTCAGGTCGCCTTTCTCTGGCGTGTAGACGGGTTTGAGGGCGAAGCCGTTGGAGCGGCTGAATGGGACGGCCAGATTTTTCGCGAGGGTGAGGCCGGTTGTTTCAATGTCGGGAACGCCAACGATGTCCTGCAGGTCGCGCTTTCTGTTCTTCCAGGGCTTGAGGACGAGACGTGGCGAGACGAGGCCGGATCGAAGCTCGATGGCGGTGATCTGATCGCGCTGACGATCAAACGCGAGCCGGGCTTTATTGCAGTTGAACATATGGGTCACAAGGGCGAGGACACGTCGGTTTGTCGCCACATAAAGCGTGTTTCGCGGCATTCGGATCCCCTGCGCCGTGAATGCTGACATTAGCGCGGCGAAGGGGAATGCTATGACGGGCGGCACATGGCGCGTGTCTGGGGCAAATGCGTTTGCGTAGACGTTGAGGCCGAACCAGCACCAGATGAAGATGAGAATCCCGACTGAGAAGGGGTGAAAGTGCAGGCCGCTGCCCGGCGCAGACCAGACCAGTTGCTCGCCCGGTTTCAGGGCGGCATTGAGGGCGGTGTCATATGGCGGTGGGATGGTGTCCCGTTTCAACAGTCTCTCCGTTCCTACGCCGGCCACCTCCACGAATAGAGATTTCCCGGATCAGGTTCAAAGGGTGCTGGGTTTGCGAAACCTCATCTCAGCCGGTGCACCGGCGCCCCTCGGATGGGTGAGACACTAATTGAGTTGGAGCGCCTTGGGAAGGGGGCGGTGGTTCAGGAAATCTCTGCCATGTTTGAGTTGCAGGCGGGCAAGCTGAGCGTAGTCTGTCTGGGAAGAAAGGACGGTCGAGCATGGCTGAGCAACAGTTGAACGGCGCGTGTCGATGCGGACAGGTGAGACTTGAGTTTACGAGCCCCGTTGACCCGGAAGCGATGACGCCGCGTGCGTGTGATTGCGATTATTGTGCGCGTTATGTCGGAGTTTATCTCTCCCATCCCGGCGGCAGGCTGGAGATTTCAAGCATGTCGCCGCTGACCAGAAGACGTCAGGGCGCGGAGATTGCCGATATGCTGCATTGCTCCAGCTGCGATCAGCTGATCGGTGTTGTCGTGGAAAGCGAAGGCAAGTTGCTTGGTGCGGTGTGTCTGGCCGTATTGGGTGACCGCGATGCGTTTCCGCAAGCCGCCAGGGTCTCGCCGAAACAGCTCAGCCCGGACGAGAAGCAATCGCGCTGGTCTGAAGTCTGGATGCCGGTCAGTCTGACAGAGGGGGCTGACAGAGGAGAATGACTGATGCGTGTGTGCAAAGGCTGGCAGCGGCTGCGAAAATACTAAGCCATTTAGCTAAGTGTATTGACACGGATTTTGCGCCGTAATACTAAGCCATATGGCTAACTTAAGTGCGTCCACACCCAACCCGATTGATCTTGGCTTTCATGCGCTGGCAGACGCAACGCGTCGGGCCGTGATCGCGCGACTCCATGAGGGCGAGGCGGCGGCGACAGAGCTGGCTGAGCCGTTTGACATGGCGCTGCCCACCTTCCTCAAACATCTGAAAGTGCTGGAAGCGGGCGGGCTGATCACAACGCGCAAGGAGGGGCGGAAACGTATGTGCCGCCTTGAGAGGGAACAACTGGCCCGGCTGTCGGGCTGGATCCATGAGTATGAAACAGGCTGGCAAAACCGGCTCGACCGGATGGAAGCCATGTTCAAGGAGGGGGATTAAATATGTCAGTTCAAATGCACCACCGGACGACCACTCTGGAGAAGTCGTTTCCCGTCAGTCCGTCAAAGGTTTTCGAGGCCTGGGCGGACCTGGATAAGCGCAGCCAGTGGAATTCGCCATCTGACGAGGTGACCATTCGCTATACGGAGGATGATTTCTCGGTCGGCGGCAAGGATGTGTCGCTCTGTCTGGTGGGCGATCAGATCATGGCCGAAGTGGTGGGCGTTTATCATGACATCGTACATGATGAGAGGATCATCTATACCGAGATCATCAAGTCAGGTGACGGCATGGTGCTGGGGATTAGCCAGGTGTCGGTGGATATTGCGCCGTCAGGTATGGGGACGAACATGGTTGTGACCCTGCAAACTGTCGCCTTGGCGGGCGCGGAAGTGCTTGATGAGGTTGCCGCTGGCTGGACGGCAAGCCTGGGCATGATGGAGAAGGTGCTTGGCGGCGTGTTGGCTTCGTAGCGCTTTTGGGAGGTGTGATCGGGGTTAAGTAGATGCGTGGCCTGTCTGCCGCAGATACCCGTGAAGACGGGTATCCACGCCTCTACTTCTGCAGGGTGGTGGATGAGCGTTTATAGGCGTGGGTTCCCGCCTGCGCGGGAACCGGCGGAGAGGGCGTGGCTGAGCTCAATTGTTCAGAAGGTTGCGCAGGACTGCCGCGCTGTGCAGTTTGCGGGTGTGTTTGAGTCTAAACGGAGCCCATGACCCGATGAAGTCAGCTGCCAATCGTGCCGGATGGGCATTTCTCGTCAGTCTGTTTGCTTTGGCGGCCTGTACCACGACGGCTGTGAAGGATGGCGCGCCGACTGAGCTCGCACTCAATGCTGAGCGCGTGGCCGAATTGCGCGGGCCTGACCTGATCGCAAACTATTATCCGGCTGAGAGCGATGGGCCGGGCCCTGCAATCCTGCTTCTGGGCGGGTCTGAAGGCGGGCTAAGCCCGCTCGTGGCCGAGGAGGCGTTCAAGCTGCGCGGCGCCGGATACAGCGTGCTGCAGCTGTCTTATTATCGCTCTCCGGGCCAGGAGGAGAACCTCGAAATGGTGCCGCTGGAGGTTTTTGATCGCGGGCTCAACTGGCTCAGCGCGCGCCCGGAGGTAGATGCTGAAAAGCTCGGCATTATGGGCACATCCAAAGGCGCTGAAGCGGCGCTGATCACCGCAGAGCGGCACCCGCAGGCATTTGCAGCTGTTGTGGCTGTGGTGCCGTCTAATGTCTCCTGGCAGGGGATCAACTGGGCATTTGACGGGCGTCCCGCAGAGGCGAGCTGGTCTCTGAATGGTGAAGCCTATCCTTATCTGCCCTATGGTGCCTGGGAGGCAGAAAAAGGCCTCTATTCTCTCTATGATAATGGGCTGAACGCTGTTTCTGAGCATGAGGATGCGCTGATCGAGATTGAACTCGTCGAAGCGCCGGTTCTGTTGATTTGTGGTGGGGCGGATACGCTGTGGCCGAGTTGTCCGATGTCTGAAGCGCTGGCGGCGCGGTCTATACGGCTGAATGGGCCGGAGGTTGAGGTGCTGGTCTATCCCGAGGCCGGGCACGGCTCTGGCGGTGCGCCATCCGATGAGTATGAGCCCTCCATGGCCGATGAGGCCTCGACCTATGGCGGTACAAAAGGCACCAATCAGGCGGCGCGGGAAGATGGCTGGCCGAAGACACTGGCCTTCTTTGAGGCGGCTCTGAAGTCAGCAAGATAGACGTAAGCGGGGGTTCCGCCTGCGCGGGAAGCGGCGGGCTAGTGAGACCAGAACTTGCCAGTTCGAGCTGGCAAGTTCATTGAGGCGGCATGAACCTCTCCGACTATCTCAAGCGCATTGGCTATGAAGGCCCGGCGCGTGCCGATCTGGAAACGCTGAATGCGCTGATCGAGGCGCATGTGCGGACGGTCCCGTTTGAGAATCTGGATATCCATGCCGAACGGCCGATGGAAAACTCGGTTGAGGCAGCCTTTGATCAGATCGTTACGCGTGGTCAGGGCGGCTGGTGCTATGAAATGAACGGCCTGTTCGGCTGGGTGCTGTCTGAGATTGGGTTCGATGTGACGCGGCTGGCCGCTGGCGTGCGGCGGGGCAAGCTTGGCGATGCGGCGCTGGGCAATCACCTCTGCCTGATGGTGAGGCTGGACGACGTGGATTATCTCGTCGATGTGGGGTTCGGCGGTTCACAGATTTCGGCGATCTCGCTCGAACATGCTGAGACGCTGCATCCGCCGGTCCGCATGGCGCTTGTGCCTTTGGAGAACGGTTTCTGGCGGTTGCATGAAGGCGGCTGGGGCGCGGCGATGAGCTATGACTTTGCGGCAGCGCCAGCGGATGAAGGCTTGTTGAGCACGCAGCATGACGAACAGATCACAGATGCGAATTCGGTTCACCGCAAGACGCTGACGGCTCGCATCCGCCGGGACCGAGCTTATTATACTTTGCGTGGGCGTATGCTGGAGACGAATTTTCCCGGCCGGAAAGAGACGCGGGAGCTGCAGTCTCAGGACGAATTAAAAACGGTTCTCGATGAGGTGTTCGGCCTTGAGGAGCCGGAGCTGGACCGTCTGTGGCCGAAGATTCTGGCGCGCCACAGACAGGTGTTCCCTCACGCCGCGCGCGGATAACTCTGACGAGCTGATTAGCCCCTCATTCGCGCGCTTCCGCGCGTTTTCTTCCAGATCCGCGCAATGACCCAGATATCCAGGATGAGCATTCCGAGGATGATGGGGACCATGAGCAGGCCGCCAAACAGCAAGAAAATCATCATGGGCGAGGGCCAGATACGGCCAGCAGCAACTCCACCGAGCAGAAACACATCTGCTGTGACGATACCCATGATGAGAGAGGGAAGCAGCATTCCGACCTCAGGCCAGCCCATCCGAACGAAGGGCGCAAGTCCGGACAGGAGGATGAGGGCGGCAATAAAGCCGAGGAAGAGAATGACCATGACCAGTAAAAGATACACAGGCGGCTCCTCAGTCTTTCGGTGTCTGGTCAGGCGACAGACCGCACTGGGCCAGTGTGCCGCCGATTTCTTCAGCGGCGTCGGTCATGTTGAACTCGGCCATGATGGGTTGGTCCGGACGGTCAAAGGTTGCCGGCGCGATATCGAAACTGACATGATCGCTCGCAATAAGGTCGCGGATGAACTGAGGCTCATCTTCCGGGTAGATGAAGACCTTGCTGGCATCGAGACCGTCTAGAAAGCCACGAATGGGTTGGAAAGGCTGACTGTCAAACGAAACAGATAGCGTGACGTCTTCGTCTGTGCCGCGTTGTTTCCATGTCAGGTCATCATCGTCGATGAGGCCGTCCTGGATGAGAATGGCGGGATCATCGACAAGGCAGGTCAGGATTAGCGCGGTAAGCGTGCCGTTCTCTTTGACATGATTAAAGTTGACCGCTTTGGGCCATCTTGATCCTTCGCCCTCGGTGATTTGCCAGTGCGCCTGTATTTCGCCTGACTGGGCGAGCGCAGACGCGCAAAGGCACAGGCCAAGAAGTCCAGACAAGGCGATGCGGAAAACTGATCGTTTCAAATGTGACCCCCAGGAGACTTGAGAGGGATCTTACGACCAAGTTTGGCACATCATATCCCCTGAACGGGGCAGTGATTAAAGCGCGTCGCGCCAGTCCGGATCGTTGTCTTCGAGATAGGCGATGAGCGGTCCGCTGCCATCGGCGATCAATTCGCGCTGTTCTTCGCTCTGATCGTCGTTGACATCACGTGGCGCATCCAGCGCGAGGCCAGCATGCTTGAGCGCAATGCGGGCATGCTTGCTGGCAATGGCTTTGAGCTCTTCAGACGCGCCTTCGGATTCGATCAATGCGATCGCGTCATCGGCCACGGACTTATGGAAGTCGAAAAGTTGATAATCGACCGGGAAGGCGAAGTTCGGACAGGCGTTGGAGAGCGCGTTCAGGCGGTTGGTCGACCAGCCGAACACCGGGTCATCGTCTTTGCGGAATTCATCAGAGATCGACATGCCCCAGACATTCGCTTCGCGCTGAAGGCGCATAGAGCTTTCAAGATTATAAGGGCAGGCCTCAAGCGGTGTGCCGTCAATGAAGGGCAGAACCTCACCAAAGTGGGCGAGCTGTATCACCTTGGGCAGAACGACTTGCAGATAGCGGTCGGAGACCACCTTAAAGGTTTGCAGATTTGTTTCGTTGTCTTCGCGGTCTACCACGACCGGGCCGGGCGGAAGCTCCGGTGGGGCGAGGCTGTTAAGCCTGACCGCGTGAAGGCCGCGATCAACTGCAGCTTTTACCACGCCGGCGTCGCTGGTGGATTCCATTGCCAGTGAAGCGAGAAGGACAGCAAGCCCCTGGACTTCGCGTCGGTTGGGACAGGTTTCCGCCGCCCAGTCGATCCGTTCGAACACATCGTTAGGTGTGGTCGCTTCATTCGCCTCAATCTGCAGGATCATCTCATAAACATGCTGCTCGGCATCATCCGGGCATTCGTCAGCTGACGAGGGTGCGGCGAGAAACAGGCTGGCGGAACCGGCCAGGGCGAGAAAAGATGAGGACAGAAACTTTGACATGGGCGCAGTTGTAGCTGGTTTTTCAGCGACGTCAGCCCCTGTATTTTCAGCTGCCTGCAGGTTTTTGCAGCACAACAAGTGTCTGGTCTGTGCTGTCGGGTTGACCCGGCACAAAATCAAGCACTGAGAACCAGCGGCTGAAGCTCTTTCTGACCTGTTCACGCGACTGGAAAGTGGCAATCCGGTTGGAGCCTTCAAAGGTATCGTTATGAATGCAGAACTCGTCTTTCTGCACCTGCTCAGGCGTGAGACCGGCCGCTGCCAGATTGATGTGATCTTCGTCCTGAATGGAGATCACGCAATAGCCGCCGGGTGCGGTGATACGGTGAAGTTCAGACAGCCAGAGCGCCTGGGTTTCCGCACGCATATGGGTGAAGACCGAATAAAGCAGAATGAGGTCAAAATCCTCATCGGCAACGTCGAGCGGAGGCGTCAGATGATTGACGAAATAAGTGCCCGGCAGGTTCTTCTGGCACCATGTGGCGAGACGGCGATTATAGTCGCAGCCGAAAATCTCGGCGTTTGTAAATTTCGGATAATGACGCGCCATGCGGCCGCATCCGCAGCCCAGGTCGAGAAGGCGTTTTGCATTGGCAAAGTCGCCGCCATTGCGATCAACTGCATCGGCGAAGGCGCGGACCTCGCGCTCGCCAGCCATGAGAAAACCATCCCAGCGCAGGCGTCCGCCCACCATGGTCATGTAGAAAGGAGGTGGTAGCGGAAGGCCATCTGCATCGGTCGCCGGGGCAGGATCGAAATCGCGCGCCAGTCGCCATTCCTGAACACGCTGAGACACGCGCACCAATGCGGGAGACCAGGCAAGTTTGCGGAGTGTTTTGCGAACGGCCATGACTGCTACCTAGCTTAAGCTTCGCGCCTTTGAGTGACCTCGTTTTTCTGCTGCCGCAACCCATTTGGCAATTTTTTCAGGCTTGGCGGTTTTGATGGGGCCCATTTGTCTTGTCCAGACCGGTTTAATACCAGCAAATTTGAGAACCAGATTTTCAACCTGGCGTCCCGCTGGTCGGCCATAGGCCAGGCGATCGAAAAAGTCCGGCGCATCGGCGGTGAGGAAGACATCCGCGCTGCGCCCTGTGAGGAGTTTATCCCACCAGAGATCGTCAGTGTGGTAGTTCATGGCAAAGCCTGGCAGATAGGCGCGGTCGATCACGCCCTTCATCTTAGCGGGCATGCCGCCCCACCATTGCGGATAGAACCAGGCCAGATGACCGGCCCAGAGAATGTTCTCGCGCCATTTTTCAAGACAGGGTTCAAGGGTTTTGCGCTGATGGTAGCCGTAGGAGAGGTCCGGATCGAAATGCATGGTGTTCAGATCCATGCGCTGGATCTCTGCACCCGCTTTTCGCGCGCCATCTGCATAGGCATCGGCCAATACTGCGGACAATGAGGTTTCAGCCGGATGGCCAACCCAGATGAAGATGCGCGCTCTCATGCTTTTTCTCCGACACAGGCGTTGGAGATGGGCATGGGCGCAGCAAATGTTAGGGGTATCAGGGTGCGCTGCCAGAATCTTCGATCAAGTGCTTATCTTTACGGATAATTTCGGCGCTTTCGGACGCTTGACAATACCAGGTTTCTGTCTGCCCTTTTAAGTTGTGAGCGCCTGAAAACAGGCCGCCATACAGGGAGGGAGCCCCGAATGAGACTGAAATCGAAACTGCTGACTTTATCGTCTGCATGCGCGGCAGCGCTGACGCTGGCGGCATGCCAGACCATGCCCGCACCTGCGCCTCTGGAACTGAGCATGGCACCATGCACGCCGCCGCCGGTGGACATGTGTACGCGCGGCGAGCCGTGTGGCGCGCTGGTGACCGAGCAGGGACCAGCCAAAAACCCTGTGACGGGCCGGAATTACTATGTGGACTATTCCTGCGATCTGACACGTAGCGACAAGGTCAATCTGGTTCTGAACCTTCATGGTGGCGGATCATACGGAAACTGGCAGCGCCATTATTTCCCGATCTTCGACTACGTGGATGAGTATGACCTCGTGGTGGTGACACCAAATGCGCCGCCGCAATTCTGGGCGGAGAGTGATGATGAGCACCTTCAGACGATCATCGACCAGATGATCGCAGAGATCGGACCGCAGAATATCGGTTCGTTCTGGCTGGCGGGTCATTCGCAGGGCGGTATGACGTCACGTCGGATCGTCTGTTCAGACTATTTCGTGGACAAGGTGGACGGTATGCTGAGCCTGTCTGGTGGGCGCATTGGCCGATCGGAACTTTCTCCGAACTTCTATCGTCCGAGCCGTGGTGAGACCGGGCCGCGTCCGCGACGGGAGATGCCGCCCGAAGTTCTGCCAGAGTGCGCGTTCAGTCATATCTATGAGACCGGTGAGCGCGAGATTGTCGAGCTGCCGGATACCTCGAAATGGGCGGAACGGTTCAATTGCGATGCGCGTGTCCGTGAGGATGACGTGGTGGACACCGAGGAAGGCTATGTCTTCGATTCTATGGCGCAGGAAAATCCCAACCCGGTCTGGGGTCTGATGCCGGGCCCTGGCACGGCCGAAGTGTTCGTTTACCCGAATTGTGATGACGATCTCCTGGTGGCAGATGTGGTGCGCCTGGAGAAGGGGCACACCGAAGGGCTGGAGCCGAAGGTAACTGAGAAGATCGTGGCGTTGATGACCAGCGCGCCGGGCGGAAAAATTGCGCGCAATGGCGGCTGATATTCAGCAATATTGTTTTGGAGAAGGGCGCTTTTCGGGGCGCCCTTTCTTATTTTGGTGAATGGCGACGCAAAAACTTCATGGTTTAAATATCACGCACTGCAACATCCTCAGAAGATGTCAGTGTTTCAGCTTGTAATCCCGCATTTGCCCGCTATTTAGCGGCTCCGTACCGTTAAGCCGCCATTCACCGTGTTCAGGTTATGGTTGATGCGTCGGGACCCACACGCTGGGACACATAGTTATGAAACTGATGAATATTGAAGGAACAATCGACCTGCTCGGTGAGGCCCATGCGCATCCGAAGGGACGGGTCTATAGCCATGTATCAATCCTCACCACGAAGGGTGATGAGGTGCTGGCACATAATGTCTGCGTCCACGAAAGTCTGGCCGACAAACTACGACTTGGCGTGACGGGGGCATTCGTTCTGCAGAAGACGCTGTTCTCAACCGTGCTGCGTGAAGCCGAGATTGCCACCGCGGCCTGAGGCCTCACTGCATCTGCGGTCCGGGCAACGGAACGCCCTTAAAAATATTTCGCCAAGAGCGGGCCGGGGTGACTTGGTCCGCTTTGTTTTTATGAGTTAGATGTGGCTTTGAGGGGGCACATGCATGCCCGGGAGTCGGGAATGCTTATGCTCAGGACAGTTGTATTCAGTGGATTGGCTCTTCTGTTGAGCGCGTGTGGCGGAAAGAGCGAGGAGGTTTCGCAGGTCGCGCCTGCCGAGGCCGCGACGCCAAAACCTGTCGCAGTGCAGGTTGATGACGAGCTTTCAGAAATTCGCGCTGTTCTGGACCGATTCCCCGTTAAGGATGCTGCCATCCTGATCGGCGATGAAACCGGTTTGAAACATACCTACGCCAAAGGCGAACTACTGCCGGGCTATCCGCTCGCGATTGCGTCAGGCTCGAAACTGATTTTCGGCGCGGCGCTCTGGAAGCTGGTGAATGCCGGGGACATGTCGCCCGACGATCATCCGCAGGACTATCTCAGCTATTGGTCAGCCGATGATCCACGCGGTGAGGTGACATTGTCAGATCTGATGTCGCTGACATCGGGGTTTAACGATACGCGCGAAGCCACGGGCTGTATTGCAGACACGCGGACCAATCTGTCTGACTGTGTGCGCCAGATTTATGAATACGGTCTGCAAGCCCAGCCCGGAGAGACATTTTCCTACGGCCTCAACCATTTGCAGATCGCCGCCGCCATGATGGCGCAGGCCAGTAGCGCGACCCCACCAGACGCCATTCAGAGCCTGATCTTTGATCCGCTGGAGATGGGATGGGCCACAGAATTTCCTGACGCCTATCTCGATAATTCCGCTTATGCTGCCTCTATGGTGACGAGCCCGGAAGACTATGGCCGGTTTCTGACGGCGCTTCTGGCTGGCGATCTGATCAGCGATATGGACGGCTTCCTGAAAGTGCGTGCCGGTAAAGATGTGCCGGGAAATCGCTGGAATGGCTGGGAGTATGGATGGGGCTTCTGGATCGAGTGTACGCCAGAGACCAGCGAGGACTGTACGGCGCCTTTAATATCTTCGCCGGGTGCGCTGGGTTTTCTGCCATGGGTGGATTTCGCTGAAGGTTACTGGGCCGTAATCGCCATGCAGGAAGAGCCCTCCGGGCGGTATGAGCCTGTGAAAGCAAGCATCGAACTGGAGCAGGAACTGCAGCCCCTTATTGCAGAGCTGATGAATTCTGATCATTCCTGATCTGTACCTTTGGAGGGCTGGTCGGTGATGATTGCGAGACGTCTGGGGAGCGCAGTGGCTTTGCTTGCTCTGTGCGCTTGTAGCGGCGGCGGAGGTTCTGGCCCGACACCGAGCCCGACACCAACGCCCACTCCTGCGCCCACGCCGCCCGGGTCCGGCAATGACGCGCCGGATTTCTCTGCGGTCGAGCGTGAGATTGAGTTGTTCAATGTCTCTGATATGGCCGTGCTGATCGGTGATGAAACGGGCACGCTGTACAGTTTTTCCAAAGGCGGTATCGGCGCTGATGACGAATTGGCAGTCGCCTCGGCCTCCAAGCTGGTCTTTGGCCTCGCAAGCTGGCAGCTGATTGAAGACGGCTTGATGGCGCGCGGCGATCATCCGCAGGCCTATATTGATTACTGGACCCAGGTATCAGGTGATGGTCGCGCTGATATGACCCTCGACCAATTGATGGGATTTGTGTCCGGCTTCGGGCTTGATGATGCCGATTCCGCCTGCGTCGGCGTGGGCGGGCCCAGCCTATATGATTGCGTGCGCGAGATTTACGCTGGCGGGGTCGATTATGTGCCCGGCTCGCGGTTCGCGTATGGCTCCAAACACATGCAGGTTGCTGCTCTGATGGTGGCGGAGGCGACGGGAGAGGCGCCGCCGGTCTGGATGCGTGAAACGCTCTTTGATCCTGTGGGCATGAGCGACGCCACTTATTTTCCTGATGTATTTGGTGACAATCCGGCCTATGCGGCCAGTCTGCGGTCAACAGCAAATGATTACGCATTGATGCTGACCGCGCTTCTGAAGGGAGAGCTGGTGACCGACTGGGGCGGTTTTCTGGCTGATCGCGTCGGAAACAAACCGGGCAATCGGGTGAATGACTGGCATTATGGCTGGGGCTTCTGGATTGAATGCGGGACGATGAGCTTTCAGGCGAATTGCGGGACCAATCCCACGATCTCTTCACCGGGCCAGTTTGGCTTTACGCCGTGGGTCGATTTTGATGCGGGTTACTGGGCCATTATTGCGGTCGAGGAAACACCCGGAACGGGCTATCAGCCGGTGGATGTGATCCGCGAACTTGAGCTCGATCTCCAGCCTTTGATTGTCGCTGCCCTGAGTTCAGAGTAGGTTCACCTGGACGCTGCCAGCCTGCCAGGCGGGAAGAGGAGAATTTTATGCGTATTGCTCTGATGGCCGTATTTGCAGGACTGATGCTGAGTGGATGTGCGGCACCTGCGCCGACAAACGGGCCCGGTCCGGGAAATGGCGGCGGGAACCTCTCTATTGAAGAACAGCGTCAGCGCTCACTCGAGGCGATTGATCAGCGGGCCTGCCGCGCCATGGGCGGCGATGTTCGTCAGGAAGGCATGTTGGGCATGTATCGCTGCGTGGTGCCGTTTGCTGATGCCGGACAAATCTGTCGTGACAGTTCCGAATGCATGGGCCAGTGCCGGACGTCAGATGATGTGACGAATTACAACGCTGCGCCCGGCAGTCAGGTCGGCGCTTGTCAGGTGAATGACAGCCCGTTTGGGTGCTATGGAACGGTTGAGAATGGTACAGCGCAGGCCATGCTCTGCGTGGATTAGGGGCGACGCCGAGCGACTAGCTGAGGGGGGAGGACACATGACGGGATTTGAAACAGCGGGCCTCTATGTCGGTCTTTTCGGCCTTTTATTTGTGGTCCTCAAGGGAAATATCGGCCGTCTGCGCGTGCAGAAACGGGTCGATCTCGGCGATGGCGGCGATGATGCGGTTTACCGCGCCATTCGTGCGCAGGGAAATGCCGTAGAAGATGTGCCGATTGTGCTGATCGGTCTGATTGCGATTGCCGCCATGGGTGGCTCAAGCCTTCATATTCATATACTTGGCGCAGCATTTCTCGTTGGGCGCCTTTTGCATGCGGCAGGCATCACCCAGATGCCTGGCCTTGGGTGGGGGCGACTTGTCGGGACGATCATTACGGTCTTCACAAAGCTTGCGACCGCGATTTCCTGCCTGTGGCTGGCGCTTAGCTAAGCGGCTTTTCCATGAACTGGGCTGTGCCAGCTTCCGGGTCGAGTTGGTAGTTATCAAAGCCGAAATTGCGATAGGCGGTGATGGCCGTTGCATTGCCGGACAAGACTTCGAGGGTGAGCTTGCAGCAGCCACGCTCGCGCGCAATGTCTTCGGCCTTCTGCATCATCTTGCGGGCAATTCCCTTGCTGCGATGATGCGGCAGAACCGCAATATCGTGAAGGTTCAGGATGGGCGCGGCCTTGAAGGTTGAGAAGGCCTCGAAGGCGTTGATCAGGCCGACAGGTTCATCATCAGAAAACGCCAGAATGCTGAGCGCGAAGGGACGTTTTGCAAGCTCTGAAACAAGCGTGTCTTTGGTGGCCGCTTTGAGCGGTTCGCCGCCGCCCATGGGATCGCGGGCGTAGGCGTCGAGCAGGGCGACGATGGCCGCCCCGTCCGCGGGATTTTCATAATCTGCCTGTCGGATGACCAGAGACATTTAGAGAATGTTCTGGCCTGTGCCTTCCCAGTCTTTCAGGAAGGCTTCAAGGCCGGCATCGGTCAGCGGATGCTTGAACAGCTGGTGGATGACTTTCGGTGGGATGGTGGCGACGTCTGCGCCCATTTTCGCTGCTTCCATCAGGTGGATCGGGTTGCGGATGGAGGCAACCAGAACCTCTGTGTGGATGTCCGGATACATGGAATAGACCTGACAAATGTCTGCGATCAGATCCATGCCGTTCGAGCCAATGTCATCAAGGCGGCCAACGAAAGGCGATATGAAGGTTGCGCCGGCTTTGGCCGCGAGCAGCGCCTGAGCCGAAGAAAAACAGAGGGTGACGTTGGTTTTGATGCCCTGCTGGCTGAGCGCGTAGCAGGCTTTGATGCCATCAAATGTGAGCGGCAGTTTGACCGTGAGGTTTGGCGCGATTTTGGCGAGCTTTTCGCCTTCCTTGATCATGGTTGGCGCGTCTGTCGCCGTGACCTCACCAGAGACTGGGCCGGGCACCAGGTCACAGATTTCCTCAAGCACTTCGAGGATGTTCCTGCCGGATTTGGCGATCAGCGATGGGTTGGTGGTGACGCCATCAAGAAGGCCTGTTTCCAGAAGAGCCTTGATCTCGTCTACGTCTGCTGTGTCGACAAAGAATTTCATAATCGCCTCGCGGGTTCAGGGCTTTGAGTGTTCGTGACCTGTTTATTGAGAATAGAGGCCCGACGGAACCCTTGATTTCACTCTTTCGGCTGAATGATCGCCACAATCGGCCCCATCATCAGGCCGGGATCGTTTCTGCCAGTTACGGCGTCATAGAGGCGGGAAATACTGCCATCGAGAAACAAGGCGTTTTCGCAGCCGAGGTGATCGCGGAAGAGCGCGCCGAAGCTGTGAAAATTCACCCATCCATCTGAGAGGACGAAATAGAGCTTACCCGTCTTTTCATCCACGCCGACGCCATTGCGGCGCTTGAAGGAGGTGCTGTCTGCGCGGAAGCGTGGGTGAAGCTCGCCATTGATGACCAGCATGGGACCGGACTGGGTGGCGAAATCGGGGTCGGGAGACGCGCTTTGATAGGCGCTGGTCTCTGCGACGTGCGCCTCACCGTCCTGGATGTAGAAGACGCCATTCGGGAGGAGGTGGAAGTTTCCATAGCCTTCGCCGGTCTGCAGGCGTGCGAGCTCTTGCCCATCTTCGATATAGAGGCCAACCGGTGAGCGGTTCTCATGATACATGCCCGCATTCATGGCGAAGATGAGAGTGTCGTTGTCTTCTTGCAGCCGCGCATTGAGAGTCGTGAAGTCGCCATAGGGCGTGCCGCTGGCATCATTCAGAAACAGGCGCAGGCCGGGTTCATTCCGGTCAAATGCGCAGATGGTATAGCTCGCGCCCTCATAGGTTTCGTGCGTGCAGGGCGAAGGGCTTGTCGGCGG
>CETS01055881.1_pt1 | contig 14897 bp, 13 predicted proteins | sample 356391 | NCBI WGS metagenome assembly CETS01 (sample SAMEA2622673, study PRJEB7988) | marine metagenome | isolation source: saline water (ENVO:00002010), including
CCCCAATACTGAACGCAAGCCAGCCGTGCACCGATAGGTCGGAAAGCGCCACCTGGCCGGTCAGCATGAGCACAAGCATGCCGGCCAGAACGACTCCAATACCTATTCCCGAGATGATCAGAGCCTGTCTGATCATCAGGGTTTGACGACCCATTGTCCTGAGTCATCATAAACATGTGCGCCGGAGGGTTCGCCGGCAACAAGTTTCTCGCCAGTCAGCCGCGCCACAACAGACAGTGGCTGACCTTCTTTTTGCGCGAGGTCTGCATAGACGCTGCGGCGCTTGGCGTTGATCTCATCAACTTTCCGCTGCACCGCCGGGTCTGCTGATCCGACAATACCGAGATATCCGTCAATCTTCTCGCCAACAATGCCTTCGGATTTTGCGGCGTCAATCACCGGGTCACCCGCGAGCGCAGGCATAACCATAGGCGAAAGCAGCATCATCACGCCCGCCAGAAACGTTGCTATTCCAGTTTTTACAAATTTCATCTTACTTCCCCCTGGTCAGAACAGGTCAGGATTGCTTGAGATCAGGTCTTCGACTTCGCGATCAAGTTTCACACGCACTTCCTGATCAATCTTCACATTCAGATTGATCGTGATCGGTTCTGTCGGAGCCGCCACACGTACTGTGGGCGTGCACGCACAGGCCATAATGGGTAGCAGTGCGAATATCAGTCTCACGCGTGTGTCTCCTGTCAGTTTGGACCGACCATCTTCTTTTGCAGTTGGCAGGTCAATCATTCTGTTCATCTTCCTGTTTTTGTTTCACCAGATCCACAACAAGATCCTGTGCTGCTTTTACCGAACCTGAGATGGACCCAGCATGAACAAGCTTGGCGAGATCAGACTGGAGGTTCACATTCAGATTGAACACCTGACCTTTCATAACCTCCGGATTCCGGCCCGAGATGGCCATATCAATGACGATCTCACCGGTCAGGTTCCCGTTCGCACCCAGTGACAACACGCGATATTCGAAGTTTTTCAGCGCATCAAACGCCATTTTGGCGTAGGGATCGGCCTGTCCCGCATTGCGAGTGACCTCGCTGTCATAACGTATATAGCCGTCCTCAACGGCCGTGAGACGCGCATTGCGAAAATAGGCATTCGCGCCTTCAATCTCGATCGGGAACTGTCCGGAAACTTTGCCGTCGACCTGAAGGTCAGGAATTTCAAACAGGCCGAGCAGACGCGCCAGCTCCCATTCTTTTGCAGTGACTGTGATCAACTGCTCTTCACCAGCATAGCGCCAGACCATGGGATCGACAGACAACTCGCCGCCAACGAAAGGCCAGCTCGCCGATTCCAGAATGAAGGCGTCAGGGCCGGGAATGGAGAGCAGGATCTCGCCATCCATCAGACGTATGGCCGGCGTAAAGCGTAGCTCATCCACGGTCACGCGCTGGTCAGGATAGGTCTTGAGCCCGATCAGGTCTTCAAAGGTCAGTGTTCCGGACAGGCCACGCACCTCACCCAGCCGGAAAGTAGCGAATGACAGACCATTCACCACCACTTCACCCGTTGAGGACAGGTCACCGCCTGACCAGTTCACTTCAGCAGACGGGCTGATCTCACCGGACGCATTGACCGCGATACCCCTGAGGCGCTCGGTGATATCGTAAAGTTGCAGCCCGTTGGGTGTGAAGGTCAGCGTCCCATTTTGCAGGGTCGCCTGGCCGGCATTCGGCTCAAACTCATGACTCACCGAAAGATTGCCGATCAACGCCTGACGATCAGCAAGACGCAAGCGTCCCTCAGCCGTCACCGACTTGTCCGTCAGCTTACCTTCTCCGGAGAAAAGAAGTGGCTGGTACATGGCATTTTCCGGCTCATTCATGCCGTCAGCTATCCGCGCGCCCAGAACTGAATAATCCATGTCCAGTCCGGCGTCGGTTGAAGCGCCCTCCCCACGCAGCTCGGTCAGGCTTACATCAACCGGCAGATCGGCAAGCGTGAACGTGTTGTCCTGAAAATCGAAATTCAGATCGAGCCCATCTGGAGATGTGGCCAGCCCTGTATTCATCAGCGCTGCGCTGAAGTCGGCCGCGCGAGTCTTTTCCTCGCCGTCCTGAATCTGAAGCGGAGCATCAAAATTCGATGCTGAGAGTTCGAGTGTGAAACTGTCCTCAAATCCCCAGGTGATAACTGCATCCTCAGCGGCCAGCTTGCCCGTCGCAAATGACGTTGAGAGAGGTATATCCAGCGTGGAAGCTGAGGCCATGCCCGAGGATGATCTCCCGCGGTAATGATAAAGAGGCTGGGATGCCGCGCAAATGTCGGTGCTTGCCGGGCCAAAATCTGCCACCGGAAGATCTGCCGAAATGAAAGACACTTTTAGACAGCTCTGATCCGGAACACGGAGAGTCCAGCCATTGCCGGGATCTGCTCCCGTCAGATCGCCGCTCAGCTGCAGGGCTTGCAGCTCCAGACCAAAAGCCGGACCACTGAACCGAATACCACCTGTCAGATGAAGGCTTTTCAGCGCCTGGGTCGCGCGATAATCGACCACATCCAGATCAGCCGACAGCTTTCGCTCGCCGGCAGGCATGTCGATCAGGGTGAGATCTTTCAGAAGTACAGACAGGGTCTGCGCACCCGTATCACGCGCCACCTCAAGCGTTTGCGCGTTCAAGGCAATGCTTCTTGCACCGTCGCGATACTGCAGTCGTCCTGTAAGTTGGAGCTGCTCGCCGTTCAGGGTCAGCCAGCTTTCCTGCCCGACAGGTTGGATGGAAAGCTTCTGCTGAGAATTGCTGGACTGAGCAACCGACGGCCCGGCAAGATCAAGGTCTGTTTGTCCGTTTGGCAGATCAAACGATGCTGACAGCTTTGTCCCTGCATCAAATCGCTGGAATAGGCTCCGCAAACTCTCATTCAGACGGTTGCCGTGTTGGTCCACAGGATCCGGAAGGCTGAGCGGGCTCAGTACAGTCTCAAGGATGGCATCTGAAAGCTGAGTGTCCTGAAGGCTCAGCGCACCACTGAATGTCCCGGCCGGGGACGTCAGCATCCGACGCGACAGCCGAATTTCACCCGAAAGTACAGCGCGCTCACTGTCCATCATGCCCGGGAAATCCAGTTTCGCATGACCGCCGATCGGTCCGGAGAGTGCGCCACCCGACGGCTCGAGCGCGAATGTCAGCTCAGCTCTGTCTGCAGCCTGATGCGAGAATTCAGCGTGCCGGGCGTTCACTGCTCCTTCGAGCCTGAGAATCTCCAGAGCTTCCGCACTCAGCTCACCATCAACGGCTCGGAGCTCGACCTCACCTTCCGAGGCCACATCCGACATTGTCACGCTCTGATAATCAAGCTGATCATAAGTGAGCCGCCAGTTCGCGACATAGGCCATGTCACCCGTCGGTCTGACCTCAAGATTCAGATTGAGATCTTCGAGGGCCAGATCTCGCAATTTAGCTGAGGAAATGACGAGTTGGGCACCACCGGAGATCTGCCCGTTAGAGTAAACAAAATTCGCTTCACCCGCCCGGAGAGAGAGATGGTAATTTCCGGTTTTCAGCTCTGCAGGTTCAAGCAGGACATGCGACTGAATTTCGCGCCCAAGCGAACCTGAGGAACTGAGTCGGCCCCGAACCGGCCCCGCATCCGTAAGGATAACGACTTCGCCGTTCCGAAACGAAAATGGCGGCACATCGAATCCAGTGCCCGATTTTTCGTCACCGGACTGCATAAGTTCCAACACACCCACCCGCACGCGACCTCCCGTCGCATCCACGGTGAGACGAGGTTTTTCCACCTCGACCGAGCTGATCTCAACCCCCAAAAATTGCGGCCAGTTCAGCGTTAGCTGAATATTTTCAATCGTTAACGGATCGACCCCCTCACCTTCGACCCGGACATCAGACGCGTTAATCTGTCCGAAACTGAGGCGGTCGATCGATAACGAACAGCTGACACTTCTGCTGTTACACACTTGACGCGCAACGAATTCTGCAATGGGAATACGACCCAGCCATAATAATAAGGGTAGAACGATGACGGTGGCGGCCATGGCAATGAGGAGCCAGGCACGGCGAGGAAACGAGCGATTTTCCGATGTTTCCGTCAAATTACTATCCACTCGAACTGGAACGTTAAAAAGCGAGTGCGTACTATTGGCACAATTCGTGAAAGTATTGTCTCGATGTTAACGTTTCGCGCTAATTTTCATGTGTGAGTGTGCTCTCTTTACACAAAATCGGAGGTTTCCACGTGGTCGGTGTTTTTGATCCAAAATCGGAGCCCAAAAGCAAACATAAACAGCTAACCCGTTCACTTATTTCTATGGGCGCTATTGCGCTCGTGGCTGGCGGTGTTGGTCTCCTTGGCAAGAACCTGTTCACATCGGACACAGATGCCACAGCAAATAATCTCGCTGCTCTGACATCTGCGAAGTACGCAACGCCCCGCGACGCCGATGTTTCCACGCAGGCGCCAGTTATTCTGACAAGCTTTCAGGAACTTGAGCCCGTACGGAAAACCCGTGAATACACGGAAACCCTGCGCTCAGGCGAAACCCTTACAGAGCTCCTGGATCGTGTCGGCGTGAGCCGCGCCCAAGCTAATTCTGCACTCTACACGCTCTATGACGGCGGCTTTATCGATCCACGCAAGGTTCAGCCAGGCCTCGAACTGACTGCGTATGTCGAGACGGCTCCAACAGACGAAAACCCAAATGCGGTTGAACTGTTCGGCATGTCCGTGAAGCACGAAAAAGAAGCGTCTCTGGTTGTTGCGAAACGCGCTGATGGTGAATTTGTCGCGCACGAACTTCACACACACCTGGAGCCCGTTCGTAAGCGCATTGCTGGCACAGTCGAAACAAGCCTCTACCAGGCTGCGCTCGACTCCGGCGCGCACGATCCGCAGGTTTATGACTTCGCTCAGATCTTCGCCTATGACGTCGACTTCCAGCGCGAGATGCGCGCGGGCGACCAGTTCGAAATCGTTTTCGAAGAGCTGGTTGATGAGCGTGGAAATTATGTACGCAGCGGCGAAGTGCTTTACGCGGCGCTGAATGCGAGTTCCACCCAGAAAGAATACTATCGCTTCGCAGCGCCGGACGATCAGGTACTCGACTATTACGACGAGAACGGGCAGAGCGCACGACGCTTCCTGATGAAAACCCCGATCAATGGTGCGCGGCTGTCTTCGAATTTCGGATTCCGTAAACACCCGATTTCAGGTTACTCTAAACTACACAAAGGCACGGACTTTGCCGCACCAACCGGCACGCCGATCTATGCTGCAGGTAATGGCGTTGTCGAACGCGCTTCATGGTATGGCGGCTATGGCAACTATGCCCGCATCAAACATGCGAATGGGTTCCAGACCGCTTATGCGCATATGTCCAAATATGGCCCGGGCGTCAAAGCCGGAAAGCGGATCAAACAAGGTGATATTATCGGCTATGTCGGCTCGACCGGCGCCTCCACAGGCCCCCACTTGCATTATGAAGTTATCAAAGATGGCAAGCACACAAATGCAATGTCTCTGAAGCTTCCCACAGGCCGCAAGCTTGAAGGTGAAGCGCTCGACGCCTTCAACATGGTGAAATCGGAAATCGATCAGATCCGCGGCGAAGACGAGACATCGACACTGTTCGCGATGGCCACAGAGTCAAGCACGCGCAAAGACGCCCTGGACAAATAATCTGACCAAGGGAATCGAAGTTTAAGAGCCCGGCCCTGCAGCCGGGCTTTTTTGTTTTGCGATTTTCCCGTTTGCTGGAAACCAGTTCGAGAGTCGGGCGTTTGCTATACACGGCAAAATGAAAAGGACCTCCCCGACATGCTAAGAAGTCTTCTGGATCTGTCACTGAACTGTGCAATGATCTGCGTTGGCTGCATTGGAAATGCATTCACGGGTAAGCTCCGTATTCTCCGTCAGAAAGAGAGATCAGTCTATCTGCTTCCGGCTCCGTCGAAGGTCTCGATCCAGCCAGCATCTCTGCACTGACAGCGCGCAGAAATTTGCACTCGCGGTGTGAGTGCGTTAACGTATGTGCGCGCTCAAGCACCCGGACTGGCAAAGATAGCCACCCGGCCTTGCAAACTAACTTAATTATCCAAACAGAACAGGACTACACATGACCGAAGTCAAAAGCGGCGATACTGTCAGCATCCATTACACAGGCACGCTGAAGGACGGAACACAATTCGACAGCAGTGCCGGACGCGATCCTCTGCAGTTCACCGTGGGCTCCGGCCAGATCATCCCAGGCCTCGACAAAGCAATTCCTGGCATGACTGTCGGCGAGAAAAAAAGCGTCGAAGTTCCAGCCGATGAGGCTTATGGCCAGCCAGACCCGCGCGCCATGCAGACTGTTCCGCGTCAGGACATTCCAGATGATATCCCACTGGATATCGGCAATCAGCTCCAAGTCTCCACGCCAGAAGGCCAGACACTGGTCGTTACTGTTGCGCAGGTTTCTGATGAAGCTGTTGTACTCGATGCGAACCACCGTCTGGCAGGCCAAGATCTCAAATTCGACATCGAACTTGTCGACGTCGACGCAGCCTAAGCCAAGCTGACAGTTCCAGATTTGAAGAGACCCCGTCCAATGGCCGGGGTCTTTTTTTGAACGATATTAGCCGGGTGACCCCGCCGTCATTGTGAACACTATGCCAAGGACGATCGCAGCAATGGCTGTTGAGATCACCAGGATCCAGACCATTCCCGGCTTGCGTTCAGCCTGACGTGCCTCATCGGTTTTCTTTTCAGGATGCGTCATGGTGCGGTTCCTTTTTGCCGTAATACCTTGTTTACGCACAGATTGACGAAATGGATGACGACCCCTGGCACATTTTGGAAGCTGGCGCGTTTCGGCAGTATGAAACTTAATCTCCTTCTTGGAACGCTGTTCGTTCTGTTGATCGTCTTTTCCATTATTACGCTGGTGCTGTATGGCGTGCTCTTCGCCGTGTGTCTGATCGGCGGGGGCGTTTTTGCACTTCTGGTATTCTGGCTGATCAGCCGGGCGAGAAGCGCTGCCGGAAACGCGATTGAGAACGCAGGGGGCGATTAAAACTTTCTGCTGCCCACATTCGCCCACCTTGTCAGCCGACTAGCCGATGCAGCTCCCAAAAAAAACCAAATGCCACTAAGCGTTGCCCGCGTCTTCGGCTATAGCGACGGCTCAAGGAGTCCTGAATGTACAAATATCTAGCTAGCGCACTTATACTCGTTTTGGCATCGTGCGGTGAAAACGCCGCAACCGGATCGCAGCCGCAAACCGCAGAGACAGAAACGCCACCTGTAGAAACAGCAGAAGCGAACAGCACTGAAAATCAGACGTCTGACAATTCGAAAACGGCACGCTGTGTTATCCGCACAAGCGACCAGGACATCGATAAGTCTTGTCGATTCAAACCCGACGGCGGCGGTTCGTTTGCGCTTTCGGATATGGAAGACGGCGAACTCATTTCCGGCATCACCATGGTGAACGTCACCATCTTTGCGAAAGGCGAAGCAGAAGTAAGGGGCCTGACCACAGACGGGATCAATTCCCGTTGGGGCATTGCCACCCGTTCGGAAACCGATCCCGCCTGTTGGGTTGGTTCGGACTTTGAAATTTGCGCGTATTAGAAGGGACAGGCACCCTGCCCCTTCTGATCTGAGGATTAGCTAAGCGCCCGTTCGCCCTTCACCATATCGGCAGGCAGGCCATCAATCTCGAGCATACCGTCTTCTGCTGAGACCTTCACCGTCTCGCCATCCTTCACCTTGCCTTCAAGGATCAGGCGAGCCAACGGGTCCTGAAGCTCACGCTGTATCAGCCGCTTAAGAGGACGTGCGCCATAGATCGGGTCATAGCCGCGTCCGGCCAGCCATGTCCGTGCTTGGCGATCAAGATCGATCGTGATCTGACGGTCAGACAACAGACGAGCCAGGCGGTCGATCTGGATATCAACAATCCGATCGATTTCCTTGCGACCAAGACGTTTGAAGAAGACCGTCTCGTCAATCCGGTTGAGGAATTCTGGACGGAAGTGCGCACGGATCGCCCCCATCACAGACTCTCTTGCGGCCTCGGAGATTTCATCTTCACTCGTGTCATTGGCGAGCGCGTCCGCGCCGAGGTTCGACGTCATGATGATCAGCGTGTTCTTGAAGTCGACCGTCTTACCCTGACCATCGGTCAGCCGGCCATCATCAAGCACCTGAAGCAGAACATTAAACAGATCCGGATGGGCCTTCTCGACTTCGTCGAAAAGGATCACCTGATACGGCCTGCGGCGGACAGCTTCGGTCAGGGCACCGCCCTGATCATAGCCGACATAGCCCGGAGGCGCACCAATCAGACGCGACACCGCGTGCTTCTCCATATATTCTGACATATCGAGGCGCAGAACGGCCTGATCATCATCGAACATGAATTCAGCCAGCGCCTTGGTCAGCTCGGTTTTACCAACACCGGTCGGACCCACGAACAGGAACGAGCCAATCGGGCGGTTCGGATCCTGCAAACCAGCACGCGACCGACGAACGGCGTTGGAAACCGCTGACAGAGCCTCTTCCTGGCCGACAACGCGTTTGCGAAGTTCGTCTTCCATGCGGAGAAGCTTTTCACGCTCACCTTCCATCATTTTGTCGACGGGCACGCCTGTCCATTTCGAGACGACCTGAGCAATGTTCTCAGAGCGCACGACTTCGGAGACCAGGCCTTCATCGGTCTGTGCCTCTGCCTCACCATCCTTGGCTTCGGCCTGACGGACTTGTTCCTCAAGTTGAGGAATATCGCCGTATTTGAGCGCACTCGCCCGGCCCCAGTCCTGTTGACGTTCAGCTTCAGCAAGTTCAGCCCGCAGCTGGTCGAGTTTCTTTTTGGCTTCTGTCGCACCAGCAAGCTTCTGCTTCTCGGCTTTCCAGGCAACATTCAATTCATCAGACTTGGTCTGAAGCTCTGAAATCTCCCCTGTCAGCTTTTCAAGCCGGTCTTTAGACGCCTCGTCCTTCTCTTTTTTCAGGGCCTCAGCCTCGATTTTCAGCTGCATCAGGCGACGGTCGATTTCATCGAGCTCCTCAGGCTTGGAATCAACCTGCATGCGGAGGCGCGAGGCCGCCTCATCCATCAGGTCGATGGCCTTATCTGGCAGGAAGCGATCCGTGATGTAACGGTTCGACAGCGTCGCTGCGGCCACAATGGCGCCGTCAGAAATGCGCACGCCGTGGTGCACTTCATAACGCTCCTTCAAGCCACGCAGGATGGAGATGGTGTCTTCTACGGTTGGCTCTTCCACGAAGACCGGCTGGAAACGACGTGCCAGCGCAGCGTCTTTCTCGACATATTTCCGGTATTCATCGAGTGTCGTTGCGCCCACGCAGTGAAGCTCACCACGCGCCAGCGCAGGCTTCAGCAAGTTGGAGGCATCCATGGCGCCATCAGACTTACCGGCACCGACCAGCGTGTGCATCTCATCAATAAAGAGCACGATCTCGCCTTCAGAGGTCTGCACCTCATTCAGCACAGCTTTCAGACGCTCTTCGAACTCACCACGGAATTTCGCGCCCGCGATCAGCGACCCCATATCGAGCGCCAGAAGACGCTTGTTCTGGAGACTTTCGGGCACGTCGCCATTGATGATCCGCAGCGCGAGGCCTTCCGCAATTGCGGTCTTACCCACACCCGGCTCACCAATCAGCACCGGATTGTTCTTGGTCCGGCGTGACAAGACTTGAATGGTCCGGCGAATTTCCTCATCGCGGCCGATCACAGGATCAAGCTTGCCTGAGCGTGCATCCGCCGTCAGGTCACGGGCGTATTTCTTCAACGCCTCATAGCCTTCTTCAGCGTTCTCGCTGTCAGCCGTGCGACCCTGCCGCAATTTGTCGATAGCGCCTTCCAATGCTTGTGGCGTGACGCCGGAAGATTTCAGAATGTCGGCAGATTTCGTCGATTTGTTTTTAGCAATCGCCAGCAGAAGGCGTTCGACGGTGACGAAACTATCGCCCGCCTTCTTCGCATCGGCTTCAGCTTCCTGAAACACCTGAGCGGTTTCAGGTGCCATATAGAGCTTGCCTTCGCCGCCGGAAACAGACGGCAGTTTCGCAAGCGCATCATCAAGGCCGGACCGGACAAGGTCTGCCCGTCCACCAGATGCGGTGATCAGGTTTGCGGCCAGCTGATCTTTGTCTTCCAGCATGGCTTTGAGAATGTGTTCAGGCGCAAATTGCTGATGGCGAGCCGCCAGAGCAGACGATTGAGCAGCCTGAATGACAGCGCGAGCGCGCTCGGTATATGTCTCTGGATTCATGACTCAACTCTTTGATTGTTTTGGGCGCGACTGCGCTCGTTCTCATCAAAGATGGTGTGCCATATTTATCACACAAGTGTTTGGCACCCAAATTTTTGAGATCCTCAGAGCGCAATGATTGAAGCCACCGCGTCCGCCGTCTATGAATTGGCATGACCTATCTTGTGACGGGAAGTTCTGGGCATTTGGGAGAGGCGCTTGTTCGCGTGCTCCGGTCCAAAGGTGAGGCAGTCCGTTCAATCGACGTAAAGCAAGGCGCATTCACTGATCTGGTCGGTCATATCGCCGATACAGACCTCGTGACTACCGCTATGAGCGGAGTTCGTCATGTGCTTCATGCGGCGACGCTACATAAGCCGCACGTAAAAACTCACTCTCCGCAGGACTTCATCGACACGAACATTTCCGGGACGCAAACACTTCTCGACGCTGCGGTACGGCAAGGCGTTGAAAGCTTCGTATTCACCAGCACCACAAGTGCTTTTGGCAATGCGCTGAAGCCGCCCCAAAATCAGCCAGCCGCATGGATTACCGAGACGGTCACCCCTCAGGTGAAGAACATTTACGGCGCAACAAAACTTGCCGCTGAAGACCTTTGCCTGCTCTCTCACCGTCAGGATGGTCTTCCCGTACTCGTGCTCCGCACCTCTCGATTTTTTGCTGAAGATCAGGATGACAGCGCGACACGTTCTTCGTTCAGCCGCGAGAACGCTCAGGTTAATGAATTCCTGAACCGTCGGGTCGATATAGAAGATGTGGTGTCAGCACATCTTCTTGCTGCAGATCGGGCGAGGCAGATTGGCTTTTCAAAATACATCATAAGCGCGACTTCGCCATTCTCGCCTGATGACCTTGCACAATTGCGAAACGATCCCGCCACCGTGCTTTCTCGCTATATCGACTTCGGCCCACTTTATCGTCAGCTTGGCTGGACAATGCAGAGCGAAATGGATCGCGTCTATGTGAACGACAAAGCGCGTGCCGAGCTCGGCTGGCGCCCGAAATATGATTTCAAGACAGTTCTTGACCGCGTCGCATCTGGCAAATCAGCGCTAAGCGAACTGGCGATCAAAGTTGGTGTGAAGGGCTATCATGATCAGATTTTTTCTGACGGCGACGGCCCCTACCCTGTTGATGAAGCCTGCTGACTCCTACAGCGTCATTTTACCGCGAACCAGCTTGTCATAGTCGTCGACGAGATTGCCCGTGATCTCGCCCGGCGTGTACTTCACATCGCCAATTTCGGCGACTGGCGTGATTTCCGCAGCCGTCCCCGTGATGAAGCATTCAGAGAATGTCGACAGCTCATCCGGGAAAATGGCACGCTCAACAACTTCAATCTGACGCGATTTGGCGAGCTTGATCGCTGTCTGGCGCGTAATGCCATTGAGGAAACAATCCGGGGTCGGCGTGTGGATGGCGCCATCGCGGATGAAAAAGATATTCGCACCCGTGGCTTCGGCAACCTGCCCGCGCCAGTCGAGCATCAGGGCGTCTGCATAGCCAGCCTTCTCAGCGGCATGTTTTGACATGGTGCAGATCATGTAAAGACCAGCTGCTTTCGCATCAGATGGGGCCGTAGCCGGGTCAGGGCGACGCCATTTGGCGTGGGTCATCTTAATGCCCTTCATCTTGTCGGCGAAATAATCGCCCCAGGACCAGACAGCGATGGCCAGATGGATCGTATTGTTCTGTGCTGAAACGCCCATCATTTCAGAACCGCGCCAGGCAATCGGACGAACATAGGCGCTGTCGAGCCCGGTTCGCGCCAGCGTTTCCTTCTTGGCGTCCTCAATCTGCTCAACGGTGAATGGGATTTCGAAGTCGAGAATCTCAGCAGATTTATGCAGACGTTCTGTGTGTTTCAGCGTCTCGAAAATCTGGCCTTCATAGGCGCGCTCGCCCTCAAATACCGCAGAACCATAGTGGAGTGCGTGCGTCAGCAGGTGAACTTTTGTCTCCCGCCAAGGTACGAACTCGCCATCCATCCAGATAAATCCGTCACGGTCATCGAAGGGAATGATTGGCGTTGCCATGGGTCTGCTTTCAATCTGTTTCAGAGTTATGCGATTTGTGATTCACTGATACCGCCTCAGCGCAGCTTGGCAATGGAAAACGCTCTGGCAGAAGCAGGTAAACTCATGTCAGACTGCCAGCATGAACGCTAACCTGTCCACACCGAAACCGCGACTGGAACGCCTCGACGGCCGGCTCTTTCTGACCGAGGAAAATCTCGACAGAGGAACCATGACCCTGCTTGCCGCAGCGAGACGTGTCGAAGCCATTCTTCGTCAGTCGATCGCGGAGGAAGGTCTCACCCAGACCGAGTTCGCCATGTTGATGGAGATTGCCTATGATCCGGGCCTTGACGTCTCAGAGCTCCGTGAACGGGTCAGCGGCACGGTGCCGACAGTCGCGCGCCTTCTGGCAAGCCTGGACAAACGGGGCTGGGTTTCACGGCCCAAAGCGCAGACGGATGGACGCCGCAAGTCTTTAAGACTGTCACCAGAGGGTGAGGCCTTGATGGAGCGTATATTGGCATCGCTGCGCAAAGACATGATGCAGGTTTACCGCCGCGCCGGAGAGCCCTCCGTATCTGGCGCGCTTGATCTTCTCGATGCCGTAAGTCAGCTCTCAGGGGAAAGCACATCCTCATGAACCGTATCCCGAGCCATATTCTTGTCGTGGATGATGATGATCGCATCCGCGATCTCACGCGCCGCTATCTTGCGGGCATTGGCTACCATGTCACCGTCGCCGAGAATGGAGTGGCCGCTCAGAAGCTGATGGCTCAGCTGGCTTTTGACCTTGTCATCCTCGACGTGATGATGCCGGAAATGACCGGCTTTGAATTTCTCGCCGCCTTACGAAAAATTGATACGACAACCCCGGTCATCCTGCTTACTGCGCGCGGCGACAGTGAGGACCGGATTGAAGGCCTCAAGCTTGGCGCGGATGATTATGTGCCGAAACCCTTCGAACCAGAAGAGCTCGCGCTTCGCATTGCCGCTATTCTGCGCCGCGTGGTGGTGGAAGAACCGCTCGAAGAGATCGAAATGTCTGGCCTGATCTTCAACATTGCGCGCGAAGAACTGAAGGACGGCGATAAACATGTCCGTCTGACAGATGGCGAAACTCAGCTTTTGAAGCTTCTCGCCAAGAATGCCGGTGAGCCAGTGAGCCGGGAGGCCTTAGCGACCGGTTCGAGTGCTGCCGCAGACCGGTCTGTGGATGTTCAAATCACCCGCCTGCGTCGGAAAATCGAGCCCGATCCCAAAGAGCCTATCCATATCCAGACGGTGCGCGGTGTTGGCTATCGCCTGATGCCGGACGCCTGATGAGGATGTTCCGGTTTCGTGACGTCACCCCCAGGGGATTTTACGCGCGCAGCGTGCTGATCGTGCTTCTACCGCCTGTCGTGCTTCTGATCGGGATGACCTGGTTCTTCTTTGACAGTCATATTGCGCAGATCAGCCGCAAACTCTCGCAGTCTGTATCCGGTGAGGTTGCCGAGGTGAGCCGCATTTTCCGTGAAACGGCTGAAGATGGCCTGCCCTCTCGTGATCAGCTGGACGCCATGTCGGAAACCCTTCGGCTGGATATTTCCGTACTTCCTGAGTCCACCCTGCCAGAGCCGCTCGATACGCCGATCTGGCGTCGTTCGAGAAGCGATATCCTCAACCACGAGCTCTCGGTGAGCCTTGAAGATCAGCCTTTCTGGTTCAAGACAGACGCCACGCCATCCCAGGTCGAAATACGTGTTCTAACGGGCATGCCGAGTGCACCCCAGCTGCGAATTCTGGTAGATCGCAAGCGCGCCTTTGCGACGACGGGTCACAATTTTATCGTCTGGGTGCTGTTGTTCTCGCTTCTTCTGATTGCGATCTCCATTGCCTTCCTTCGAAATCAGGTGCGATCCGTACTCCGTCTTGCTGCGGCTGCCGAAGCCTGGGGCCGTGGCGAGGATATCGGCGCGCTCCGGCCATCGGGCGCAACAGAAGTCCGGCAGGCGGCCAAAGCCATCACGCAGATGCGTGAGCGGATCGTAGCGCATGTCGATCAGCGCACGACCATGCTCGCAGGCGTCAGCCACGACCTTCGCACACCCCTCACCCGCCTCAAACTTCAGCTTGCGCTTCTGCCGCCGTCTGATGATCTGAAAGCGGCGCGGCGCGACCTCGACGATATGTCGGCCATGCTGGATGAATATCTCGCCTTCGCCAAAGGTCAGGACGGGGAGCCTTATGCCGATGTCGATATCGGCGCGCTCACCCAGGACATCGCGCTGAGCTTTTCTGAACGCGCCGATGTTTCCGTCACGAAACTCCCCAATATCGAAGCCCGCGTGCGCCCGCTCGCCATCAAACGCGCCATTTCAAACCTTATCGGCAATGCCACCGAGTTCGGCACCCAGGTGATCGTCTCAGCGCACGAAGAGGGATCCGACGTCAAAATCGTCGTTGAGGATAATGGACCCGGCATTGAGGAGGAACGTCTGGAAGAGGCTTTCAGGCCTTTTGTCAGACTGGATGACTCGCGCAACCAGAACCGAAAAGGTGTGGGTCTCGGTCTCGCCCTTGCCCGCGACGTGGCTCGCAGTCATGGCGGCGATATTCAGCTTTCACGTTCCGGCTTTGG
>CETS01156438.1_pt1 | contig 14888 bp, 17 predicted proteins | sample 356391 | NCBI WGS metagenome assembly CETS01 (sample SAMEA2622673, study PRJEB7988) | marine metagenome | isolation source: saline water (ENVO:00002010), including
CCCAAAGCAAGCATGGCCGGTGCATAACCGTGATTGGCTGCTTCTTGCATCAATGCTTGGGCGCGGCTTAGGTCTTGTTTGACCAGACCATTGTTTAGATACAATTGTGCCAACTTCATTTGTGCTTTAGGATTGTGATTGGCAGCGGCTTTATTCAACCAAATTAAGCCCATTTTTTTATCATGGCTACTACGGTTATGGAGAAAATAATCTGCCAACGCATACTGTGCAGTCGTATTTCCAGCTTTGGCGGCATCAATATAAAAGCGTCTAGCAAGTTCTGGATTTTGCTTCACGCCAAAGCCATTTAAATAGGCGCCAGCGCAAAAAAGTTGGGCGGCCACATCATCTTGCGCCGCTGCTTTTTTAAACCAAAAAAAAGCTTGCTCAGCATTTTTTTGATGAAGATAAAGCGTGGCTAATAATTTTTGAGCAGGCAAATAGCCTTGCTCAGCCGCTTGCGTAAAATATTGCTGTGCCAGTGCATCACGGCGAAGCTGACCATAACCATATAAATACATCATGCCTTGATAATAAGCTGCAATCGCACCCGGTTTATTTTCTTGATTACCCGCCAAAGTAGCGGCGGCTTTTTTATATTGGCCTAAACGATAAGCTTCCAAACCATCATCAGCATAAGCTGCATGACTTAACAAAGCGGCTAAACAAAACCATGGCATAGTTGATTTCATGGCAAATTCCTTGCGTTATAAGTCTTTTTTTAGAGTTATACGGCTGGGATAATGCCGTAACGCACTACTTCACGGATGGCACCATTTTTCGTGCTGCTGTTCACCAGCCAATAATTTCCTTTATTATTTAACCCATATTTAACGTTGGTATACTCACACACGTGAATATTATCGGCACACCGCACAATTTTGCCATATGCACGTGTGCTATCAGGCACTGTGCAGATAAACTTCATGTGCGGCTCAGTCGTCGAAAGCACTGCCCATTCACCTACTCCGATTTGATGATTAAGATAAGTCCCTCTTGAGCTTTCTTCGCCTTTCATCTGATAGAGCGTTAATTTATGCGCTGATAGGTTATGCAAAAAATACATTGATTGGGTAACGCCTTGACTTTTAGCCAACAACTCCAAACTATTTAGATTAAATTCATAACCGGTATCACGACACCCAAGCGGGTTTTTATAATCATCCTCGGTAGCAGCCGCCGTTGATTGAACCACAGGTAACATGAATAATAGAACGAGCATATATATTTTATGGCGTATAATTGTGGATAAGTTCATGGCCTTATTTCTCCCCTGTCGCACTTACCGGGCGTACCACCACTTTGGTCCCCATAAAGTTACCTTCGGCATTCGCTGTGGTGACAAACTCATGATTAAGCCATAGAGCATCTTGCGTAAACATACGTACACAGCCGTGACTGGCGCGATAGCCTGGCATATCGGCCGAACCATGCATGGCGAAACCTTTATGAAAATACATGCAATAAGGCATCTTCGCCCCCCCGCGACCAATTGGAAAAACATTGGAGCGACATTTTTCATTTTCTTTACTAAAAAAATGAAACACGCCAGTCATGGTGCGACATGATTTATTGCTATCAGAACATTTGTCTCGTCCTGAGGAAATCGGTCCCCAGTTGATTAAATTACCTTTGACATCATAAGCACCCCATGCCAGCTTGTTTTGGTCAACCACTACTCGCTGCTCACCATCCTGGCGAATTTTAAGTGGGAAGGGCGCAAAATCTAGACGCGTTTTATATTTCATATTAACGGGTACGGCGATGACCTTACCTAACCATAAAGGATTGTAGGTTCGATTTAAGCGCTGCACGATATCCCGTTCGGTTTCATCGGTAAATAGATTTTCCCAGGTATCGCCGCGGGCAACTTTGATACATTGATATTGTGGATAGCTGCAAAGACTGGTGCCGTAATAAAGCGCAGCTGTGGCATTTAAACTAAGCATGGTTCCAGCTATTGTAATGAGAAGTTTCTTCATAACACGCTTCCTGGGCTTTAATAAGTGAGTGGACAATTAACTTGTGTATTCTCCCTTATAAAAAATTAAAAGCTCATAAGGGTTCTTATAAGTGTTTGTCGGCAGGCGAGCTAGAAAGTTTAATCATTTAAATAATTATTTTATGCGGCATTCAATATCCGCTATAGTGGCTTTTTATTTACAAGCATTTGTGACCCAACCTATGTTGCCTAAGTCTTTAGTTGAAATATATCAGCGCGTTTATATTCCCTTAGGATTTGACTGCTCACACCCCGAGAAGGCACACGAAAGTGCCGAGTATTGTGCATATAGCTTTGCTTTAAATGAGTATGCTGTGCAATTTAGAGTGGCCAAAACTACACCCACCAAAATTGGACAATTTGTTACGCTATGGAAACGTTCTTTAAAAGGGCCGATTCAGCCTTTTGATAATCATGATGCCATCGATTTTGTGGTTATCAATACACAAAAAGAAGAACAGTTTGGGCAGTTTGTATTTCCTAAAGCCATTTTATGTAAAAAAAATATCCTATCGATGGATGGCAAAGGCGGTAAGCGCGCCATTCGAGTGTATCCACCCTGGGATATTGCCATGAATCAGCAGGCTAAAAAAACGCAACAATGGCAACTTCAACATTTTTTAGATATTCCTCAAAAAACCGCTATTAACCTTGCTCGCGCTAAATTACTTTACGGTATGTCGGGTGAATTTGACCCTTTAGGTTCTTGACAAATGGCATGTATAAAATTTTGCAAACACAATGCTTTATCTTCTATTTTATTGAGTGTGTGCTGGTCTTCAAGCTTAGCCCAACCAGCTAAAACAAAACACGCAATGGATGCACAAAGGCCTACGAATGCGATAGAGGCAGCAGCTATTGCAATACCCATAGGACATGCTATTGCTGTACCCAAAAAAATACCCATCACGCCCAAAACAGCTAAAGAGGATACATAGCCTATAAAACCTATAGCCGCTTCAGATAAAGGAAATAAAATTACAAACCCAAACGTGCGATGTTGAAAAGCATCATAATATTGCGCAATTAACTCTTCAAAAGCCGTGATATGCCACCAAGAAACACCTGTGTTTTGGTTAGGATTATCAATGGATTCTCTCATCCATCTTAAGATGGTTCGCAAGCTTTGTTTCGCCTTTACTTGCTTTTCTAAGGACAGCTCATCTAAATTCATGCGTTGACAAATCGTTTTAAATTCTGCGAAATATTGGCGTGCCCTGTCGTTATTTTCAATCTGCTGCTCAATCTCGATTATTTGATTTACAGCATCTGCATCACTTTTTTGGCTATTTCTGGCGCTAGATGGGGGTGAAAAAAACTCCGGTAAAGTACTTGATTTCATAGAGATTTATAGGTCAGTTATCAAGCGCTAATTTAGCAAAAAATTTAACTTTATGTCAATTTAGAAATTTTTTTGATTTAAATTGACGCTATAATTTCAACGAAAATACTGATAAATGCGTGCGGCTAATTCTTGATGAATACCACGGACTTTCATAATTTCTTCAAGTGGCGCTTGAGCAAGCGCCTTGATGCCACCAAAGCGCTGCAATAATGCACGACGTCGTACAGCACCTACGCCCTCAATGTCTTCCAGCGAGGACTGTGTGGCGGCTTTTTGTCTTTTTTGACGGTGACGGGTAATGGCAAAGCGATGCGCTTCATCACGAATATGCTGCAATAAATGTAACACCGCACTATCAGCGGCCAGTGCAAATTCTTGACCTTGATAAATTAAGCGCTCAAGCCCGGCTTTGCGCTGGGGTCCTTTGGCAATGCCTAATACAGGCAAATCGATGATATTAAGATGGGTTAATACTTGCATTGCTGCACTAATTTGTCCCTTGCCTCCATCAATGATAAGCAAATCAGGCAAATTATCTTCAGCAAGCAATCGCTGATAGCGCCTGGTCAACGCTTGGTTCATAGCAGCATAATCATCACCAGGCGTGATACCTGTGATATTAAATTGACGATACAATGATTTATTCGGGCCTTTTTGATCAAAGACCACACAAGATGCCACAGTCAAATGCCCCTGTGTATGACTAATATCAAAGCATTCCATGCGTTTAATGGGCGCGGTTATGTGCAGTAATTTAGCCAATGCTTGATATTGCTCGGTTAGTTTTTCTTCTTTGGCATAATATTCTTTGATGGCCAGCTGCAGGTTGTTTTGAGCAAATTCAACCCACCGTTTTTTGGCACCTTGTACACACGTTTGCACACGACATTTTCTACCACGTAATGATGTTAATAATGTTTGTAGCGCCGCGGCATTATGAATGCGTTTATCAATAATCAGTAAATCAGGAATGGTATCTGGCATTTGTCCATAATGATGAGTAATAAATGCTTCTAATACTTGCTGCGCCCATGAAGCATGTTTGATGTCATAAACATCACTTAACCAAGTTTTAGGTAGTACCGGAAAAAAGCGTTGACTGGCCACCACCTGCCCGTCCCTTATTGAAATACACTGCACACAGGCAAAATCTTGCCGCGCCTCAAACGCAATAACATCCGCCTCTCCATGCGTATAACTAATGCTCTGCCGCTCTTGAATCATGCGTAAACTTTTGATTTTATCGCGCTTTAAAGCCGCTTGTTCGAAATGAAGTTGTGCCACTGCATCATTCATCTCAACCAGTAAACGCTCGATGATTAATTGCGATTTTCCTTGCAAAAACATGATCGCTTCTGATACAGCTTGTTGATACTCTGTCTGGCTAATATAACCCACACAAGGTGCAGTGCATCGCTTGATTTGATACTGCAAACAAGGCCTTGAACGATGGGCAAAATAGCCATCCCGGCAATTTCTAATCAAAAATACTTTTTGCATTAAATGAAGCGTTTCTTTGACTGCTGCCACACTTGGATAAGGACCAAAGCTTAGGCCTTGTTTTGGCTTTTTTTTACCTCGGTATAGCTCAAGACGTGGAAAAGAATGGTGGGTGTTGATAAAAAGATAAGGGTAAGATTTATCATCGCGCATTAATACATTGTATTTAGGCCGCAATGATTTAATTAAATTGCTTTCTAACAATAACGCTTCGGTCTCAGTTTGAGTTACATGAATTTCAATGGCTTGAATCTGGCTAACCAATGATTGAATTTTAGTGCTTATGAGCTGCTTGTTAAAATAACTACTGACTCGCTTTTTTAGATTGCGTGCCTTGCCCACATAAAGTGTGGTATCAGCACAAATCATTTGGTAAACACCAGGACTTTCAGGTAATGCGGTTAGGCATTTTTTAATATCTGTGGTTAATGTAATACGACTCATCATCGCTACCAAAAAGCATATTTTAACGCAAGGCGATATTTAGACTCTATCAAAGTGTTGCATCTGCCATTTTTTCAATTACATGATGTTTGAGAGCAAGATGGGTTAATTCGACATCGTTTTTAATCGATAATTTTTCGAACATGCGATAGCGATACCCATTGATGGTTTTGGTGCTTAAAAATAACCTATCCGCAATATCTTGAACATTCATACCGCTTGTTATCATAAACATCACCTGCATTTCGCGCTCAGACAATACATCAAACGGCGAGTCTTTTACCGATTCCAAACTGTTAATGGCCATTTTTTGTGCAATTTCAGGGCTTAAATACTTTTCACCTTTAGCGACTTTGATAATCGCCTGCGCCATTTCCTCGACGCTAGATTCTTTGGTCATATACCCCATGGCACCTAATTGTAAGATACGAGCAGGCAGTGGGTCGGCGCTTAGTGCGGTTAGGACAATAATTTTAATTGAGGGATGTGATTTTTTCAGGCGTCTTGTAACCTCCCAACCATCAATGCCTGGCATTTTCATATCGAGTAAAACAACGTGAGGTTTGTGTAGCTTGATTAATCCTAATGCTTGTTCACCATTTTCCGCTTCAGCTATGACTTCCATGGTTGATAAATCACTTAACAAATGGCGAATACCCATTCTAACCAGTGCATGGTCATCCACGATGAGTACTTTAATCAAGTAATTCTCCTTCGCAAAAATAAAATCTTTAAAATTGTGCTTGATATTAGCAAGTCTCATAGAGCTTGACAATTGAGAACAAATAAATGCCATAGGCTTTCTATAGTTTTACCTAACAAGCCAAAATATGAATGTTGGGATTCTCTGAGTCAAACGTAAAAAGCGCTGGCAACTCACCTAACTCATAAGCACGCTTAATAAGCTTAGCTAAATCTTGTTTGACTAATTGATACAATGTCTCATAACTATCAATCACAAAATAAACCACTTGCAGTTTATCAATACGATAAGGGGTGCGAAATGCGGTAAGTGGTTCAAATAAAACACGCACAGGCACATCACTTTGCACGCTATACGCCGCCTCACTGATGGAAGATAAAATGCCACCACCATAAGCTCGTAAACCTTTTTCACTCTTAATTAACCCAAACTCAACTGTAAACCAAAACAACCGCTGTAAAAGTGGCCAATCCTTTTCAGGCAAAGAAAGTACGGTACAGGCAAATTGATGAATAAATTCAGCATACACTGTATGCGTTAACATCGGGCAATGACCAAAAATTTCATGAAAAATATCAGGTTCTTTAACATAATCTAATTCTTCCATGCTACGGATAAAAGTAGCGACTGGAAAACGTTTAGAGGCAAGCAGCGTAAAAAAATCACGTGCTGAGATAAGTGCTTCTACAGGTGCAACCGACCACCCAGTGGCATGAGTTAAGCGTTGATTAATCTCTGGTAGTTGGGGAATACGATGGCTTGACAAACCAAGTGCTTGTAAACCTTGTAAAAATTGTGAACATGCAATTTGCGGCAAAGCGTTTAGTTGACGCGTAAATAACGTTTGCCAAACCAAATGCTCTGCTGGCGAATAAGCAATAAAGCCCGATTTATCAGGTTGATGTGCGATATATTGGCTAACAAATTCCATCATTTTTTCCTCTAATAAGCCCGTATGCTTGTGTATAAAAATTAACGCTTAAGTTTTTGAATGCTATTCACCGGTATGTAGGTTTCTTGAGCAGACGCACTTTTGATAGGTGCTACTTTCCAAGCCTGGCCATACACTACCTCATAGGAAAGGGAAAATTTACCCTGCTCTTGTGGGTAATTAGTTATAAAGCGCTGCCAATTTTTTTTACCCGTTAAGCCTGGGTGACGTCTAGGATGAATATTTTTAACGCCTTGCGCTTTTAAGCCTTGAAATAAATCATGTAAGCTTGAATAACGTGCTTTTAGGCGCTCCATATCCACCACCGGATCAGCAAAATGTGCTGTTAATAATATATCCCCAATATCATGCATATCATGAAACTCATTGGTATGACGACAGAGGGTATCATGCTGCCAGGCTTGATTGATTTCTTGAAACGTATCAGGCCCAAGTGTTGAGAACATCAGGCAACTTTCAGCGCGCATAATACGATATAATTCTTTAAATAATACTAACAGTGTAGGACTCCAATGAATTACCTGATTGCTGATGATTAAATCAAATGTATTATCAGCAAAAGGTAATCCATGCATATCTGCCTGAACCAATGGCCACTTACGCCAAAAATGTTGTTTTTTTTGACTACATTGTAGCATCTCAAATGCCAGATCAAGCCCAATAATTAACGCTTTGGGATAGTGTTGTTTTAGTTGAGCCGATAACACACCTGTCCCACACCCTAAGTCTAGAATTGTTGTTGGCGTCATGGAGAGATACGCTAAACGCTTGAATAGTCGCTGACCAATTTCATGCTGAATTTTAGCCGATTGTTCATATTGATAAGCATGTTGCGCAAAGGTTTTTTTAATTTCTGGTAACTTTATCACGTTAATGTCTAACCCTTTTTAAAATCAAAGATATTTTGTATCACACAGGCGCCTTTGTCACCTTCAGCAAATATCCATATCAGGCAAATTGCGTGAGGAGTTGAAAAAAATGATAAAAATCAGGATAGGGCTGCTGTAATAGCTCCAAAGCTATTTGATTATTAGCTTGCGCTAAACAACGTACCTCAGGAACAAAATCAGCCAATGTTACTAATATCACCGCATCAGTTGCTTTTTTTTGCCGCAAAAGTGCTACTTGCGTGTCAATTAACCTAACCATCTCTAATTCATAGTCACTTAATGGCATATTATTTAATCTATTTTAAAATCTAAATACTAACATTGTTTTAAAAATATAGTCTTTTGGCACCAAATTAATTAATATGGGGATTCATCTAATTTTTATAAGAAAATATCTTATGTCAAAGCCTCCATCAGCGAACAACAGTATTCGATATGTCAAAGAAGGTAATAATCTTTTAATCCCTGTGCAACGCACCAAAGGCTATAACTATTTTCAGCCTCCTTCTGCAGCTATACCGCCAGAATCAGCAGCTACACTGCCAGAATCAGCACTACGTTCCAAACTATAAATTTTTTAATAAGCTATATCTTTTAAAACCAATCATGCGTTTTCCAACCATCGCTCAATGGCTTTTATTGCCGAAATCATGCGTCTTATGCCAAATATCTTTCGATAATGGCTGTATGCTTTGTGACGCTTGCTGGGCGTTATTACACCCCATCACGCACGCTTGTGATGTGTGTTGTTTGCCATTGGAACAAAGCGCGTTTAATGTATGTGGGCATTGTATCAAACGCCCCCCAGCTTTTGATAAAGTTTATTGTCATTATCAGCTAGACTCAGTACTGCGCACACTAATTCATGAATTTAAATATCAACGAGGTTTATATTTACAAACCTTGCTGGCAAGCTTGATGCTCAAAGCCAAACCACCCCTTACCAACACCTGTTTAATTCCAGTGCCATTGCATCCCCATAAATTTTACCTACGTGGATTTAACCAAACCATGGTTTTAGCTAAAAGATTAAGCCGCATTACTAAGTTGCCATTACTAATGCATGCCTGCAGCAAAATAAAAAACACCAAAGCGCAAACCCTACTAACCCGTCAAGCGCGACAAACTAATTTAAACAAAGCTTTTAGCGTACGTTCTGTGCCTTTTGCACATATCATTCTTGTCGATGATATTTTAACCACTGGCTCCACTGCTCACCAGTTAGCCCTTTTGTTTAAGCAACAAGGTGTTCAATTTGTCGATGTATGGTGCATTGCGCGCACCAGTTTTTAAGATAATTCATTGGATTTATTTGGTGTTATCAACGACTAAAGATAATCGTGAGCGCGATAGGACAGGCTTACCAATAAAACAAGCGTTTTGTTTGATTTCAATATAACGATAGGTTTCACCCGTTTTATCATCGATTAATTCAAGGCCATTGCCTTGGGCATCAAGCAAATTAAGGGATAAATCAATATCTTCGAATAAAGCAATAGCATATTTATTCGTTAAAAAATGTAATAAGTCGGTAATTTGTTGGATGATTTGTGCTTGAGTTTGGTGTCCTTGCAATAAAATATGCATATAACCTTCTCCCTAATAATGTTTTATACTTATCATATCGACAAAAAATAAAACATCTTGAGCTATTTATTTAATATATAACGCTTCACCTGTTTATACGGTTGCGGCTTTGGGGTAATTAAGAGATACTTAATTTTAACTTAACTGTTCAAATAACGATTTATCATGACACAATGGTCACCATCCGCATGGCAACAATATCCTTGTCGACAAGCCATCGATTACCCTGATAAAGCGCTGCGCGATAAAGTTATTGGGCAACTAGGTCATCTACCACCTTTGGTCACCACAGGTGAAGTCAATAAGCTGACTCATTTAATTGCTGCAGCCGGGCGCGGTGAGGCTTTTATTCTGCAAGGTGGTGATTGCGCGGAATCATTTGGTGATTGTTCATCCCCTATTATTAGTAATAAAATTAAAATTTTACTGCAGATGAGTTTAATTTTATTGCACAGCTTGCGTCGTCCTATTGTGCGGATAGGTCGTATTGCTGGGCAATATGCTAAACCCCGCTCCAACCCTATGGAAACCATCAATCAAATTACGCTACCCAGTTATCGTGGTGATTTGATTAATGCACCTGAATTTAATGAAACTGCGCGTACTCCTAATCCTAAGCGTATGTTAGAAGGCTATGGACATGCAGCGATGACACTTAATTTTATCCGTGCATTAGTAAGTGGCGGCTTTGCTGATTTAAATAATCCCAGACAATGGGATTTAAGTTTTGTGCATCATGCCCATCAGGCGCAAGCTTACCAAGAGATTGTTGATTCGTTGGCCCAATCTTTAGAATTTTTGGCCGCTATCGACGGCATTCAGCGTAGCAATTTAACCAAAATTGATTTTTACACTTCTCACGAAGCGCTTAATTTATATTACGAGCAAGCACTCACCCGTTGTATCAAAGGGCGTTGGTACAATCTTGCCACACACCTGCCCTGGATTGGTATGCGTACAGCCATGCTCAATGAAGCACATGTTAATTTTTTTGCAGGCATTGATAATCCTATCGGTATTAAAATTGGGCCAAGTGCAACACCCGCATGGCTTTGTGATTTAGTTAATCACCTTAATCCTCATAAAAAAGCTGGACGGTTACTGCTTATCACGCGTTTCGGTATGGATAAAATTAATGATTGTCTGCCAAATTTAATTCAAGCAGTTCAGCAAACCAAGATTCCGGTTACCTGGTCCTGCGATCCTATGCATGGCAATACAGAAACCACTAAGGATGGCTATAAAACTCGACATTTTGACAATATTTTAGCCGAGCTTACTCAGGCGGTTACCATTCATCAACAAAATCATAGTGTTTTAGGTGGGGTGCATTTTGAGCTAACCGGCGAAAACGTCACCGAATGCTTAGGTGGTGCACGGGATTTACGCGCTGAAGATTTAAAACATGCCTATCATAGTTTGGTTGACCCAAGGCTCAATTATGAACAATCTTTGGAGATGGCCATACAATTAAGTCGTGCTTTTAAACCAGTTGTCTAAGGCATCCTATGCTCTGAAAATTGTAAATATTGTTTCATGTGCTAAGTTAAACAAGATATGGAAATTTCATCCATCTTGTTGGATGGTTTAACTTAATAAGGATAATGCCATGCCCAATATGCCACGTATCAAACATATTTTATGGGGAGAGTTGACTTATAAGGATGGCTTCAAAAATGAAGAGCCTGATATTCATGATGACCGTGTGTGTTTAACCTCAAGCGTTATGCTACATAAAAAGTTTTCGCCTGCCGATTTTGAGCTTTTGTTAACCCCTCTTATTGATGAAGCGCCAAATACCGCACAAATCCGCTGTGCGCTTGCCAATATTGAATTAGATGAAGCCAATCAAATTGTATCGCAAAAGATTTTACATTTTAGAACCCCTGAACTTTTATGCCATACCGATTATCGTTGCGATGTGCTTTATCAAAAAAAATCCATCCTACCTGCTTCACTATCAATGCTTGATGGTCAAGATTTTATTATCACGACGCCGCCAGCACGCCAAGACCCACAACCACTAAATATTGCCTTGGGTGGCGACCAGGAACGTTTCGAACAACTAGGGGTTTTCGGTCGCTTATTGGGTTTAAATAACGAGCGTCAAACGAAAAAGATTTACGAACATATTGAAAAACAACCCAAACCTTATGATGTCATTTTACATTTGGGTGATTTGTATAATGGTGAATTTTATTTTAGTTTCAGTAATTTATTTCGGCACAATCGTCATGTTTTTGAACCCCATGTTAAATCTGAAGAAGCTTTTAGCGCGCATTTACGCCATGATTTTTTCAAACCCTCAAAGCTTGCTTTTGCCAGAATAGGCGCTGGCTTTTATCCACTTATTGATGATCATGATACAGGCAAAAATAGTCGTAAAGCCATTACTACCCAAGATGAACGCATCGTGCAACAGCATATGGAGCGTGCTTTTCATCGTCATACTTTATTACCACAATTTACCACACAAACCACAGACGGCTACGGTAAAGTAACAACCAAACATGGTCGATTAGGCCCGTATTTTAAAATACGTATCGGCCAGCATGAGATTTTTATGCTACATAATCGCTATACCCAAACCGATGACGCCCCAGCAGATGCTTTTTTATTAGGTGAAGAACAATGGCAATGGCTTGAAGCTTCGCTCAATGATTCAAAAGCATCTAATAAAATCCTTTTATCACCCCTGCCTTTGGTCATGGGTAAAAATCCTGCTGAAGATTATCGCGGTCATCATGAAGAATGGTCACGTCTATTACAGCTTTGCCGCCATCATCAAATTGCTACTATTTTAACGGCAGATTCACACAATTTTAGTCATAGTGAAATCTGGGTACGCTGCTTTCCAGATGATGAGCCCTGGGTTGTGAATCATTATTTAGTGGGCACATTAGGCGGCAGCAGTCAAAAAATTAGTGCCGCCGAACTTGATTCTATCAATCAGCCAAATCGCATGCCTTTATTACCAGAAGATGCTGAATTTGACCGTGAACTATATAGAGGCTCGCGTGTATTAGCCTATTTTGCACCTGGTAAAAAATATGCTTTACTACCGCTCAAAAATGAATTAGGTATCACCACCTCTAGCGAATGGTCAACAAATTGGCATAAAGATGTGCATGGCTACGCTAATTTGATATTTAATCCTTTGGTGTCGCCTAATGCTAACGCGCAATTGGCTCAAGATACCTCAAGTTTTCAGGTCAATAGCCGTTTTTTTGCTTGTCGTAAACGCCATCAAATAAACGATGAAGCAAGACTAAGCCAACAATATTCTATTCATTTATCCTAGATGATGGATTTATGTCTTTTTTGTGGTACGATTTTACAACGTGCCACAATTTTATAAAACTAAATCAACATGACACTTTATGTATTTATTTACCAGGCATCTGGACAGCAAACTGACACTCGCTTATCATTTTGGACACCTGGTTATGGTGGCGCTTATATTTTTCAATCCAAAAAAGAAGCGCAAGAAAATTTAGCTTCTTGGGTGCGTCGTGGTATTGCCAACCCACGTTTTGCACTTGTTATGCCTATTTACTTAAAACTGACCGATTATCAAAACCTAATTGGTACGGCCACTTTTTGCACAAAATTACAAATTAAAAAACTATTATTGCACAACCAATATGCCGCTTTTAAACAAGGTAAACAATTTTCAGCTTATGAACATGAATTAAAGCTTAATATGTACCCAACGCTATCAGTGTCCGCCCAACTTGCAGCCTGCCAGCAGCCTAGATTTAATTAAGCATCCACAGGCTCGACGACTAAAACAGCATCTTCGGTAACATCAACCACTCGAACTATCTGCCCTTTGGGTAAATCAGGTCCTTTAACAGGCCAAGTAGAATCACGTATCCGCACTCGACCCTGACCATCGCGTAACGCTTCGACTAAAATGGCTTGCTGATGTATCAAAGCGTGTAGCGGTTGGTTAAGCGTAGATTGTCGTGCTGTGGGTTTTCGCAAGCCATATACCAATACCATGACCATAGATAAACCAGCAAATAAAGTAAGTTGTAAGCTTAAAGACAAACGAATGACACACGTTAAAAGACCAATTACGGCGGCGGCAATACTTAAAACCAATAAAAATCCAGCCGCACCTAAACTTTCAGCGATTAACAGTATTAGTGCCAAACTTAACCAATAACCATAGCTCACTTTGATGCCTGATTTGAGGATGTGTTTGAATCGTGCATATGACGCAGCATATCCGTCATACCGCCAAGTGCGCCAATCACCCCACTTGCCTCTAATGGCATCATCACCATTTTGCTATTATCTGATGCGCCAATGGTATGTAAGGCATCGATGTATTTTTCCGCAATAAAATAATGCACCGCTTCAATAGACCCTTTAGATATCGCATGGGATACCGAGTAAATCGCACGCGCGTCAGCTTCTGCGGTACGTTCACGCGCTTCAGCGGCTAAATAAGCTTCTTGCTTGGCCGCTTCAGCACGTAAAATTTGTGAAGTTTTATCCCCTTCAGCTTTTAAAATTTCCGCCTGCCTAAAACCCTCAGCATTTAATATCGCAGCACGTTTCTCACGTTCAGCTTTCATTTGATTGGCCATGGCTTCGATTAGATTTTTAGGTGGTCTGATATCTCTTATCTCTATTCGGGCAACCTTAACACCCCAGGGATTCGTAGCTAAATCAACCACATGCATCAAGCGGCTGTTGATTTCATCACGCTGACTGAGCATGCTATCTAATTCAAGCGAACCTAACACCGTACGAATATTGGTCATGGTTAAATTACGAATGGCATATTGTAAATCATCAATTTGATAGGCTGCTTTGGCTGCATCTATCACTTGATAAAAACAAACCGCATCAATGGTGACCATGGCATTATCTGAGGAAATCACCTCTTGCGGTGGAATATCGAGCACACGTTCACGCTTGGATAATTTATGCGAAACGCTATCGATAAACGGAATAATTAAATTCAAACCTGGCGATAAAGTATGGGTATAGCGCCCAAAACGCTCAACAGTCCACTCTTCAGCTTGTGGTACAAACTTAACACCAGCTAATACAAATACCACCGCAAATACTACCAATAGTCCAAGAGTGACCAATAATTCCACCAGTTTCTCCTTAATTAAATTTATCCTTGAAGATTTAAATTATAGAGGTAATTTTTCATTTAATTGCAAAAGCATCTTGTTTTTTTAATTTCAAATTTTTCTTTGTACCAGACAAAAATATTAAGAGACAAAAAAAGAAAGGGTGAAAAAAGAAATAACGCGCTGAGTTAAATAGAATTTCATATGATCTTCTTGTCTAGGTTCTGTGAACTAATTTTTAACGCAACCACATGAATTTTGGTAGTAAATCCCCCTTTGCTACGACCAAGTGCTTAGGATTCATTGGTTACAATTTTTGAGTGATATAAGTGTGTGGCTAGATCCCGCGGATATACCGCGGGAAGTAGG
>CETS01022042.1_pt1 | contig 14858 bp, 16 predicted proteins | sample 356391 | NCBI WGS metagenome assembly CETS01 (sample SAMEA2622673, study PRJEB7988) | marine metagenome | isolation source: saline water (ENVO:00002010), including
TCCAGCAGGGATCTCCCGGTATCAGTCAAAGTGACCTGTCGGGTCGTACGGAAGAAAAGCGGCTCTTTCAGCTTTTCCTCCAGTCGCATTACCGCGCGGCTGACATGACTTGTAGATTGCCCGAGCGCTTCTGCTGCGCGCTTAAAAGAAGAATGTTGCGCGACCGAAACGAACTCCTCAATGCCATCCCAGCTGCTCATGACTATCCCAATGCTGCAATGATGAATTTCAATTGGCTCGATTTATCGCATTTGAGCGTGTGTATACAGTGCCGCAAAAGACATTGGAGACATTTTATGAAAACGCGCGCTGCTGTCGCCTTCGAGGCCAAAAAACCGCTCGAAATCGTAGAGCTCGACCTGGAAGGTCCGAAGGCGGGAGAGGTTCTGATCGAAATCATGGCGACCGGCATTTGCCATACCGATGCTTACACTCTGGATGGCCTCGATTCTGAGGGTCTCTTCCCAAGCGTTCTCGGCCATGAAGGCGCGGGCGTTGTTCGCGAAGTCGGCGCGGGCGTTACCAGCGTGAAGCCAGGCGATCACGTGATCCCGCTCTACACACCGGAATGCCGCCAGTGTAAAATGTGTCTCTCAGGAAAAACCAATCTCTGCAGCGCCATTCGCGCAACGCAGGGCAAAGGACTGATGCCGGACGGCACCTCGCGCTTTTCCTATAAGGGCGAGACGATCTACCACTATATGGGCTGCTCCACCTTCTCCAACTTCACAGTGTTGCCAGAAATTGCCGTCGCGAAAATCCGCACCGATGCGCCGTTCGACAAGGCCTGCTATGTCGGCTGCGGCGTCACCACAGGCGTTGGCGCAGTGACAAACACGGCCAAGGTCCAGGTCGGCGACAATGTGGTCGTGTTTGGCCTCGGCGGTATCGGCCTCAATGTCATTCAGGGCGCGAAGATGGCTGGCGCAGACATGATTGTCGGCGTCGATATCAATAATGACAAAAAAGAGTGGGGCGAAAAATTTGGCATGACCCACTTCGTCAACCCAAAGGACGTGAAGGACGTTGTCGCCCACATCGTCGAACTCACCGACGGCGGCGCGGACTACTCATTCGACTGTACAGGCAACACCGATGTGATGCGCCAGGCTCTTGAATGCTGCCACAAGGGTTGGGGCACCTCGATCATCATTGGCGTGGCCGAAGCCGGCAAGGAAATCGCCACACGTCCATTCCAGCTGGTCACAGGCCGGAACTGGCGCGGCACAGCCTTTGGCGGCGCGAAAGGCCGCACAGACGTACCGAAAATTGTCGACTGGTACATGCAGGGAAAAATCCAGATCGACCCTATGATCACCCACGTCATGCCACTCGAAAAGATCAACGACGCCTTCGACCTGATGCACGCCGGCGAGAGCATCCGGAGTGTGGTGGTTTATTGAGCCGCATTGCAGCTTGGTCATTTAGTGGTTGGTGCAGCAGGGTGCGAGACTCTCCGGAAAATTTCGACAGCTATACGAGCGAAAAATCTAAATCGATCGAACGAACAAAATTTTGGGTTTGGCCAATTAATCTCATTGGTTAACATCACTCGGTTCTATTAAAGTGTTCAGACCTGCGATTACCGAGCAGTCCTGAGATATTTTGGAGATTGATATGGAAGTCGGTGAGTTCGTTTCAGAGACTTTGACTGGTATCGTGATTGGCATCCAAGAAGCAAAGCTGAACGTTGCTGAACTTGGTGCAATCGCTCCCGGCTCTATCAATGGTAAAGCCCAAAAGATCGAGCGGACCGTACACTTCGAAATTGCTGTTACGGCATCGGAAGCAAAAGTTTCCGAAAAGTCGGCAAGTGGCGACGTTAAGGGACGGGCCAGAGTTGTGGTAGTAAGTGCTGAAGTTGACGGAGAAGTAGCTCTGAAAGCTAAATCCGATCAGCTGACGCAGAGGGTGTCTCGGATCAGTTTTGATGTGCCTATTAGTTTAAATCAGCACTTCCGAGTGAACATGAAAGAGAATCCCGGGATTTGGAAAGAAGACCGTGAAGCGCTAAAGCGAGCTAAATCGAAGAACCGCTCTGAAGAGTGAATGATGGCTGCGGGCGGAGCCGGTTGATTAATCTTTGGCTCATGTTTGGCACGCAATTCTGCCACCCTCAATCTGGACACGATTGGGAGAAGACAATCGGTGACAGCTTGTTCGAGTAACTTTGGTGATTGATTGCCCGATGAATGCATTTACGAAGTGACTTACACTGTACGGATAGCTCGGCAGGATATTTGAAGAAGGACGCGCCAATGTTCAGTCACATGATGGTCGGATCAAACGATCTCGACAAAGCCAAAACATTCTACGATGCAGTCCTCGGCGTTCTGGGCGCAAAAGAAGGTGTGATCGATCCCAAAGGCCGGCTGGTCTATCGCCACAACGGCGCAGCCTTTCTCGTGACAAAGCCAATCGACGGTAACCCGGCCACCGTGTCAAACGGAGCGACACTCGGCTTCGCTGCGGAAAGCCCGGAACAGGCTGATGCATGGCACAAGGCTGGCGCGGCCGCTGGCGGCACGCCGATCGAAGATCCACCCGGCTGGCGCGAAGGTGGCGGCATGCGCCTTTATCTCGCTTATCTGCGCGACCCGGATGGAAACAAAATCTGCGCATTATGCCGCTAGGAGTTCTGCTCCGCTAAAAGCGAGAACCATAAATGCCGGCTGATTTTGAAGGTCAGCCGGCTTTTTCACGTCGCGTCTATTTATCGAAAAAGCGCAGACCGGCACGGCCGGGACCCTGTCGAAACGACCCTAATTCAATCGCTGATAGGAAACTGATCGGTTTTCTGTTACACTTAACATGGGTCAACGCCAGAAGATGAGAATCTGAGGTAGCCTAATCGCTGCGGTGCTGAACTTGGGACGCACGGTCAGGATCGCTCAGGCGCCGGGGGGCGTCTTCAGGGGATGGGCCGTGCGCGCCGGTTCGCGTGCGGCCCTCATCTCAACCTTTTCTCACAGCACACTCTTTGAAAAATCCATCCCCGCGATAGACTGTACCCAGTCAAATTGGGGATGAGTATGCGCCTTCTCTTATCAGCCTGCGCCCTGTCGATTGCGACGATGCTCTCGGCCTGCTCTCCCGTCGAAGAGGCGTCCGCCAGAGCCTACGTGCCGAAAGAGGTTCGCGCACCTTTCTACTCTGTGCGCGAATACAATCCCAATCGCGATGTCTGGGCCGATCTTCAGATGACGATCCGGCGCGCCTTTGAAAATGACAAGCGCGTGCTGCTGCTTGTCGGTGGGGAATGGTGTATCTGGTGTCATTATCTCGCAGATTATCTGGAGACAGACACAAAGGTTCAGGCCGCCTTCGACGAGACCTTCGTTGTGATGAAGGTCAATTATTCAGACGAAAACAAGAACGAGGACTTTTTGAGCCAGTATCCGAAAGTGGCGGGCTATCCGCACTTCATCATTCTGGACTCAGACGGCACCTTTATCGGCGAGCAGGGCACCGCCGATCTCGAAAAGGGCAAGTCCTATGATCAGAAGAAAATGCTCGCCTTCGCCGAAGAGTGGCGGAAAGACTAAGCTGCCATCACCCGCTCAACCTCGTCGACCAGCTCGCGCAGGTGGAAAGGTTTGGAGAGGATTTTCGCGCCTGCCGGCGTGTTCGCCTTATTCGACAGCGCAACAGCCGCAAAGCCTGTGATGAAAACGATCTTCATGGCCGGATCCAGCTCCGCGCCACGACGCGCCAGCTCAATCCCGTCAATTCCCGGCATCTGAATGTCGGTGAGAAGAAGGTCGAATACCTCTTTCTCCAGCGCGGACAGTGCCTGATCGCCATCTTCATACGACTGCACATCATGTCCGGCGCGGCGCAGTGCCGCTGTCAGAAAGCTGCGCAGTGAATCATCGTCTTCCGCGAGGAGTATTTTTGTCATGGTGTGACCTGTTTTCCACTTACCGGTAAGAGTTATCCTCCAGCAATGTAAATCGACCCTAAACGCAAACAGCCTCTTGACGGAATCTTTTCTTCGCAAACGATATCAGCATGCCTTTTTCACACTCACCCTCTGCTGACCCCGCGTCGATAACGGACGAAAAGCCCGGCTTTCAGTTTGTCGCGCCGCAAAACGGGTGTGCTGTGATTTTTTCCTCGCCGCATAGCGGGCGATATTATCCGCAAGACTTCCTCGACCTTTTGAAGGTCCCGCTGATCGACCTGCGCCGGGTCGAGGACGCTTTTGTCGATCTTCTGATCTCGCCCCTCACGCGGCTGGATGCGGGCATGATCAGCGCCGTCTATGCCAGGTCCTTTGTCGATCTGAACCGCTCACCAGACGAGCTCGACTCCCGCATGTTCCGCGATGGTCCGCCCAATCCGGCCGGCGAGCGCAGTCCCCGGGTCGAAGCAGGCCTTGGCTGTATTCCGCGCATTGGCGCCTCCGGCCAGGACATTCACAAACGCATGCTCAGCCGCATGGAAGCAGACGACCGACTTGCCCGAGCCTATACGCCTTACCACTCCACGCTGGAAAACTGGCTTGCCACCACACGCAAACAGACAGGCCATGCGGTGCTGGTGGATTGTCATTCCATGCCATCTGTTATCGGCGGGCGGAAGCTTCATGCCGATATCGTGCTGGGCACACGCCACGGCCAGTCCTGCGATGAAAGCCTGACACGCCTTGTAGAAAGTGAATTCACACGACTCGGCTATCGCGTCCTGCGCAACTCGCCTTATGCCGGTGGCCACCTGACCCAGCGTCATGGCCGCCCCGCTCAGGAGCAGCACGCCATACAGATTGAGATCAATCGGCGACTTTATCTGGATGAATGCAGCGTTTGCCGCTCTTCCGGATTCAACATGCTCCAGTCTCATCTGAAGTGGATTGGCCGGCAGATTATTGAGTGGAGCGCAAAAAAAAGGCCGCGCCAATAAAGGCGCGGCAATAGTCATAGGGAGGAAACGCCCCAAATGAGGGCGACAACGCAAAACGTTGTGGGATTAAAATACGCTGCACTGCAAAAAACGCAAGGGGTCCAAACCCACTTTTTTGCATATCCGCCACGGCATTTACAGATAGCTCTTCGCACTTGCAACACTTGACAGCGGTTTCCTTTGTGCAGCGCATCATTCCGACGAGATCTGAAGGGTTCGGCACACCGCTTGCTGCATTCCCTCCGAACCGTCCCCGATTGGGACAACTATTCGGAGAGTGTTATGGCTACAGATATCGATCTTCACGTAGGAAAGCGTTTGCGCTGGCGTCGTCGCCTGCTTGGCCTCACCCAGCAGGAACTCGCCTCTCAGGTTGGCGTCCGATTTCAGCAGATCCAGAAATATGAGTGCGGCGCGAACCGCATCACATCTGGCCGTCTGTTTGATTTGTCACGCGCTCTGAATGTCAAAGTTCAATACTTCTTTGATGGCCTCGAAGCGCTCGACAGCGATGTCACCCCAGCCAACGATACGGAAACCGCGCTTGAAGGCGATATTCTTTCACAAAAAGAGACGCTCGAACTGGTCCGCGCCTATTACCGCCTGGAAGAACGTCCACGCAAACGTCTGCTCGAACTGGCGAAATCGCTGGAATCCACCTCTTCAGACGTTGCCTGATCCGAAACACTGAGGCAGTGGAAGGATATGTCGATATCCTTCACGCCCATTTCGGAACTGACAAAAGATTTTCAGGACCGCCTGAAATTGGCCGAGCGGCTCGGGGATGCCGCTCGCGCCATCACTTTACCACTCTTTCGAAATCATGGCCTCACCGACAATAAGCTCGGTGATGCCGGATTCGACCCCGTCACCAAAGCTGACCGCGATGCCGAAGAAGCCATGCGGGAAATCCTCGACAAGGAAGCGCCTGACGACGCCGTGAACGGCGAAGAATTCGGCCTGAAAGACGGCACTTCTGGCTGGACCTGGTATCTCGACCCGGTGGACGGCACGCGCGCCTTCATTGCCGGCCTGCCCTCATGGACCACCCTCATTGCCTGCGCCCTTGGCGATACGCCAGAAATCGGCCTGATCGATCAACCCTGGCTCGATGAACGGTATGTCGGCTGGACGCGCGGCGCAGTCTCCCACATTCGCGGCGAAACGAGACAGCTCACAGTCGATCCGGAAACCCGTCTCACCAACGCCATTCTCTCCACCACCGATCCCTTTATTCTCACCCCGTCAGAGCGCGGCGCCTTCGAACACCTCCGCCAGACCGCCCGGCTCACCCGCTATGGGCTCGACGCCTATGCCTATGCGCGCGTGGCAGCCGGAGACATGCACATCGTCACCGAAACCTCGCTTCAGCCCCATGATGTCGGCGCGCTGATTCCGGTCATTCGCGGCGCAGGCGGTGTGGCCTGCGACTGGTCTGGCCAGCCCGCAAAGCTCGGCCCCCAGCTTGTTTGCGCGGCCACCCAGGAGATTATGGATCAGGCCGTGGTTTCGCTGCGCCGCTCGGCAGGCGGACGCAGCCGCATCGGACTGGATTAGTCACAGAACCAGCAGGTCTCATAGGCGTCCATGCCGATCGGCCCGCCGGGCGGGAGGTCTTTTGCCGGCGTGGTCACCGGCGCGGGCTCAACGGGCCGCTCTTCAAATGCCTCGATCTGTCTGAGCAGCCACTCGCCCTGCACTGTCGGCTCGTCTTCAAGTGAAGATTTGAGATTTGTCAGGCCAAACAGCGCCGCCGCCTTCACGGCCGTCGAGGTATTTGCCTCGGAAAGATCCATCAGCGCATAAGCGTAGCGCGCCCGGACCACCTCTGCGATAGCCTGATGCCGCTCGCTTGAGGCAGGCCTCATGACATGCTTTCGGATGGTTTCGAGCGCTTCCAATGCCCCGAGCTGACCTGGGTCACGACGATTGAATTCAATCAGCCGCGCCACACGCTGGGGATGCAGCAACACATCGAATGTCATCTCTGCCGACGTATCTGCCGCCGTTACCACATCAAAGGCTGGATAGGCCGTCCGGTCGAACAATTCTCGGGTCGGGTCTGCCGCGAGCCAGGTATCGAGTGAGGGCGTTAAAAGCTCCAAAACGTTATCTGGCAGATCCAGTGTCTCAGGCGAGACGGTTTTCAGGATTTCATTCAGCGCTTCTTTTTGTTTCGATACCGGAACGACCTCAGATGCGGACTGACCATCGCCCGTCACGCTGTAATTAAAGGTCATTCCGCCCACCAGCTTGCCAGCGGCTGCCGTCTGATAACGATGGAAAAGATAGATCGGTACAATCACATTATTGAGCGTATAGCGCGGCTGGCCTTCCGCCACCCGATCTTCGCCAAAATTCTCAAGCGCAATTCGCCGCACTGCCAGAGCGTCCTGCAATCCGGTCAGCGGGTCAGCGCGGTTATCCCAGATATTGCCGAGCGGATGTCCCGTGCCGATGCCACGCGCATGGCTGTCATCAACAAAGACCAGCCCCATCTCGATCGCTTCCTGCACCAGCGCCTCTCGCGCGTCAGCGCTCAGATCTCCGTATAACCAGCTGGCCGCGAACTTGTCCCAGATTCCAATCCCTTCACCATAGACCTGACTGAAATCAATCTGACCCTCCGTGACCCGAATATCCGGGGCCGGATAGTCCATAACAGATCCTTTACCATATGTGCTGGCTGCAAAATTATGTTGAAATCCAAGGGCGTGACCGATCTCGTGCGCCGAAAGCTGCCGAATACGCGCTAATGCCAATTCAACCGGGTCAGTCGCACTGCCCGTTCCGGTTTCTCCAGCGCCCACCAGACCTTCAAAAATCATCCGGTCTTGCCGTACACGGAGTGAACCAAGAATGACATGGCCTTTCAGCATCTCACCCGTACGCGGATCTGAAATGCCGCCGCCATACGACCAGCCGCGCGTCTGGCGATGCACCCATTGAACCACATTGTATCTGATATCGAGTGGATGGGCGTCCTCCGGCAGAAGCTCAACGCGATAGCCATCCGGATAACCCGCCGCTGCAAAGGCATCGGCCCACCATTCAGCGCCATCCATCAGCGCGGACTTCACAGGCTCAGGCGCACCGGGATCGATGTAAAAGACAATCGGATTGATCGTTTCGCCTGCGGAATTTTTCTGCAGACGGAAACGTCGCGCCATCTGGCGCTCAATCGGCTCATCCAATTCGGCGCTGTAATCATAATAGGGCACAGTGATCGCGCCTGTTCTTGGGTCGCCAGCCAAGGGCTCATAGCCCTCTTCCGGCAGACGCACGAAGGAGAAGTGCTGAACCAGCGTCACATCCCGGCCATTCGCGGCTGTTGTCGAAACCTCACGTTCAGGGGCCGCGCTCGACAGCGTCAGATAGACATCAATTTCGACATTGTCGGGAAAGGCGAGCGCATTTGCAGTATCAACCATCGTTCGGTCAGACTGAACGGAGAAGCTCCCCTGATCGGCGTCTTTGAGATACTGCACCAGGTTAAGCTGATCGCCCGTCAGAAAGGGCGTCATATCCACGACGATCCCGTTCTCTTCTGACAAAATCTCCAGGCTCGCTTTAAAGCTGGTCGCAAAGCTCTGCTTCACCGCGCGCGCTTCCAGCGGATTTTCCGGGTCCGCGCGATAAGTCAGATTCTCAATTTCGAAGATCAGCCGGTCACCAATGCGGCGGAAACTCAGGATTTCTCCATTCTGCCACCAGCCCCGGTCCAGGCCTACAGGGTTTGACCCAAGCCCGCCGGTCAGGCCTGCGGTATAGATCATCCGCAGCACATGCCCGTCATCATCGGCTTCAGGCAGCACAGCGTAAACGCGGTTCGTCTTGGTATCCACTTTCAGATCGAAAAAACCGTCCCGGCTGACAAACGCATCACCTGTGAAATCAGGCAGCTCCGCCTGCGCAAAACACGGTGTTGCAACCGCCATTACAATCAGACACCAGAACGCTCTCAGCACAGCCATGACCAACCCCTTCATTGCTTTGGAAGAGACTAGGCGCGCGGGACCACACTTGTCGAGCAAGCTGCGCGACAATGCGCAATGAAGCACGCGACTGGCTGATTATTCAGCTGAACTGCCGGCCTCAAAATTCCCGCTTGCCAAGGTCACCGCCTTGGCCACTAATCCGTTTTCGCGCGTAATCGTCAGCGCCGGGCGCAGACCCCGAAACACGACAACCGATGTCGGCGTTGCACTGATGGACATTCCGGCCGGCACCGAGCTCACCTGCGACTATCGTGAATTCACGCTTGGCGAGGTCATCATGCAGCCACCGCGTCATCTGGTTGCCCCGTCTTTGCTCAATGGGAGCGCTGCCCACTAGGCCGACAATGGAAACGCGTGCCCTCCTCTTTGATGCATGTTAAAAAAGCCGTGAAGAGGAGGACCACATGAAACATCTCACCCTGCTACTGGCTGGCACCGCGCTCTGGCTTGCGGCCTGCGCACCTGAAGAGACCGCTCCAGAACCGGAGGCGACCACCCCGCCCGCGGCTGAAGAGCCTATGGCTGAGCCGACGCCTGAGCCCACAGCCACTGAAATGATCGAGCCGGCCGTGCTCACTGCACCGGGCCGCACTGATGATGACATGGCCCGCGACGAGGACCGCAAACCGGTTGAAACGCTCGATTTTATCGGCGTTGAGCCCGGCATGACCGTGCTTGAGCTTGAGGCGGGCGGCGGCTATTTCACGCCCATGCTGGCCTATGCGGTTGGCCCCGAAGGCTCTGTCTATATGCAGAACCCTGAGATCTTCCGGAATTATTTTGACGGCAATGAACGCCCGCCACGCTTTGATGACCTGCCCGACCAGGTCGAATATCTGGAATCAGAGTTTGACGATCTCTCTGCGCTGGAAGACGGCTCGGTCGACATCGTCACCTGGCTCCAGGGCCCACACGAGATCTGGTTCCAGCCCGATGGTGCAGACGAGCAGCTCGCTGAGCCAACTGCGACCTTTGCAGAGATTGTCCGCGTCCTGAAACCCGGCGGCGAGTTGATCGCGCTGGATCACTCCGCTCCTGAAGGCACAGACACCTCATCGGGCGGCGACACCCACCGGATCGACCCGGCCGTCATTGATCAACTGGCGACAGAAGCCGGTCTCGAGAAGACTGAGGAATCCCAGCTTTTCGACAATCCCGATGACGACATGACAACCAATGTCTTTGAGCCTGAGATTCGCGGCAAGACCGATCAGTTCCTGATCCGCTATGTCAAACCCTGATCTGGCCCGATAGGGCTTGAAACGGGAAAGGGCGCAGTCTCAAACTGCGCCCTTTTCTTTATTTCGTTTTCAGAAGATCGCGGATCTCTTCCAGCAGAACCTGCTCGCGCGGTGGCGGAGGCGTTTCGGCTGGCGTCTCAGGCTCGGGATCACCTTCCTGCATGCGTTTCATCTGGTTGATGCCCTTCACCACGAAGAACAGGGCCAGCGCCAGGATGAGGAAGGAAATACAGTTATTGATGAACAGGCCGATATTGATCGTCACCGCCTCGGTCACGACCTCTTCGCCATTCATCACCGCCTCTTTCAGCGTGATTTTCAGATTTTCAAAATCCACCCCGGCCAGCAACAGGCCCAGCGGCGGCATCAGAACATCATTCACCAATGACTTCACAATGGTTGAAAACGCGCCGCCCAGAATGAAGCCAACCGCCAGGTCAACCACATTGCCCTTGGCGGCAAATTCCTTGAATTCCTTGATCATTCCCACGGCAAACACCTCCAGCCCGTTTCACACAACGCTGACTTCATCCGCTTTTCTTACGTGCGGTCAAGACTTTTTGGTGCAGACGCAACGCCGCCAGTTGAGGCGCCCCTATGGCACAGCTCCTGCAAGGCCGCGCCAGATATGACAGAGCTTCTTCCCTATATCCTGAACCTCGCCGGCGGCATTTTCGCCGCGAATATCGTCCGCAGTGGCATGGGCGGCAGCAGTGTCAGCGTCATCCTGCTCGGCATCATAGGCGGCCTGATCGGCGGATTTATCGGCGATATTCTGGGATTTAACATCTCCCATGACACCCTGATCCTGGCGGCGCTGGAAGATTTTCTCAAAGGCGGTCTGGGCGGTGCGCTTTGTCTTGGCTCGGTCCGCATGCTCGTCCGCTAGAGCCCCGGCGCGTCTGCCCCGCTTCGAAACGGCACACACCAGCCAAAGAAAAACCCGGACGCCGCAGCATCCGGGTTTGATCTGTTTCAGCCTGGCAGCCCACTGGGCCGCACCGACTATTCTGAAGACTAATCTTCAGTGTTCTCGTTGTTTTCCGCTTCCGCAGCAGCTGCAGCCGCTTCAGCTTCCTTGGCTTTCGCCTGAGCTTCACGGGCTTCAGCTGCACGTGCTTTACGCTCAGCCTTGGCTTCGATGTTCTTCCGCTTGCGCTCGGTTTTGCCGAGGATGTTCTCACGAACTTCAATACCGTGGCCGGTTGTTCGCTCAGCGATACGCGCAGACTTACCGCGACGGTCACGCAGATAGTAAAGCTTGGCGCGACGCACGCGGCCTTTACGCTTCACTTCAATGCTCTCAATCATCGGAGAGTACAGCGGGAACACACGCTCAACGCCTTCACCGAAAGAGATCTTGCGAACCGTGAAGCTCTCATTCACGCCGCCACCTGTGCGGGCAATCACGACACCTTCAAAGCGCTGAACGCGTTCGCGCTCGCCCTCTTTAATCTTCACGTTCACAGAGACCGTGTCGCCGGCAGAAAATGCCGGAAATTCCTTGCCTTCGCTGACGCGGGCAACTTCTTCTTTTTCAAGCGTTTCGATGATGTTTGTCATCTGTCTCACTCCGGCTAAGCCTGATCGTCTTTACGTTCAAATGCCTTCCAGAGATCTGGTCGGCGGGTTCTGGTTAGTCTCTCGGCCTCTGCACGTCGCCATTTCTCAACAGCGCCATGATCGCCCGACAGCAATACGTCCGGAATTGCCCGATCCTCCCACACGCGTGGCCGCGTATATTGAGGATATTCGAGCAAGCCGGACTCGAAACTCTCATCTTCGAGCGAGCCCTGATTTCCCGCGACACCCGGAAGAAGTCTTACGACGGCCTCAAGAAGGACCATTGCTGCAACTTCACCGCCAGCCAGGACATAGTCCCCAATGCTGACTTCCTCAATGTCGCGCGCCTCAATGACACGCTCATCCAGGCCTTCAAAGCGTCCGCAAATCAGGATAACCCCTGGTTCAGCCGATAACTGCCGGACCCGGGCCTGAGTGAGCGTTTTTCCTCTCGGGCTCAGATAGATCAGCGGACGATCTTTACGCTCGACCGCATCTACTGCTGAAGCGACAACATCCGGTCGCAGCACCATACCGGCGCCGCCCCCGGCAGGGGTGTCGTCAACAGAGCGGTGCTTATGGTCGGAAAATTCCCGAATGTCCAGTGCTTCAAGCGACCAAATGTCATTTTCCATGGCACGGCCGATAATACTCGTGCCGAGTATGCCGGGAAACGCCTCCGGAAAGAGGGTGAGAATTGATGCTTTATAGGTCATGCTCGATGGCGATTCTTCACTGCGTTCAGGCCATCTGCGCCTTCGCGTTGCTCGTGTGGAGCACTACACAAGCGACTGCGTAGGCGCAAGTGATCCGAGCGGACGCGAGGAAACATCACTGAGCACAAGGAAACGAGACAACATACCCCTCTCCTAGAGGAGAGGGGCAGGGGTGAGGTGACTTAATCAATCCAGCCCCAGCTCTCTGGAGACTTCAGAAAACAGTAAATCCGCATCCATCGCCTGTTGATTGGAGAAGCGCAGTATCCGCCAGCCCAGTGCATTCAACTTCACTTCTCTCAGCCGGTCAGCTTCAGCAACGACGTCCCAATCGTGTATCCCGCCATCTATCTCAATCACCAGCTTGGCGCGTTCGATCGCGAAATCCACGATAATACCGTTAATCGGATGCTGACGACGTACTGGAAAGCCATGCGCCCTGAATTCTCTGAGCACCTGCCACGCGAATGCTTCGGTGCCGGTTTCATTTCGCCTCAAACGTCGGGCGCGATCTTTGGGATAGTCGTCCACGACACCTCTGTATCATGAAAGGTTTTCCACCTCACCCCAAACGCAGATCCCGGACCAGCAGCGCAGCATGTCATGCCGCGCCGCATCCGGGATGACAGCGCGCTTTAAACGAGCTCTGGATAAAGGTCGCTCCACTCCGGATTGGCCTTTTCAATCAGGCTGATCTTCCACGCCCGTCGCCATGCCTTCAGGCGCTTCTCAGTCGAGATCGCGTCAGCCACATCTTCGAACCCCTCGCACCAGACGAGTCTCTTCACCTGATATTTCCGCGTGAACGCAGATGCGCGGCCTTCACGATGCTCCCACACCCGGCGCGACAGATCATTCGTCACACCGACATAAAGCGTCCCATCTTTCCGCGACGCCAGAATATAGACGAAATAAAGCCGCTCCATGATGCCAGAACATTACATGAACATTTTAATGCTGTCATCCCGTGCGCTTCGCAGCACGAAGTGATGCGATGCGGACACGGGACCCGAAACAGCCATCCCTATTGTTTCGCCGCCCGTTCCTGATTCAGCTCAAACAGGCGTTTGAGGATTTCGTCATCGTTGAGAAGCCCCTCGCGATAATCATCGCCCCAGCCATAGCCTTCCGCCACTGCCTCATCGAGCGCCTTGTGCGCATTGTCGAGCCAGGCAGGCCGCTCATTATAAAGATTGGTGAGAGTGCGTTTTTTGAGGAACTTTTCCGCCGCCTCATCCACCGGCAAAATGCGGTCAGGATAGCCCTCCACCACTTCCGGCACGCGTTTTACAAGATCGGGCGGATTCAGCCAGTTCTCACGCAGCTCATTCAGCCACGCAGCTGTCTCCGCGATTTTGATCGCGCGAGGGTCGTCGGCATAATCTGCGGCGGGAATGTCCGGCGTCAGTCCTTCCGGGAACGGAAAGGTTTCGAAACAGGTGGTCGGCGTGTAGCGCGGGTCATTGCCCTTCCCGAGCCATGTACACATACGTAGCGACCAGAGCTCATGAAATTTGGAGTGCAGTATGCCGAAGCTGGTGTCATCATCGCGAGCGATCACGACCAGTTGGCAATCCGGCAGGACTGCTCGATCAAGCCAGCCAAATAGCCTGTGCTTAGCGACTCGCGGAGTAGCAATGTACCTACTAAAATGTTGCAGCGCATATCTCATTCCGGGACGCGCCTCGCCGTGAATCCACCAGCGTTCTCTATGATTATCCCTGCGGACATCTTTGCGTTTAGGATAAACGAGACTTTTAACAAGCTGGAATGGCTGTTCAAACAAGGCTGCCTCGTCAATGGGCATATCGCTTCCAAAGTCGATAATCCACTTGCCGCTTGGTCTGCGCGTCAGATCCATTCCATTCATCCATGGCCGCAGCACCTCAGCGTTGGTGCGCCCATTGGGGTTAACTGGCTGACATAGCATTTCTCTAGCAGCAGGACCTTCGATATCAAACAGACCGTTCTTCTGATCGCCAATGAATGATACGGCAACATTCGGGGACATGCGGCCAGCAGCGGTAAGGTCGGCTGAGTTCGAGTCAGTTTCGACAGTTAGGTCGGAGAAAATTTTCCTAACTTCTTCACCGTCGAAACGAACTCGACCACTTTGGCGAGTGTCAAAGCAGATGATCGAAACGCGAACGCTAGCACCATCTACCACCCAAGGCTCGTCGTCCCAAGCTTCAAAAATCCGACCACCAGATATTGCCCTCTTAAGCACACTGCGATTTGCACCGCCACGAATTGAATTGGTCGAGACAAGCCCTGCTCGGCGTAGCGATCCTTCCCGCAGCAGCTCGCCCGCTTTGTAGAACCAATACAGGACCAAGTCAGCGCCACCGCTGACATGTGAAGCCCAAGCCTTTCTCAGCGAAGAGACCAGTTCCTCACCAAGCTCAGCAATCATTTTCTTATCACCCAAAAACGGCGGG
>CETS01068380.1_pt1 | contig 14656 bp, 10 predicted proteins | sample 356391 | NCBI WGS metagenome assembly CETS01 (sample SAMEA2622673, study PRJEB7988) | marine metagenome | isolation source: saline water (ENVO:00002010), including
GTTGTTGAGGAAGTTCGAGCGCGACTCCGACTGGGTCTGCTCGAGCAGCGCACGGCGCGAGAGCACGACGTTGTTGCGGTTCTTGTCGAGCTCGAGGATCTTCGCCTCGATCTCCTGACCCAGGTAGGGGGTCAGGTCGCGGACGCGACGCAGTTCGATGAGGGACGCGGGGAGGAATCCACGCAGGCCGATGTCGACGATGAGTCCACCCTTGACGACCTCGATCACGGAACCGGTGACAACACCGTCGTTCTCCTTGATCTTCTCGACGTCGCCCCAGGCACGCTCGTACTGGGCACGCTTCTTCGAGAGGATGAGGCGGCCTTCCTTGTCCTCCTTCTGGAGAACCAGCGCCTCGACCTGGTCGCCGACGTTGACAACCTCGTTGGGGTCGACGTCGTGCTTGATGGAAAGTTCGCGCGAGGGGATGACGCCCTCGGTCTTGTATCCGACGTCGAGGAGGACCTCGTCGCGGTCGATCTTGACGACGGTGCCCTCGATGAGCGAGCCGTCGTTGAAGTCCTTGCCCTTGAGGGTCTCTTCGACCGCGGCCAGGAAGTCCTCAGCAGATCCGATGTCGTTGATCGCAACCTGCTTGGTGGCCGGGGCGGTCGTTGCAGTAGTCATGTAGTGGGTTGTCCTTGGATGGTGTTGTAGTCGGGGCCAGGCTCGACATCCGGGCAAACGGATGCCGTACCAAGGCCAGGTGGATTGGGTTATGCGATGTCACTCCCCCGCGTTCCCGCGGGCAGGCATGCAGAACGAAGCCCACGAGTGACACTTCAGGATATCAGAGTTGAGAGTGCCGTCGATGAGCCTCGCCTACGCGCTCATTGAACGGTACTTCGTGCAGCAAACCCCTGAGTTCGAGTCGAGGTGTCGGTTGCACAGCACGATCAGCGGTCACAGCAACAAGGGCGCAACGAGCACAAGAATCAACCTGCGCCTGACAGTTGAGTGACGACTCACGGCTGCACCACGTCGCGATACCACGCGACTTCCGCAGCGGTGTACGGTCGGCTGAAGCCCGCCAACGCTGAGTACCCGACCGCTGGTACTCACGCGCGAATTCGTGCGCTCCGGTAGACGGAAAAGCACCCGTGCGCCAGTGTAGGAGCGCTGTAATGTTTGAGCGACTAGACGCCGGAGGAGTCCCGATGCAGGGCAGCACGCCACAAACATTCTCAGTCGCCGAGTTTCTCAAGTGGAATGACGACGGGGAACTAAAACTCAACCCGAAGTTCCAGCGAGGGAGCGTTTGGACAGCGCCGGCTCGCACATACCTGATCGACTCTATCCTGCGCGGGTACCCGATCCCCAAGCTCTTGTTGCGAACGTCAATTGATCGTGACAGTAGACGCACGATCAGGGATGTGGTCGATGGTCAGCAACGACTGAGGACGATCATCGACTTCAGCGCGGGCAAGCTCGTGCTCGGCGTGAAGGCGAAGGAGTTCCGGGGGAAGCGGTACAACGACCTGGAGCCTGAACAGAAAGACGCCTTCCTCGCTTACAAGCTGACCTGCGAGCAGCTCATCAATGCTTCCGACGACGATGTCCTCGAGGTCTTCGTCCGTATCAACTCCTACGCCGTGCCAGTAACCGAAGCAGAGCTCCGGAACGCCAGGTTTGAGAACGACTTCACGGATGCGGTAAAGGAGATCGTGCAGGAGGCGGCGATCTGGGATCTTGGCGTGGTGTCCGAACGTGACCGGGTACGGATGGTGGACCAGTCTGTAGTAGCGGAGCTCCTCGCCTTTCTAGACCGTGGCGTGACGGACGGCGCAGAGTCAGATCTAACGCGCTACTACTCAAGCGTGCGTGGGAAGCTCAGAGATGAGATCGCGGGTGTCGACTCGTTGCCTGCCATGCTCAAGGACGCTGCCGAACTTCTTGCACCGTTCGCGAAGGAGTCGATTGTCGGGCGCCCGCACTTCCTCATGTTTATGGCCGCCTTCATGCATGCCCGCGGGAGCCTTCCGCAAGGAAAACTCGATTTCAGCAAGGTGCCGAGCACGCCCAGGATCGCCAGCGAAGAAGCAGTCCGGGCATCGATCGCTGCCCTTAACGCTGCTCTGTCTGCAGATGACGCCAGCGGGGGCAGATTCGAGTCCTTCCGCGAAGCGCGGGCTACCACGCAGAGAATCCGAAGCCGCCAGGTGCGATTTGAGCACTTCGTTGCCGCGCTGGAAGGCCGCTTCGCAGCCTAGCGAGCCGGAATGCCTACTCGAACAGTCCCATTGAGCGAGGTCACCGACCGATTCGTCGCGGAGCTGGATCAAATTGAGTCCGCGTTCTACAAGTGTCGCGGCCACTCGACCGTCGAGGGGTACATCAGCTATGTGCCAACCGAGGAGGGGTGCCTATTCGCCATGTGGGACGCGTGGAGTAGGTTCCTGCGGACCCTCGTGGTCACTGTGAGCGCAGGCCCAACACAATCCCTTGCCGGGATCACCTACACGCCCACCTCGATCCGGACCGAACGAGACGTGCTCGACTACCTCCTGGCTAACAAGAGTGGCCAGAACTATAGATTTGTCAATCATGAGCCGAACTGGCACGACGAACGCGCGATATCAGACATCGTCACAGTGCTGTCGCTACCAAACGCAAGCACAATCATAGGATCCGTCACGACGACGACTGTGGTTTTGGGTCCAATTGTCGTTGAATCACCCTTAGCGGAGATCAGAACTGCTCGTAACTTCTGCGCCCACAAGAACTGGAAGACATTCGCAGATGTCGGCGGGTTTGGGGGCGGGACGTTCTCTACTTTGAGCGATCACATGCGGAGACGTCGTTCCGGAGTAGAAACATTTTCGGAATGGAAAGAGTCGCTCGAAGCGATCGCAGCAAGCGCAGCCCAGTAGTCCCGACTCGCTGCGGGTAGATTGATCTGTGAGTACTGATCTGGTCGGACTCGCCGACTGCATTAGCGACGCGTCCCGTCAACACTGAGCGCACCGGTACCCGCGTGATCGTCGAATCGTCCGCAAACAACCCCGGCCCCCGCGAACTCGACTCGTAGGTACCTTTGCGCCATACCCAATAGAGAGCGGGGCGAGGGTGCTCCATGAGCAGGTGGCATCGCGGCCTGAGACATGTCGCCCGGCTGCGCAGCAGATCCTCCAAAGATTCCATACACCTTCGGGCGGCATGCCCCTCCGCCGTGCTGCGAGTCAACGACTCCCGATGAAGAGAGGTGTTCATCGAGTGAAGACGACGTCCGAGAAGTAGCCAAGGCTTGGGTCGTCGAGCGTTCCGACGACAAGACCACGATCCAAAAAGCGGTTGAACTCCTCGCAGCTGGTCTCGGGGAGGAGCCCACAGGCGTGACATGCCGCAAGGTTGCAGGAATCCGGCCCCTGCCCCTTTTCGCCCGCATCCATGCAGACCGGATCAGTCGAGCACCAGCGAGCGTCCGCCAATGCAGAGGCAAACACTTGACGCAAATAGTCCGGGCGTGCCATGCGAACAAGTCCGCCCATCGTTCCTTCCGAGTCGCCCGCCGCCGTGTATATCAGCACGCCGGACATGTTCCGATCGGCCGAGTCAGAGACGTACATTCTTTCCCGCAGCGAAGCTGAGCTGTAGCCACAGGCGAAGATGAACTCGTTGATCAAGAGGTGCGACAGCGTATGCAGCAGCACGAATCGTGGGCTAATTGTCCGCCCACCTAGTCCTCGCTGGCGTGCGACTGATCCGTAGTGATCGGTGATCAGCTGTGCGCGCGCCTGGACCTCCGCACGGCCTTCCCAGGCCGCAAGGCGTGCACCGTCGAGCTCGAAGTAGATTCCTTCACCCTTGACCACGTAAGCCGGCAGCCAATCCTGCGCGGGCGTCAAGCTGGCACGCCTTAGCATCGCCTTGCCCTCCGTGAGCTTCAGCTCGCCGTCACGAACCCGCGTGAACCCCCGCAAGGCGCGTGTCTCCCGAAGCACATCGACCGACCTCACGCGAGAGAGGTGTGTCGCTAGATCAGCGTGAAGGCCCGGGTCCGATGCTGCAAGGAAGTCATCGCTCGGCGTCTCGCGGATTTTCACGTACTCGGGGTGGCGCCAAATGTCGTCACTCGTGAGACTCTCCGCGTCGACTGGCGTCTCCGCAGGATATTCATGGCCGTTCTCACCGATACCGAACTGGTCTTGATACGCCGCGAGCAAATCTTCATCAGAAACATGAGCGAAGAGCTCCGGCGGAACGTTCCTCTCCAGCAGCCTCCGTAACTGTTCACCCGACACTTCATTAAGTTCCAGCTGAAACACGTTATTGAAGGTCGTGCTGACAGCGGGATGCCGGAGCAGCTGATGCACCTCTTCGCTGACCGCCCCCTCGCGGCGAGGAAGATAGATCGAGGACTCCACCTTTGGGAAGTAGACGTTTCCAGCAGCGCGCAGGGCACCCCGAATCGGCTGGTCGCAAACGCCTTCTAGTTGGGCTAGCCAGGGCCGGGCACCGCCGCAAAGATACGGCCGTTCTGGCGAAACGAGCTGATCGCTGAGATTGGTGTGCTCCTCGCCGACCTTGTCGAATCTGGCCTCGGTGACGCCTCGAAGGGAGCGCTCCTGCTTGCAGGTATCGCAGGTTACGACCTGCCCTTCGAGCCCGCCGCCTCCGCGTGATACGAGGCGCAGCGTGCCCGTACATGATGGGTTGGCCGATCGATGCACCCACTTGTCAAAGGGAAAGTCATCCAGGTGTCCTCGGGCGCAGATCGCCACGAACGGAACCTGCGACATCTTCGGCTTGTACTTCTTGTCTGCATGCTCCTTGTCCTGGCACTCCACGAGCGTCTTCATCGTGAGCTTGCTGAGTTCCAGACGCTTGCAATAGATGCAGAACGACCATCGGGGGAAGCGCAACACGGGCACGGTAAGTCGGACGTTTCGCAAGTCGCTGCCCTGGCCTGACGGCCTATAGTCCGGCGGCAGTCGGAACTCGGAAACTTTGAGGCGAGACTCAAGCCGCCAGTCGTGTTCCTGGTACTCCTCCATCGCGAGAGCGCTTTGGTCGACGACCTCGTACCAGTGATCAAGACCGGCAGTGATCACTGAGGTCCCATTCACAAGCACGCTCATGGCCCCCACGCCGAATGGCGTCACTAGCTGCGCTCGGCGCATCGATCCAGTGCTCATGCTGGCTCCTCCGCCGCCGTGTCCTCGAACAGGTACGCCTGACTGATCTCCAGGCGACACTCGGCATCGACGTTCCGCATGCTTGTGGGCACATCCCAGATCGTCGCCCGCCTATCGAGATCGGGAAGGGTTCCCGCGAACCGCATGAGTCCCTGCAGCGGATCACCAGTACGGGGGTTGGCGTCCCACTCGGTGCGCTCCCAGCCACCCCACTGACGGGCGCGATCACGAGCAAAACGATCGAGGACCGGGAGCTCGTCGGGTTCCGCGATTTCTGCTCGCTCGCGCAGCAGGCGAATGGCCTCGTCGTAGGCAGTCGAAGGGAACGGGTCAGGTCCGAGTGTCTCGGGAGCGGTCTGCCGAACATAGGCGACCGCGGCAGCGTGGAGTGCCCTGCGAAGGACAGGCATGGCGAATGGGGTGACGGAAGTCGGCTCCACTTGCGCGTAAAGCTGCTGGTGGTACGTGCGGAAACGCTCGTAGTGACTGCGGTCACGCGGCTTTGCGGCCCCGTAGATGGTGATGACCAGTCCGGGGCTGACTTCCGGCTTCCGGCCGACCCGACCGCTAACCTGGATGTACTGCGCCGTGGTCTTCGGTTGCCCGACGATCGTCATCAGCGCGAGCCGATCGATGTCCACACCTACCTCGATGATGTTCGAGGCGAGACAGATATCGATAGCCTCTTGTCGCTCCTTCCCAGGGGCGTACCTCACCTGAAGCTGTTCAATCGACTTAGGAATCTCGTCTGACCGCCGCCTCGATGTGAGTTCCATCTGCCGGTGAGGCCACCGTGGCACGATCCCATCCCGTCGGCGGAGCCCAGTGAGATAGTCGGGAATGTCAGCCTGGAGGAGCGAGACAGTATTCCCGAGCTCCCGGAGCGAGTTGAGGAAGTTAAGGTTGGTCCAGTAGCCGTCCCGGTCCTCTTCCGGGATGTCCACCGCTGCCTGGAGGGTTGCGGCGGCGACACGGACCTGGACCGTCTGGGTCGAGCCGAGCGATGCGCTCATCACGCCGATGTACCGCCGCCCCGGTTCCGGGGTCCCGTCGGCCGAAGTCGCGGGTTCAGCGAAGAAGGACCGCCCCTCCTCAAGGCCGTGCGGCGGAAAGAGCGCGACGGTCTCCCTGCCGAAAAGGCCCTTGATCTGGTCCTCATATCTCCTGACCGTAGCCGTGGACGCAATGATCTTGGGGAGCACAGGACTCTCGCCGCGGCGATCGGTGCACAGTTCATCGATCACGGGCTCGTAGATTCCGACCATTGACCCGAGCGGACCGGAGATCAGGTGCAGCTCGTCCTGAATGATCAAGCCGGGCGGAGACACCTTTCGCGCGCCACTCGCGTCAAGCCCGAAGAGATTCCTCGCCCTGGGGCGCCACGCCATCATCGCGAACTTGTCGACAGTGCCGATGACAATCGAGGGCCGAGCTTCATAGATGTCGTCATCGACAACATGGACCGGCAGACCAGCACGGCGTGAATACTTGCACTCGCCGTCAATGCAGCGAAGCACGACCTTGCCCGCCGCTTCCTCGTACCCGATCGTTTCCTGTCCGCCGCCCTTCTTAGGCTGCGGGCCCATCTGTGCACCGCACCAGGGGCACCTCAGCAGAAGGAAAAGGTTCTGCTCGTGAGGCCGTCTGCGCAGAGATCGCAAGTTGTCAAGTGCTTGCTTCCACGTATTCGGCGTTGAGCTGCCACCCAGCCAGATCCCGATCCCAAAGGGAGCGGCACCGAGAGTGTCAGAGTTCTGCTCCCGAATGTCTTCGAGCACGCAGACCAGCGATGCGGCACGGAGGAACTGCTGCGCCGTGAGGAGACGCAGGGTGTATCGCATGAGCGTGTCTGTTCCTGAGTCCTCGGGGTTGCGGAGCCGCCGGGAAAGCAAACTGACGGCGGCCGCGCCAAGGTACGCCTCTGTCTTGCCACCACCAGTGGGGAAGAAGATCAGATCGACGTCGCTGCGAGTCTGGCGTTCTGGCTCAACGAGTTCGGGCAGCACCGCAAGTAGGAACGCGATCTGGAATGGACGCCAGTATCCCCGGCCAGCCGGCACGATGAGTGTGGGGTGCGCTCCCTCGACTCTCCAGCGACCATTACCGCTCTGCTTGGCCTCGCGCAGCTCGAATCCGGATCGGACCTGCTGGAGCAGCATCGCCTCGTTTGCCCAGCGAAACGCTCGCGCAGCTCGATCATTCACTGCCACGAGGCTCCAGCCTGTTCGCATCCGCATCAGCGCCGCTCGTGCTCGACGCATGTGCTCACTCGCGGCGTCCTGATAGCGCGGAAGCAACTCGGGGATCTCGGCCTCCCGCCGATCGATCCACTTCTCGTACTGGCTGAGGACAAGCTCCACTTGGGCGGCGCCGTCCTCGCTACCACTTGCCAGGGCAGCCATACTGACAGCCACCGGCTGCCGCTTGCCATCGGCATCGAAGGCAGGATTTCCGTTGTCGTCAGACAGGTATACGTTCGGTGAGAGGCTGACGACCTCATATGCAGGCAGGGCCGAGGCCTGCACGAACGGCACAACTCCATCGGCGTTGACTGCTCCCCACTCGGCTGCACAGCCATGCCCGATCGCATAGGTGCGCTGGTTCCGATAGAGGAGGTCAAGTGATCGCTCCTCCTCGTCCCGATCGGGCAGTTCAACCTCCGGATAGGGGACGATGTCAGCGCCGCCGACAGTCGACACCTTGAAGCCAACCTGAAAGACCGCCGCAGACGGGCCGGAACCAGGGGCATCATTGACGACTGCGACGGTGACGATCCTGAGAGCCGGGTCGTCAGCACCAGGGACAGGACGACTGAACACTCGCACCGCAAGAGGGACAACGCCTTCGCCGCTCGGGGGCACGACGTCAATAACTTTGAGCCGATTCGTCTCCCGCAGAACCGTACGACCCGAGATCCTGCCGACCGCCTCGAAGGGGCGCCTGACCCACCAATCGACTGGTCTAGCGACACCTGCGATGTGGACCGTCAGCTTCTCGTATCTCGCGCCGACTACCTCAACAGTGAGGGCTCCCGCGTCAGCCATGCGAGTCTCAAACGAGACGGCCATCGCCGACGGCTTGAACGTGTTGGCATCCGTAAGATCGAAGTCATCCGAGTCAGCGATATCGTGACGGACGTGTCCCTGAATCTCGACAGGCGGCCCAATCAGGTCGTCCTCGGAGAGCGCGATACCGGTGACTCCGTCGAGAGCGTCGGAAACCTCCTCGACGGCGCTCTCCACCGGCGAGCCGCCGACGGTGGCGCCCGCGAACAAGACTCCGACGCCGTAGCGCTTGAGCGGGGTGCCGCTCGTGAGAATCTCCTGGCCGCTGTCCGCATCGTGGAACTGGCCCCGGGATGCCTCCGTGGTCTCGAAATGCACGACTCCAGCGTTGATCGTCAGCGGCTGCCCCCGCACGGGATCACCGTCGAGGGGTCCGAAGAGCTCGCGCCGTAGGGCCGCCTCAACGGTTTCACGGGCTTTGATTCCGCTCATGCCTCACCTCCAACCAGTCGACGTAGCGTCTTCGTTTCTACCAGTGCGGTCAGGCGATCCGTCGCGCGTGTCAGCCCGACGTAGACGAGCGCATCAAAGTTCGGCCCACCTGAGTCGTCGAGGTCAGTGACGATAACAGCCGGAGCATCCAGTCCCTTGAACGAGTGAATGGTGGAGTACCGCAGCCGCCCCTTAGTCGGCTTCGATCCGTCGGCCGGACTCAGCACCTGGCGAAGCCAAGGCTCGGACGTGCTCGCGGCAACAGAGTCGCCGCCGAGCGGGCTGAGCACGACGATCTCTGTCAAATCGAAACCGTCGTCGCGCAGGTCGCTCACTGCCTTGCGCAGCAAGGGCCCCTGGTCCTCGCCGCGGACATACTTGATGATCGTCGGGTCGATACCGTCGTCAGTTCGGCGGAACTCTCTGAACCCCGGCACCAGATGAGCCAGGAGATTCACCTGATACCCGATGCGAGGAAGGTTCCGGCAGTTCTCAGACAGTCGGAACGACGCCAGATGCGGCGCTCGGGAGCGAAGCACCTCGCGTGCGCGCTCGCTGCCATAGATCGCCTGACGTTCAAAGTCACCGAACATGAGCACCCGACCGTTGCGCAGCCCGCCCTTGACGAGCAGATCGAGGAAGTCGAGGTACGTGTCGGTCGCGATGTCCTGAATCTCATCGACGATGAGGAAGTCCCCGACCTCCTCCGCGCTCTGCTCAGCGAGGCCCTCAAGCGCCAGCTCGGGCAGAACTCGCTTCCAGAAGTCGCTATCAGCGTTTGCCGGCGGGCCGCTCATGTCGGCGAGCCGGAGCATCTCCATGTGCAAGGTGCCCACGCGTAGCCCGACGATATCCGAGAGCTTCTCGCCGAGGCTGTGCCCAAGCAGGCGGTTGAAGCATAGAAGCCGCCCCGTTCGTCCCTGAGCCACCTCCCTCTGAGCTGACTCGGCGGCAAGGAAGGTCTTGCCCGTTCCGGCAGGGCCCGTAAACAAGACGCCTCTGTTGTCGGCGGCTGAGTCCAGTGCGCGGTACTGCTCCTCGACGAACTGTGCGAGCTGACCCTCTCGCGCTTGTCGGCGGTCCCCGGCAGTCATCACAACCTCGAACCGCGGGCGAAGCGTGGCAACGATCCGTTCAGCGTTGGCCTGGTCCGGGCCGAATCCGCCAAAGCCGAAGTACTTGATCGTGGAGGCGAGGTGCTGCGCTCCCTCTCTCATGACTCGTTCAACCGCTTGAACTGCGCTCGGCAGGTCGCTCGAATCGAGCACCTGCCACGAGTGCCACTCCGGTGAGTCGGGCAGCGTCGCTCGCGCACGCACTCGTGTGAACCACACGGCGTGCACAATCGGGACATCCCGCAGCTCGACCCGTTTACTCATGAGATAGTCCCGGATGCTATGCATCGCCTCCTGTGCCTGCTGAAACGGTCCTCGCACTGTCGGAGGGTCCTGACCGAGGCGCCAGGCGCCATCGGAGCTACGCGCGACCGACAGGTGCGACTTCACCTCGATCACCAGCAGCCCGGCATCGGGCGCGACGATGACGAAGTCCGCCTCACCTTCGACTTGTCGCTCATGCTGCGCGATCCCAAGTGAGTGCAGCACCGTCCAGTGCTCCGCCCCAGCTACGTCTCGCAACGCCGCGAAGACGGCCTTCTCCCCTGGAGGCGCGGACTCGGCGCAATAGGCCGGAATCATTCGAGCCATTGAGCACCCTCGTCAGCAAAGGGCACGCGAGCGTCGTGGCGGGCGATCAGCTCCGTAAATGGCGCGATCGCAAGGACGCGGGTCACGAACATGCCCCGAAAGCCCGGCTCGGCAATATCGAGCGTCATGTGACCCACGCGCTCGAGTTCGTGAAGATCCGCGACATCCGCTGCCGCTTCCAGCCGGTCACGCAGCTCCCGAGTGGCTCGGTGCACCTCGTGTCTCAGCAACGAGGCGAACCCGAAGTGCGGCTGCACCGGTAGCCCCAGCCAGCCGAGGAGCCGCTCGAAGTCACCGTCACTCTGCGGACGGATGACGTGCGGCGATGTCCAAGCGCGGACCTGGCCGGCCGCGCGAACCCCGAGTGCACGCAAGGCGCTTTCGGAGTCGCGGGCGCCTCTCCCCCTGAGCCGCTCAATCAACGCGGACTTCCAGGACGCCTGCGACTCCTGGATTACTGACGCGCGAGGGCCGATTCGCCCAAATGCTCGCGCGTGGAGGGACTCGCGCTCAGCCTCACCTTCACGCAGAAGCAGGTACGTGCCCGGAGCGACTACGGACACATCGGAATAGCCAACGCGCTCGCCAGGCGGCTGTGTCGGATCAAGCGCACGGATGCGCTCACCATCGTCATCAAGCCAGATCGCGCGATTCCCCGAAAGAAGGACTTTGCGCGCCTCCACCTCGTCCGCGTTCGGCGCGCGGTCCTCACTCACCCGACTCCCCCAGACCGGCTGCGGAAGGAGGTCGTCCTCTGGGATCGGCTCAGTCTCCGACGTCGCAGGCTCCGGCAACGCGGGCAGTGCATCGCCAGCCTCGACGATGCGCGCCGCGACGTGGATGCCGCCCTCGGCATACTGTGCGATCGCCGACCTCGGGACAGTTCGATCGCCGAACCACGCCGGGAGGATGAACGTGACCTCCAGTGTGCGGGGGGCTGTGACCGCCGCAGACTTGAAGAATCGTGGCGGACCCACGAAGTAGGCGATGTCTTCGGAAACATCGACGCGCTCAAGCTCGTCCAGCGTGAGAACTCGTGCGCCAAATGAGCCAAGCCATTCGCCCAGGGCTTCTCTCGATCGACTGCTTGCAGCCACGACAACTGCCGATTCCGGGCCGACCTCAGTCAGCGACTCACGCAGTACGGTGCCCACGAGTGGGTCACGGGTGCAGAGAGCAGCCGCGGCGTCAGCAATCTCTCGCAGCAGCGCGTCTTCGTCGACGGCGCCGAACAGCTGCCGGGCCTGACGACCCACCTCGCCCGCGGCGGCCGTGAGCTGGGCATTCCGTTCGATCGGCATGGGATCGGTGACTAGGTGCGAGCGCAGTGCTTTCGCGGCACCGGCGAGATGATCCCAGACCCCAGGCCCATCCCTCTGGATCAGCCGGAACAGGCTGCGGGTGGCCAAATCGAACCTCCCGCCGCGCTCGTCCCGAACGGTGATGATCTCAACGCCATGCCGCACCAGCGAAGCCGAGGCCGCGTATCGCTGATCAAGCCCGATGATCCGGGGCGTCATAGCGCCACCGTGAATCCGAGTGCCTCGATTCCCGCAGGCGGCGTCCAGCCCAACTGAGATGACAGCGCGAGAGGCTCCCCGCGCGAGTTTCTGAGTTGTACGACCTGTTCCGCTGCGCTCTCATCGGCAATCGATCTATCGAAGACACACACGACGACGGGGCTGAGAACATCATTGAGATACTTGATTGCGCCCTGGCCGTCCAGAATCGTGAGTAATACGTCGTCGGGAAGCGGAAGCTGGTCAGCAAAGCCCGAAGACGAATAGATGCGCGAGAACCAAGTTGCTGACTTCTCAGTCCTTGGGAGAATTAGTGTTGCCAGCGCGTCGCCGTCAGGATCATCACCCCGTGCCAGGACGGCTTCGAGATCGTCACTGATCCAGCTCTTCGTTCCCACGATTGCGAGGTCCGCGGCCGGTGCCACGAGACGTCGCACCCAGTCGCGGTCGACGCCCGTCATACGACCGATGCTTCCGATCGTCGGTCGCGGCATCTTCTCCGCCGGATCACCCTCCGCCACGGGCGCAACGCCCTCCATACGGTCAACAGCCCAGTGACCCGCCAAGGTCACCCGTGCCGGGGATCGGGTCTCATCGAGCCCCTGGAACGGGCCTGAGATGACATGCGTTGCATTCACCGCACGGTAGTGCGCCCGTGGCAACGCTCCTCGAAGCACAGTCAGCGGGTCAATCGTTGTCTGTACAGGCGCTCGCCCAAGCGTCCATCCCGTGCCGACGAGTGCCGCTGCGTACTCGCGGCTCGGAACCGAAATTGCAATGATCAACTGCCGACCGCTGAAATCATCAGCCTTCCGGGCAAGCCGCGTTCCGAGCGCGAGAATCGGGCCGATCCAAGCTGACCGCACCGGCTCGGTCTCAGGGTTTTCCGAAAGGCTGAGGAGCACGTTCGGCCCTGACCGACTGCCCGCCTCGCTCATAGCTTTCCCCCCGCTCGTCGCTCTTCACTGTAGGGATGATTACCGACTCGCGACGAGCGACCGGGCTACGCCGCAGCCTCCTGATCGACGTCGGACGCCGTGGTCAACGCAACGGCGGTAGCGATAGCAAGCGAACGCGCCACAGGCGGCGGGACGGCATTCGAGACCTGCTCAACCTGCTGCGAAAGAGTCCCCTCTAGGACGAAGGAACTCGGGAAACCCTGCAGGAGCATCGCCTCATAAATGCTGAGCCGACGCGCGCCGCCGGGATGAACATGAATCTCGCGATGTCCGTAAGCCACCGTGGGACTTGGCTTGTCCCACGACAGGCGTCGGAAGCTCCTAGTGGGCGCGGGCCCAGCATTCTCACCCTTGAATCTCTTGGACCTGGGAGTCATCGTCCAGTGATTCGGATGTGTCGGGATGTCGTCCGCTGAGAGGCTTCGGGAGAAGAACGCTGGTTGAGGTAAGTGTCCAATTGCGCCGCGCACAGTCAAGTCGACGTCATCCCGAGAGATGGTCTTCGGTCTGAAGGCCTTGGCAGCTGCAGTACTCGTGAATCCTGAGATGATGACGCGGCTCCGTGTCTGGGGTACACCGTAGTCGAGGGCCGAGTGATCGGCGACACCCGCCGTGAGTCCCAACTCCTTGAACCGGGCCAGGATGCCACGGAATGTCACCGAGTGTTTCGCATCTCGAATCCCCATGACGTTCTCGAAGAGCACGAACTGCACGTCGTAGCGCGCCTGCAAAGCCTCGACGATCTCAAGGTAGAAGCTTGGCATCTGGTTGCGCGGGTCGTCAGCGCGTGAATTTGGGTTAGCGCGGGAAAAACCCTGGCAGGGCGGTCCGCCGATGATCCCGATCGACTCTCCATCAGTCAGCGCCGTCGCAATCTCATCCAGAACAGCCAGGGTTCCCGACGAAGGGTTTCGGACTGTCATGTCTGCCACGACAGACTTGGTCTCTGGGAAGTTGCGCTTATGCGTCTGAATCGCGGCCACCATTCGATCGACCGCGAATGCGATGTCGAAATCCGCCTGGCTAAATCCCAGGTCAAGGCCGCCCGCACCCGAAAAGAGGCTCACGATCCTCGGCAAGGATGACATCAGACTCTCCTTCGGGCACCCCACTACGACCTAGGTAGCGTCCTCAGCGTAGCCATAGTCTGAACAGATCCTGTACGCGGCCGATGGCGTGTCGGCAGCGGTTATTCGTTGCCGATGGTCATGCACTCATACGCCCACCAGCGCGAACAGCGTCCGTGGACGCAGGACCGTCCTGTCTGTCCCGTTATGCCTGCAGGCTGTACGGCTTACTTTTGCACCCCGGTTTCGAGACATCCACACCACCGCGCGATCCGGGCATCCAACAGGGCGCCTCCCGCTGCGGCGGTTCACGCTAGGCCATCTACGCCGCAGCCCGCCGGTGTCGGTCGACACGCGAACACTTCGACCCGAGTCGTCGCCCCCGGGACGGACCGAAAGTGAGCGTTACAAGTCACAAGCCTGGCGTTCGTGAGCTCGGCAAGCGCGAGGTATCGGGCGCCGTAGGTTGTCGTTCACCCTGAGGTGCCATGGCCTGTCGGCGAGCAGGCGCCACGGCCACACATCCCGGCCCGTTGCTGTCTGACCTGGATATCGACCATGCGCCGCTCGGGATCGTGGGTCGCGACCGCGAGGATGTCGGTGCGTTCGAGTCCGTCGCGCGTGAGCGCTGGCGCCCACCCGCGGCGAGCAAGCGCAGATACGACGAGGTGCTCCCCGACGGTCTTGGTCTCCTTGTTCTCAGCCATGGCCAGATCGTAGCGATGTGGCGACGTCGGACACCTCGCCGCCGCATCCAGATGCCGCACTCTCG
>CETS01010628.1_pt1 | contig 14608 bp, 11 predicted proteins | sample 356391 | NCBI WGS metagenome assembly CETS01 (sample SAMEA2622673, study PRJEB7988) | marine metagenome | isolation source: saline water (ENVO:00002010), including
TTGCATCATCTATTTCTCCGATTTGCAGGTGAGGGCCGCCTGCGGGATCGCTCCACGCGGACGGCCCGACCGTCTTCAACCTGCAGTTTGAATGCTGGGGGGTGTCTCGGTGTCGTCGGCTGCTGACGCCTCTGCTCGATCGCCACGGACCGCCCGGTAAAGGGCAGGCAGGACGAGCAACGTCAGGGCCGTCGCCGATACGATGCCGCCGATCACCACCGTCGCGAGCGGCCGCTGCACCTCCGAACCGAGTCCGACATTCAGGGCCATCGGGACGAACCCGAGACTGGCGACCAGAGCCGTCATGAGGACGGGCCTCAGCCTGGCCATGGCGCCTTCCTTAATGGCAACCTCGAGCGGCTTACCCTCATCCATCAGCTGACGAATGAAGGTCAGCATCACCACGCCATTCAGCACCGCAATGCCCGACAAGGCGATGAAGCCGACGCCTGCCGAGATCGAGAACGGAATCCCTCTCAGCATGAGCGCAGCGACACCTCCGGTCAGGGCCAGCGGCACTCCCGAGAAGACGACCAGAGCGTCCTTCACCGAGCGGAACAGAGCGACCAGCAGGCCGAAGATCAGCAGCAGGGCAATCGGGACGACGACCTGCAGCCGAGCACTGGCGGACTCCAGCTGTTCGAAGGTTCCGCCGTAGTCGATCCAATAGCCCTCGGGCAGATCGACTTCAGCGTCGATCCTTTGCTGAGCCTCGGCGATGAAGGACCCGAGGTCTCTGCCTCGCACGTTGCTGGTGACGACGGCTCGACGCTTACCGGATTCGCGACTGATCTGATTTGGGCCCTGAACGTTCTCGATCGTCGCGACTTCCGTCAACGGGACCGATCCACCACCTGGGAGAGCAATGGGAAGACGTTCGAGAACCTGCCGATCCTGGCGCATCTCCTCGGGCAACCGGACGACGATATCGAAACGCCTGTCACCTTCGAAGATCTGGCCAGCCTCCGCGCCGCCGATCGCGGTCGATACGACGGTCTGGACATCATCGACGTTCAAACCGAGCTGGGTCAGACGCACACGATCAGGGAGCACCTGGATGAACGGCAACCCTGTCACCTGCTCGGTCTGGGCATCCTGAGATCCCTCGATCGACGAGACCACTCCCTCGACTTCGGCCGCTACGGCGGCGAGCTGGTCGAGATCGTCCCCGAAGACCTTGATCGCGACATCGGAACGAACGCCTGCGATCAGTTCGTTGAAACGCATCTGGATCGGCTGAAGGAACTCGTAGCGCGAGCCCGGCACCTGTTGGACCGCTTCGTTCATCTCAGCGACGAGCTGCTCCTTGGGCTTCCTGGGGTCGGGCCAGTCCTCCCTAGGCTTCATGATGACGAAGGTATCTGCCACCGATGGCGGCACGGGATCGGTCGCGACATCAGCTGTGCCGATCTTCGCAAATACCTGATCGACCTCCGGGAAGGTGCGGATCCGGTTCTCCAACGCGGTTTGCATGGCGACGGCCTGGCTGAGGCTCGTCCCGGGGATACGTAGCGCGTGCAGCGCGATGTCTCCCTCATCCAGGTTCGGGATGAACTCCGAACCCATCCGGCTGGCGCCGAACCCGGCAAGGACCACCAAGACAACCGCTCCAGCGAGCACCACCTTGCGTGAACGCAAGGCGAAATCGAGCATCGGCTGATAGCCCAACTTCGCAGCCCTCATGACCCGCGTCTCCTTCTCCTCGACCTTGCCCGTCACGAAAGTCGCGACCGCGGCTGGGACGAAGGTCAGGGAGAGGACCATGGCGGCTGTGAGCGCCATCACGACCGTGATGGCCATCGGGTGGAACGTCTTACCCTCGACCCCTTCCAGGGCAAAGATCGGGACGTAGACGATGGTGATGATCAGGATGCCGAAAAGGCTCGGCTTGATCACCTCCGCCGATGCGCGGGCCGCCAGTTTGAAGCGCTCATCGCGATTCAGCAGTCTTCCAAGAGAATGCTGGGCCTCACCAAAGCGCCGCAGGCAGTTCTCCACTATGATGACCGCCCCATCGACGATCAGACCGAAGTCCAAGGCGCCCAGGCTCATGAGATTGCCGGAAACGTTGTTCTCGACCATCCCCGTGATCATCAGGAGGAAGGATAACGGAATCACGGCAGCGGTGATGAGTGCGGCCCGGAAGTTGCCCAAGAGGACGAATAGAACGACGATGACCAGCAGCGCACCTTCGGCGAGGTTCTTCTCGACCGTGGACACGGTCGCCTCGACCAGTTCGGAGCGGTCGTATACGGTGTTGGCCTTGACGCCGCCGGGGAGCGAACGGTTCACTTCCTCCAAGCGTTCGGCCACCGCAACGCTGACGTCGCGGGCATTCTCACCGACGAGCATGTATATCGTGCCGAGGACGACCTCGCGACCATCCTTCGTGGCTGCGCCGTTACGGATCTCGGATCCGATCTCGACGTCCGCCACATCAGCGATCCGAATGGGAACGCCGTCACGATAGTCGACGATGATTCCGGACAGGTCGCGTTCGCCCTCAGCCTGCCCGGGAACGCGGATCAGGTATTGAGAACCGGACCTCTCGACATAGCCAGCGCCGACGTTGGCGTTGTTGTTCTCGAGGGCATCGATCACATCCTCCACGGTCAGGCCGAAACCGGCCAGCCTTTCGGGAAGAGGCGCAACCACATATTCCTTGCGGTAGCCGCCGATCGAGTTGACCTCGGTCACGCCCGGAACCGTTCGCAGCTGTGGCCTGACAACCCAATCGTGAAGCGTCCGCAGGTCCTGCGCCGTGTAGGGCGCCCCATCGGGCTTGATCGCACCTCGCTCGGCCTCCACGGTATACATGAAGATTTCGCCGAGGCCGGTCGCGATGGGGCCGAGCTCAGGCTCAACCGCTTCCGGCAGAGTCGAGCGGACCCCTTGAAGCCGTTCGTTGACCAACTGCCGGGCGAAATAGATATCCGTCCCGTCCTCGAAGACAACCGTGACCTGGCTGAGCCCGTAACGAGAGACAGATCGCGTGTATGAAAGGCCCGGAAGCCCCGCGATCGCGGTTTCTACCGGATAAGTGATGCGTTGCTCGGCCTCGAGCGGAGAGAATCCCGGCGCGGACGTGTTGATCTGCACCTGGACATTGGTGATGTCCGGCACGGCGTCGATCTTGAGCCGGCCGAAACTGTAGATGCCCACGGCGGCGCAAATCAATACCGCCGCAAGCACTGCGAAACGCTGTCTGATCGACAGCTCGACTATCTTCTCTAACATGGAATCGCGCTCCTCAGTGATCGTGGCTCGCGCCCGACTTCTCGATGTCGGCCTTGATCACGTAGCTGTTCTCGGATGCGTAGACGGTGCCCGCCTCGATGCCGCCGAGGACCTCGGTCCACTCAGGACCCTCCTGGCCAAGCTCGAGCATCCGAACCTCGTAGGTCTCGCCGATCTTGGCGAAAACGACCCGGAAATCGCGGAACTGCTGAATGGCATCCGTCCGAACGGCGAGAGGAACCCGCCGCTGATCGACCGAGACCAAGCCTCTGACGGCCATTCCAGGACGCCAGAAACCGTCCCTGTTCGGCAGCGACGCCCGGGCGGTGACCGCCTGGCTGCTGACTTCCGCCAACGGCAGGAAATCCCGGATGCGGGAGCCCTGTGCACGTTGGCCTTCCAGGCCTCGTATCTGAATCGCCTGTCCGGGACGCACCCGCTCGATGTCTCGTGGAAAGATCGGGAACGTGGCGACGGTGCGCGATGGGTCGGAGATAACGAAAATCGGGTCGCTACCGGCAATGACCCCGACATTGGAGTCCCGCTGGGTGATAACCCCCGAGATCGGCGCATATATCGAATAGGTCTGCAGCGATGAACTGCTCTCCACCCGCGCAAGCAACGCACCACGCGAAACGCGATCGCCGAGATTGGCGTGCAATGAGACCACCGGGCCGGGGAACTTGGCGCCTACTTCGGCACTCCCCGAAGGATCGAGCTCGACACGACCGATGATCTCGATAGTTTCACCGATCTGCTGCGGCCCGACTGTTTCGGTTCGAATTCCGGCCGCGCGTGCTGCCTCGTCAGCAATCTGGACACGGCCTTCATAGGACTCGAACGCCCAACGATGGGAAGTGTCGCCTTCGTTGGCCACCACAACCACATCGAAGCTGTGCGGTTCGATGAGAACACCCTGGCCACGCAAGTAATCCTGTTCCGGTTCGAACTCGAAGGTCGTCTTCTCCCCGTCCAAACGGGTGATCATGACTCGCGCGCGGACCGTTTTGGGATCGACTGGTTCGTCATCACGGTAGGCGTAGAGACGATACTCCGGCGGGACGCCGTCTTCGAATACCGTGACTTCGATGGCGAAATCGCCGTCCCGGAGCATCCGGCCGTTGTGAGGTCCGCGCTCATAGTCGCTTTCCGCCGCGGCCTGTTCCTCTGTGGACTCCGGATTGCCTTCAGATTGCCCGCAGGCGCTAAGTGTCGCTGTGCACAAGGCAGCAAGGAAGAGATGCGTCTTGCGCATAATCAGTATCCCCCAACAATGTCGATGAAGCGGCCGGTCAATCGATCGTAATCGACCTTGGCCTGATGATATTCCGCCAGAGCGTCGACGAACCGCACCCGGGCGTCGTGCAAGGCCGTCTGGGCAAGGGACACATCGAGAAAGGTGAACCCTCCCCGATTGTAGCCAGCCCTTACCTCCCGAAGCGTCTGCTCCGCGCTAGGCACGACCTGCTCCTGTATCGCTTCAGCCTCATGACGGGCCTCTTCGACACGCTCAGCGGCCAGTGCGATCTGCCGTCTACGTTCGAACCGCTCTACGCCCAGGTCGGCCTCGACCTGCCGCTGCTCTGCAGCTGCGCGATCAATATTGGCACGGTTCAGAGCGCGATTAGGAAGGGGCAGGGAAAACCCGGCAACCAGAGCAACATCCCCGTTGCCGAAGACACGTGGTCCAGCGAAGACGGTGGGGTCGGTGCGAGAGTTGGCCTGCTGAAGTCGATAGTTCGCGTCTGCCCGATCACGGCGTGCTTCGAATACCGCTAGATCGACGGGCGTCAGATCGACCGGCCCGACTGCGACATCTGGTGCTTCGAGAAAGCCGGTAGTCACGACGTCCATCCCTTCGGGATCACCGCCGGTCAGCAGTGCCAAGCGCGCTAGAGCCGCGGTGTAGGCGTGCTCGGCCAGACCGAGGTCGACACGGGCCTCTGCCAGTTGCGTGCGTGCGCGTGTGCCGGCGAACAGAGGATCGCGTGCTTCGTCGACCCTTCGTTGGACTTCATTGGCGAGCGTCTCGGCAATCTCGACCCTGCTCTTGGCCAGCTCAAGAGTCAGCGCGGCGGATTGAGCCTCGACATAGAGCGTCTGGACCTCGCGCGCGAGATCCAGGCGCCTGACCAGGGCCTCGGCTTCTGCCACTTCGATATCGCCCATGGCCACGCCGACACGAGCAGCGCGCTTGCCGCCACGCTCAATGCGTTGGTTATAGGTCCCGTCGATCTGCCACTGCGAGAAGCCGGGCGTCCCGATGTTTTCGACTGTCCCGTCAATGGAGGGAGCTGGCCGAGTATCGGCAGCTGCCCTGGCGGCATCCAGAACATCGAGGCGCGCGGCAACCGCTTCGCCTTGGGGTGAATGAGAGACCGCGTTTCGAACGGCCTCTTCAAGGGTGAACGTTTGGGCTGATGCCGCGTTCGCCCACAGCAACGTGGCCGCCAGAAGGGCGGCACGCGTAGACACGTGCATGATAAACTACTCCTGATCATCTGAACGAAAAGCAGCCCGGAAACCGGGCCGGATTCAGAGATCAGGCTGAAGGCGGCTGTGTCAGAGGTGCCGAAGGAGAGCCGACAAGGGGGGCAGTTTCACCAGGACGCAGAAGCACCTTGGAAAGAGGGCCATTCCCGACAACCACTGCATCATCTGGCAGGGCAATAGAGCCATGCGAGTGCGAAGCTGCATGTGGGACGAGCTCATCAGAAGCGAATGCGTCCGATTGCGGCTCGACCTCCATCACATCTGCGGATCTGTGGTCATGCGCGTGCGCCGCACTAACCGCATCATGCGCATGAGCCGCTTCGAGATGCGGAATCGCCCCAGGCAGCCCGCCATGCGAGACTACCAGCAATATCAACAAGAACAGAAAGCGAACCTGGCGCATCGCGTTTGCGGTATACGATTGTGCGGCGCGAAGCAAGCGTCGGAGGGCTGTGATCTGCATTCATTTCACATAACCGCAACAACCCTGAATTCCCTGCGTGCGCACGTCGACTTTCCTCCGCGTCAATCTTGTCAGGAGCCGGGTCGTATATCGCCCTTGCCAAAATCTTCTTCACCTAGCCCGCTGCCTTTCAGCCCTAGGAGGAGGTGTGAACGAAGGATTGATAAGATGGAAAAGAAGAGCGTGCAGGATGTTGGTCAGCGCGGACCATATTTACGGGCTTTACGCATGACGCTTTCTTTACGTTTCGGCCGTAGCCAGCTCGTCATTCGATACGGGAAGACGGACGACAACGACGAGATGGGATACAACCCCCGCAAAGCGGCTCAGGTCATTGCCTACTACGCCCTCAAGACGGGCGAGGGGAGCATCGACTTCATCAAGGCGATCAAGCTCGTATATCTGGGCGATCGCGAGCGCGTGGCGCGCTGGGGCGAGCCGATCCTCAACGAGCCGAGGGTCGCGCTCCCGAACGGACCGGCGAATGATCTCACATACGCCTATGCGAAGGGCGATCGGAAGGACCCCGAAGGGTGGTCCGCCTTCCTCGAAGACCGGCGGGGAAACACACTCTGCCTCAAGCCCGGCGTGAGCGTGGAGGACCTCGACGAGCTCAGCGAGATCGACATGGAGTCGCTCGACGCGGTCTGGAACCGGGTCGGTTTCATGCGGCCGATGGCGCTGTGCGGCTGGACCCACAAAGGCAACAATGTCCCCGAGTGGAAAGACCCCGAGGGAAGCAGCAGGCCGATTCCGCTCGAACGCATGATGGAGGCAGTGGGCGTGACCAATCCATCGCAATCGGCGGTGCAATTCGAACAGCGCCGCTCCCTCGCCGAAATCCTGGGCGACAAATGATGGGAGTGAATCTCCTTAAGCGCGGCACGTTGCTCATTCCCTCGGGTCCGGCACATGACCCTGCGCGCATGCACCTCTACATCATCTGCTCGGACCCGGACGAGGACTTCCGCCAGCTCGTGGTTCCCTGCTGTTCGATAAGGGGCGATCTGTTCGACAAAACCTGCCCCCTCGAAGAACATGAGCATCCATATTTCCGGCATCCCAGCTATGTCGATTATCAATTCGCTGAGATCATCACGCACGATCGGCTCGTCGTCGGGGTCGAAGGCGAAACCTTCCATCCCCGGAGCGACCTTAACCATCAGACATTCCTGCGCGTCACGAACGGGATCCCGCGCTCTCGCGCCACGCCCGCGCGCATCAAGGCATTCTATTCCGCAGGTCGCGATGGACGGCTTATCGCGGCGTAAGGCAGGGCCGGCGCTAAAGGCGGGGTCAACCGGGCAAGTAACGACACCGTCCTGACGGACCGCTAGCGATCCCAAGCGCACACGAGGTGTGGTTAAGCCGACCCGCCAGCTTGAACCAACCCCTGTTCCTGCTATGTTCGGGCCAAAGGGGGCCTCGTGACGTTCCAGATCCTATCTCTTTCCGGTGGTGGTTATCTCGGCCTGTATTCGGTCGCTGTCCTTGCAGAGATCGAGGAGCAGAGCGGTCGCAGGACGGCCGATTTCATAGATCTATTCGCTGGCACCTCGATCGGCGGCATCGTCGCCCTGGGACTGGCATACGGGGTCCCCGCCGCGCATATCCGCGACGCGTTCGTCGAGAACGGCGAAAAGATATTCGGTCGTAAGCCACCTGCTCGTGGACCTCGAAAGTGGGCCGAATTTCTCGGCAACGTCTCACGACCGAAGCATTCCGCAACAGCTCTACGCAAGACCATCGAAGACATTGTAGGCCAACAGACCCTGGTCAAGGACTTGCGTCGCCCAACGGTCGTCGCGGCGGTAAACCTCACCAAGGGTGGACCGAAGGTCTTCAAGACCGGCCACCATGCCAATTTCAAGATCGATTGGCGCCTCCCCGTCGTCGAGGTTGCTCTCGCTACCTCGGCCGCGCCAACCTATTTCCCGACGCACCGGATCCAGCATGAACTCTTCGCCGATGGCGGCCTTTTCGCGAACTCACCCGATGCGATAGCGGTTCATGAAGCGGAACATTTTCTGGGTATCGACCCACAGGAAATACGGATGCTGAGCGTCGGCACGACATCGCAATCGTTCGCATTCTCGGCCGGCACTTCCACTTCAATGGGCATATGGGATTGGGTAAAGGGTGACAGGCTCAGCAACGCGATCATCGGATCACAGCAGGCGCTGACCGATGACATGATGAAGCATCGCCTGGGTGGTAGATATCTCCGGATCGATCGGAACCAAGCCGACAGCCAGCGCACCGACCTGGCTCTTGATTGCGCGAGCCCGCAGGCACGGGCCACGCTGCTCGCGATGGCGGCGAACTCCTTCGCCGAATGTTCGCCGGATCCGCTCCTTCAATCAATGCTGCAGCACGAGGCTGCGGATCGTCCCTTCATCAACGCCAGCATGTAGGTAGCCATGGGTATCGCCGCTGACCTATTTCACTCCTCCGATCCCGATCGGGAGACATTGCATCGCCGCATTACTCCGACTGACGATCAGCAGACAGCGCAGCAGGAGCGCTGGAACGATCTGGCGGATTTCCTGAAGGCGCGGCTCAAGAACGATACCGGATGTTCCATGAGGACATGGCTACAGGGGTCATACAAGTTCGGCACTCAGATCCGGCCTCACAATGCCCATGCCCAATTCGATATCGATCTTGGCCTGTATTTCGAATGGGAAGGCGAGCCCGAGGATGGTGACTACGAGCCGAAGGAACTCAAAGCGCTGGTTCAGGACGCGCTGCTGGATTACCATAGCGATGCGGAGAACGACGCCACGGGTGTCGAAGATCCGAAGGAGCGCTGCAACCGCATCACGTTCGCGCCCGATTTCCATATCGATGTGCCATGCTACCATCTGGATGTGGAACGCGATGCACGTGCGCTGGCGACCGAGACGCTGGGTTGGGAAGGAAGCGATCCCAAGGCCATCTACGTCTGGCTCAAGGACGAGCAGAAAGACCAGGCACTGCGGACGAAGGTCCGGCGTCAGGTGCGCTACTTGAAGATGTGGGCGGCATTGACCTTCGCCGAGGGCTCCAGACCGTCCTCCATTCTGCTGACGGTGCTCGTCGCAGACGCAGTTCGCGAAATGGAACTGGTTTCAATCGATGACGCGGATCTATTCGAAAACATAGCGGCGGTGGTTCATGCACGCCTCGCCGATGTTTCGGATGTGCCCAATCCCGTGGACGCAGACGAAGACCTCAATCGCCTGTCGGATGAGGAACATGCAGAGTTCGTCGCTCAGCTGGAAACCCTGGTCGATGTCGCCGCGAGGGCCAATGGCGCGCAGGACAAGTTCATGGCAGCAGAGACATGGACCGAGGCGTTCGGCCATTTCTTCCCGATGCCCGAAGACAACGAGGAGATGGTGGCCGAGAAAGCGGAGACAACGAATGCGCTCGTCCCGTTCCAGTTCGACCCCCAGATTGCCATCGTGGCCACGCCCAAGAAGAACTCGCATGTGTCCTGGAAAGGCCTGAACGAGTTGCAGCCCATCCCCAAAGACTGCGACATCGCATTCAGCTTGCAAAATGCGCCACCCCCAGGTTCGAGACTGCGATGGACGGTCCGCAACCGCGGCGACGAGGCGGCGGGCGAGAACGATCTGGGTCACCACGCGGGGGACGAGGCCACCATCACGGAGCATTCCGCATACAATGGCGATCATGCGATGGACCTCACCGTCCTGCTGGGCAATCAAGTGATCGGGCGCCGCCGGGTCTGGATCAAGGTGACAGGCATGGCCGTGCCACCGCGAAACCCGGCGAGACGGCGGCACGTTCTTTAGTCCCGCACTGCACGCCTGGCAGTGGCCGCGTCCAGTGTCCGACCAGACCTTGCCACCTGGGCGGCGATATCAGCCGCTCGTCAGCCTCGGCAGAGAACGGTCGATCGCGGAGGCACCGTTACACCTCGACAATTCCGTCACGGCCATCGCGAGAGGGGCCGCGACGCCATTGCACGAGACCTGAAGGAGCTCATTGAGCCCGTTGGTGCTGGTGAGGTGGATGCTCTCGTAGAGGCACACGGGGATCTGGTAGTTGTTCGCGAACCGTCGGTCAGGACCACCGCTCTTATTCGGATGTTTCCACGTGTGGAAGAGAACGGTCGTATCGCCAGGGACCGTCCCTTCCTCGATGAAATTGGAGTCCTGCCAGACGATCGAAAGCTGGTCGTAGGCGACTGCTCCGACATTGTCGTCGTGGACGACCAACAGGAAATCAGGGAGGAAGAAGAGCGTCTCCTTGCCGACGCTCATCGAAGGCGGGGTGACGTTGCTCTTCAAGATCGTCGGCAGCCCGTAACCGAGAGCGGTTGGGCGCTTGTCCAGAACATGGCTCGCGCCAGCGTTGCGCTTCCACGTCACCATATCGCTGACTGCGCCACCCGCATCGACGTGCCATTTGCCATGACAGGCCGCGACCCTGTCGAAGGCATTCGTCATGGCTTCATACGCCTTGGCGGCGTCGTCCTCGAGATCATACATCAGCACGACCGAACGCCGACTTTCGTCCAGCCATGCCCCCAGAACCCGGCCTCCGAATGCAACGGCGGCGCCCAGTAGGAAGCCGATCACCCCTCCGCCGAGCGTGATCAGCGCCGCGAACGCGATGCCGCACCACATCAACACGGTCGCCAACCGCGCCGACCGCTGCTTCTCGACCATTTCGGAAAGCACGTCAGCGAACCGCGCGTCCTCCATCTCGGCGACAGCGCCGGAGGATACGGCAACCATGTCGATTCCGGAGACCGCCTCAGGCTGCCCGTGGTCCTGTGCAGGGGGCTCGCGAGAGACCCGCCTTTCGCCATCTCGAGCCGATCGCGATGCATTGAGGGTTTTACGGTAATAGAGGCCGCCGCGACCCGCGTGCACATAATGACCGCGCGGACCCGTTCCGAGCCGCAAACCACGCACCCCCACGGACAGGCCGACGCCTCCCTTGGAGAAATTGAAGCGAAACTGACCAGCGCTCACCGACTTCCGGATGTAGAACGGCATGGCCTACTCGCACCCGACGCCGTCGCCGTCTCGATCGAGATGGCGGGCGTAGCCCGGATCCCCCCGACGAACAGGAGCGGCTCCTGCAGCGCGCGCCGCCGCGCAATTGGCGTAATAGACCTCACCCCTCGGCGCCTGACGCGGTTCGGTCTGCGTGGCAGGAGCGCGGTGACAATGCCGTCCTCCGTTCTTACGATCATTGTGGCAACCGTCGGCCGCGAGACCTCCGGGATGGGCCGAAGCAGCGGCCGCCCACACGAGCGAGACAACTGCAATGACCAGTGATCCAAGCACAAGCGCGGCGACCAGCCCAAACTCCAGCCTGATCGACCAGTTGGGCTCTTCGCCTTGCCGATCACTCCAATCCCTCAGCGACATTCGTGCCTCCCCCAATACCGGTCCCACCGAGCTGCCCAACCTCCGCGGACCATAGCACAAGACAGGTCACCGGACTTCGGCGAGATGCACCACGCGCCTGTCCGGTCGCCTCCTGCCGACCCGGTCGAAATACATCGCATCGCAGGACCTGCCACAAGGACATGACCGTGGCGCCCGGTGCCGGTGGGGCGGCCGATCAAGTCGACCAACGCGTCGCGCGCCAGCATCGCATCGGCTGCCGGGCAGGGATGACCATCGGAACAGGAACCGTCGAGTTCGCGCGCAGCAATGCCGGCGAGCCGAATGCGCGGACCTTCCTTGCACCATACAGGCCCGTCGCCGTCCCACACGGCTTCGGGGGTGCAGGTGAAAGCCTCGCCGGCCGGCACGATTGCGGCTGCGAGAAGAAGAAGTGCCGACATTCGAACTTCTTAGCGGACCGGTCGGACCAATCAACGAACTTCCACTGGTGCCAGCGCCCAACTCAACAGGTCAGGCAAAACGGAGACCAAGTATACATGAGAATTCCGTGGAGGGGAAAAGGTTTGCGGCGCAGCGCCACCGAACATCTCACCGCTGCGACCTCCGTTCAGTGCCCGAATACAATTCGTAAGAACTAGGAGAATAACCATGAACGAGCTCGACCTTTCGGGCGTCGCCCCCATGCGCTGGCAAGAGGTCCGCCGACGTGTCACCGCCGTGCGCGAGTATCTCGAACTGGCCCAACCTACAGTATCGGACCGCGAGGCCGCGGCCGGGAAGGTCGGGCTGAGCCTAGACCAGTTCGAAAGACTGATCAGATCGTGGCGCATCCATTCCGATCCCGCACGTCTTGACGGTGCAGGCAGTCTCGCCCGCGCGCGGCGCAATCGAAGCGACGGCCTCCCTTCGGAAGTCCAGCGCATCATCCAACGCGCGATCGAGGAAGCCGGATGCCAGGCTGCACCTGCTAAGATCTACGACATCGTCCTCGCGCAATGCGAGAAAGCCGGGCTGGAACCTCCTTCCAACAACCTCGTCTGGACACGTATCATGGCCGCCCGCAGCGAAGCCACGGGCATCGAGGATGATCGGGTGGAAACGCTGATCGGGCGGATATGGCTGCATCTGCCCATCGTCGAACCCGCGACCCCCTGCGGCGCCCGCAGACCCGAACTACTCGTTGCGGTCCGGCTTCCCGAACGAACCATCGACGCCTGCGCAACGGATGTCACAAATGGCAGGCCCCCCGTGTTCGAGGATCTTGATCTCGGAAGCATCGCGGTGCGCCCCATTCGCGTAGCACCTCGTGACGTAAGCGATACCCGGACCCTCGACATACCACGCGTCGAAAAGGACATCGGGGCGAATGCGCGCCTGGCACGAGTGCTGGGCAATTCGATCGGGGGACTGGACATCGCCTTCCGTCTGCCCAGAAAACCCGCTGCGACGCTTTTGAAGAACAAACTGGATACCGTGCTGAGTCCCGCAGATGCCGCCCTGGCAATCGTCCATGCCATCCGCCGTCATAACGAGCGCGTCGCCACCCACTAGTTGCTCGCCAGCCTTTCGAGTAGTGATCTGATCGGCGGCGGCATCGAAACACGATCGGCGAGTTTCGAGAGAATAGCATCATTGTGGTCCATGATCTCCAGGCCCACGCGTGCATATGCGTCCTCGACGGCATACCTTTCGCTAGTGAGGATGCTGGACGATGATCCCTCCGCAGGATCCCGCGTGCTGGAAGGCAGCAGCCTCACACGCCCCACCGACGTTCCGAAATGTTCCCGAAGGTAGCGGCCGAACCGGCGCGGGGTGATCGTCGCTTGCAGGTTGACCTTCGAACCTCCTTCCAGATCAGAGCGGATGTCTTCGGTCCACGCTTTGAAGGGAACGCGGTCCATTCCCACCACCATTTCGACCCGCTCTGTGCGCGGACCCCAAGGCAATCGGGGTGACCCATCCCCACCCCAAGTGTCCATGGCCTCGGCAGCCAGTGCCCTGTGCCGGGACAGGCTGTCCGAGGGATCTCCGAACCCGTAGGCAAGCACGAAGCCGGTTCCCCGATCGATGCAGACGAAAAGAACATGAGGTCGTCCTTCCTCATCTGCGAGCTGGCACGCAGACAAGTCGAAACCGAGATCCGTCCCGATCGCTCCGTGCATGCGGTGCTGGCGACGGGCTTCCACGAGCATGGCCCGCAAGACCGCTGTGCCGGGCTTCTTCCTCGTTTCCGGCGGAATAAGATCAGATAGCTCGGTTGCGAGGGCGGAAATTGACCGGTCGTCGGCTCCCTTTTGCGATACCAGCAGCTGCGCGTGGTGCCTGAGCTGCTCGAGCAGACCCTCGTCGAAAGCACTGCGCCTTCGTCGTGGAGCCTCGGCCGCCACGCCCAACACAGCCAGCGACCGGTTGTCCTCATCCTCCCAGATCGAGGACAGAGCGTAGAACCGGTTGGTGGTCACTCCGGCGGCGCGTGCCGCGTCGCCGGCCGTCCAGTCGCCGCGATCGTCATGCCAACGCGTCAATGCAACCGCCCGCCTGACCGCATCTTCTCGATCAGCCGGCTTCAAACTGGCCCAGAGTCGCTTTTCCTCATCCGAATCAGGTTTTCCGATCGCACGAGCCAACTCCTCCGGAATTTCGATCTCAAGCTTCATTCGCAGACCATCGCCCGGAACCACGCCCTACGCAAGACCTTCACAGTTTTCGTATAACAATACACTTTTCTATTGCCACTGCGAGGGAGGCGGCCTATCTGGCTTGTGTGAACTTAAACGAAAAGTGGTAAGATAGATGAAAAAGGGTTTTCCGGTCTCTTTCCGCAACCCGTGGACGATGCGGATTCATCGCCAGAACGCGCGGGACGCCGGTCCGCGACGCTCGCCGCCGTGGCGCCGCGCATCGAAGGGAATGAGCAGGACCGGCGCATGATCATCAAGCCCCGTCCCGCACCTCCTATCTTCATTCCGGATTCGATCGATCGCCGTCACGACGCAGATCGTAGCAGGGTCCGCAGGATCGATCGCAACATGAGGAACGGCGA
>CETS01066146.1_pt1 | contig 14571 bp, 14 predicted proteins | sample 356391 | NCBI WGS metagenome assembly CETS01 (sample SAMEA2622673, study PRJEB7988) | marine metagenome | isolation source: saline water (ENVO:00002010), including
TGACCAGCAACCGCATCAGCGATCCCCCCGCTCCAACAACCCCAGCAAATAGGATCCATACCCTGACTTGACAAGCTTTGCCGCGCGTTCCGCGAGTTCGTCATCGCTCAGGAAGCCGCGACGCCACGCGACCTCCTCCGGCGCACCGATCTTCATGCTGGTGCGCCGCTCAATCGTGCGGACATACTCCGCCGCATCCAGCATGTCGTCAAACGTCCCTGTGTCCAACCACGCCGTCCCTCGCGGCAATACCTCCACCTGTAGCTTCCCCGCATTCAGGTAGGCCCGGTTCACGTCCGTGATCTCCAACTCACCCCGCGCCGACGGCTGAAGGTTCCGGGCGATCTCCACCACGTCGTTGTCGTAGAAGTACAGCCCCGGGATTGCGAAGTTCGACCGCGGGACAGTGGGCTTCTCCTCAAGGCTCACCGCCCGGCCGGTGTCATCGAACTCCACCACCCCATAAGCCGACGGCTCCGCCACCCAATACGCGAACACCGCCCCACCATCGATGTCGGCGAACCGGGACAACTGTGACCCCAACCCCGGCCCGTACAACAGGTTGTCACCAAGCACCAGCGCGACGGTGTCGTCGCCGATGAAGTCCGCACCGATCGTGAACGCCTGCGCCAACCCATCCGGCGACGGCTGCACCGCTAACGAAATCGACACCCCAAACTGCGACCCATCACCGAGCAGCCGCTCGAACGACGCCGCATCATGCGGCGTCGTGATCACCAGAACCTCGTCGATCCCGGCCAGCATCAGCGTCGACAACGGATAGTAGACCATCGGCTTGTCGTAGACAGGCACGAGTTGCTTCGACACCCCCAACGTCACCGGATGCAACCGCGTCCCCGAACCACCCGCGAGAATGATGCCCTTCACGACTCCCCTTCTTGTTCTTGCTCAGCTGTGATGCCTGTATCGGTTGCTGGGACGATCTGCCCACCGAGTTCGCGGCGATCGCATGTCTAGACCTATCAGATGTGTGTTGCGCTGACGTGTCAGATCTAGGGCGTCCAACTCTGATGTCGTTACAGTGGCCAGGAGTGTCAGTTGACGGCTATCGACGACGACATACTTCTCATGGCCGAACGGTTCTCACTTCTGACCCGCGCACACAGTATGGTGAGCGGGATGTCTGTACTGAACACAATTTGGCCGGGGCTCGGACGAGACTTACTCAACGGGATCATCGGTAGCGCAGTTTTCCCCCGGCCGCTGCGATGGCGCGTACTCCGTGCACTCGGCATGAGTGTCGAGTCGGCGAACATCTCCCCGTCGGTGTGGTTCGGCAGCTTTAGTCGAGTCACAATCGGGGGCGGTACGTTTATCAACTATGGGTGCATGCTAAACACCTCGGCGCCGATTCGAATAGGGAAAGACTGCGATGTCGGAATGCGGGTTACGTTCGTCACCAGCTCGCATGAGATCGGTTCCGCACATCGACGCGCGGGGACTGCGACTGCCAAGCCCATTGAGGTGGGGAACGGTGTGTGGATCGGCGCGGTTTCGACCATTCTCCCAGGCGTGACCATCGGTGAGGGTGCGATCATCGCGGCCGGCGCCGTTGTGAGTCGTGATTGCGAGGCGCACTCGCTCTACGCTGGCGTCCCGGCTCGCAAAGTTCGAGAGCTTCCCTCGGTTTGACTGATTGACCAAAGCATGTTCTCTTCCGAGCTACTGACTTAGGTAGGGGGCGAACTGAGACCGATGCAAGCGCCCGAGATACGATTTGGGGCGACTCGCGGTCACGCGCCTCGAGTCTCTTGTCGCTCTGCCTTCAGCCAGTCGGGCGACAGCGTCCACCGGAAGGGGCTTGCAAGTATCACTCTGCCGAGGAGCAGCGACACCCAGGCCAGTAGGGCGGCGAGAATCGGTGGGATTATCGCACCATAAAGTTGTGGATCAGCCGAGATGATGCTGCTGAAGCCGGTCAACTTGACCAGTCCGCTGAGGGCGGATATGGCAAATATGTGGAATATGTAAACCGGCAGAGTCAGTTTGCCTACGCCTTCGATCCAATTGACCACCGCGTTTCTACCCGGTAGATGAGGCAATGCGGTTGCTACAGCAACGAGCCCGATCGCTGCCAATAGGGGGCGAGTCCAAGCGATAGCATCAGTCCAAACGTAGGCCAGCGCGACAGCTAAATACAGCATTGCTAGCGTCGCCGCGAGCGGACCTGTGGAATGGTTCATTATCGTCTGCCACCATTTTTGGCCGTGAATCCCGATGAAGAACCATACAAAGTTTGCCGACATCTGACCAAACATGAGTGGGTCTGCGGGCCGCTCAAGAAGTGGGCGAAAAAAGGCATCGATAGTGGGCGCCGCAAACGCAAGAGCTGTCAGTGGAAGCGTTAGCCAAACGCTGTGGGCCCCGAGAAGTCTCTCCACCGACCACGCCAAAACGAAGAAGAACGCAAGGGCCCAGATGTACCAGAATGAAGTTGGGAGGACTAGAGCGAGGATGAAGCTAGGCCACGACGGGTGTTCATCGAATCCAGGTATCGGAACCCATAAGCGCAGCAAGAAAAGTGCGGTCCAGAACGCATAGATGTAGTAAAAGCCTATGGTTCGCGCCTTCGATTCTTTAAGTGGTCGGCGGACTGCGCTGGCAGCCAGGTAACCGGAGATGAAGAAAAATAGCGGCATTCTAATCGGTGCCATTGCTTCAGAGAACAACCACCATACGGCAGGGGAGCCCCCGTTGAACTCGTTCTCGATCCATAGCGACACGTGTAGTAGAACCACGAGTAGAATTGACGATCCCCTTCCAAAGTCAATCCATCGCTTATGGTCCCGTCGAGACACCTCTGTCATACCGGCTCCCTTGAGTCGTGCACCTTGTTGCCTGCAGTTCGGAGTCTGCTGAAACCAGCATCCAGTGGCATCTTCGATACACCCGCACCCGCGTTGTCGAATGAAGTGCTTCGGCTTGTCGTAGATCGGCACGGGAGGACTTCACTTCGCCAATTTGCCCCCGCGAGCGTCGCACGTCGTGCGGCTTTAGCGGCGCTCCGCAAGTAGTAGGCTCCGTCATTTTGGCTACGTCTATTTCGCGCGAGCGCCAATGCTTACTCGCTTCGTACTGTGGCGAGCCGGTATAGCGCGAATGTCGAAGTCTCGGCTTGTGCTCGCGGTCGTAGCTCCCAGTAGCATGGCGAGTGCGACGGGGAGGCCGGTCCATGAACTGAGCGCCAGAAACACCCCTGACAGCACGATCGACAGTGACGCTATTCCGAACGGCTCGAGGAAGCGCCTCCGCCCTGCGAGCCACAGTAGAAGTGCTCCGAAGAAGGCCAAGCCAAGCCAACCCCATTTGAACACTAGCAGCGCAGGTTCCGAGTCGACCGTTAGGGCTAGATCCTTGATACCGAAGGCGCTCGGCACAATGTATGTGTGCTCGGGCAGTCCACCTAGTCCCCACCCTAGGGGCATCTCGCGCAATGAGAGGAGAAGGTACTGGTAGAGGACGACCCGATACTGCGAGCTTGCCTCTGTGCCGTCGGAGCTGCTGAGGACGGTATCGCTCGGCGCTACCGAGAACGCCCATGCGACGACGGCCGCAATCGAGATTATTACTAGTGGGAATGAAACAAGCGCACCGGCCTTCCCGCTAGAGAGCCTTTCGCCGCGGCGTGACCATAGCGCTAGCGCGAGCGACACGATGAACACGACAACCGCTCCGCGGCTGTCGGTGGCGAAGATGCCCCCGAACAGCACAACGACGGCCACTACGCGCAGAGACGGGCGAGCAATAAGGGTGACGGCAAGAGGTGTGGCCGCCACTAGAAGGGCGGCAAGGACTAGAGGGTGCTCGGAAGCAAGTATTGCCCGTTGGGCACCGTCTCGCACGAGGCTCCGCGCAATGTCAGGGCGGGGAAGTAGCATCTCACCTAGTGCTGCTTCCACCATGGCGAAACTCCCCATCGTCAGCGACCAGAATAGATACGAGCGCTTGAGCGATGCGCCGTTACCGGTTCTGACGAGGGTGTAGCCGAGCGTTGCCGAGACCGGTAGGAGGACCAGGTAACGAAACAAGGCATCGCCCTCGCTCGGCTCGATGCCAGCCACGGGGGATCCGATTATCCATAGCGAGGTTGCCGCGAGCGAGTACCCGCCCAATACTCGCGCGAACCTTATGTCGACCGCTTCTGGACCCACGTTCTTGCGCAGGATCGCGAGTATCCCGTAGCCCAGGGCTAGCGCGAGCACGTACCGCAATGGCATCGTGGACTTCAGTACGCCCGCGAAGAAGACTGACGCTATCGCAACGTTCGCGAATATCGCGGGGGCGTGTCGACTGGCGCCGGCAATAGCGAGAATCACTATTCCAAATACCAAGGTGGCAAGCGACGCGATCACAAGAAAACCCTCAAGTCGTTCGATCGTTTAGGGTGGCCAGCGAATTCATCGATCAAGTCTGATCTGGCTAAACTGAGCGCGCGCATCGATCGGATCAAGGTTCCACGGTTCTTGTGCCAACAGGCGCCGCCTTGTGTCCTCGTTCAAGCGATACCTGGCATGGCGCGCTGGGTTCCCCACCACAATCGAGAAGTCTTCCACGTCGCGTGTAACTACTGAGCCCGCTCCTACCACTGCGCCAACTCCAATTCGCTTCACGTTCGGCAGGATTGTCACATTGGCTCCGATCCAGCTGTCGTGCTCGATCGAGATCCTTCCTCTCTCTACATCATGCTCGATCGAGGCTAGCCCTAGGGTGGGGTTGTACCAGTATGGGTGAAGGGAAGGAGCATTGAGAGGATGCGAGGCGCCGAACCTTCGCACATTCGGTCCAATCGACACATAACGACCAATCTGCGTTCCAGTATCCGCTAGACCAGGCGTCAGCAAGCTTCCGTAGCTGTAGGCGCCAACGTCCACGCCATGTACTTCGCGGAGCAGGGAGCGCAGAGTGATGCTCGACATTTGCCCGCCCTCGAGACGAGTTATCAGCGCGAGGACCCGGAGGGACCGAGTGCGCCGATACACAACTGAAAGGGCGGCCGCAGCTTGTGAAATTTGCATTCGGGGCCGCCGTAATTGAGCGGCGGTGGAACTACCGGCAAGGTTAGCGCTCATCGACCCTCCCGAGCGGCCTCTGAGTAGGCCTTCTCGTACGCAACTCCGCAGCGATGCGCCGAGAATTCCTTCCCGCGCTCTTGAGCGCGGAGCCCAATCTCGCTCCATTGGGCACGAGCTTCGATCACTCTGAGCAACGTGTCGGCCATGTCGCTAGCGTCCCCCATTTCCGCGAGGTAGCCGTCCTCCCCATCTGTTATGACCTCGATGGGCCCTCCCGCACGGGTGGCAACGACAGGCCTCCCCAGAAGCATCGCCTCGATCACGACCTTTCCGAACGGTTCGGGTCGTTTCGACGGGACCACTGCTATGTCTGCAGCCGTGAATGCGCGCCAAGCACTCTCGATGTGACCCGTCAATATCACCTGATCGCGGAGCCCATGCCTCTCGATCGAGGTCTCAATCTCCGATCTCCAATCGTGATCGCCGGGGAATACGTCTCCAACTATCGCAACTTGAGAGCGGACACCGCGATCTCGGAGGGTCGCGATCGACTCGACGAGAATGTCCTGGCCCTTCCATGCATTGAGTCGCCCCACGCATGCGATCTTTGTGACCCCATCAATTTCGATGAATGGCCATTCGAACTTGCCGGGCGATGACGCCGGAATCGACGTACCTGAATGGATCACCCTTGCGCGCAACCGGAGACGCTTTGGGAGGCAGTCACGGACATAACTACTTGCGCACGCAACGGTTCGGGCACCCGCAAAACTGACTATGTGGGCCAGACCCCTGCCTAGCCATGTGCTCGAGAGATCCTCATGAATTGACCACACAACCTTCTTCCGTCGCGTTGCCCGCGTCAAGCTGTAAGCCGCAAGATTCGTTGAGCAGACGACGTGAATGACGGATGCTCCGCGCACGACTGCGAGCTTGCGAAACGAGCGCATCGCCCGCGCGATGTACATGAGTTCCGGTATCGGCCGGGATCGAAGCAATGCGCGACGAAGGCTCGGGACTTCCGCGTACACGACGTCAACATTCATGTTGCGCAGCTTCTCAGATAGGGGTCCGTCACCGGGCAGCACCACGCTGACATCCCATCCCTCCCGAGACGCCTCTTGAGCTGCGAAAATCGTTACCTGGCTCGACCCGTATAGATCGATCGATTGCGAGACGATTGCTACCTTTTTCAACGAGCGAGCCTCTCGATGATGCCGGCAACCGTGGTCGCCTGGTGCTCGGGTTGGAAAACGCGAAGGCTGTCGTTATGAGCGTCGGCAGTGAGCGACGATCCTTCTTCGATTAGGGGCCAACGCAGCAAGAGACTTGCGATCTCGGGAGAAAAGCCGTCAACAACGTGGTCGTCAACGATGGCTGGAACACCCCACAGAAGTGACTCGATCGCCTTGACCTTCACGCCGCCGCCGCGCCGCACGGGTACAAGACTCACGTCGATCGCGCCATAGAAATCGGCCAAGTCCTCGACCTCTCCCAAGACAGTCACGTCTGCGGGCCAAGATAAGTCAGTGCAGCCGAAGCCGGCCACGACGACGGAGACTCCCATGCTACGGAGACGTGGTAGCCAAGACTTTGTGAGCACCGTGGCGGCGTCTTGGTTGGGCCAATAGTGGAAGTTTGCGATGAAGCCGGCGGTTGCTCCACGCAGCTTCCTGACGCTGCGAGTGCCAGATCGTGGTGTGGTCATGACGGCTGTCGGGAGCCAGGACGCGTCAGAATCACCTTGGAAGTCGGCGTAGTCGCCATAACCCGCGTAGGTCGTCGCAACGGACGCGTGTGCGACTTCGCGGTGTACTCTCGCGAGAGCTCTGGCCTGAGCCAAGGAGGTCTGGCGCGCGAGCCCGGAGCGATAGCTTGCCTCAAGCTTCGCCATTCTGTACCAGCTGTCCCAAAAATCCGTCCACACGCGTACGTGTGACATGCGCGAGAGCTCCCGCGAAATGAACGGCAGCGCTGAAATTACGAGGTCGGAGTCTCGGGCTTGGTCTTGCAGGCGGTCCGGCAACGTTGTCCCGCGAGGAGCGCTGAAAGGGAGCGGAAAGAAGTGGCGCTTAAACTCACCGAGACGTGCAGTCGCCCCGGTGGCACGCTCTCCGGTGCGGCGCTGAGGTATGTCGTAGAAGCACACTTCGTGGCCAAGAGACTCGAGGATCTGGCCGAGTGATTTCTTCCGCACGCCTCCACCGTGCAGCTTTCCCGAAGGGTTCTCCCAGGATACGAAGGTGATCCTCACGCGTTCCTCCCAACTATTTCGACATCTCGACATGCAGGTCTCAATCCTGCTATCAGGCCGCGAATACGTTTTTTTTGTCGTTCCTTAGCGCCCACTGGTTTTCCGATCGTCCCGACGACCAACCGAACGATTAGCTCGAGCACGAAGAGCGTGCGCGCCCAATGATGACCTTGCCGCGCTAGTAGCCACTGAAGGTTTCGGGCTGCGAGGTACTGGTCAAGGTTCCCGCCCGGGGCCTGTGACGCACGCGCCGTTTGAATGCATCTGACCCGCTTTCCGAGAATGCTACGTACCCTCCAACCCAGGTCAACGTCCTCGAAGTAGAGAAAGTAGGACTCTTCCAGTCCGCCCAACAGCTTGAAGTCGTCCGATCGAATCATGAAACAAGCTCCATCCAGCCAGTCAGCTTCGAGAGTGCTCTCAGCAGTCGACACGAGAGTCTTTCGGTTGGCCGGGCGGAAGAACGGCGCAGGTTGGAGACCGCCAGTTGACCACACTGAGCCGTCACGTGAATCATCGAGCTGCGGACCGACCAAGCCAGTGGTGGGCGTGGCGTGTAGGTGGCTTACCAGTGTGGCGATTGTCCCGTCGGCCACCGTTACGTCATGTGTGACCACGAGGAGATAGTCGACTTTGTCCTGCAGACATGCGGCTCCCGCGTTGACAGCGGCGCCATAGCCTGGGTTGTCTAGATCAATCCAGTTCTCCTCGGGAACGATTTTTCTTGGGTTAGTCAACAGTTCAGCACTTCCACCGTTGTTCACAACGACAAGATCTTGCGGCCGTATCTTGTGCCGTTCGATGAGGTTGACCATCATCCCCTCTAGGTCCGCTTCGCGGAAGTAGTGGACTACAACAGCGCCAACGCCCCGCTCGTCGCCCGATTTGCTAGTCACCCTTTAAGCCTCCTAATCACCTTCTAGTCCTCCCTTGAAGTGTGCGACTAGGCCTCGAAAGCTGACGTTCAGAAGGCTTCTTCCGGCAAGCGCAAAGGAGTAGGCGAGTGCACCCGCCGCGAGCACGATTCCCGCGGCGAAGATTCCGAGAGAAATGTTGCTGATAGTGCCCAGTGCGCTTCCCATGACCAACGCAGAGAGGGAGATGGCTGTCAGGGGCCAGAGCGACTGTCTGCCTGACGATGTGAACTGAATCACGGGTGCGATTACTGCTAGTCCAAGCGTCGCCGCGCACGCAGCAGGTATGTAGGCGCGCGCCGATACGAAGTCCTGCCCGAGGAACCACGGAAGAAAGAAGTATGCAGTAGGCGCGCCAGCGATGACCAGTACGACAGCGAGCATAGTGCAGGTCTGCTGTAGCAACCGCAGCCGATCGACAGGCGAGACGGCGGGGCTTTTAGCGTAAGACCGCTGAATGATGGTGAGGACGATGGCGTATGCGACCTGCGGTATGAGCGCGGCGGCCGAGTAGAGGCCAACCTGTCGCGTGGAGCCGCCGCTCAAAGAAACCGCCGTGTCGGTCTTGAGTACTAGTGCGTCGATCACCTGCGATGCCCATGAGCGTGAGGCTCGGTCAAACATGCGCCGCCCACGATATTCCGGGTCTGACTTCATCTGTAGTTTACGATCACGATATCGGTCAAGTTGGGGCGCGAGAAGCCTGCGCAGTGCGAAAGTAAGAAGGGCGACTTGGACGACGATCCCGGCCGCGTTGGAGTAGATCGCGACGGTGACATTTAGCGTGCCCATCAAGAACGCCGCGACCACGACTATCAGGGTGATAGCAGCGCCAGACAGGTTGACAGCGCCGACGGTGGCTGGTCGATCTATCGCCACAAGCACATTTGCATCAACGCTTCTCAACGAGGCCATTGCGCTGAGTGTCATGAGGACTAGCGTGGCGATGGTCGCGGAGAAGTCGAATCGGAGGACGAGCGCCGCTGTGACACCTACGCCTAGAGAGACGGGAATTGCCAAAAGCGAAGCCTTCAATGCGCTCTCGCGCCAGAACGTGATCGAGAAGCGATCCGTACCCACACTGTGTCGCGCCAGCCATCCGAATCCAAAGCCAGCCGCGATTATCACAACGCCGGAGATGAGCATGATGATCGTCACCTCACCGCGCCCCCCGGGGCCGAGGCTACGCGCGGTCATCGGCGCGGTCAGAAGTCCCGACAGCATCGGCGCGAGGTTGCCCATCAGATGGATGGCTTGACGTTTCAAATCGAAACGCGCCTCTCGCGACGTGCCCGCCGGAACGCTCCGACGAATTGACGGATCGATAGTATCGGCCGCCGCGCCAACCATCTCCAGCGTGGGACGCCTCTCCATGACGGGACGGAGTGTCCGCCGAGTCGATATCCCAGGCCTCGGGCTGCTCCTACTTCGCGACGGGTTCGCTGAGAGGGCTGAACATTTCCAAGCGACTGAATGTCGGCTGGCCTGGCGGAGATTGCGTCGAGTGCAAGCGCTTCCTGGACGATTTGCTCACCCACCGGGGTGCGGGAGACGAGCAGGCTGCGACCTTCGCTCTCCGTGAATAGGGGGTAACCGCGCTCGTCCGTCTCCCAGCTGTCCGCCGCGACGATGTCGGCTTGTGAGCCCATTCCGTCCTGGCAGAGTTTGCACCTCGTGTGCAGGTGCTTGTTCAAGATCTGGCCCCAGGACTTCTCGTACGGCATCGATCGTTCTTCACCACCGCGAAGCTGCACAGAGAACTTACCCGGCCACCCGTTGCCGCGATACCGCAGAGACTCAAGCTCGCGTCCATCGACGTCGAGACGGGAAAGTACCTCCCGAGTGCCTTTCCAGCTCGGAGTTCCTGCGCAGAAGAAGCTGAGGTAGACGACGACGGTCGGGTAGCCGTCCTCTGAATGAGAAGTCAGGAAGCGGCGCAGTCCCGCGATATCACACGGCTTCCCGACGACCGCTATCCGCGCGCCCGTGCCGAGATCACCGAGGTGCTGGAATGGGGTGGCCGGTGAATATCGCGATCCGCTCAAGGTCGCGCATGCGTCAACACTCCGAATGACGCGCATTTCGTTCGTTAGAGGCTCGCTTCCTTCAGCAATCCCGAGAACTGCTTCGACCTTGCCGGACGCAATCAGGTGGCCAGCGATCGCTGTGATTGCGCCGCCGCTGCTCCCTGTCCGTCGTACATCGCGGTCACTTGCCCACGCCTCGCGAGCTTCAATGACATTTCCCCACATGGCAGTCGATTGCGGTCCGCCTGTTCGGCGGGGGCGCTCATAACCTAGGCCTGGACAGAACCGCCTGAACTGATCCGATTCGTCGGGGGTCAGCTCACTTCCCGCCGTCAGGTGCGCCTCCTCGAACCCGTTGGACCCACGGGACATGGAGACTTTCTTGGGGAACGCGAGTGCGCAAACGCCACACCCAACGCAAAGGTCCCCATTGGTAACCGCTGTCGGGTCGCCAATATTCCTAGCCATTACTCTCCGAACTCGATTGCGAACTTTGCGATACGTCGTTGCCCCTCGGCGCGCGCTCGCCGTGCGCTTATCGCGAGCTGATTGTCGCCTACGAGGTCTAGTACCGCTTCGACACGAAAGTCGTTCGAGCGAAGGTCTAGAACGTGGTTGTATCCGAGGTCACGGAACAGAGAATCGAATTTGTCAGAGTATGCGAGAGGCACTGTGGGAACGCCTAAGCTCAAGGCGTTCAAGCACGCGTGCATTCGACTTCCTACGAGGACAGTTGCGCCAGCGACTATGCTTCTCGCGGCTCCGAGGGTTGTGGGGCGGTGAACCTTCAAGTCAGGGTATTCGCTCCCGAGCATCTCCGATATCTCCGTGTCGTCGTCACGCTCCCCGCCCGCGAGGACGTGCGGCAGAAGAGATACGGGTGAACCGCGTTCGATCTGCTTCTCGATGATCGTCCGCACGGTCGCCTGGTAGACCCGAGAGTCGACGTGACGATTTTCTTCCCAAAGCAGCCCACTAACGTTCAATACGAGCCCGTTCGAAGGCGTTCGCTCCGGCTGATCGCGAATCGCAAAAACAAGATCCGAACCAAGCATTACTCCTTCGAAGCCAGCTGCTCTCGCTCGCGCCAGCGAGTCTGAGTCTCGCGCCCAGACTGCCTTTGCTTTCTTCATGGCGAGACGGCCTGCTGATCTGCTCCATGCACTTTCCCACGGACCCAGAGTCTGGGGAGCGAGGATCGGAGGGCGTCGAGCATTTGCTGCCGCGAGCTTGCCAGCGAGCATCTTAGCGAAGCGCTTTGCTCCATATATTGACGCAAAACTATCGCCTTCTCCGACATCGATGATGAGATCGTATTGCGCAAGTTCAGACTTGACCTGTCCCCATGGCCACACGGCGGCAATTCCCAAGCGCTTTAGCGAGAGCGAGCCTGAATCGAGAGGCTTGCGATGGCTCGCAAACGTTACGGACGCGCTATCCGGCAGAAGGTCGCGAATGCCTTGTGCGAGAGCGCGTACGCCCAAATTGGGGGAATCAGGATCCGCCCACAATACAAGAACTTTTACTGGAGACAAGACTTATACACCTCGGCTTTTTTGCTGCGGATTTCCGTGCACCCTGGGCGGGGTGGTGGGACCAATGCGTGACGTCATTCGCTCGAGTGTTCCGCTTTGACGCGACCAAATGCCCTATAAAGCGAGCTCTCATATAGGGAGCAAACTCGCTTCCACGTGAAGTGCGTTAAAGCGCGTCGTCTTCCTTCAACAGACATCCGGTTCTGCTCTTCTCTGTCGGCTGAGAGTGCCTTGGCGGCTCGGGTGATCGAATCTGGGTTTGGCTCTACGTATCGCCCAGAGCCGCGCAGAACCTCGCGGTTGTAGGGTGTATCGCGTGCGATCGTGGGTGCGCCCATCGCCATCGCCTGTACCAGAGCTGGGTTTGTTCCACCAACGCTGTGACCATGGAAGTATGCAGCCGCATGTTGCCAGAGCGAGAACAGCCGACGATCGTCGTTTATATGCCCGTACCAGTGAATCCGCGGGTGTATCGCTGCAAGTTCGCGCGCCCGATCGTCAAGTTCGCCGCCGTACCCGGACGATCCGACGAGCACGACGTCCGTGAACTCGGCTATTGCCGGAGCGGCATCGAAAAACTGCGGCACCGTGTTTTCTGGAACGAAACGAGCCACCATAAGCGTATAGCCGCGATGCACTAGCCCTTCTTCGACCGGAAGCTCCTCGCTAACGGTGTCGCCACCATACGGGATGTAGTCTCCGTCGCGGTTGAACTCGACGTCCCAGCGTCGGGAGATCTCGTGCGCGTCAAAGACCAGACGATCGGCGTACTTCGCGGTCATCCGTGCGCCTCTATAGAACATCCACTTAGCGAGACGGCCCCACTTAGCTCGGTCCCACTCGATTCCGTCCACATTCATGACGGTCGGTATTCCGGCGCGCCTGAGGAGTGGGAGCCAATAGCCGTTCGCGCAATTCATGACGAGCGCGACATCGGGCTTCTCGCGTGCAGCATGAAGGGCCGCAGTCATGCCGAAGGTTAGAGTGCTCAGAGATTTTGTTTCGATGCCCCACGTCTCGATAACGCGCACGCGCCCGTCTCGGGTTGAGTCGTCCAACTTCGTGGCCCCTGGGCGGCCATATACGGTGACAGCCCAGCCTCTATCGGCCAGGTATGGCGCGAGGTTGCGGACTGCAGTCTCGAAACCGCCGTAATAGCTCGGGTAGCCACGTGTGCCGATTATTGCGACTGAAGGCAATGCGGTTCCTTTCCATGAGCGAGGTATTCTGTTCCTCGCGGTGCCGGTCGGCCTTCGGGGTGGGGAAATCGGCGCCTCTCGCGCTTAGCTATGGCTCCCCTTGTCCCCCGCTGTCGCGCCTGCAGTCTTCCCTCTCGGGCCCACGCGGCGATGCTCCGGTGCAGCTTCTCGGAGAATGCTCGCCCGGGGAGAGCAATCGAGTTCGACGAGTGCAGTGCGGTATGGATCATGGCGCGCGCACGCATCGAAGTTATGCCGCGGCTGATCCGTGATCGGTAGGAAGAAGGTTCACGCGCATTCAGATCATGTAGGTAATGCTTCACGCCGCAGTTGCTCCCGGGCGCAGTACCGCTCCAGCGGTTTTCGCAACGATTGCCAGGTCGCCTAGCAAACTCCAGTTCTCGACGTAGGAGAGGTCGAGACGAACGGTGTCTTCCCACGAGAGCGTCGATCTCCCGCTGACCTGCCAGAGGCCGGTGATGCCGGGCTTCACGATGAACCGTCGATGCACGTGATCGGCGTACTGTGCTACCTCCGACGGGAGGGGCGGTCGCGGGCCGACGAGCGACATCGAGCCGCTGATTACGTTGAAGAGCTGGGGGAGCTCGTCGAGACTGAACTTACGCATGATCCGCCCGATCGGTGTGACCCGCGGGTCGTTCTGCATCTTAAAGAGCACCTCGTTGCCGGCGTCGCGTTGCTGCTCGGCGAGCTTCTCGAGCAGCTCCTCGGCGTTGACGACCATCGAGCGGAACTTGATCATGGTGAACTCTTTGCCCTGAATGCCGACGCGGGTCTGGCGGAAGAAGACGGGGCCCTCACTAGAGAGCCGGACTGTGATGGCGAGGAAGGCGAGGAGCGGGCTGAGAACGATCACGCCAAGCACACTGGCGACGAGGTCGACCATGCGCTTGAGGAAGAGCTGTCCCTTCGTGAATCGAGGAGTCTCGACGTGGATCAGCGGAAGGCCCGCAACCGGGCGCGTGTGAAGACGCGGGCCGGCGATGTCTACAATGCTCGGGGCGAGCACGAGGTGCTGCTTGCCGGCCTCGAGTCGCCACGAGATCTGCTTGACCTTGTCAGGAGGCAGCTCGTCGGTGCTGGTGACGGCGACGGTGTCGGCACCGGTCGTGGCGAGTGCCCTCTCGACGTCGTCGATGCCACCGAGAACGGGGAGCGTGCCGTTCCGAAGAGTGAGGGCGCGAGCGTTCGAGGTCGTGCAGGCACCGACCACGGCGTAGCCCGCCGAAGGCGTGCGCTCCAGCTCGCGTGCGATCTGGGTCACGGAGTCGGGGGAGCCGACGAGGAGCACCCGTGCCGAGTACTCGTTCATCGAGCGGTGGGCGATGAGCCACTGTCGCCACATCCACCGGGAGAAGACCAGCACGAGGATTCCGGCGGGGAGGCTGAGAAGGAGATACCCGCGAGCGACTTCGACCTTGAGGAGGAAAGCGGCGATCGCAATGAAGCCGAACAGGGTGAGGCTCGCGTTCGCAACCCGCACGTACTCAGCCGTGCCGGTGCCGATCACCCGCTCGCTGCGGGAGTCGATCAGGCTGAGCGCCCACATCCAGAGCACGACGAGGCCGGCAGAGAACATCCAGTAGGA
>CETS01042052.1_pt1 | contig 14497 bp, 15 predicted proteins | sample 356391 | NCBI WGS metagenome assembly CETS01 (sample SAMEA2622673, study PRJEB7988) | marine metagenome | isolation source: saline water (ENVO:00002010), including
ATGGCCAGGGCATCAAAATAATTTTCGCCGATATTGACGTTCTTTTTCTCAAGTAAAATATCCGTATCAAAACCTTCATTGAAGCCATTAAAGTACCCATTGGTCAGTTGCTCAATCCCTTTCGCTTCAAGCGGAAAAAATTCCATTTTACGGCTATTGTTGATAAAGGAAACCGAATCACTTACCGAGCCGATAAAGCGTTGCACGGTATCATCAAGTTCCCGGATAATGCTCTTGGAAACCTTTCGGAAGGGGTTGACATATTTGGGACTGTTAAGTGCTTTGTTCTTGGTCAGGATAAAGAACAGGAAACAGCGGTGCTCCATATATTCACGCCCTTTAAAATGATCGTGGGTCGCTTTTTCCAAAAAGGTTTTATTGGGCAGTTGTTGCGAAGAATAGGATTTTTTCAAATAAATATCCTGCTTATGAACTACAGTTCCCACCGGCAACGACTTCAAAGCCTGAAACCAAGCCCCGTGCATATCCTCAAAATCCTTTTCGGACAAGGAATAGATTTCGGGCAAATTGCCTTCATAGCACAAGACCACATTGCCATTATTGGCAAAAATGATATTGTCCTGAATATCCGCTATGGGTCGGTATGCCGAAAGGTTAATCTTGTTCATAATCGATGCCGGAGTTTCTTTTGTTACTGATGATTTGTGGGAAGGCTTTTGCCATTTGGAAAAGCTGTGGATTGCCGGTTATCCGGGTCAAAGCGATATACAAGGCTGAATTGAGCAGCAATACGCCAATGATTATTCCGAAGCTGAACGAGAAGATGATGACCAGTAGCGAAGCGAGAATGGAAACCATCATTATGGCAAACAAGGATATGGGCAGTCCGAAAATGACCGCCCGCTTCCTGATGTTTTTATAGACCTCGAATTTCTTCATAAAGCTCTTCTATTAAAGCCCTCGATGAGGGTTCATTTATACTACGATTCCTATTAGGTAAGTAAAGATTCCAACCACAGCTCCCGCTATTAGCACAAATACGAGTACACGGGTAATTCCTTTTTTAAGGTCTGCATTTTCCCCAAAGAAATGTCCTGCGTTGAACAGGAAACCGATAAGGAAAATCACCCCGAGGATTATCGGAAAAATGGTTCTGATGGTGTTTGAAACATCGTCAACTGAATCTTCGATTCCGCCGATTTGTGCAAAAAGTGATGTTGAGAGCAACGAAAGAAAAGTTGCCAAGTAGATTGATTTTTTCATAACGGAACAGTTTAAATTTTTGATTCGTTTTCGTTAAGGGAAAAGTACATATATTTGTATTCAAATACTTGAAAATCAAATATTTGTGAATAAAATATTATTTGGTATTAATTGAATTCCGTTGCCATTATTTGACATCAAATTTTATGGATTTTGGAAGGTAAGTTGTTAATAACCCGAAAAGTGAAAATGAAAAAAGTGCTCAAAAACGTCAGTTTTGTGATTTTGCTTCTAAAAATGTGTGTCATTTTTGGACAAGAAACGAGTGTTCAAAAACGAATAATAATTGACGTTGGACACGGAGGAAAAGATGCTGGTGCAATTGGTGTAAATGGAATCCAAGAAAAGGATGTGGTTTTGGATATTGCAAATGCCATTTTGAAGCTGAATAATGTATTGGAAGAGCCTTTGGATATTTATTTAACCAGGTATAGTGATACACTAATTTCTTTATCTGACAGAACTAAGCTGGCCAAAGCATTAAAAGCGGATTTATTTGTGTCCTTGCATTGCAATCATTCTGATAATCCGGATGCGAGAGGGATTGAGGTTTATGCTTTAAGAAAACAAGAAAAATTCTCGATGGAATCGGTATTTGCAGGCTATAAAATTGAAAGGGCACTTTGTGAAGTAATAGGTTATGAAAGTAGAGGTGTGAAGTTTGCCAACTTTCAAGTTCTGAGGGAAATGATTGGGTATTGCCCGGCCATACTTGTGGAAGCTGGATTTCTTACCAATGAAGATGAGGGAAATTATTTTTTGATACCTGAAAAAATTAAGGCAATGGCATTGGCTATTTTGATGGGAATAGATAACTATTTAAAAACCAAATTATGAAAGAGGCATTTTTAGAAGTGATAAAAAACATTCGGGAATTAGGCAAGCAATTTTTTATTGAGTTGTTTATAATATTCAAGTCTTGGCGGGCTTAATCTATTTCCTCTTATCCCCAGCCCCTTCATCAAAAGCAATCAAATTAAACAGTTCCCGCATCCGGCTACGGACACGGTTTCCATAGCGTTCTTCCAGTTCCTCGGCATTGAGGTTCGTAGTCGCGTGCGTCTTGATTTTTCGTTTGGTCTGTAGGTATAGTTCATATCTCGATAGCAGGACTTCGCCCATCACGTTCAGATCCTTGCCGTAAAACCTTCCGGCAGGTTCTACGCCCAGATCATCGAAGCAGAAAAATTTCGTATTTCCATAATCCTCGATGGTCTTAAAACCAAGATGGTTAAAACTGAATGCAACATTGCGACAGGGGATCATTTCATACGGACGTTGCAACGGCACTAAATGCCGTAAAAGTTTCAATGAACTGGTTTTACCGCACCCTACCGGGCCCGATAGTAAAATGCCTTTTTCAATATCGATGTCAAATTTTTGGCAGTTTTCCTTGTCCTTGATGAAGTAGGAACAGAGTTTCAGCAAAATATCCTTGTCCTCTTCATAAATTTTAAATTTCTTTCCAAAGAGTAGCTTTCCCTTGGCATTCAAGTAAATTAGGATTTTCGGGAAATCGTAAAGCACGCATTTCCCATCAAATTTGCCTAGCGAATATTCCACGCCGCCTTCGGTAATTTTAGAGGGGTTGTCCATAATCCTTGGTTTTAGTGGTTTTGAGGTTGTCCCGATTTTGGGACGCTCCCTTTTTGTTTGGTTTGTTTTCTCCGGTAAATAATTCGGTTCTATCCATCCAGTTTTTGGCCAGAGCCCGCCAATCCCTTATCAACTTCCCATCGCTCGTTTGCCAATTGTTGGCTTCATAATGCGCGAAGAATTTTTTTCCTTCATCAGCATTAAAATCTTTTTCAATAAAAAAATCTAAAACGGCCTGCCTGCCCTTTGGCTGTTTATTAATGTTTACTTGTTTGGTATTGTTTATATTAGATACCAATGCTTGTCCACTCACGGGACGGTGCTGGTACACAGCTTGTCCATTGGTGGGACGGTGCTGGTTCACTACTGGTTCACGTATGGGATGGTACCGTTCCGCAAGCTGTTCCAATTCGGGATTGTACCGTCCCGTATCCGGTTCATCACTTGTCCCGATAATGGCCATCTTGATTTTACTGCCTTTGTATGGATTGTTCGATGGGAAATAGGATAGGTATTCCCACGAGTTTAGGTCGGTAACACAGCGATGATAGGTAGATTTAGAACCTATTTTGGCCACGCGCATCAATTCGCGACGGTTCACAAAAAATTCATCTGCAAAACGGCTGCTGTTCCATTCTTGGAACAACGCCATATACAGGCTGATATGGGTTGGGTTCAAGCGGTCATCGAAAAAGAATTTTTCAAAAGCCGCATTGAGTAGCTTTATATAATTCATCGCCTAAGAGTTTAATCCGTGCTGCACACGGTTTGCGGTCATTACATTCTGGATTTCCTCGGCATCGTAGTAAATGATACCTCCCACCTTGGTGTAGGGCAGTGTGCCATTGACGCGAAGATTTTGAAGTGTTCCCGGACTGACCTGAAGCAGTTCCATTACTTCGGAAGATTTCAGGTATTTTTTGAGTTTACCGGTTGCTTGTCGGGATAGGAGCTTTTTAATATCATCGAGCAATTCCATTTTGAATTCCCGAAGATCGTCTGTGGTAATGATACTTGTTGGCATAATAGAACGGTTTTAAATGAAAAGGGCTACCGCCTCAGTCTAAACTAATTTGATAGCCCCTCGCAGGATTTGACTTTCGTTCTACAAATTTGGGATAGTTTAATGGGTTTTATTCCCAAGGTATACCCAAGTTGGGTGTTTTTATTTTCTCATTTTCAATGAGTTAAAATGGTTTTATTTGTTTGTTGTTCATTGGAAGGTCAACACTAAACAGCCATAAAAAAAATTAATTTTATTTTTTCCCAAGTCGTACCCAACTTGGGAGAAAATTTAACATTTTCAGGGTTGAATAAATTAACCGTCGGTTTCTTCCATCCTTTGTAAAAGCGCAGATTTTAGCCTATCGATAAATTTGGTCAGGTCTATCTTCCTTTCCCTGATTTCTAAAAAAGTCCTGTACACGTTACCAAGATTTAGGTCAAAAATACTTTCGCAAGCCGAAGCCATTTCTTTAATCCCGGCCGTTCCACTTTTTATGGCCCCAGAGGCTTGTAAAGCATATATCAATTCTATCAAATCTGTTTTTGAAGCAGTCCAGCTTAGCCGATCCCCGTTGGCCAAGGTATTTAATTCTCGTGATTTCCCATAAGATATATCTCTTAAATAGCTCAGTTCTTGAACATAATGGTTAACTAAAAGATCATAAGCCATAATTTTAGCGACGGCGTTATCGTGGCTTGTAGAGAATTCGGCATCGGTATAAAAATGGGAGGTATTGGAAACCAAACTGATTTTATCCTTTCCGCGCAAAAAATAAAATTCATCGAGAACCGTAGATTGCTCCCTATAATACTTTATGAAATCTATATTACGCCGGTTACTTTCTTGAAGTTTTTTTATTTCTGCGTCTATAAATTCCTGTTGGGATTTTATTGTTCCCGCAGGCCTATTTATCAAGAAATTATAGAGTTTAGCATAAAATTTTAACCGACTGTATATGTAAGGTTTATGTTCTTTAAAGAATGTTATTTCGTCCTGTTGATTACTGAACTCATTTTGCCTTACACATATTCTTAATTTTTGTAAATACTGCCTGGAAACGGAAATTCCTTGCTCAACGTTGTTAAAATCGTTAAGATTCGATTCTACAACCCCCTTCATATCCTCTTTGTAATCATCTAATATTTTATGTATTAATTTAAGCAAAACATATATGGGGCTTTAGAATTCGGTTAATTATCAGTAAGTGATCTTTGGGTATTTTCGTTGGTAGGTTTGTAAAAGCTTCTATAAAAATACAGTAATCCAATAGCGGTCAGTATGATGATGCCGGCAATAATAAATGGGTAATAAAACCCACCTGCAATAAGCCAAGTCCCTATAACCGGCCCTAAAATCTGTCCCACACTATTTGCCGATGTTTGGATAGAAATATTGCTGCCCGCATTTTCTTTTGAAAGTAAGGAAACGGCCGAAAGTAGGTTCGGGGTTACCAGAGCACCTCCTGTGGCAAATGTGATGATTAACACATAGACATAAAATTCGTTGTTGAAAAAAGGGAATGCGATCATTGAAATTCCCGAAATCAATAATCCGGCCCCGATTTGTTTCTTTGCCGTTATCAATTTTTTACCGTAGGTCGCAAATACAGGTTGTAATACCGCCATTACCACCCCACAAAGCATAAAACCAATGCCTATTTGAATACTGGTAAATGACAACTCGTCTTTTCCATAAATTGAAAAAACCGTTTCAAAGAGGGTGACTACGAACTGCATTACAAAAGAAAGCAGTAAAAGGACGATAAAGAACCTACTAAAGCTAAAATTTAATTTTTGTTTTCCTGAAGCAAAATTGATTACTGGTGCTGTATTTTTAAGCCATTTAATAAGTATCATCATTACAATAAAACCCAAAAGAGCTATCAGAAGAAATGGGATTGAAAAGCGATCCAGATGTAATATCCCTAATGAATATTTAAAATGTAGGTTGGTTTGGGATAGGAAGCTGCCTAAAACGGGTCCAAAAATAACCCCGGAACTTATAGCCACACCAGACCAAGCCATAATCTTGGTCCTATGCTTTCTAGAAGTGATATCACTAAGGTATGCATTACTGACAGGAATAACAGCCGATGTGAATATACCTCCAAGGATACGCGCTATATAGAGCATTGTAAGAGATGTTGCCAGTCCAGTAAGCAGTTGCATTACTATAAATCCAATTAATCCGACAATGATTATGGGCTTACGTCCATATTTATCGGATAACCTACCCCAGAGTATAGCGAAAAGAAGCTGAAAGAGCGGATAAATACTGGTCAATAAACCAATATGAAAGTTAATCGAATCAGTATCCAGGTTATCTCCTAAAGCAAGCCTTTCGGTATAGTATGGAAGGATTGGTAATAAAATGCCATACCCAAGCATTACCATAAATAAACTCAGCAGGATCAAAATAATCCTGCCGAGCTTTCTTTTTTTGCTCATTATTTCTTTCCAATTTTCTTTTTCAATAATTGAGCATTAATGGCCACAATAATTGTACTCAAACTCATAAGTACGGCTCCAACGGCTGGGCCTAAAACAAAACCGGTAGAATAAAGCACCCCAGCAGCTAACGGAATGGCAATAACGTTGTACCCCGTCGCCCAAACAAGATTCTGGATCATTTTATTGTAGGTAGCCTTGCCAAACAGAATCAAGTTAGCAATATCTTGTGGATTGCTATTTACCAAAATAATATCGGCGGTTTCGGCGGCTACGTCCGTGCCAGAACCTACCGCAATACCCACATTCGCCTGGGCCAAAGCTGGGGCATCGTTCACTCCGTCGCCGGTCATTGCAACAAACTCTCCTTTACTTTCCAACTCTTTTACTATTTCCACTTTTTGATGTGGTAAAACTTCGGCGTAGTATCCATCCAATCCGAGTTTATCACTAACAGCTTTGGCAGTTCTTTCATTATCACCAGTAGCCATTAAAACTTTAATATTATTCTTTTTAAAGACCTTTATAGCTTCGGCAGATTCTGGTCTGATCTCATCGGCAAGCGCAATATATCCAGCCAATTCTCCATCAATCAAGACAAAAACAACAGTTTCTGCGGCATCGCTATAAGCATCCTCGGGAATAATTATTTTTTCATCTCTTAAATAGCCCGGACTTACAACTTTTATTTGTTTCCCCTCTACGTTGGCTTCAACCCCTTTACCGGTAATTGCGTTGAAGTTTTCTGGATTTGGAATAGCAACTTTGCCTTCTTTTACTTTTTTAATTATTCCAACGGCAATAGGGTGTTCCGAGCTTTGCTCCAAAGCACTCGCAAATCGTAATATTTCCTCTTTCGAAAATTTTTCATCTACAGATTCAATGCGGGTAACCCCAAAGTCCCCTTTTGTAAGCGTTCCCGTTTTATCAAAAAGCAGAACTGAAATTTTGCGGGATTCTTCAAAAGCTGTCCTATTACGAATCAACAATCCGTTCTGTGCAGATACAGCAGTAGAAATAGCGACTACTAATGGGATGGCAAGGCCTAAGGCGTGGGGACAGGCGATAATCATTACCGTTACCATACGCTCCAAAGCATACACAAAAGGGAAGCCTAAAATCAGCCAAACCGCCAATGTACCAAATCCAATTCCCAATGCGATATAGGTAAGCCATTTTGCAGCCCTATCCGAGAGGTTTTGCATTTTTGATTTGGACTTTTGTGCTTCTTCAACCATTGTGATGACCTTGTTGAGATAGCTGTCCTTTCCTGTATGCTCTACTTTTACCTTTAAACTGCCATTACCATTTACCGAACCTCCAATTACTTTATCTTTTTCTTCTTTTTTTACTGGTTTAGATTCTCCGGTAAGCATAGATTCATTTAGATAACTGGAACCTTCTGTGATGATACCATCAGCAGGAACTTTTTCACCAGGCTTAACCAAAATTATATCGTCTTTTAATAAATCTTCCAATTGAATATCTTCAACGGTATCACCTTTTACACGATGTGCTTCGGCTGGCATCATACTTACCAAAAGCTGTAAGGCTTTTGAAGCTCCCAAGACGCTTTTCATCTCTATCCAGTGTCCTACTAACATAATTGCGATAAGAGTAGCCAGTTCCCAGAAAAAATCAACTCCTTCTAAACCGAACACCGTTGCCGAACTATAAAAGTAAGCCACAGTAATGGCCATAGAAATAAGGGTCATCATCCCCGGTGCACCTTTTTTAACTTCGGACCAAAATCCGGTAATAAATGGCCAGCCGCCATAGAAATACACTACCGAAGAAAGGGCAAATAAAATATATTGGTTTCCGGGAAGCAAGAACTCATACCCAATAAACCCCTGGATCATCGGGGAGATGATGAGGATGGGAATAGTCAAGATTAAGGTTACCCAAAAGCGTTTCCTGAAATCGGCAATCATCATTTTATGATGGTCGTGGCCCATCTCGCCGTGACCTATATTATGACCGGAATGGTCTCCATCTCCGTGTTTCATTTTTGAATGATCTTCTTTTTTGTGTTTCATTTTTGAATGATCTTCTTTTTTGTGTTTCATTTTTGAATGGTCCATTTTAGAATGATCCATTTCTTCGTGTTTGTGGTGTTCGTGATTTTCCATTATAGTATTGTTTAAGTGTTATCTTAATTTTTTTCGCATTTTTTCTGAAATATTCTCAGAATAGACACCGTAGGCATCTACCAGAAGTCCTTTAATTCCATCTTTGGAAGATATAGCATATAAAACACTATTATCATCGGTACTGCTCATTCCTTCAAAGCGAAAGGTTTTATCTACTTTAAAATCTTCTGGCCGGATCTCAATTTTCAAGGAAGGACATTCCAAGCATTCAGGCTTTAAGTTGAAATCATAGGGATAATCGTTAGCCTGTAAATCATTTATAGCTTCTGATAGTGTATCGTAATTTTTCATTTGTCTTTATTTATTTATAGTTTATTGTAAAATAACTCTTATCTTCTTCTGTAAATTTTTGAAAGGTCAATAGACCTTTTTTATTTAATTTTTCGATAACGGTATAATTGAGTTGCTTAATGCGAATTCCCCAGGCATAAGCCTTAATATTGATTTTTGAATTAATATTATTTTCGCTATTATTAAATTTTCGATCGTATATTTTTATAATGCTTTTTGAACCAAAAAAGTTCAATAAGCCCGAGTCAAAACTCATTTCCAATTCTATATCTTCCAAGCTTTCCAAATTATATAGCGCTTTAAAATTATCAGAAATAGTGTTTATTTCAGTTTCCTTTGATTTTGGCTTTGAAAAAGGAAATGCCATTATCATTATACTGGCTTCATCAGGCTTACAGCGATAGGTCGTGGTGTATTTGTCAGTAGATTTTTTATCCTTGTCAAACAATTCCGTAACAACCTTGATTTCATAATATCCATTTTTATCGATAATCTTTCCTGCTTCAAAAGTTTGCTTGTTTAAAAAAGCACCTTCTTCATTGAAATTCTCCCGAATTACATCCCTGCCTGAAATCTGCCCAATGAGCATTTCAGTTTGTCCATTCATTGAGATGCTGAATAATATAATAATGAGTATGAAGCTTCGCTTTATCATATATGGTGCATTAATTTCTTTACTTCTTTTGCCAGTACATCGCTCAAATCAATAGCATTTGAAGGGTGTGGAATGGTATTACAGGTCACTATTTTTTCCACGCCGGAATCCAACAAATCCTGATAGGCATTTCCTGAAAAAACGGCGTGAATGCCGACGCAAATAGGGGGTTTCATTTCTGCTTTTTTTAAATGTTCTACGGTTTCAATCATTGTACGTGCGGTGGAAATAATATCATCCACTAAAATAGGTGTGGCATTTTTGTATGTATCCACATCTGGTACAGAGACTTCCACATCACGATCGCCGTGACGTACTTTTTGCAATACCGTAAATGGTGCTCCTGCATTTTTAGCAACTTCAGAAACCCATTGCTCACTCTCAGAATCGGGACCGATAAGTACTGGGTTTTTGATGTTTTCCTTTATCCAATCTGAAATAGCATCGGCAGCGTGAATCACTTTATTCGGAATTTGATACACTTCCCCCAAAGAGCTAATTCTATGTAAATGTGGGTCAACAGTGGTAATGCTATCGGCAAAACCTGAAATCAATTTTCCGAAGAAACCAGAAGTTACCCCTTCACCTTCGTTAAAAACTTTGTCTTGTCGCATATACGCCAAATAGGGTGCTACCAAACAGGTGCACATAGCTCCTAATGATTTGGCTGTGTGGCTTAGAAAATAAAGTGGCAACAGTTTTGCATCTGGTTCGTGCAAGGTGCATACCAGTACCACACATTTATCTTTAACATCAGACAATATGCGCGTGTAGGATTCTCCATCAGGGAATTCCCGCAAAGTGGCTTTGCCCACTTCAGTATTCATTTTTGTGGCCATTAGTTCTGTTAGTTCTTCATTTCCGGGAAGACTGAATAATATTGTTTTCATAGTTTTTTAAATTATAGTTATGATGTCATTATGGTTGTTTTTATATTCCAGAGCATAGTTGAGTTCGCCTTTGGATTCAGCATATATGGCATAAAGCAGTTGGTTCTCTTCGATTTGTTCTCCCAAATGAACATTTAGAAGAATCCCTGCCGATTTAGATTGAGGTGCGCCGGAAAGCTTGGCGAGTTTAGCAATCTTCCTATTATCTATTCGCTTTAGATTCCCAGAGGTTTCTGCTCTAATTTCGATTTTATAGGGTGCTAAAACAGGTTTTGAAAAGCGACCTTGCGCATTACAAATAGCAAGGAATTTTTTATGAGCCTGACCAGATGTGAGAATTTGATGTGCGGTTTCTAATCCCTTCCCTTTTTCTACTTTGCCAGAAAGCTCTATTAGTTCAGCGGCTAAAAGCAATGCTCTTTCTGTTAGGTCTTTGGGTGCATCTGCTTCATTTTTTAAAACTTTTAATATATCGATGGCTTCTAAAGCAGGACCAATACCTCTTCCGACAGGTTGTGAGCCATCTGTAATAATAACTTTCACATTCAACCCAACAGCCGTTCCAACGGTTTCAATATGATTCTTTAGTTTTTGTGCCATTTCTGAACTACGAACCTTGGCGGTTTCTCCCACGGGAATATCAATGATAACGTGCGTGGAGCCTGCCGCAGCTTTTTTTGAAAGTACCGAAGCGATTAGCTGGCCTTCGCTATCAATATCCAAGGCTTTTTCAATTTTAATTAGAATATCATCCGCAGGACTCAATTGCGCTGTACCGCCCCAAACAATGCAGCCTCCTTCTTTTTCAACTACGGTTTTTATTTCTTCTAATGAAAGGGTAACATTGGTCATTACTTCCATAGTATCTGCTGTTCCAGCTGGAGAAGTGATAGCTCGTGACGATGTTTTTGGCATCGTAAGACCGTAAGCAGCCACAATGGCAACCACTAATGGTGTTGTTCTATTGCCAGGTAATCCGCCAATGCAATGCTTATCGACTACGATTTCTTTGTTCCAATCCAACTGCTTTCCAGAAGTTATCATAGCTTTAGTAAGGTCGGATATCTCATCAATATCCAATCGGTCACCTGCACAGGCCGTAATAAATGCCGAAAGGTGAATATTAGAATAATCGCCTTCCACAATATCGGTAATGATTTCATTAAAGGCTGAATAATCCAGTTTTTGATTGTAGATTTTAGCCCTAAGGTGACTTAAGGATTCAATAGGTTCCAAATGGGAAACATACAGCGTGTCATTTTGAGAAGCATTCAGTTTTTTCGCGGCAGCATCTGATAGTCCGATTTCATTGGGTAACAACATATCTGAATTTAAAACATTAAGACTTGCTACAATTGATGTGTTTTTATTGGATATCCTAATTCGGGTAAGCGCTTCAAAACCTTCAGAAATACAGACGTGGCAATCTTCGCGCATATAGACCACGTTTTCATTCTGGGTATAAATACCCAGATGTTTATATTTTAGGATATTTGAGTGTTGTTCCATAATTTCATTTTTGTGCTTTTTACAACCTATTTTATTTCTTCAATGCTGTAAAGCTGTGGGATTTCAGCATCCCAATCATAGGTTTCCTTGATACCCTTTTGTAATGCTTCTGCACTTTCTTTTTCACCGTGTACAATGAAAATCCGCTCTGGCTTATTTTTTATTTTGCTCATCCAATCCATAAGTTCTGTGTGGTCAGCGTGTGCCGAGAGGCCTTGAATTTCGGCTACTTCCATATCAAAGGGCACCCATTTCCCATACACTTTTAGTTTTTTATCGCCTTCCAATAATTTTCTGCCTCGCGTTCCTTCAGCTTGATAACCCACAAAAAGCAAGGTGTTAATGGGGTTTTGTGCTTGAGTTTCAAGGTAGTTGAGCATTCTTCCACCTGTGAGCATTCCACTTCCTGCAATCACGATTTTTGGTTTCTTATCTGTTCGTAATTCCATCGTCTCCCGATAACTGCTTACGACCGTGAAGTGTGAACACATTTCATCACATTCATTGCCTTCCAATCTGTGCCAATCCCTCGTGCGATGAAACAATTCCAATACACTTGCACCCATTGGGCTATCCATTATCATTTGTACTTTTGGGATTTTCTTTTCCTTGAGTAATTTCCAAAAAATCAGCATCATCAACTGGGCACGTTCTACGGAGAAACTAGGAACAAATAAGCTTCCCCCTTTATTAATGGTGTCGTTGACCAATTTTTCAATCTGCGGAAGTGCTTCCACTTCATCTGGATGAAACCTTCCTCCATAAGTGGATTCTATAAAAAGCACATCCGCTTTTTTTGGTTTTAGTGGTGGATAGAGTAATAAATCATTGGTTCTACCAACGTCTCCTGAAAAGACAAAACATTTTCCATTTACATCCAATTCGATGTAAGTTGCACCCAGAATATGTCCGTTGTATTGGAAGCGAGCCCTGATACCGTCAAATAAGGGAATCCATTGTGCTTGAGGAACGCCCTTAAAATGTGGGATGGTTTTTTCTACATCCTTTAAATCGTACAATGGTTCAGCAGGATTGTGTTTGGAATAGCCTTCTTTATTGGCACGTTCGGCTTCCTGTTCTTGAATTTTTGCACTATCGTTCAAAATGATTTTTGCAATGTCCAAAGTAGGATTCGTACCGTAGATAGGACCATTAAACCCTTGCTTCACCAATCGGGGTAGATAACCTGTATGGTCTAAATGGCCGTGGGTAAGCAATACCATATCAATTTCTGAAACCTTTACAGGTAGATATTCCCAGTTTTTAAGGCGTAATTCCTTTAATCCTTGAAAAAGTCCACAGTCTATCAGTATCTTTTTATCTCCTGTGTCCACTAAATATTTTGAGCCGGTTACCGTGCCTGCCGCTCCCAAAAAATGGACGTTTATTTTATTGTTTTTCATTTTTATTGCTTTAATTCGTTCTGCATAACTCCTGTGAATCTTCGAGGATTTTTTTATGTCTTGGCTTATCGATACCGATTTGTTCCAAAAAGGTTGGATTTTCGTGTAGCTCTTTGCAGAGCACGATGCCTTTATCCAGTAATTTGGTCTTTTCTGCTTTGGTTAAGGTCGTCAGGGCTGTTAGAGGATGCAAACCAGCTTTATCTATCCTGTCTTTTAAACCATTTTGTTGCGGATAATCCCAACTCACCTGCATTAGACCAACGCAATTTCCATATTGAATGGCATCTGTAGTAAAACGGGTATTGGTATAAAGTCCTCCCCGATAGGATTTTGTATCGTGATCTTTTTGATGTTCCCATTGTCTCTTTACATCCAAAAACCTCGATTGGATATATAGCGGAATCTTTACATTACAAACCCGCCCTTGGTCGCTATGGTATTTACATTCAATCATATAGTGCTTATTTTCTTTTTGGGCTATCACATCTATTTCGTGCTGCACACAATTGCCCTGCACAATCACACCAACTTGTGTTGAAAACCCTTCGTGCGTTAATAGTTTGCCTACGAATCTTTCAAATGGAAAACCGGTTGGACCCAGTTCCATCAAAGCTTTTTTGAGCTTGTACTTTGAAGCACTTACCCTGGATTTAGCCTTTAGCATTTTAAAGGCCATTTGATAGATCCTTTTGGTGGTCATTCCTTCTTCAATCTGCTCTTGCACCTTCCGGGCTATATCCTGAATGATATCCTCATCTGCCCGTGAACGCCGCAGGGAATTGATGAGTTTGTTTATATCAAAAGCTTCGTACTCACCGGAATATTTTTTTATCAGAACTGATTTATTCATCCTTACACTTTAATAGTCATTACTGGTAATTCGGAATGATTGGTTACACCCTCGGCGATACTCTTAGAGAACAGGCTTAAAAAACCTGTACGGCCGTGGGTACACATTGCAATCAAATCGGCATCTCTATACTTTAAAAAATTGTTTATCCCTGTTTCTACGTCAGGTTCGTTATATACATTCATTGAGAGGTTATCCAAATCGGGGAATTTTTTCAGGAACTCCTTGATGGGGTCCAACCCTTGTTCTATACTGTTAAAATCGGTCTGAGTATTGACCCTCAATAAATGGATATGTGCGCCGCATTTTTCAGCAATCGAAATAACTTGCTTAAATACATCGCATACATCTTGAAGAAAATCTGAAACAAAAACGATATCCTTGAAAGGAAAGGATACTTCTTCATCCTTGACTATAACAACCGGTACATCAGCTTTCCTAACAATTTTTTCTACGTTGCTTCCCATTAA
>CETS01053282.1_pt1 | contig 14471 bp, 6 predicted proteins | sample 356391 | NCBI WGS metagenome assembly CETS01 (sample SAMEA2622673, study PRJEB7988) | marine metagenome | isolation source: saline water (ENVO:00002010), including
TGATCAGTCTCCGCCAGTATTTTTGCCGAAAGAGCTGCTTCTTCCGCTCGGCTACGTGCCTCGGTAATTGAAAGTTCGTGGGTGCCCTGTTGTGTAACGTCCTGGACTATGCCGAAGAGTCCCATACGATCACGATCGCTATGGTGATCAAGTTCCCCACGCGAACGCACATGGCGAACTTCCCCATCTGGTCGGATGATCCTAGCTTTGAATTCAAAGCCTTGGCGGTCCTCAATTGCTTTCTCGAGATTCTCGGTAACTATGTGGCGATCCTCAGGATGATATGCGTTGATCGCCGCCTCTAAAGGTGGAGGACTGCCTTCGGGGAGACCAAAGATTACTAAACACGCCGCGAGACCAGCGGATCGTTTGAGTATCCACATCGAGCCACCAGTGCCCAATATCTGCATTGTCCTCTGCGAGTTGGAGCAGACGTTTTTCTTCGCCGAGACGGGCAAGAATGCGGTCGCGTTCAGCGAGCAAAGCCGCAATCGGCAACGAAGCCGCGAACAAAGTTAGCAAGTAGAATTGAAAATAGAGGCTCTTGCCACGCAGGCCCGCGCCGAAGAATGCTTGAGTATGGGTCCAGACGTCAAACGAGACACCTCCCACACACGCTACAATTAAGACACCCCCAGCCGCTCCTAACGGACCCAGGCGCGAAGCAGCGGTGAGAACGACAAACATCTGCAGAAACAGCATCGTTGCATCAAGCTGATAAAAGGTCACCCATGATACCGCCCCTACAAGAGCAAAGATTGCCGTTGCCTCGATGACCTTTGAAGGCCCGGTGACGATCCCGCGATTCCTGGAAGCTCGGTGAGCGACCATCAAGAGCGGTGTGACTATCAAAATGCCCAAGAGGTCGGTCGAAAACCAAGAAAACCAAAACTCGGCTGATGCCATTGGGGTAACAGCGTTGGCTGCCGTTGCGCTACAGGCGCATCCAATCACGGCCGCAAGTGAGAACCAAATGAGGTGCGAGGGTGATGAAAACGATAAGCGCTGCGCGAGCTTCACCTTTAAAATGCTGGCAATCGCAAGGGGCTCGAACATGTTGGCGAATGTATACCCAGCAGAAACTGCCAGCTGACCGTTATCGATTATATTTGCAGCGAGACTTCCCACAGCGGCCGAGAGAACGTGCGGGTAGGCAGGAAAATTGCTCTGCAGCAGTAAAACCGCGAGCAATAGTCCGCTCGCAGGCCAGATGATGGCAATACTGTTAAGTTCATCGACCATCCGCAGCGTGATCAAAGCTGCAAGAAAATAGCCCGAGCCGGTCAGAAGCGGATTGAAGAGCTCTATGAATTCCGGTTTGGAACGGGGGGACATCATTACCTCGTTCTAACTGGGAATGGTTAACCGTGGTTTCGCTGCGAGCAACTTTTGACCGTATTCCCACGTATCAAAATGTTGATTTCGAATTCAGGTTTTTTGCGGCGCATTAAATGTGCTGGGAAATGTCGTAAGGGGGTTGGATCGACAATGAGCGGATTTGAAAGCAGGAGTAGCAATGAGCATTCCACACTAGCCATTATGGAAATACGATGGCTGCGCAGGCAAGCTAATCCTGCATGACATCCCCTCGCATTAAAAAAAGGCCTCACCGTGCCGTGAGGCCTTAAGTTGAGGACACGGGAAATACCGTGCCATTCGGGTCGCAAGAAGCAACCTGAAGAAACCTCACGGCATGAATTGTAATGACACGACAGGATAAATTTGGTCTCAAAACGGGGCAAAACTTTTTTATACGATTCCAGCTATTGCCCAAAATTGTGCTGATCAGCGGTTTCATGTCAATCGTTGTTGGACAGATTCTTTTGAAGGGCCGCGCGCCGCATGAGGATCGCGAGGAGGGTACGAATCACGTTTTATCCATGACCTCGTGGAGCGGCGGGCCGGAGCCCGAGAAGATTTGTTAGCAGTCGGTCTGCGCTACCTGCGGGGGAGCCCGCAATTTTTCGCTGATCCAGTTGGAGCTTTCGCTTATAGGCTGAAAGTCCACTGAAAGCTTAGGGAGCAACAACCAATCTGAAATATATGATGAAGCTATAGAGCGCTTTTGGCGATATCTTGGCATTGGCGCCTTCGCCACACAACGTCTTTGACCATCATTCTGTCGTCAAAAATAACCTTGTACTGACATATAAAAAAGTTCTGAGATGAGGCCATCTTCATCCGAAAGTTGTAGTTCCACACATGATCATCTGGCGGATTGGAATTAATCGGTTCACCCAGCAATGTGCGCACTTCGGAAGGTCCATCACCAACCTCTATATCTAAGAACACGGATTTGTTTATCTCAACTCCATCTCGATAGAAGACTGGGCCCATTTCTTGAGAGCTGACCGATATCTCGTCAAACTCCCTGCCCTGCGGATTGCTGATCTCGTCAACTGGATTTGCCTGCGCCAGCGCGACATTTGCCATGCAACCCCCGAGACAGGAAAAGATCAGAAAACCATAGTTTCGCAATTTCGGCATAGATCCGTCTCCAATAATTTTACCGCTCGCGCAGCGCTTCCCCAGCTTTGTCGAGCGGTTTCATAAGATAGTCCCATACGGTTTTTCGACCGGTGCGGATATCGACCGTAGTGACCATACCCGGCGTGATGGGCAGGCGCTTCCCCATTTTATTGGTCAATACATCGTCATTGGTTCTAACGAGCACGCGATAATAGACAATTTCGGGATTGAATTCATCTCTTAATGTATCGGGAGCTATTGTCTCGACACGACCGCGCAACCCACCATAAATCGAGTAATCATATGCAGTTATTTTCACTAGCGCACTTTGATTAGGATGAATGAAGGCAATGTCCCGGGGGGATATTCTTGTTTCCACCAATAGCTGGTCGCCCACTGGTACCAGTGTCATGATCGAGCCGCCCGGACCTACGACCCCGCCAATGGTTGTAACATCCAGACTTTTTACTATGCCCCGTACCGGTGCAATCAGCGTGGTGCGCTCAAGCATATCCTCTCGCCCCCGGACGACGGAGACGAGGGAAACCACGTCAGCGTTAGCCTTGGAAAGCTCTTCCCGACTCTTGACCATATACTGTGCTTGAACTTCTGCCAGCTTGAGTTCCAAGTCTGCCACTTGCCGCTGCAACCGTATCACCTCGATGTTACTCGACGCCCCCGAAGCGATGAGCGACTGTGTTATGGACAGTTCCTTGCGCGCGAGCGCCAAAGCACTGTTCAGACCATTGACCGATTGATTGAGACTGGCCCGGCGCGACTGGAAAAGAGCCTGCTCCCCAGCCTTCAGTTCTGGCCAACCGCTCAGCTCAGAAGGGAAGGAAATCGTAGATTGACCGGCCACCTCAGCCTGAAGGCGGGCGCTGGCAGCCAGAGCGGCACGATAGCGAGCCGCCGTTTCCTCCACGCTACTTTCACCGCGCGTGGGATCCAGTTGAGCCAGCACCGAACCCTTTTCCACGATCTGTCCTTCGCGGACATTGAGTTCGGAAAGGATACCGCCTTCCAACGATTGAATTACTTGCTCTCTCGAACTTGGGATGACTTTGCCCGGCCCGCTTGAAACTTCGTCTATCTCAAACAGCCAAGCCCAAACAAAGAATGCGGCGAGAAATATCCCTACCAGCCAAATCACACGCGTAGAATGCGTGGCACGCGGTTCGTCCAAATCCCTAAAATCGGGTAATTGCGGTTCTCGCTCACGCCTCAATCGATTTATGAGGCCAGACCAATTCTTCATGGCTAATCAGACTTGTCTTCTGAAATTTTAGGTCGGACCACAATTCGTCTGCCGACTGCGGGAGCCGCAGATTTTGACATAGAAGTCGGGTTATCTTCGCGCCGCAACTGTGCAAGCACGGCATCTTTAGGTCCATCCATGGCGATCACTCCTCCGTCGACGATGACTAAACGTTCCACAACGTCTAGAAGGGCCAGGCGATGGGTGGCGATGATTACAGTCCTATCGCGAGACATCGCCTTCATGGCTCCGATTATGTGCGCTTCGGTCAGCTCGTCCATTGCCGCGGTTGGTTCATCCAGCAAAAGCGTTCGCGGTTCGCGAAGCAAAATCCGCGCCAAGAGTATGCCCTGTCGCTGCCCGCCCGAGAGACCGCGGCCACCTTCCTGAAGATGATGGTCTAACCCAAGGGGAAGCTTTTGGATGGAAGGCCAGATGCCCGCCGTTTCCAGCGCTTCTACCACCCGTTCGTCAGTGACTAGTGGGGCTCCCAGTTTCAGATTTTCGCGCAGGGTACCGTGAAAGAGCTGTGCTTGCTGGTTCAGGAGGCAAACATCGCGCCTAACGTCTGCTGGATCGATGTGACCCATTTCCAAACCGTCGAGCAGGACCGAACCGGATGCGGGCTGCATCAATCCCGAAAGTGCATTCAAAAGGGTAGATTTTCCCGCGCCATTGCGACCAAGCACGGCCACTCTTTCGCCTTCAACGATCTCAAGCTTTGAGATGGCTAGTGCTGTGGTCTCACCATCGTAGGAGAATTTCGCATCCTTGAACGTGAAGCGCCCACCAAGATTAGGTCGATGGACGAACCCTCCATCTATCGGGTCATCGACAGGCTGTTGCATGAGCTGGTCGAGCGCTTCGGTAGCTACCCTCGCCTGCTGCCACCGGTTGAGCACTGTTGTTATAGAAGACAGCGGTGCGAGCATCCTGCTGACCAGAATGCTCGCCGCTACAAGAACGCCGGTGCTCATTTCAGCGTTCATGACCTGAGGCGCGCCCAAAAAGATTACCACGGCGAACGCCGCGCCCTGCACTGTCTGCATCCAATTGTTGAGGCGATTCAGAAGATCGCGGAGCGACAGCGCGGAATCAGCATTTACCTCGTTGTAATGATTCCATTGATTTTGAAACCGTTGCTCCGCTTGAAGCACTTTTATATCGTCTATTCCTTGAACGGCTTCGACCAACATCGCGTTGCGCAGCGATGCCTCGCGCATGCCTGTCTGGGCAAGTTCGCGCAACCGTGGCTGGGCAAGCAAGCTGGGAATGATCAGCAGAGCGAATGCCGCTATTGGCACGACAACAAGCCAGCCCGCAATCATCCAGAAGATAACACAAAACAGTAGGAAAAAGGGCAAGTCGGCCGCAGCAGCGATCGTCGTCGATGTTAGCATATCGCGAACTGGTTCGAGCTCGCGGATCTGTGAGATAAAGGTACCAGTAGATTTAGGCCGAGCGCTGTTCTTTATTCTTAAAGCACGCCCGAAGACCAAGTCGGAAATGCGAAGGTCAGCTCGTTTGCCGAGCAAGTCTGTTATTCGCATTCGGGCGTTGCGCATGACCCATGCGAATATGATTGCGATCAGAACACCACCCGACAAGACATAGAGGGTCGGCATGGATTGGGCCGGAACCACGCGGTCATAAACCTGCATGGAGAACAGGACCCCGGCCAGTGCCATCAAGTTTGTTACTAGCGATGCAACGAAGATATGAGCGAAAGGTCTCCAATCGACGAGGACAAGCTTGCGGAGCCAGTGCTTCTGGACCGGCTTGATGTAGTTGTCGATCCGCGCATCGCGCGAGCCGCGAAGCGGACGGGCGATTGCCATCGCTTCGGCACGAGATGCTAGGCTCGCAATATCGTACGAAACTTCACCCTGCGAGCCATCGTCCAATGCAAGTGTCAATGCGTCGTCTGTCATCGATGTGACGACTGCGACTTCACCGTCATCAAGCTGAATAATGACCGGCAATCGCCAAGGATTCAGGTCTTCGAGCCGCGGCCTTACCCACTTAAAGGAGAGTCCAACCTGCCGCGCCATCTCAGCAGCTTGCTCGGCGATATCGCGATCTTCGATCCACTGAGCAGACAGACGTAAATGTTCTGGCGAAGCGTTCAGTTGGTAATGTCCGGCAATCCTTAGAACAGCCTCCCGCCATCCCGCTATCATCTTGTCTTGTATGTGCCCCTTAGTGTCTGCACCCTCATCGGTTTCCGGTTGAGCAGGAATGTGTGCCTGCGCAGGGCTCGGGCTATCCGACCAGCGCGTCATTGGCCGAGCGGACCAACAAACGCCGGGTCCAGTGGCGGGGCCGGCTTGGTTATTTGAAACGTGTCGCGCAACCCATCGAGATGATACAGGCACTGCGCAGCCGCTTGGTATTGGGAATGAACGCCTTGGGTTTCATCGACGCGTGCGCTGAAATATTCCTGCTCGGCATTAAGCAGGTCCAGTAACGAACGTGTTCCCAATTGCAGATACTGAAGTCGATAAAGTTCTCGTGTGGCGTCAATACTCTGAATGCGAGCTGCGAGCGCCGGCCCTCTGCGTGCCCAACCATCTTTTTGCGCTTTCGCATCAGCAAGACCTTGCCTGTTTTCGAGCCTCGCCTGAGCTACAGCACCCTCGAATGCCCGGAGTTGATATAGCGCTCCCCTCTCACGGGCCTGCACTGCACCGCCTTGATAGAACGGCATCGATACATTGACACCAACCTGTCCGGTTGTCCGCTCACCATAAAGCCGAGAGCCATTTGTTAAGGCAAGACCGGCAGTTCCGTCGAGCGTGATCGTTGGAAATCTTTGAGCTTTGGCAATGTCCAATTGGGCGAGAGCGTCATCTCGTTGCCCCAAAGCTATTTCCACGGCTGGAGGATCATGTGCAACGTCGGTAAGGCAAGCTGCGCCCTGTAAGGCTGGAGGAATGTCACCCTCGATTTCGACAGGCGCGTCGCTCCCTGTCAAATACATCAGTGTCAGGCTGGCTCGCTCAGCTTCAGCTTCCGCACCAAGCAACTGCGATCGCAGCGCTTCGACCCGTGAGGTTGCCTGGACGAGGTTGGAGCGTGATGTGGCGCCTTTCTCGACGCGCTCTCTTACCAGATCTGTAATGGACGTCACGGCTAGAAGCTGTTCGCGAGCCACATCGAGTAAAGATGCTTGCAAGTGAAGATCGATCCAAGCCTGCACAGTAACTAAAGCAATCTCGTTGATCGCCAGCTCGGACTGTGCCTCGCTGACGCGAACTCCTGCTTCGGCCTGTCTGGTAGCTCCGGCCAGTTTGCCGAAATCGAACAGAAGCTGAGACACATTCAATCTCGCCGTATGAATGTTACGGGAACCGTAGTCGGTGTTGCGGTAGGTGTTAAGGCGATTTTCCAAACCACCGGAAATTTGTGGTCCGGCTTGCGCACGTGTCGCTTTTACGATCTCTTCAGCTTGATTGATCTGCTGCAGAGAGCCTCTGATGCTTGGGTGATTTTGAACGGCTTTCGCTACTGCGCTTGACAGATCCAACCTCTCCTGAACGGCTTGCGAGTATGCCGGGAAGGCAATCAGGGACGTCACGAATGCACCCGCAAGAGTAAACCGGAACGCCGACGCCTTGCATGACGAAGCTCTTCCAGTCCGGTTCTCATGCGCATGCACGGCGGAAACCTCGCTATTTCGATGATGGGTTCGCGCCGGACATTGACCGCTTAGCATGATATTCAAGCAGCGTAGGACACGTTGACATCTTCATCAATCGCAACCGAGACACCGGACGAAGTGCTTGAATAGACGACATGACCATCCACAACCGCACCCGTCGTCGTCCATTCCATGGTGTTAGAAAGGATAACGGAATCGTCGCCGTCCCCGTTGATCGTCAAACGGCCGGTCGTGGAGCCAGTGATAGACAATACATCCGAAATCGACAGACCGCCCACGACGCTATTCTCCCCAGGCACTGAAAGATCGAGCACTTCGACATTGCGCAGCAGTTGCGAAAGATCGCTGTGATCGACCGATTCTCCGTAGCGCAAGGATACGGTGTCGGTTCCGGCCCTGCCATTCAGCGGTCCACCATCCCAAAGCAGTTGGTCGTTGCCGGTTGTCGCAATCACCGGCCGAATGGCCAAGGTGAGAAAATCCTCCACGGGAGTGGATTGGTTGCCGTTGCCGCTCTCAACCGTGAAGGCAGAGACGGCAAGCTGGACACCGCTCGTCGCGCCATCCTGGTCGCTCAAGGCATCCGCAGCCTGTACAACGCCGAGGGCATCCAGATTGTCCTGGGTCAGGCCGGAGATCGTGTAGGTATCGGATGCATCGTCATAAGCGACGGCCGTGTAGATCGTCGTCCCCACGTAGAAGGCCGCAAATTCCCCGAGCCCGGTAATCTGGAGCGTGGTGGTTTCGGTACTCCCGTCGGCAACGGCAGCAGTCGCGGCCATTGCGTCTGCCATCGCGGCATTCAGGTTGAGCGGAATGATTGTCCCTTCCCGGCCAAAGGACAGACTAGGATCAATCGTGACACCGTTGGCCACTGCCACGACGACGAATGCCTCCAAGGGAATGCTATCAACGCGGCTTTCGGGCAACGTGGCCTCTCCCGATTCGACCACCAGGGAGAGATCGTCGAGCGTGCCACTCCAGTTCAGAGCAGGCAAAATCGCAACGTAGGGCGGCATCGCGCCGTTGCTGGACAGGATCCACGTGTTGGTGTTCCCATTGCCCCCGGCATTTGAAGCCAGGGTGGCGGCCGACGGGTCATTTGGATCATTGCCCACATAGACCAAGAAACCGACCGGAACGCCGGCAATCAGAATCGACTGTATCGTTTCCGACCCATCGTTATCGACCAGCACAGCCCCGAGGCCTTCAAGTTCGATCGCGTTGGCTGGATCAGGCGCGTTTGACTCGTCACCCGTGACCGGCTCGCTGGAAACGGTCACGCCGTTATTTACGATCTCCACCATTGCGGTCTCGGACGCCGTCGACGTGACCGTATTGCCCGCCGCGACTTCACGTGACTGTGCGTAAGCCGTGAACGAAACGCTTCCGGGTTGCAGCGTCTGCGGATCGGGAACGGTGTAGGTCAGATCGACCGAGCCACCGGAACTGGCGACATTAACAACGTAATAGTCGCCATCCGGCACGCCAGCAACGCCTGTCACAGTCGTCAAGGCAAGGGCATTACCCGAAGAGTCCGACACAACCCCGGCGTCGTTCGCAACGGTAGAAAGCTGAACGTAAAGCTTGCCCTCAACCACCTGTCCAAACGATCCATCTGCCGGGTTCTGGACAGATATCGTGGCGGTCAGACTGTCTGTGCCCTCATCGACATCATCTGCGGTGACCGTGATCACGGCTGGGTCGGTGACAGGGTTAATCGGCACTTCTGCCGTCGCATCGGCTTCCTGGCTCGGTCCGCCCAGGACAGAGCCAATCAATCTCGCTTCGAAGGCGAAGTCGGCGTTGTTGTCGTTGCTATTGGCGGGCGGTGTAATCGTTATCTGGTCAAGCAAATTGTCCAGAGCCGCCTGGCTGTCGCCGCCAGCAGGGACCATCACGTTCGCGGTCCATGTCTGCACACCATCGATCACTGTCAGCGTCATGCCGCTCACCAACGTCCCAGGCGGCAGTTCGGTAATGCTCACGGTGTAGCTGTAAGCCTGGGCAGCGTCACTAGGGGTAACCGTAGCGTCGAAGAGATCGCCAAGCGGGAGAGCGGTATCTTCCGACCCGCCCGTACGGTTGTAGGTCCATTCCTCGATCACCGGAGGCTGGAGGCCGCCATTGTCGGGAAGATCCAGAACCAGATTCCAGGTGACGCTGTCCGACTGAATGCCGGCCGGTGTCGAAGACAGTTGACCCTGATCCTGAACAAGGGCCGTCATGGTAATAGACGACAGGCCGTCGCTGGCGCCGGCTCCGACAATGAAGTCGATCGGCACATCGATACCGCCCGAGCCGATCGCGCGCGCATTGCCCGCATCATAAACCAACAGCCACGTATCCGGGCTGATCTGAGATGCACCGGTAACGAAAACTGCCTCTGGCACGCCGGTAATGAGAATGCGGACCAGATGTTCGCTTCCGTCCGTGTCGAACGACTCGACGTGCATGTTTACCCTGACCGTACCCGCTTGCGTGATCTCCGCCGTATCCGGAGACGCATCGTCATTGGCGACGTTCTCTGACACCGTACCAGTTGCAGAGGTCAGCGAGATATTGTCGATCGACGCATCCACGGTATCGGTCACCGGCGTTGCCGTGAGTGCAAGCGAGCCAGGCTTTATATCCGAAACTGGGCCAAGACTGCTGTCGCTCGAAGGGTCGATCACCTCGTAGAGAAAATCGAGCGATCCGAGGTCGCCGTCGAGATTGGCATCCCCCATTGCGCCAAGCGAAGCAACCTGATCAGCCGGGACGACATAATAGTTCTGACCTGACAGTGTGGTCGTCGCGAGCTCAGCGTTCTCGAGTAGAACACCATTCACGTAAAGGCTGTAGTTCGCGCCCGATGCGTAATCGGTGGCGATGAATATCCGCCCGAGATTTTCGTTTGTGTCTCCGTTCTGCTGAATGATCGTCAGGTTGATGAGGCTGATTTGATCCTCGATCAGGGTAGCCGCGTTCGTGATGATCGCTTCGGGTGAAGGAGTAACCGTATACGATACATTTGTGGAGGACGCCGTGCGCGAATCCCCGTCATTCTCGGTCGTGACCCCGGCCACTTGAAAATTCACGGTGCCGCTGAAATTCGGAGGGGTGACAATCGACACATTGGCCAGATTGTTTGCAGGCACGACCCAGACCCGTTCCGCGCCAGTCCCCGTGGTGACAATAGTCGCACCAGTGACATTAAAGCTTTCCACCAAGCCGGTGATACGCAGCGTCGCGGTTTCCGAGCCATCGGCATCGGGCGACGTGACACTGGTGATCAGCTGGTTCAGGGCCACGCGATTCCCGCTGGAGTCGAGGGCTGCTTCCGTCGTGCTGAAATCGGTGGCCGACAACGTTACTGTCGCCAGATCGGCCACGCCGGTAACACCCACCGCGATCGTGCGCGAGACGGGGGCGAATTCCGAAGGTCCATCCACGGAAACCGCCGTGACCGTCAGCGAAAAATCCACATTGCTGTTCTGGGGCGGTGTTACGGACAGCGGCGCGCTATTGTCGAAATCCGTGATGAGGAAACTGGTCGATCCTGGCGCCGCTGTGAAACTCTGCGCCGCGCCATCCGTGCCGTAGGTTATCGTGGCACCAACCGGTATGTTCGAGATTGTGACATTGAAGGTTTCCGATTGGTCGGAACTGGTCGTCCGGACCACCAGGGGAATGGCCGTGTCTTCCAGACCGGTTGCGCGGCCGTTTAAGGCCATTGTCACGGCGTCGGCTACTGGATCAAAGGTAACGAGGGACCACGTGGCCGACCCGCTGATAGCGACGCTGACACCGGCAGCGCTGACCTTGGGCGGGTCGAGCGGCAGAACGGCAACGTCCATGTCGTCATCGTAGTCGACGGTACCGGCCTGCACACCAATGTCCAGCGTACCGGCAACGTCGGCAGGCAATTTCACCTGCAGCGTATCGAGATATTGCTGCGGCACCCAGACCGGTTCCCCCACATAGGTCTGCGTGATCCATGTCGCGCCGCCGTCTGTCGAATAGCGGAGTTGCGTTCCAATGACATCGTCGCCCGGGCTGGCGGACGAAAGGGTTGGTGTCAGAACCGCATACACGAATTCGTCACTGTCAGCATCAGACCACCCCGCCAGCAAATCCCGACCGCCGGTCGTGTTCGAAGCTCCGTTATAGGTCTGGCCCAGAGCGAACCATGCATCTTCCAGGCCGGTCGCAGTGTAGATCTGATCGGGGCCAAGCGTGACATCATTGCCGCCGACGCCATCGCTGTCGGTATCGGCTCGCTCCGCGACAGGTGTCACCGTCACGGTAATCGGCCGGTTCACGGTCGCCGTGTCGCTGACGGAAGCGCCATTTACAACGTTGGTGTCCGTTGACGTAATCGAGAGGTTGATGGTCGCATCGACACTGCTGTGCGCCGGTGGCTCTATCAAGAAGCCGTCAAGCACGGCCTCACGCTGCGCCTCCGTCAAGGTCGCGTCGAATGTGATCGTCGCCTCGACACCAACAACCGAATATGTCCAGCCTGCCGGATCAGCAGGGGGTGTGACCGTCCATCCCGCAGGCACAGTGAAAGCGACCGAATCGATTATTTCCGAACCGGTTGTGGTTCCGGTATCGGTGACACGCACGCCGGCCAGAAACGCCACGGCCAAATCCTCGGCGACCGTCACGTCGCTAGCAGCGACGTCTCCGGCCACGGGCGTGATGTAAAGGTTCAGTGTAACGGCGCTCGAAACGGTGTTGATCGTGCCGATCGAGTCTGCATCAGTGTCCCGCGAATTGAGAGTAACAGTCGCTCCGATGATGTCGCCGCTGTAATTGGCGGGTGGAGTGATCGTGATGACAGGCGGCGTCGCAGACGCTGTTTCCAACGATGTCGCCGATGTAACGGTGTCCGTGATGGTGGTGGTCACCCCATCAATGGTGACGACCGTACCGACCGGCAGACCGGAAACGACATACTGGTATCGCTCGCTCCCGTCGTTATCAGTGCCAGCGTTTCCATCGGGATTGTTCAACGTGGCCGCCAGTCTTCCGCCAAGATCGATGACCGTGTCTTCCGCGCTGGAAATATCGACCGTGCTCTGCATGCCATCTATCGTGAGAGCGGCGCCGTCCGTGACGGCAAGCACACCGACGGTGATGATCTGCGTACTGGTTGCCCCCAGCACGCCGGTCAGGATGACGCCCGATTCATCGACCTCATAGCTTGTTGCGCTAACCCTGACCGTGAAATTGTTCCCATTTTCAGCGCCAGGATTGGCTTGGAGGGCCTGATATTGCGCGGTTGTCAGATAATAGACGCCATTGGCGTTATCCGGCGCCGGCACGCTCGTCACGTTATCCCGGTCAGTCAGGACAATCCTGACCGATCCGGAAACGGGCGTCAGGATTGTCGAACCGGTTACCAGGGTAACGCCGGTAGCACCCGCCCCTGTGATCCTAAGCGTGATCGCGCCCAGGCGTTCGGCATTGTCTCCGTTAGTAGTCCCCGTCCCGATGTCCGTGATCACCGGTGCGACCAGGCCGAGCGACACGGCGGTATCTTCCGTCGTCGCGATTGTCTTGTCCGCAGCTAGGCCCAGCGCATCCGAAACCGGAACGACATCAAACGTAATGGTCTGCGTGACTGGCGGTGCCGCTCCGCCAGATTCCGCGACCGTATAGGTGATGGGCGGCACTGTGCCGGAATAGTTTGGCGCTGGATCGAACCTGTAGTCCCCATCAGCCTCTACCGTCACGGCACCGCGCGTGTTGCCATTCGCATCGAGCAGCGTGACCGTGGCACCCGGAGCGTAATTTTCAGCAACGCCGTCGCCGTTGGCATCGACCTGGAAGCCAGTCAGCACGATGACATTGTCGACATCCGACACGTAGTCCTGCAGCGTGCCCTGGGCCGACGTGTCCTCCGGCAAGATAACGAGAGCGTTCGGCGTAGTTCCGACAACGTTATCGTTCGATCCGGAGACCGAAATGGTGATGGTCTGTTCACTGAAAGCACCAAACTGGTCGGTGACCCGAGCCACGAAGGTTTCGCTCCCAGTATCGCCGACGTTCAGGGCTTGGGTCGCTGCCCGCGAGTTATCGAGTGTATAGGTCCATGCGCCGGTAGCAGGATCGATCGAAATCGTTCCGTAAGTGCCGTTGTTTGCAATCAGGCTCCAGCTTTGCGTGGCGTTGTCATCGACGTCGGAGGCGCTGAGTTGCCCTGTCGCCGTGTCGTCGCCTGCGACGCCGCTTCCCGCTTCAACCACGGTGCCCATGGCGTCTCCGGCATTCGACGTGATGACCGGGCGATCGTTGGTTCCCGTGACGGTTATTGTCAGCGTGCTGGTGCTCGTGGCTCCGTTCGGATCGGCAATCGTGTAGGTAAACACCTCCGTGACGACCTCACCCTGCTCAAGGGACTGGGTCGCCGCACTGCTGTTGTCGAGCGCGTAGCTGTAGGCGCCGTCGTCTTGCAGGGTCAGTGAGCCATAGGTTCCCGCCAGCCCGGACCCGACCGTGCCGCCAGTGCTTCCGATACTTACTCCGGTCACTTCAAGAAGCGCGGTTTCACCAGCGTCGACATCGGTGTCGTTGGTCAGGACATTCCCGCTCGCGGTGGCGATCCCGGATTGATCGGAATTTCCAGGGTTCACACCGGCTTCGGTTACAGAGCCGCTTTCCGAAGCTGCCACCGGTGAATCGTTTGTCCCTGTTACCGTAATAACGACTTCGCGTGTCGTCGTGCCTCCCACACCATCGCTAACTTGGATTACGTAGGTCAGCGGAACGCTATCGCCCTCGTTCAGTGCCTGCGTCGCTGGCAGCGCATTGTCGAGATCGTATGACCATGCACCTGTGGCAGGATCCATGGCGAACGTTCCATAGGTTGCATCGGGCGTTCCCACGATGCTCCAGGTCAACGTCGCACTATCTACGTCGGATGCCACGAACTGGCCAGAAACTTCGGGATCCCCCATTGTCGGGGTGCCGTCATCCAGATTGCCGGCCTCGACAACCGTTCCGGACTGATCGGGTCCGACGATAACCGGCGCATCATTGACCGGCCTGACCGTGATGACCAGGTCCGCGCTGTCGCCGCCGCCTTCGCCGTCG
>CETS01161195.1_pt1 | contig 14470 bp, 11 predicted proteins | sample 356391 | NCBI WGS metagenome assembly CETS01 (sample SAMEA2622673, study PRJEB7988) | marine metagenome | isolation source: saline water (ENVO:00002010), including
GCGCTCCTCACCACCGCCCTGTTCATGAGCGGAGCCGCCAGCGCCGACAGCTTTGCAATCAATGAATATTCTGCCAGCGATCTGGGGCGTGCCAATTCTGGTCGAACCACCCAAACCATCGACCCGGCGGCCAGTTTCGGCAATCCGGCACTGATGACTGAGTTTGAGACCAGTCAGGCTTCGCTTGCTCTTGCATCCATATTGGGTGACGCGACATTCAACGATGATGGATCTGTTGATGTCCTCGGTGCGCCTCTTGGAAATGGTTCGTCAGGTATTCTGGATGATGCGATCGTGCCTGCCGCCCATGCTATCTTTGTACTGAATGATCGCTGGCGTCTCGGCGTTTCAGTCAATGCGCCTTTTGGGCTTTCCACCTCTTATGATGATGATTGGGCAGGACGATATCAGGCGCTCGAATCCGAACTCAAAACCATCAATATCAATCCGTCTGTCGCCTATCGGGTCACTTCTACCTTTTCTATCGGGGCAGGCCTGAGCGCTCAATACGCTGACGCGCGGCTGACCAGCGCCGTTGATTTTGGTGCGACCTGCTTTTCTCAACTTGGCCCCATGACCTGTGCATCACTCGGACTGACGCCGCAGGCGGCGGACGGCAGAGCCATCGCAGAGGGCGATGACTGGTCATACGGTTGGAATGCGGGGCTGCTCTGGCGTCCCATCCCGACTGGACTTTCGGCGTTCATCACCGGTCAGGTATCGATCATGAGTTGTCCGGTTCCGCTAGGTTCGATGTGCCGACACAAGCCATGCCTCTGACCGTCAACGGCGCTTTCACCGAAACAGCCGTCACGGCAGGGCTCGATCTGCCCGCATCGACAGAATTGGGTGTGCGATGGACGGCGACTGACAAGCTGCGCGTCTATGCCGACATGATCTGGACCGACTGGTCATCCCTCGAAGCTCTTGAACTCGATTATGAAAATCCTGACCAGCCGAACTCGATAGAGGAACTGAATTATCAGGACGCAGGACGCTACAGTCTCGGTTTCGATTACGATATCTCGCCAGGCTGGACACTCCGTGCGGGCTATGCGTTCGATCAGACGCCTGTCCAGCCCGAATCCCGAAGTGCCCGCATTCCCGATAATGATCGTCATGTTCTGGCCGTCGGTGCGAGTTGGAATGCATCGGAGACCTGGTCGGTCGATCTGGCATATAACCGGATAGAAATTGAAGATGTCGAGTTCTACCAGACTGGACGGTTCGGCGACGAGGTGATCGGAGATTATTCAGGGTCTGCAGACGTCTTTATGTTGGGCGTGCGGAAAAACTTCTGACGTCTGGAGAAATCGATGTTGGAACTCATCTTCAACAGCTCGCTTTCAATTGGCACCATCCTCATCAGGATCGTGTCCGCCTCCATTCTGGGGTTGATTATCGGTTTCGACCGTGAAGTTCGGGATCGTCCTGCAGGCATCAGAACTTATATGTTGACCGCGCTGGCATCGTGTCTGTTCACGATTGTAACGCTGGAAATGACCTATGCGCTCGGAGGGGACGACAATACTCAGATGGATCCCATCCGTGCGGTTCAGGCGATCACAGCGGGCGTTGCATTTCTTGGAGCTGGTACATCATTCAGTCGCGAGGCAACGTTCAGGGACTGACGACAGGCGCTGGAATCTGGCTCGCCGGCGCGATTGGCCTTGCCTGCGGGACAGGTTTGCTGACGATCGCAGTTCTGGGGACCTTGTTAGCGCTGATCATCCTCATCCCGCTCCGAATGCTGGAAACGCGCTGGTTCGATAAAAAGCCAGTCGAGGCCTATAGCGGGTCGGAAGATGACGAGGATTCCGAGGCATCATGACCCCAGACTAGTGGACAACAGGACAAATCCGCTAAAACCCGATGCGAATACGACGGTCGATGCCCAACGAGGCGGTCGGGGTGCGTCTCCTTCGGGTATCAGGTCTTCGATCGTCGCAGTCAGCAACAGGCCAACAATTGCTGCAATCGCAAGTCCCTGAACCCAGTCCGGCGCGTCGCGAAGCGCCAGATAGCCGATCATGGCGCTTACAAAAATTGGAAGACTGACCACCATACCGACCAGCAGTCTTTGCTTCCGACGAACCTTCTGACTCGCCAGATTAGCCCCGGCCGCATATCCGCCAGGCACATTGGCGACAAGCTGCGCACCAGACAGCAAAAGACCGAGCTGGAATGAGCTCGCTGATCCTGCCCCGGTCATAAGCCCATCACTCACCAGATCCGCACCAATGGCCGTATAAACCATCCATGCGCCGGTCCTCCCTTTGAGAGATCTCGTCAGTTTGCTGGTCGCCCATGCAAATCCCAACGAACCAATTGCACCAAAAAAGGCAGCAATCGCGATCGCAAAATTGTTTTCACTTTTTTTAGCCTCTGGAATGAGATCAAAGACCACAAGAGCGATGGCGATTCCGGCTGCACCATGTAGCAATGCGCCAATCAGCCATTTCGGCGGCTTGGTAATTTCAGCCAGCAAAACGCCAATCGCATTGCCCAGCACCGGCAGACAACAGATGGCGAGAACCTGCCACAGCGTCGTCTCGCCAGTCATCGGAGTGCCCCACAGGCGGGAAGGATGAATACTGTGGCCGCAACGCCGGCCACCGCAAACATGGAAACGAGTATCAGCCAGCGGGAGACTTTGTGCAGGAAATCACCGGCAGAATTTCCGAGCAAACTGCGGTTCCAGATCAGGCAGGCTGCAAGCGCGCCCAAGGCAATTGCCGAGGCCATGAGGTTGAGCGGCTTGACGAAGTCGGAGCGTGCGATGGAGCAGGCAACATGTTGTCCGCCATAAACTATGCCGAAATGGGCTGACCAGATCAGTATGCCCGCAAGGCTGGCCGCCGTGAGACGCGTGAAGTCCATATCCTTGTGAAGACTCATGGCGCAGCTCCCATAACGTGAGGAAAGCCGTGAATGAGCACTAGGCCCAAGAGCGCCTGACCAACAACATACCAGACAAGCAGATTGGTGTTTTCGAGGCTGGCCCAGCGCACCTTGTCCACCATTCCTGCGGCCAGGCGCGCGATGACAAACCCGGACATGATGACGATGGCGGCGATGATCTGAGCTGACAGGATGCCGCCCATAAACACCATTGCGCCATAGCTCGACTCCATCGGCCTCAGACCAGCCTGCCAATGACCATAGAATTCAATTACAATTGCCGCGACGAGCGCTGAGGCGCCAGCAGCGACCAGCACTGGCGCACGGACATTTCGCTTACCGCGTTCCGGCAGGACGACGACAGCTGCTTTGTAGAGGGCAAGCCCGGTTACCAAGAGCACTGCAGATGCGGTCGGCCAAGCAATATTCGACAGATACTTCCGACCCGCGAGCCAGACTTCGGGCGAACCGGTCCAAAGATAAAGATAAGAAAAGACATAGGAGAGAAAGATTGAACCTGCGACGATCCACAGAACGATCATCGCCCAGTAGCCGTGTGCCATTCTGCCTGTGACATAGACCGGCAATGTGTAGCCGCCTCCAATGTCAACCGGCCCTTTGTCAGGCCCCTTGTCGATCGTCCATACCCAACACAGACATGATGCAATGGCCAACACTGCACACACGATTGCAGGAATAACTATTTTGACCGTCAGCAGGAGGAACGTTGCCGCCGTGAAGACGGCTGCTGCCACATGCATCCAGCCCGGCCCTGGCATCTGAACCACATATTGAGGAATGGCCCGGATGGGCGAAGTGACGATGGTCTCCCGGCCGCCTGTCGGCGCGTTTGGCAGATACTGCTCACCCGCGGCTACCGATCGCGCAAGGTCCGGATCATCCCAGAGCGGTTCGCGCGAATGCACATGGGGAATAGACCGGGTGGAATAGACATCCTGCGGCAGAAATTCCAGCGTTCCGGCGCCCCAGGGATTGTCTTTCCCACCTTCACCGACGCGGAAATTCCGGATGAGATCAATGATGAAGACCAGCACCCCCAGGGCCAGAATAAAGGCCCCAATCGTTGAAATGAGATTATAAGGCTCCCAGCCAATGCCGTCCGGATAGGTCCAGATGCGGCGCGGCATCCCCATCATGCCGGCGATATGCATTGGGAAGAAGGTGACGTTGAAACCGACAAACATCAGCCAGAAGCAAATCTGACCCAGGCGTTTTGACAATTGCTTCTTCGCGATGATGGGAACCCAGTAATAAAAGGTCGCGAACAGCGGGAAAACCATGCCGCCGATCAGCACGTAATGAAGGTGCGCGACAATAAAATAGGTGTCGTGGACCTGCCAGTTGAACGGCACCATGGCGACCATCACGCCGGTCAGCCCGCCAATGAGGAAAATGCAGATCATGCCCAGCACAAAGAGGGTCGGGGGATTGAAATCGATCTTCTTTCTTGCCGAGGCAAAGGTGGCGATCCATGAGAAGAATTGCAGGCCTGACGGAATGGCGACCGCCATGCTCGCCGCAGAAAAAAAGGCCAGGCTCATCGTCGGAATGCCGGTCGTGAACATGTGGTGGACCCAAAGACCGAAGCTGAAAAATCCGGTGGCGATCAGAGCCACGACGATCAGGTGATAGCCGACCAGTGGCGTGCGCGCAGCCGTCGGCACGATCATAGAAACAAGCCCCGCAGCTGGCAGGAAGATGATGTAGACTTCGGGATGACCGAAGAACCAGAACAGGTGTTGCCAGAGGAGCGGATCTCCACCGAATTCAGCCGTAAAGAATGGCCAGCCAAAGGCGCGTTCAATCTCCAAAAGCATGGTTGCAAGAATGACAGCCGGAAACGCGACCATGATCATGCCTGCGAAGATCAGCATCGCCCATCCGAATATGGGCAGTTTATCGAGTGTCATGCCGGGTGGGCGGGTTCGCAGAACGCCGACAATGATTTCAATCGCCCCGGCAATAGCCGATATCTCGATAAACCCGATGCCCAGAAGCCAGAAATCCGCATTGTCACCGGGCTGGTATTCAGTGAGCGTCAGAGGCGGATACATAAACCAGCCGCCCGCTGGTGCGAGGTCGTAGAAGATGGTTGAAAAGAATACCGTTCCGCCGACCACATAGGCCCAGACGGCAAAAGCTGAGAGGCGCGGAAACGGTAGATCACGTGCAGACAGCATCTGCGGCAGTAGCAGCACGCCCAATGCTTCCATGGCGGGCACAGCGAACAGGAACATCATGGTCGTGCCGTGTACCGTGAAGAGTTGATTATAGAGGTTCTGATCTACCAGATCATTGCCCGGCATGGCGAGCTGAGCGCGCATGACCAGCGCCAGAATGCCTGCAAGGACAAAGAACACGAATGCCGCGCCCAGATAGAGCAGTCCGATCACCGTATTGTTGACGGCGGTAGGTAGTCTCCAGCCCTTTGGCGTTGCCCAGATGCTAAGCAGTTCTTCTTCTTCACCTTCCGGGCGAGGTACAGGTGATATCGTTTTGCGGGTCTGCTCTCCAGAAGAGATCATGTTGCCCCCTTGAGTAAATAGAGAAGCGCGAGACCGCCCAGATAGGTGATCAGGGCAGCAATGGAATCAGTTCCCATTCTGAGGAAAGCCCGGTCGCGGCGTTCCGCCAGCCCCATAATGAAGAGCCCCGTCACCGTGAGACCGAGGAGAGCTGCCATAGCCGAGAAATCGCCAACTCGTTGCATGACCGGCGCGCCGGTATCGACGAGATCCACAATGAAAATCAGAAGGATATTCAGAATATTGGTTCCGAAAATATCGGAAATCGCCATGGTGTAGAGACCACGTTTCATGCTGGCGAACACCGTGCTCGCTTCCGGTAGTGAGGTCGCAATCGCCACAAATGCATAGCCCATGAAGGAGGCGCCCAGCCCGCTCTGTTCGGCTATGGCTTCCCCGGACAAAGCCACCACAGAGCCCGCCGCAAGAATGAAAATGGCCATCAACCCGGTCATCAGCCCAAGTCTCAGATTTGTAATCTGAAGCTCCCGTGCGTGGTCGCCGCCTTCGAGAAACTCATCATCCTGGATATTGGCAACCCAGGGCTTGCGATCATTGGCTTCGACGAGTTTGTGGATGGCGAACAGACTTGCAAGGGCAAAGCCCCAGCTCCAGGCGCCACCCCCGGCAAACGCAATATCCCCCATGACAGCCGCAATAGCGACGGCACTCAGAAGTATAATATTGAGGCTGCCCTGAAGCATGACCACAGGATCGGGGACAACCGATGTCAATGCGCGCTTTCCATAGACCGCGTCGGCCAACCCAAGCAGCGCGACCTGCATGGCAATGCTACCTAGCAGATTATTGACCGCCAGTGGCGCGTTTCCAATGCCCGCGGCAGTGAGACTGGTGGCAATTTCGGGGAGCGACGTGACGCCTGCAAGCAGCAGCAAACCAACCAGCGCTTCGCCAAGCCCAGTCCGCTCCGAAATTTCATCGGCATACCCGGCAAGACGCGTACCGGCGATCCAGACAATCACACAGCACGCTGCAAAGATGGCAATATTCACGAACATGCCGAGTTCGGAGAAATATGCTGTCATCTGAGCCCTCCCAGATAAAGCGCGATAGCTTCCATTTCAGCATCAGACAGAAAATCGAATTCCGGCATGAGATTGTCAGGCTTGAGCGATTGATGATCCTTCAGCCATTTCAGCGTGTTCTCGTCCGTGTTGGGAAGTGTCGCGGCAGCAATCGTCTTGCGTGAACCATAATGAGTGAGATCGGGCCCGATCAGACCATTTGCTGACGTGCCGCGAATGGCGTGACAGCCGCCGCATCCCGCACCAAGAAAAGCTTCCAGCCCTTCTCCGCTAATAACGGCGGCACCGGTCGCCTCGATTTCGAGCCAGGCTTCAAATTCATCGGGCGGTAGGGCGACAGCGACGAAAGACATGAGCGCATGTGCTCCGCCGCAATATTCAGCGCATTGTCCGCGAACGCGTCTTGGCGTTGTCACGTGCAATGTGAGCTGATTGGTCCGGCCGGGAATCATGTCGACCTTTCCGGCCCAGGCTGGAATCCAAAAGGAATGGATCACATCCGCAGAGGTCAGCTCCAATCTGACGATGCGGTCTGTGGGCAGATATATCTCATTGGCTGTCTCAACTACACTTCCCTCCGGCCCCTCATAGGTAACGCGCCACCACCATTGTTCGCCCACGACTTTAATTGTGAGATCAGGCTCTTCATTCCGTCCAGCAGGGCCTGCATTCAACGCAACAAAGCCATAGATGAGCAATGCGCTCAGAGTCACAACGGGGAAGATGATGCCGCCGCCGATGAGCATGCGGTTATGCCTCAGCCAGCCTTTAAGTCTGTCCGAGCCGACAAAGGCCAGAACGACGCAACCTATGACAAAGGCAAAAATGGTCAGTGATCCAATGATCAGGATCCAGGTGAGCAGAAGGGTTCTTTCGGCTTCTTCACCGGCGACAGAAAACATGGACTGCTCGCCCACACAGCCCGCGATCAGAAAATTCATCGGGAGGAGACACAGGATCTTCTTCATCTGGTCACCGGCTCCAGCTGGCGTCCCGGTTCCGAACCAAGCCATGAGGCAACCGCGTCGATCTCTTCGTCAGACAAGGCAGTCGCGATCCCTGCCATAAGGCGCGCTTGATCGGTTGACTGTCGTCCACCGGATTTCCAGAGTTTGAGCTGTTGCCTGATATAGCGAGCGGACTGGCCTTTGATCATGGGAAAGTCTGCTCGTCGGGATGAACCATGGCATGAGGCGCAGGCAGGTATGTCCTTTCCAGGCAAGCCCTGCAGAGCAATCTGGCGTCCTAGGAAAACGGAACCGGGTTCCTCCTGAGCCTGCGTTGCTGATGAGGCACTCAAGCCTGAATAATAGCTGGCGAGGGCGGAAATCTCGGCCTCGTCGAGTTCTGCGGCAACAGGTTCCATGAAGCCGCTTTCCCGTTGCCTGAGAAAGTATTCTGACAGCGCGCGATAGAGATAGGCTTCAGACTGCCCGGCCAGTCGCGGCAAAACGTCGGAGACCGGTGGATCGTTGTCCGTCTCATGACATTTCGCGCAGGTCTCTCGTGAAACCCGGCTGCGTCCTGCTTCAACCAGGTCCTCAGCGGTTTGCTCAGAAATGCTAGCATTTCCCGACGCCAGAGCAAGATAGCTTTCGGCATCAAGCTCTGGCGCTACTCTGAGATAGGCAGCTAGCGGCCAGACTTCGTCTTCACGACCCCAGCCCGGCCATTGCGGCATGCCCGCATACTGGAGCCCATTGTAAATAATCCAGTGCAGCTCATGGTCTTTCCAGTTCCCCGCGTCTTCCTCCAGGGGTGGCGGCGACGGCAGCATACCATCAAAGACAGGGTCTACCGGATCGCCAGGGCCACCATGACATGGAGCGCAACCATTAAAATAATGAGCAGCGCCCAGCACAATCAGACCAGAATCGCTGAGGTCCGGAGTGTCGAGTTTTCTGGCATTGGCCTCAACCGAGCGGCGCATGCCGAATTCCAGAAACACATTCAGCCAGGCCGGATGCCCCTTGCTGGCGGCGATTGAATAAATCCCACTCCAGGCAATAATCAGCGCGGTCACACAGCCCAAAACGGCCAGGGTCGAAATTCCGAAAATCAGCCTTTTCCAGGTGAGTGTGATACGTGCTCTCACTCTGCGCCTCTCTCCGGTTCGATTTGTGAGAGATTGGCAAACCAGCGGGATGTCAGAATAACAGCCGCGCCGATATATGTCAGAGGACACACCGACAACATGATCAAGCCAGCGAGCTGCTGATCAGCCAGCCCATGGGCTGTGTGACCGGGATATAATATGCGCGGCGCAAACACCATGAGGACGGCAACCAGACAGACAATCTTGCCAGTGAGAAGCAGAACCGGAATCGCATTTGGCGATGACGCTCTGCTCTCGGCCATGACCTCAGACCAGAACCAGACTGACGTCGTCAGTAAGACGCCGGACATGGCGAGCCACCTAAAACCGTGAGATGTTGCGATCGCATGTGCTTGAGGTGTGTGCAGAAGCAGGAAGACACTGAGTTGAAAGAAGGCTGCAAGCCAGAGACGCGAAATGGTCGCGCTGGATGATCTTTTCAGTTGTTGGAGGATGTGGGCAATGAGGGGGGCGATGAGGCTCATCAAAACAATATGGCCGAGCATATGGCGGGTAATCATTCCACCCGGCTGATACAGGACGAACAAACACAGTCCCGCAACAAGCAGAACTTCAGTTGCGGGTAACCAGACGTGCAGGCCACGGCTTTGTCTGACCACTAGATCAGAAATATGCGCAAGCTTGATGGACTGGTCTTTCAAGACGAAAAGTGCCCCCTCTTATGCGTCGGCTTTATTTACCCTTAATCTCAATGAGGCAGAGCCAAGTGAGTTCCATCAAATCCGAATATCAGGGACATAAGCCGCCCGTGTCGGTTGTTTAGGATGGCATACTCATTCAAAAGCTCAGATTTCTCTGTTGAAACGGGCCTTCAGCGAATTGCGCGATCTCAGATCAGGTCTGGTCTACAAGAACTCGACAGCGAGACCTTGCCGCGCCCAGAAAAAATCCATCAAATCCGGAAGCGTTGCAAGAAATTACGCGGCCTCTTTCGTTTCGTTTGAGGTGCGTTCGACGACTATAAGACCGAGAACAAAACCTTCAGGGATGCAGCCCGGCGTCTTTCGTCGTTTCGCGACAAGACGCCATCCCTGATTGATCTTACCCGGCAAGAAATTCGAGTACTGAAGTTGATATCGATTGCCGCGTGTCCGTAAATCCCTCCCACGGGTATGGGGAGAGGCTGGCCAGCGTTTCAACCGGACCAACATTTTCAACGATCTCCTGGTACCGGATCCGCTTGCCGGATGGCTTGTGGATCTGGCGAAGCGAAATGCGATCACCAGACGAGGTGGCCGTGTAAATTTTAATTCCGATATTGACGAGTGAAAGGCGAAGATAATCCTTCCAGTGGTCGCGTTGCCGCAAATCTCCGACTGACTCAATGCGGAGTTTTCGTATCGGTTCCAAAACGTTGCGAGTCAGAAAATGTGTTTCGACCAGCTTCCATATTTGCTTTTGACGCTGCCGCGCGGAATGGACAAGGCGATTAAGGCCAGGCCGACAATGAGCCCGGTCCCAGTCTGTATCAGCCCGACGCCAAGGATGAATGGCATGATGGCGACGGCGAGCCCAAGCAAAGTGATAAGGAAACGAACTGGACGCATGGCTTCAGCAAGAGCCGTTACGGCGACGGTCAGCACCATGGCGCCCAGAAAATGATTGGCATTTGCCATTGCGCCTTCAGCGCCCAGTGTCAGTCGGGTGAACATTAGCCAAGTTCCCAGCACCATGCACGCAGCCAATGACCAGGGGACATTCACGCCACCACCGAGCATGTCCTTCAGGATCGTCAATGGCGGTTGAGAGAAATCATCTTCAACACGCTCATCCTTGCCTTCATCCGTGTCGCCCATAAGGAAACTGCGCAGTAGCGAACGACCGGCTTTCTTGCGGCGTGCGAGAAATTGCGAGGTCGCGATTAACTCATCCACGGAATAAGGGATCTGTATCAGCATAGCCGCTGCGGCGATCAGGCACAAAGTACACCAGGTTCCGATCACAATCGGTTGGATAACAATAAAGGTGATGGAGACGACACCGAGTGGTACGATCATTATGCCAAACAGGATGACGAGCCATGGCATGGTCCGCCAGCGTCTGGAAGACCCGATGACGCCCGTCAGAATTTCCAGCATATAGGTCAGCGCGCCGATACCCGCATCCGGTACGGGCCAGGCCTCAGATACCTTTGAAGTCGTGATTTCCTCTGAACCATTCTTGTCATTGCCCGGCTCACCCATGAAAAAAGGATCCCACATGCCGTCAATGTGGCCCAATTGATAGGCGGTCATATGGCGGGAAATCAGGAAACCAATCATAGCCAGGGCGATGATCGGAATGCGCTGAAACCAGCTCGACGGTGAGTATTCCCAGCCTTTCGGCACGGTCGGCCCAGATGCGCGGGCGACGATGCTGATGCCTGGAGCGGGTCGTGTAAGCACGGCAAGGCCGAAGACGAGCGCGCCCACGAGCGTATCGTTGAGATAGACTGAAGCTGTAGGTGCCCAGAAAAATAGAGGCGCACTCATCACCCACACAGCCACAGCTGCGACGCCCCATCTCGCCAGGCCCAGTCGCCAGTCCAGAGCAAGAAAACTCCCCCCCAGAATCAGGCCGCCAGCGATCATATCGCTCCAGATAAGGGAGGCGGAATGATACACCATGATGGACGGCGCTGTAATCAGCCAGAGGCCGAGCGCCATGTTCAGCCAGTGTGCCCAGAGATTCTTGCCATGAGCAGTGACGTATTCTGTTTCCGCGCGGGATCGCAGCGTTTCTGCACTTTCTGAAGTTTTGTCAGCTTCGGTCAGCCATTGCGGCGGGGTCAAGTCGTTGCGCTCATACCATGCGAGAGGATCATCCAGCAGCGAGTCTACGATATCAGACAATTCATCTGATATTGAGTGTCTGGGTGTCCAGCCAAGCAGGTCCCGGGCGCGGGAGATATCGAGTTCGTAATGGTCGTCCGCCATTTCGATCATGAAGGGCTTGATAAATGGCTCCTCACCCTGATCAAAGGCATCCGGAATAACCGGCTCAGCCTTTTCCTCAACCCAGGCACCGATTTTCGCCAAAGGTTTTGGAAGCGTCACCGTCATCCAGTCTTTCGTGCCATGGATCTGTTCTGCGATTTTGTCTTGAAGTTCGCCGTAAGACATGGCGTCTGGCTCGCCCACCAGAATGGTGACGTTTTCAGGCAGGCTGTCGCGCCGGTCTATGGAGCGCCGGACGGCGTCAGTCATGTCATCCTTGTGGATGAAGGATTGTCCCGTTTCCAGTGAGTCCGCATAGGCATGCGCATGAGGATCACGTTCGTAAATGCGCTTGATCTGTTCAATGAGGGTGGGCACCGCTGTCTTGTCGTCATAAAGACCTGCCAGATGAAGCAGGACGTATGGAATGTCCCCCGAATGTTCGTGTATTACGTCTTCAGTCTTTGCCTTGGATTGCGGATAGGCCCATTTGGGTTCTATCGGTCTGGATTCATTGATCGGTTCGCCCGGCGCTCCAGGACGATGCACCAACATGGTGCCAGAATAAACGAACTGCCCAACTTGGAATTTCTGAAGCGCATCAAGAAGGTTACGCGTGCCTTCAACATTCACTTTTTCATAGAGCGGATTCTCTTCGCCAGTGAAGTCAAAATAGGCCGCCAAGTGAATCACCGAAGCGATGTTGTCGCCATGAGTTTGGCGCATTTTTTCAAGCGCTAGCGCAATGGAATCCTGTGATGTGAGATCGACTTCGTAGAGTTCACACGCGGCGTCATTGCCGGGCAGGTCAAAACCAACGACAGTATAATCATCGCGCAATTCGCGGATCAGCGCTGATCCGATTGCCCCGGCTGCGCCCGTGAGCAGAACCCGCGGTTTTGATGTAGAAGAGCGCTCTGATCGTGTCGTGCTTGCGGCTTCAGCCATGCCTCGCCTTCCTTTGACGATAGTGGTTGATTCGTCCGCCTGCCAGTATGATCTCGCGCTCTCTTTCGTTGAGCGCGATCGTCAGAAGTTCCGGACCCGTTGTCTCGCCGTCTCGGTTGGTCTGCGTCTTGATCTGATCTGTGCCGACGTCTGCAATTGCTTCTCGCAGATCGTAAAAGTGAAGAACGTCGTCTTTCTGAAGACCTGTCGTCTCATCAATCAGCAAAGGCAGAACACCGTAATTGATCAAATTGGCTCGATGGATACGCGAGAATGAACGGGCAAGTACAGCTCTCAGCCCGAGCGACCGTGGTGCTAGCGCGGCGTGTTCACGACTGGATCCTTGTCCATAATTTCGTCCAGCCAGAACGGCATGACCGGACGCAACAACGTCATGGCACCTTGATGGGTAGTTGCCATCAACGTCCCGAAAAACGTATTTCGCGATTTCCGGGATATTGCTCCGGTATGGCAGGACCTCTGCACCGGCTGGCATGATTTCGTCTGTCGAAACATCGTCTTCCAAAACCAACAAAATCGGCAGCGAGAGTTCATTAGGAAGATCCTCGAATTCAGGCAGGGTGGAGATGTTTTCGCCTTTCACCAGGTCGGTATTTTTAGCGACCGCAATTTCAAGCGGCTCCGCAAAAAGGTTGTTTTGGGCTTGTGGAGGTTCAGTCTCCGAACATTTCGGGTAAGGAATTCTAGTTTTTCGAGGATCGGTGATTTGCCCAGCCAGAGCGGAAGCTGTCGCGGTTTCCGGGCTGCACAGATAGACTGCGTCATCGGTAGTGCCGGAGCGACCGGGAAAGTTCCTCGGTGTGGTTCGCAAGCTCCTACCATTTTTAGCCGGTGCCTGGCCCATACCGATGCAACCATTACAACCTGCCTGATGCAATCGAGCGCCTGCTTCCAGGAGCTTTGACAGCGCACTAGAGGCAGACAACTTCGAAAGGAGCGCACGACTGGTAGGGCTGATGTCGAATGAAACCTCCGGAGGGGTATACTTTCCCTCAACCATGGCTGCAGGTCGCATGAAATCATTAATGCCGGGGTTCGCGGAAGATCCAATATAAGCTTGCGTGATTGAGCGGCCTTCAAGTGTTTCGACAGCCACGACGTTGCCAGGGCTCGATGGCATGGCAATTAGCGGCTCTAGTTTATCCAATTCAATAACGTCAATTGCTGCGTATTCAGCGTCGGAATCCGCAGCAATTGGTTGCCAATCATCTTCCCGACCCTGACATTTCAGGAATTCTTTAGTTGTGATGTCAGAGGGAAAAAGACTGGCTGTGGCACCAAGCTCTGCACCCATGTTTGCGATCACGTGCCGATCCATCGCGCTCAGGCACCGCAGTCCATCGCCCTGATATTCTAGGACTCTTCCAATGCCGCCACTCACTCCATGTCGACGCAAAAGTTCCAGAATGACGTCCTTCGCGCTGACCCAGTCCGGTAACTCACCTTTCAGCTCAATCTTCCAGAGTTCGGGCATTGTGATGGAATAAGGCTCTCCAGCCAGAACCATCGCAGCGTCGAGTCCTCCGGCTCCTATGGCCAGCATGCCGAGTGCGCCGCTTGCACAGGTATGGCTGTCTGATCCGATCAGTGTTTTGCCGGGTATTGAAAATCTGGACATGTGCAATGGATGGCTGACACCGTTTCCTGGTCTGCTGTACCAAAGCCCATATCGCTTGGCAGCGCTCTCCAGAAATGCATGGTCTTCAGCGTTTCGGAAATTCGCCTGTAACAGATTGTGGTCGACGTATTGGACGGCGGTTTCGGTTTGGACACGCTCGATATCCAGCGCTTCCAATGTCAGCATGACCAACGTTCCGGTAGCATCCTGAAGCAGCACCTGATCGAAATTTAGATCGACCGACTGGCCAGCTCCGTGCTCCTCTGAGCTCAAGTGTGTCTCGATGATTTTATGAAAAAGCGATTGTCCCATGGCGGCTGCTCAAAGGTCCTTCCGGCCGGAGCTGCTCTAAGTGTGGG
>CETS01031908.1_pt1 | contig 14297 bp, 15 predicted proteins | sample 356391 | NCBI WGS metagenome assembly CETS01 (sample SAMEA2622673, study PRJEB7988) | marine metagenome | isolation source: saline water (ENVO:00002010), including
GAAATGGGCCGGTGTGCCGCGCGACAAGCGTCCGGAAATGGGTCTTCTGGGCCTTCGTAAAGGGTTGGATGTTTATGCGAATCTGCGTCCTGCGCTTTGCTTTCCTGCGCTGGCAGACGCTTCTGCGCTGAAGCGGCATCTGGTTGAAGGCCTCGATATTCTGATCGTCCGCGAGCTGGTTGGTGGGGTGTATTTCGGAGAGCCGAAAGGCATTGAAACCCTGCCGGACGGCACGCGTCGCGGATTTGATAATGCCGAATACACCACTCCTGAGATTCACCGCATCACGCGCGTCGCCTTCGATATCGCCAAGGGTCGCGGCAATTATGATCGCACCTGGGGCGGGGTCTGCTCGGTTGAGAAATCGAATGTCATGGATTCCGGCCAGCTCTGGAAAGAGGAAGTCCAGGCGCTTTACGATGCCGAACTCAAAGACACCGGCGTGCCGCTGCATCATATGCTGGCGGATGCCTGCGCCATGCAGCTGGTCCGTGAGCCGAAAGGCTTTGATGTGATCCTTGCGGATAACCTGTTCGGAGACATACTGTCGGATGAGGCGAGCATGCTGACGGGCTCGATTGGCATGCTGCCATCCGCGTCGCTGTCAGATGCCGGTAAGCCCGGCCTGTATGAGCCTGTGCATGGCTCTGCGCCGGATATTGCCGGTCAGGGCAAGGCAAACCCCTGCGCGGCGATCCTGTCTCTGGAGATGGCCATGCGCTGGAACCTCGACCGGATCGAAACGGCTGATGCCATCTCGAAGGCCGTGTCGACCGCGCTCGAAAAAGGCGCACGCACGCGTGACCTGGGTGGCGAAATGAGCACATCCGAAATGGGCGACGCCATTCTGGCTGAGCTATAAGAGTGGCCGACTAAGCGATGCCCACCACGCCGAGCCGGGCTTTGTCCGGCAGGGTGTGGGGCGTTGCCGGCGCGGCCTCTGGCGCAGTGACGTGAAGTCTCGCCTGTTGAAATGTCTCAGAAATGGCCGTCAGGCACTGGCTGATCTCAAAGCAGACGGAACCAGCCATAAGCCAGCTCAGATGCGCTTCCATCAATGCCTTGTCACCGTTCTGAGCGGCAGACAGGGCTGACAGGAGGCTCGCTTCATCATGCGTCAGACGCGCGCAGCCAGGCTGAGCGAGTTTGATCCGCCGATGGCCGACATTGCCGAGATAGCGTGCGAGTATTCTGATTTCAGTGAGCACTGTTTCACCGGCCGGGCCGAACACATTCTCATAAAATCGATTGAGGCAATTGCAGCGCGCGCCGCCAAAGGCAATGCCTCGAAACGCCAGCAGGAAATAGCCTGACCCTTTTCCAAGCTCTGGCAGATAAGTGTCCGGCATGAGGGAAGGATGGGTCATGAGGTCTCGCTTTACTGACCGCGACGGACGGTGGACGAGCGGGAGGAAACGCTGTGGCTGGGGCCACGCCGCCCGCCGCGATCAGATTTGAATATGGGTACTTCTTGCTCAATATATGCAAATGCGAATTAGTCGCAAGTAAAATTTCGAACAATCTCATCGAACCGAGCCGCGCGGGCAGGCTGGGCGGCCGATGAGCCGGCAAAGCGAATGCTCGGGAGTCTGGCGTTAGAGATCTGAGTGGGCGCTAGAAGACATTCTTGAAGAATGACAGGACCACATCTCCAAACCCGTACAGCTGGAGCAGGGCAAGCACGCCAATAACAATCAGGATCTTCAGCATGCTATCAATGGAACTCAGCTTTGAGTGAATGGATCGCGCATCGTCATGATCATCATCCAGCATGTCTCATCCTTGTCCCTCTCCACTCCGGGACTGGCTTTGGTCAATCTCAATTGCAGCCTGCCCGAATTTCCAGATCTGATCCAGCTCGGGGGTGGATTGTCTCTGTAATGTAGCCAGAATTTCCGATCTCGCCTGTATTGTGTACCTGAAAGCCGCTGAGCCTGCGAAATCCTGCCCTTTTTCTGTCCGGATTTCAGAACAGTGTCCGGAGGGCGGGAGGATAAGCGTGAGAAAATCCGGACAGATCAGAGACTGGCTTCATGCCAGGCACACTGCGTTGCGCACGCGCTGGGTGAAGGGCCCGTGGAGCCTTGGCGCCTATGAATTTCTGTCCTTCGGGATCAAGCAGGCCTGGGCCTGTCTGTTCGGCGGGGCGATGATCGTTCTGCTGGTCGGCACGTTTCTCTTTTACCCTGCAGATAGCGGGCTGGCGCGATATGACTTTATCTTTCTCTGCGCGCTTGGCATTCAGATCGTGCTGCTTCTCAGCGGTCTCGAGACCTTTGAGGAGGCGAGGGTCATACTCGTCTTTCATGTGGTCGGCACGATCATGGAGGTCTTCAAGACCTGGCAGGGGAGCTGGATTTATCTAGAGCCGAGCTTCTTTCGGATCGGTGATGTGCCGCTGTTCTCCGGCTTTATGTATGCCTGCGTGGGGAGCTATCTGGCGCGCGTCTGGCGGATATTTGAATTCCGGTTTGATCGTTTCCCGCCCCTCTGGATACAGGGGCTTCTCGCACTCGCCGTCTATGTGAATTTCTTCACGCACCATTTCATCGCGGATATTCGCCTCGCTCTGTTTGTGGCGACGGTGGTGATTTATGGACCCTGCGTGATCTGGTTTCGTCCGGACCTTGAGCACCGCCCCATGCCTCTTGTGATTGGGCTTTTATTGGTGGCGCTGTTCATCTGGTTTGCTGAAAATGCCGGAACGTTTGCGCGAGCCTGGACCTATCCGGGGCAGGAGGCAGGCTGGCGAATGGTGTCCATACACAAGCTTGGCGCCTGGTATCTGCTGATGATTATCAGCTTTGTTCTGGTGGCGTTTGTCCATGCCCCGCGCGACCGGAAACGCGGTTCGTGATTTTCAATCCCTGCGCAGCCATGCCATGAAGAATTGCGGAATTAGGAGGAGCACATGCCAATGGCGATGAAACAGATTCTGGGTAGCATTTGTGCCGGGCTGATGCTGGCTCTGCCAGCGGCTGCGGTCGAATTCGATCAGATGGTCGTGATTGGCGATAGCAATGTCGATATTGGTCGCCTCAGCGCAGAAGCCTCTTCCCCTGAGGATGGGATCATTCCGCCTCCGAACACGATTGCCGGTCGATCGTCCGATGGTGAGATCCTCCCCGAATTTCTGGCAGAGCGCCTTGGCGTGCCACAGCTGAATTTTGGATGGGGCGGGGCGACGAGCGGTGTCGGAAATATTGTCGCGCGGCGCGGCATGCCCGATGCGAAGAACACTGGCGCGCTGATGCAGATGGATGAATACCTTTCAAGCCTTGGCGAAGGCGGCACAGCTAACCCGGACGCGCTTTATCTCATCTATGCCGGGTCAAATGACCTTGCACTGATCAACAAGACGGATCAGGCAGCGGTTGATGCGGCAATCCTTCAGGCGGTCGAGAATCTCAAAGAGCTGGCGCGCACGCTCGATGAGCGCGGGGCGGACTATATTGTGATTGCAAACCGGACGCCGCGTCCGGTTCTCTCTGACACCTATGTCGCCTCCGATGAGCCTGATGAAGAGGCAAAGAATGATGCCGCAGGCCGTCAGCTCAACACATACATTTACTGGATGGTGGAAGAGCTGAATGAAGAACTGGACGCCGAGGTGCGCCTGTTCGACGCCTATTACTATATCCGCGATCTGATCGAGAATTCCGGTGAGAACGGTTTCGAAGCCTATTCGCCATCACCGGATCAGTACTGCACCAATGCTCCAGACTGTACGCGGCTGATCAATTATGATGCCGCGCACAAGACCTCGGCTGTACATGAAATTCTGGCGCAGAAACTGTTCTATCTGCTCGAGACCTTCGACACGCCAGCGAACTAGTGATGCCGGAAAAACTCATCCACGTTCCGCCACCCTGACGGGCCGGCATAGTCTGCATGCGCGATGCGAATGGAATGGATCACAGCTTCAATCTCCCGTCGCCAGAAATCAAGGAAGCGCGAAAGGCGTGAGAATTCCGGCGCGGTGTCCAGGGTCTGCCAGGTAAAGCTTTGCAGGAGCTTGGGATGGTCTGGCATGTAGTAGAGAATGTCGGTTGTCAGCAGGCCTGCGCCCTTGAGCCGGGCTTCGAATTCGGATTGTGAATCACTCATTTCATTTCCCCTTTCGATGACAAAACATTGCTGCAGTTCATCCGTGTGGGGAATATATAAATTCAGTAAAAACAGAATATTAGCAGCAGTTCTTCGCTGCTGCTAACGACTTTATTCCGATGAAATGGTCTCTTCGGCTTCCATTTCGATAATGCCATTGCTGAGCGATCCGGGTTTTGGTGTGGTCGGGCGATAATTTTTAGATTGTGCCGCTTCGCCGACATTGATCGCAAAGCCGCGCGAGGCTGGCAGGACGTCGCCCTCGGCCGTTTCCGCTGTCACCATTGCTGTGAGATAATAGCGGCCATCCGCATTGGCAGAGACCGTCACCGGCACCTCATGGGGCGCATCGCCTGACATTGAGAAACTCTGATCGCCGCCGGAAATCAGGGTCAGGCCTTCTGACGCCTTAAGGCGGACATTCAGAGTGCCTGAGGCGTAGCCATCTGCGATGCGGATGGTGAAGCTTTCTGTCTCAAATGCGCTGGTCTTGCCGTCATAATCAGACGTGATCTGAATATCCGCGCCTGGCTTGGCTGTGACATGCTGCGACGCCTCAGATTTGACTTCAGCGGTTTTGCTGGAGGTGTGAGTGGGGCTGGTCTGTGAGCATGCGCCGACTAGCGATGATGCGATCAGCGCGGAGATGAATGCGGTTCGGGCTTTCATGGTTTGAATCCTTTGGCGCTGATCACTGCACAGTCGCAGTGAAGTTGAAGCAGGTATCGCCATTGTCTGAGTCGTCAGAATTAACGTTGCGCCAGTCATAAGCGTCGATGACATATGTGTTGGCGTTGAGTGATACATTGATTGTCTCGCTGTCGACTGTTGCGGACTGGCCGACAGTATCACAACTCTGGACGTTGCCGCGTTCGCAGACAACGAAATCCGGGTCCGCGTTTGCCGGGCCTGCGGTACGCGTCATTTCGAGGTTGAGATCGGTTTCCTGCGTGAGTTCGAATGTCAGGAAAGAGCGGACGCCAAGCTTGTTGTACTCGCCACGATCGTCAACCGAGCAAACTTCAACCGCCGTGCCGTCGAGGGGTAGCTCTTTATAGACGGGCAGAGCCGAAGCGACGCCGCCATTATTCGTCTCGCCCGCACCGTCCGGGCCAGTGCCATTGATGTTTTTCTCGAGCGCGAGAGCCGTGATCCCGGCTTCGAATGCCGGGTTCTGCGCCTTTAACTCATCAAGGAAGGTGAAGAGGGTCGCAAAGTGCTGGCTGCTCTTATAGTCGGCAGAGGTCAGCGCGCTGTAAATGCCCTCAAGGCCGAGCGTGAGCGTGTCTGTCCCCTCGTTGAATGCGTCCGCGACGTCATAGATGATCGTTTGCACCGAATAGGTTCGATACCAGCCCGGCGTGCTGACGTTTTCTGATTCAAGGTTGAAGCCAAAGGCCTGGGACTGATTGGTGCTGAAGGTGTCACTGTAGAACGGGTCATCAAGGAAGATGCCGGACATAGCGTTGGCCAAACCCTCACTCCAGGACAGGCGCGGATCGAGATAGCTCGTGCGGTCGTGCTGGCCGCCCGGCGAGTCTTTCAGCGAAACCTGATCTTCCAGAAAGTGCGTGTATTCGTGCAGCAGGACAGACCAGTCATACTCATCAGTATCCTCGTCTTCGAGGCCAAGAATTCGGATCGCGTTATTTCCGTAAGAGGTGGTGCCGATTTCACCGAGATCCACATTGCCGGATACGCTCCGATTGTCAGGGCTCCACCAGAGCTCAAGTTCGCCAAGATCGACGCCGGGGTCGATGCTCGCGATTGTATTTGCGGCATCATAAAGCGGGTCGAGGATTGAGAAAGGTGCTGCCGCGCGCGTGCTGGAATAACCGGCTCCATCCCAGCCAGAGGGCGCATTCAGATTGCGCGTGGAATCGGCCGTGCCCGAGCTCGAGGCCTGACCCGTTATGGCATAGGTCGCGTAATTATTCGTATTGTCCTGAACCGTCATCAGCCAGCTGGCCGGCCCGTCCTGTTCGACGACCGCTTCGGCGCGGACACGGACTTCAGTGTTGGATGGCACAGTGAAGGCGTAGCGGCCGTCTGCCGAGGTCTTGTCTTCATCAATCACATTGGAATTTGAATCGAGCGCAACCACCCGAATGCCGCGTGCCGGTCGCTGAACGGTATTCGGATAGTCGAGCGCGTAAGTCGTCGGGTGACGCGGCACAAAATCGTAAGTGATCTGGCCCGAAATCGTTACCGAAGACGGCGTTGGTGTCGGGGTGGGGGTTGGCGTTGGCGTAGGGGTCGGTGCGGGTGTAGGCGTGGGTGTCGGTGTGCTGCCTCCGCCGCCACCGCCGCTGCAGCCTGCAGTCAGAAGCGCAAGGGATAATACGGAATAGGATATGGCTGAGAGGCTGAGGCGCATATGCTGCGGTCCCTTGTCACTGATACGATTGGGATTCAGTCTAGTCAGCGTGCGGGACGACGCCAGACAAATTATCAGGAATAATCAACAATCCGGCTCAAAAGCCCGTCGCGGCGTTCAAAAAAACTGGCGCCACGAATGTCGATCGACTGACCTTCGCGCGTGCCGTTCGGCAGATCGAGCGCGGCAATGCCCTGGAACTGGACTTCGGCGGCGGCCTTATCGCCATTACTGAGAATGCTGAGGATCCGCTGGCGGCGATAGGTGAAAGCTTCAGCGCTGGCTGAAGCGACCTGATTAAGCGCTTGCTTGCCCTGAAGCTGCATGGACTGGCCGGCATTGGAGATATTTTCAAACCGGATGTCATCCGTCACGCATTCAAGCATGCCGTCGACGTCGATGCGATTATAGCAGTCGACATATCGTTCGATCAGGCTCTCAAGCTCGTCCATAGCGTACTCCAATGTACCCGGAATAACATTGATCCGGGGTGGACTGGCAAGTTCATTTTGTATTGTGGCTTTTTTCCTGTAAGCCACGCCCTCGCACACATCTCCAGAGCACAAGGATTAGCCATGGCATTGCGCGTTGCAGTGGTGGGAGCCACCGGAAATGTCGGTCAGGAAATGCTCAATATCCTCGAAGAGCGCCTGTTTCCGGCAGATGAAGTTTTTGCAGTTGCCTCCCGTCGGTCGATTGGCCGGACGGTGTCTTATGGCGACAAGGAGCTCAAGTGCCACGACATTGAGAATTTCGATTTCTCGACAATTGATCTGTGCCTGATGTCGGCGGGCGGCGATGTCGCGCGGGAATGGGCGACCAAGATCGCACTGCAGGATTGTATCGTGATTGATAACTCCTCAGCCTTCCGCATGGACCCTCTGGTGCCGCTCGTCGTGCCGGAAGTGAATGCCGATGCGGTGATGGGCTATGAAGAGAAAAACATCATCGCCAATCCGAATTGCTCGACCGCGCAGCTGGTCGTGGCGCTCAAGCCGATCCATGACAAGGTCGGTATCGAGCGGGTTGTTGTGTCCACCTATCAGTCCACTTCTGGCGCTGGCCGTGAAGCCATGGATGAGCTGTGGAACCAGACCAAAGGCATTTATGTGAATCAGGAGGCTGAGCCTCGCTACTTCACCAAACAGATCGCCTTCAACGTGATCCCGCACATTGATGATTTCATGGAAGATGGGCGCACCAAAGAAGAGTGGAAGATGGAAGTCGAGACCAAAAAGATTCTCGACCCGGATATCGAACTCGTCGCCACATGTGTGCGCGTGCCAACCTTTGTCGGTCATGCCGAAGCCGTGCACCTCGAGCTGGCCGGCCCGATGACTGAAGAAGAATGCCGCAGCCTTCTGCGCGAAAGCCCTGGCATTATGGTGGTCGACAAGCGCGAGGCAGACGAAGAAAACTATGTCACGCCGATTGAATGCGTCGGTGAGTGGGCGACCTTCATCTCCCGCATCCGTGAGGACAAGACGGTCGATCACGGCATCGCGTTCTGGTGCGTGTCTGACAATCTTCGCAAGGGCGCAGCGCTGAACGCGGTTCAGATCGCTGAAGAGCTGCTCAATCGCGGTGTGCTGAAACCAGAGAAGGCGCAGATCCCTCCGCCGCTGGAAGACCTCTAACACCTGGTAAGACATGAAAAAGGCCCGGTCTGATTTAACAGCCGGGCCTTTTTTGTATTCGCGGTGTCGCGACTATTCGGACTGAAGGTTGGCTTCGGTCTCGATCATCAGCGTAACTTCATCGCTGAGGCCTGGCGCGTAAGTGTCCATGTTGAAGTCAGAGCGCAGAAGCGTTGTGGTGGCAGAGAAGCCAGCCGTCTTCTTGCCCATCATATTCTCGCCGAGCTTGTTCAGCTTGACGTCGAGCGTAACCGGTTTGGTGACGCCGCGCAGTGTGAGCATGCCGGTTACTTCTGCTGTATCTTCGCCGGTCAGCTCAACGGATTCGCTTTCGAATGTCGCGGTCGGATACTCATCGACATAGAAGAAGTCTTCTTTTTTCAGGTGAGCGTCCAAGTCTGGAACCCCTGTCACAACTTCAGTAACGTCGATTGTGAGCGAGACCGAGCTGGCTGCCGGATCTTCTTCGTCCAGTGTCAGTGTGCCGTCGACTGACATCCATTTGCCGGTTGGCGAGGAAAAGCCGAAATGGTCGATCTGAAATTCAACAGCCGTATGGCTGGCGTCGAACACGTAAGTTTCTGGCGCAGCAAAGGCGCTCGCTGGTGTGAGGAGGAGCGCAGCAGGAGCCGCAGCCAGTGCTAGTTTGTGAAATCGCATGTTTATTTCCCTTGTTCATACCCATCAGGGCGCGGATCGATAGAAATCCCCGATACATACACTAGGTGTGCCGGTTCGCGCTGGCGGCAAGTACGCACTTTGAGGTGACCTTGGCACTATTTTTCGCTGTCAGTGTGGAACCGGAGCGTCCGTAAAGTGTTAAATCGGGTCATTCCCCAGACATGACGAATATGAGCTCTAGCAGCCTGATTTCATTGCGAGACTCGCTTTGTCACAAACTGTCACAAAAGTGTTAATTTGAGTAATAGTCCGACCACTGAACAAAAAATTTTATGCCATGTTTTTCACGACCCTGTAAAATCAGGAAAAAATAGTATTTTGCGTGAAATGAAAATGCATGCTAATGTGCAACCAATCTCTTATTCGTGCATTCAGTTATGTCCGGATAAAGAATAAAAAATAAGGTTCGCACCATGATTAAGAAAATTTGGGATGCGATCCATTTTGGTCGTTTCAACGATCAGTGGCGCAATGATCCCCCATCCGACACCGCCGAAGATACGGTGGAGCTCGGCAAAACACTGTTCTACCACAGCTACCTGCAGCGCGCAGGCGATGGCTGGCAGCTTGTGACAGAGCGCGGCGGTATTCTGGGACATTATATGTTCTGGGTCAGTCTGCCGATCTATCTCGCATTTGCCATTGGTATTGCGACAGGCGCTGTTCAGCTCGTTCACTTCGTTCTGATGGAAGCCTTCTTTATTGTCGGCTTCGGCTATCTGAACGGACTGGCCATTCACAAACTGGCTCAAGACCCGTCTTACGGCGTGGAAGAGCTTAGCTTGCATCGGATTCAGAAAGCCTGAATCATCGGCGCATGACGCGCTGAATGCAGTTTTGCTAACAGATCAAAAAAGGCGGACTTCGCGGTCCGCCTTTTTTCTGTTCTTGCCCTGGTCCATCGAGCGCCCCATCTCGCTGTCAAAGACGAGAAGGATGGAAGCATGACTGGGACTGAAGATTATACACCGCCAAAGGTCTGGACCTGGGATCAGGAGAGCGGTGGTCGCTTTGCGAGCATAAACCGGCCGATTGCAGGGCCGACGCATGATAAGGAATTGCCCGTCGGCAAACACCCTTTCCAGCTCTATTCTCTCGGCACGCCCAACGGTGTGAAAGTCACCATCATGTTCGAAGAGCTTTTGGCGGCCGGATTTTCAGACGCTGAATATGACGCCTGGCTGATCAATATCGGCGAGGGCGATCAGTTCAGCTCTGGTTATGTCGAGCTCAACCCGAATTCGAAAATCCCCGTCCTGTTCGATACGACGACAAAGACGCGTGTGTTCGAGTCCGGCTCAATCCTCACCTATCTGGCCAATCGGTTCGACGCGTTTCTTCCGAAAGAGCACCAGGCCCGGACAGAAACGATGAACTGGCTGTTCTGGCAGATGGGGTCAGCGCCATATCTTGGCGGCGGGTTTGGCCATTTCTATGCCTATGCACCGCACAAGATGGAGTATCCAATCAATCGTTTTGCTATGGAAGTGAAGCGTCAGATGGATGTTCTGGATCGGCACCTTGCTGATCATGAGTATATGGCCGGTGACGAGTATTCCATCGCCGATATGGCAATCTGGCCGTGGTATGGCGCGATGGCCAAAGGCATTATTTATGACGCAGGCGAGTTCCTGTCTGTGCATGAATACAAGAATGTTATCCGCTGGACCGACCAGGTTGGTGCCCGCCCGGCGGTCAAGCGCGGACGTATGGTGAACCGCACCTTCGGTGAGCCATCCAGCCAGCTGCGCGAGCGCCATGACGCAAGTGACTTCGATACGAAGACCCAGGACAAGATCGAAGCGTCAGAAAGCTGATACCGGGCTTTACGCCACGGACTGGAGCACGGTCGGCTCAAGTATGGGCAGATCGTTCAAGGCGATTTTCTGTGCCGGGGCGCATGTCTTCAGCGGCGCAGCGATCGCGTCTCCAGACAGGTAGGTGACGCCGCCTTTAATACAGGCCTCGACCTCTTCCGGGTCGTTGAGGCCTGTCACTGCCGCATGAATTTTCTGAGCATGGATCGAGGGTACCGACTTCAGGAATTTTTCGAGAAGACGGTCTCGGGATCCGTCGTGCAGCCTGTGCAGGTCAAAGGTGAGGCTGTTCAGGTGACACCCAAGGAACAGGTCAGCCTTCACATCGGGCGTTGAGACCTGCCAGTCGATGTTTCGGAAATATGGCGCAAACTCGCCAATGAAGCGCTGGATCACACTGGTGCTGGGCTGCGGGGGCGCATTAAAGACGGACAGGATGATCTGGCGCCGCACCCAGTCGGGCGTCGCCCGGACCAGCTCGAGAACGGCCTCGCGATCCTGATGTGACAGAAGCGAGCTGTAACTGAGTGGTACAAGAAGGACCACGCGACTCATCAGTTTGTCGCCGGTCTGCATGAGGTCACTGGCCTTCTGAATGAGGCGTTCTGTGAAATCCACCGCTTCGGACCCGCGAAAATCAAGATAGCGACCAATATCAATGTCGCTTGGCGGCGCACTCTGATTTTGCAGCCAGGTGTTGGACGCCGGCGTCATCGCATAAGCCAGCAGAACATTGTGCGGCACAGCGAGAATACCACGATAAAATAACGGCCTCTGACCTGAAATGCGGTTGAGCGATGTGTCGGGCGCCTGGGCCGCTTCGCGCTTGCGCTCGCGAATGCCTGCCATATAGGCCGAAGAGCGGGCTCTTGCTTCTTCTTCAGGTTCGCTTGCGAATTTTGCGATCTCTTCCTCTGGGCCTGAGAAGATAAGGATTTCGCCGTCAAATGCCCGCTCAGTCCCAAACAGGAAGGCAACGAGGCGTTCGTATATGTCCTCGCAGAAGGCTTCAAAGCGTTCGTCTTCACAACGGCTATTGAAGGCAAACGCTGTATTGGTGATCTGATGGTAGTAAAAAGGCGGCTGCACTTCGGTTTCAAGAAAGCTCTTCACACTGCGCGCGTATGACTGGCTTTCGTTAACGAGCGCGCGTTCCTTTTTTGACATGCGAAGGGAGACCAGCCGCACAGCCCCTGCGGAGGTCTTCGCGATAAGTCGGGATCTGGTCGCGTTTTCATCAGTTTTCATGAGATAATGATACAATCAGAATGCGAAGGGTATCTGTTTTAAATTCAGAGAAATCAAACTGATCTGCTAACCAAGATTCTGTCTGATCTCGCATCGCTGACGAGCAGTAGGCGCCCTATTTAGGTTAGTTCTTTAAAGCCAAACTATTTCCACGAGATAGCAACCATCGGGTGGTTGCTGATCGGTCCTCCCCCATATATGGGCTTCGGACCGGAGGCAGACATGACACCAGATACTCGACTTGGCTTTCTGGCTGCTCTGGGCGCCTATGTGATCTGGGGTTTCCTGCCGGTTTTCTTCAAACTTCTGCAGCACCTGCCGCCCGCTGATGTGCTGGCCTACCGAATTTTCTGGTCCGTCCCTATGGGGTTGGTTTTACTGACAGTTTCCCGGCGGTGGCGCGATTTCCTGGCCCTTCTGAAAAGCCGTGACCTGAGGTGGATCATGGTCTCAGCGGTACTGATCGGCGTGAACTGGCTAGTCTATATCTGGGCGGTGACCGAAAACCGGGTGATGGAAGCGAGTCTCGGCTATTATCTGAACCCGCTGGCCAATATCGCGATCGCCTCGATTTTCCTGTCAGAGCGACTGCGCCGCGTACAATGGGTCGCTGTGGCGATTGCGGGCTGCGCTGTCGCGATCGAGACAATCGCACTGGGTCGGCTGCCCTGGGTATCGCTGGTCCTGTGCTTCTCATTCTGCTTTTACGGCGTGATCCGTCGCCGCGTTCAGACAGATAGCCGTGTGGGTTTCACTCTCGAGGTTCTCATCCTGTTGCCAGCTGTACTGATCTGGCTTGGATTTGCGGAGGCTGATGGACGAGGGCCGGAAACGCTGGGCATGGCGAACATGCTATTGCTGGTGTGTGCGGGACCGGTCACGGCTATTCCGCTCATTCTGTTTGCGATTGGTGCAAAGCGCCTGCGGTTCTCCACCATCGGTATCATGCAATATATTGCCCCCAGCCTGCAGTTTATCTGCGCGCTGGCCTTTGGTGAGGAACTGACGCTTATGCGCGCGGGCACCTTTGCGCTGATCTGGATCGCGCTTGTGATCTTCTCGCTGGATGCGTTTGGAAATGAGCGGAGAATGCGACGTGCTGCAGCGCTCAAGCCGCTTTAGAAGCTGACGGCGTCGTCGTCTTCTATATCTTCCATGCGATCTTTGCGGCGTTCCGGGCCACGATAGGTCGGGTCATCGCGACGGCGTCTGTCCGGGCCGAAGTAAGTTGACGAACGGATGAAGTCGCGCGGCTTGTTCACCACCGAGATGATACGGCTGTAGAGTGTCTTCGCATTGATCGGTTTGCAGCAGAACTCTGTGACGCCCGCATCGCGGGCCGCACGCACCTTGGATGGCTCGGAGTGGGCCGTGACCATGATGATTGGCACATACGGGTTTGGAGAGTCGTCGGAATTGCGCACAAGCTGTGTGAATTCGATTCCGTCCAGAACGGGCATGCGATAGTCAATGAACATCAGGTCAATGACGTTCGCCTTGATGATTTCAAGTGCTTCAGCCGGATCCTGAACGAGGAAAACTTCATCAAAACCAAAGCCGCGCACCATTGTGCCAAGGATGCGCAGCATGTGGATGTTGTCTTCCACAATCAGGACGGAAAGTTTTTTATTCGGCTGCATCTGGAGCTCCGGAAATCTCAGATCGCCAGCACTTTAAACGGCCAAGAGTTAACAGGCCGATAGTTTTTTGAAACTTGTCCTGAAGCCGCTGAAGGACGCAAAAAAAAGGCTTTGGCGCGTTTCAGCAGCCAAAGCCCGTAAGATTTGCCAAATGTGCGAGAATGACACGTGTGATCAATCTCGAAGAATCCATTGCGTGAAGCATGCCAATTGGCTGGCTAGGCCTTGGCGCCGCGCTTGCCCCCACCAAAGACGGGCGCACTTGCAGCGGCGGCTTCATCGAGCGGCCAGCGGGGACGTGCTGCAAGCGAGAGCTCTGATTTCAAACCATTTATAAGCCGGAGCGCACCGGCATAGGCAATCATCGCGCCATTGTCCGTGCACCATTTCAGGGGTGGTGCGTGGAAGCTGAAACCCTGCTCGGCACACAGATCTGTCAGCGCTGAACGCAACATCTGATTGGCGCCGACGCCACCTGCAATGACGAACCGGTGTTCGGTTTCCTCTGCACTGGCCTGAGCGTGTGCCTGCATGGCACGGCGTGTTTTTTCCACAAGAACATCGCGAATGGCGGCCTGAAAACTGGCGCAGATATCTGCGAGGGCGTCAGCGGTGAGTTCACGCGATTGCGCTTCGCGCAGGACAGCCGTCTTGAGGCCGGCAAAGGACATATCAAGTCCCGGCCTGTCGAGCAGCGGACGGGGAAAAGCAATCGCTGTCGGGTCGCCGTTCAGCGCGCATTTTTCCACGGCGGGTCCACCGGGAAAGCCAAGGCCAAGCGTTTTAGCGG
>CETS01145538.1_pt1 | contig 14277 bp, 15 predicted proteins | sample 356391 | NCBI WGS metagenome assembly CETS01 (sample SAMEA2622673, study PRJEB7988) | marine metagenome | isolation source: saline water (ENVO:00002010), including
GAGAAGCGACAAGGCATCCAGAAAGGGACGCGCTTCGGTTTCCCGTGCAATGCCGGCCTGCACAAGGGAGGCTCCGCCGAAAAGAGATTCAGAGAACAGGCCTTCTGAAATCAGGTCAGGCGAGGCTTTTGCGTCTTCAGGCGGCACCCGTAGCCGCTCCAGCGGCGGATCCCCGCGCTTGATCCAGGCCGCGGCCAGATTGTCAGCATATTCAGAGAGCGGCGCACCGGGCTTTCCGAAAATCAGCGCGGCATAGATTCCATCATCCGGGCTGGTGGAGAAGGTTTCAGCCTGTCGACCCTGGCGTTTCACGTTAGCGGATGCGTGGACGTCCATCCCGATAGGCATCAGGGTCTGCGGCCTTCAGCTGAAGGTCTTCTGCAATCCGAGTTGCCATCAGCATGGCTGCTTTTGTCTGCGCTTCGCGTCGAGCGGTAATGTCCGCATAAGGCAGTCTGGAAGGCGCCAGATTAGCCGATGTCTCCAGATCATTGGAGATCACGCCGTCTGGTGTCGTCAGAATATAGGTGCCGCGAAGCGTCACACGTGTCCGGGACGTAAGGCCCGACGGCCGAATATCGAAATCCCGCACGCGCTCGTCATAAAAAACTTCAAGCCGGCCGCTCTCAATCCCAGGCACACCCGGGCGGAGCTGCATTAGCAATTCCTTCCGCATGGCATGGCCAGCATAACCTTCGATTTCGCTGATCTGGATCGACCCGCTTTCAAGTCCATCTGCATCAGAATACAGAGGCGTGAAGCCACAACCCGCAAGAGAAAGCGACGACAGCGCAAAAAGGGCGGCAGCAGCAAAAGTCTTCATCATGAAACCACGATATTGATGATCCGTCCGGGTACTACAATCACCTTTCGGATGGTTTTACCAGATGTATGGGTCTGAACTGCGGCATCCTCAAAGGCCAGCGCCTCAATCTCTTTCTGGTCAGCTGACGCCGGAACGCTGATCTCAGCGCGCTTCTTGCCATTGATCTGAACAGGCAGCGTCACGGAGTCATCTTTCAGAAGACTCTCTTCCACCACCGGCCAGGCCGACGCGCTGACAAGGCCGTTCCCGCCAATCCGTTCCCAGCATTCCTCTGCAAGGTGAGGCATGAACGGGACAAGCGCATGCGCCAGGAAAGACATGCTTTCCACGCGCGCCGCATTCAGCGCCCCGCTCTGGCTCGCATTCTCGGCTTTTCGCAGAGCGTTCACCCATTCGTGGATGGTGGCGATCGCTGAATTGAAACGGAAGCCTTCAATGGCAGCTGCAACCGCGCTGAGTGAGCGATGCGAGACTTTCCGCAGATCGAGCGCCGCGTCATCACTTTCACCAAGGCCTTCACCCGGCTTCGGCGCATCTTCTGGCAGGGCGTCAACAACGCCCCAGACCTTCTGCGCAAATCGCCAGGAGCCCTCAACACCAGACTGCGTCCACTCAACGTCACGCTCGGGCGGAGAGTCAGACAGCACAAACCAGCGCGCCACATCGGCGCCAAAGTCGGAGATGATTTCCGTCGGATCGACCGTGTTCTTCTTCGACTTGGACATTTTTTCGATCGGGCCAACGGTGACAGGCTTGCCTGTCGCCGTCTCAATCAAGGTGCCGTCACGATCGTCGATTTCTTCGGGAGAGACCCAGCTACCTTCGGCAGATTTATACGTCTCGTGGGTCACCATGCCTTGCGTGAACAGCGCAGCAAATGGCTCGCCAGAGCCCAGATCAATCAGGTCGCAATCGCGCATGGCCCGCATAAAGAAGCGGGAATAGAGAAGGTGAAGCACCGCGTGCTCAACACCGCCAATATACTGGTCGACCGGAAGCCAATAGTCGGCCGCTGACTTATCGACCGGAGCCTTTTCCGCTGGCGCGGCAAAGCGGGCATAATACCAGGAGCTGTCAACAAAGGTGTCCAGCGTATCGGTTTCGCGCTGCGCGTCGCCGCCACATTCCGGGCACTTCGTATGCTTCCAGGTCGGGTGACGTTCCAGCGGATTGCCCGGCACATCAAAGGTGACATCCTCCGGCAAACGCACGGGCAGCTCATCATCAGGCACCGCCACCGTACCGCACTTTTCGCATTTCACGACGGGGATCGGACAGCCCCAATAGCGCTGACGGGAGACGCCCCAGTCGCGCAGACGATAGGTGGTCGCGCCTTCACCCAGGCCCAGCTCTTCAAGCTTGGCAATTGCCGCATCAATGGCGTCGGTGGTCGAAAGCCCGTTCAGGAAATCGGAATTATAAGTGGTGCCCGGGCCAACATAGGCCTCATCCTCAATGGCGTGAGACGCTTCGTCGGCATTTGGCGGCAGAACCACAGGCGTAACATCGAGGCCGTATTTCCGCGCAAAATCCAGGTCACGCTGATCACCCGCAGGCGATCCAAACACAGCCCCAGACCCATAAGTGGAAAGCACAAAATTTGCACTCCAGACCGGAATTTCCCAATTCGGGTCGAAGGGATGTTTGACCTTCAGGCCAAGATCAATGCCGAGCTTTGGCGCTTTCTCAATGGCTTCCTCAGATGTGCCGAGCTTGGCGCATTCTTTCTGGAAGGCTGCAATCTCAGCGTTCTCGACGGCAAGCGCCTTGGTGATGGGGTGGTCAGGCGCCAATGCGATGAAACTGGCGCCATATAGCGTGTCTGGCCGTGTGGTGAAGACAGAAATGGACTCGCCAAATGTCTCCGGCACGTCGCCCGCAAACGGCCAGCGAACCGTCGCGCCACGAGACTTGCCGATCCAGTTCGCCTGCATGAGGCGCACTTTCTCCGGCCAGCTATCCAGCTTTTTGACTTCTTCGAGAAGATCATCCGCATAATCGGTGATCTTGAAGAACCATTGTTCCAGCTCGCGGGTCTCAACCTCTGCGCCAGAGCGCCAACCCTTGCCATCGACAACCTGCTCATTGGCGAGGACGGTCATATCGACCGGATCCCAGTTCACTTTGGAGGTTTTCCGGTAGATCAGGCCTTTTTCCATCATGGCGATGAAAATGCGCTGTTGCTGTTCGTAATATTCAGGGTCGCAGGTCGCAAATTCGCGAGACCAGTCGAGCGACAGGCCCAGAAGTTCGAACTGCGCCTTCATGGCGGCGATATTGTCGTAGGTCCAACCCTTTGGATGAACGCCGCGCTGCATGGCGGCATTCTCGGCAGGCATGCCAAAGGCGTCCCAACCCATAGGGTGGAGCACTTTATCGCCCTGAAGCATGCGATAGCGCGCCACAACATCGCCCATGGCATAATTGCGCACATGGCCCATGTGGAGACGGCCCGATGGATAGGGAAACATCTCCAGCACATAGGCTTTGGGTTTGGATGGATCGGGTTCACCCGCCTCAAAAAGGCGCGCTTCGGACCAGGCTGCCCGCCAACGGGGCTCACTGGTCCGGTGATTATATCGCGACGCCAAGGACGTCCTCCTCGGTATTTGGATGGTCAGATCAGCTGAAATCGCCGACTTTCAATTCACGAGCTCGCGCGAGAATCGCATTCTCGAGCTGGACTTCGGTATCCGGGTCTGTCTCGGCATCGACCCAGTCAGCGCCATTTTTGACCTGGCGGAACACAGAGACGTTGATACCATCTGCACGCAGACGCGTGTCGAGAATGTAGACCGTCAGCTTCAGACGCTCATTCGGCGTCGCCTGCGGAGAATACCATTCGGTGATAATAATGCCGGACTGCGGGTCAGCGCTCTGCAGCGGCATAAAGTCAATTGTGTCGAGCGTTGCACGCCAGAGAAACGCGTTTACACCAACCATAGCTGTCTCGGCCTGCGCATCCTGCACCCGGCTTCCACCGCCACAGGCTGTCAGGGTCAGAACGGACGCTCCAAGGAATAGGGCCAAGGCTCGATGGTGTCTCATGATTTCTCCCGGCATATCGCCCACAGTCACACTTCAATACTCGTTAGCGTTCGGTGTATAGCATGTGCATTGCACGCGGAAAGTCCCGAACAGCAATCAGCAGGCTGAAAATGCGTATCTTCTTCTTAATGTTTCTCGTCAGCATCCCACTTCCGGCCCTCGCACAGGAGGCATGGGACACTGACTTCGCAGCAGACCTGACCGTTGTCACAGGTATTTTCAACGACGATCAGGCAACAGAGCCGAAGAATGGCATGGGAGAAGTTTCACTCACAGCCTCAACCAGCCGGGTTCTCGAAAATGGCGTCAAACTTACGGGTAGCCTCACTTTTCGAGCCCAGAATGATCATCCTGTCCGCCCTGGCTTTGCCGGAGCGCCCGTCCTCTGCCCGCCGGCTGATCCCGCTTGCGCCAGTCTGAATGGGCAGGGAGTGCGCGGCGGGTTCTCGCGGCTGTCGACGGTTGGCTTCTCCGATGATGCCGGCGCACGCGGCAGTCTCGAGCGCGCCTATCTGGAAGTTGATGGTGGCTGGGGCGCTCTGTCTGTTGGGCGTGATTCTGGCATTGCAGCGCGCTTTTTTGAAGGTGAGCCCACGGTTTTCTCGCTCGCGCGCACTCGTGACCCGATTCTGGACCCTACGGGCATCAATGCTGTCCGCACCCGCAATGACATTTCCTCCTCCGCAGCAAAGGTGAGCTATGTGTCCCCGCGCATTCTGGGAATTCGTGCAGGCTTGTCCTACACACCAGACGCCTCTGTGCGCAGTCTCGACCTTGAGACCAGCCGGAATGCGCCCGGCGTGATTGAGCCTGAACTGGAAGATGCGATAGAAGTTGGCCTGCAGGCCTCTCGACTTGTCCGCAGCATGGATTTGCGCTTCCGCGGTTCTCTGACCTGGTCAGATGCCGGTGTTGAAACACCCATCTATGACGATATCGAAACCGTTAGCTTCGGCCTTGATGTCGAACGGTCGGACGCTTTCAGGCTTGGTTTCAGCGTTCTGGAATCCACAAATGGCGGCCTGGGCAACTATTCATCGCTCGGAATTGGCGCAGAATATAACATCGCTGACTGGGTAATCGGCATTCACGGCGCTCAAGCCGATGATGGAACCATAGGCCTTGAGACACGTTCGGCGACTGTGGGACTATCAAGGGAACTTAATGATGTTGTCGGCCTCAGCGTCGGCTACCGTACCACTCACACCGAGCTGGATGCGGCACCAACCGGCTGGACGGATAACATAGATCAACGAGGAGTGTTGCTCGAACTCCGCATTCGCAAATAATTCAAGAATGTCATGTAGTTTCGAGCTTCCAAAGGCTCTGGATTTACGCAATATGGGTAGGTAATGAAATATCTGGCGATCATATGTTCGAGCGTTGCGCTCTTTGCCTGCGGTAATGCCGCGGCGCAAACGGCTGCGCTTCCGAGCCATGGCGCCAGCACGCTTCCTCAAACTGAGTGGAGCAAGAATTTCACTTCGAACGCGCCTGTCGCCCCCATAACTGACGCAGGCTCAATGCTTGTATGGCAGGAACAGGCGCAGGCTTTCAAATTCGGCGGCAATGGTCGCTGGCAGATGAACCTGAATGTTGTGACCCGTCTCGAGGACTCTCCGCTTCCACGCGAAGAATACCGCGCCGGTGCCACCTATCAGTTCACCCCGCGCTTCAGCCTCAGCGGCTCTCTGAGCGTTGGTGCCGATGAGCTGAACGACATGTCTCAATGGCAGGAGCAGGAAGTTGAAGCTGGCGTCCGTCTGAAGACGACCTTCAAATTCTAGCGCTCTTTTTTTCTACACATCGTCAAACGGCAGCGGCTGGATCTCGTCCGATGACACGATTTCTGTGTCAATCAGCCAGCCAATAACCGGCGCCAGCATGCGCTGAACGGCCGCCCGTGAGGGGCAGGCCGCTGCAAAGGCCGGCAATCCTTCATCAGCAATCACAAGATCAGCCGCATATTTCGCCGGTCCCGTCACCCTGTGATGCGTTGGACGAACGAAATGCAGATATTGTGAGATGACGCGCGAGACGCTGCGACCACGTCCGCCCTCTTCTTCGGGGGCTGTGTCACGCAGAATGCGCCGGGCGAGCCTCAGATCATCTGGCGTGTCCACATAGACTTTCAGGTCAAACAGTTCCGCCATGCGCGGATCGCCGAGCACATGTATCCCCTCAAGAACGGTGATCCGGCGCGGCACAACCTCCAGAGTGTCATCCTTCACCCGGTCGTGCGCTGCAAAATCATAAAGCGGCTGATGAATAGTTTCGCCGCGCTTTAACGCCAGCGCATGCTCAAACATCAGGTCCATATCCTTTGAGGACAGGTCATCATAATTGATAAGGGCTTCGATTTCCGGCGCAGACAGACCCTCCACACCCTGACTGGCGCGGGTCTTGTAATAATGGTCATCGCCGAGCACGGCGCACAGATCCGGTCCCAGCACGGCCATAAGCGCATTGGCCAATGTGGATTTACCCGATCCGGAGCCTCCGGAAATTGCGATCAGACAAAGCGGTTCAGGAGGGAGCATTCGTGAGGAGGTCAGAGGCTGGTCCATTTAGCAGGAGATAAACACCTGGCTCATTCTCTACGAGAACAATCAGTCGCGCCAGACCTGGTTCTGATATTTCCGGCACAACAACGCGGCGATTATAGCCTCTGGCAATGAGATCACCTTCTCGCCGCTCAAGCCGCCAGCCTTCCACCGGCCGACCATTCAGATCATCTGGTAATTCCAGCGTCAGACCGGGAAACAATTGCATCGGCCAGTCATCCAGAAGTGCACCTTCAGCTGACAGGAAAACCTGCACGCCCGTATAGGTATTGCCCTGACGAACAATCGCCGCTCCGGCATGGGTGTAATCGGGATTGACCATGGCCACAAAGTGGCTCGGGCTCGCTTCGAGTTGACGCTGCAGCGTCAGCTCAGAATACGTTGCAGGCCAGCCATCACGATACCAGGCGAGGTTCTCTCCTGACACGCCGAAGATTTCATTGCGGCGCAGGCGGCGCAGCCGATCATCATTCTTGAGCCCCTCCGGCGACCGGTGCGCGAAATATTTCCGGCGAAGCATGTCTATGGCCTGCATGCGCGCTACTTCGGCCGCGCCTTCATGCCAGATCAGTGGCTTTAGCTCATGCTCATCGCGAATATCGTTGAGCCGGTAAAACATGGCGAGGACATCGCCCTCCAGAAGCTCCATATCGCGCGGCGCCTCATTGAGGCAGTCATCATGGAATTCCAGAAACGGACGGATCCGGTCCGGCAAGGCAACCGCGCGCTCACAGGCTTCAATACCATAGGAAATCGTGTGCACACTCGCTTCGGTCTTCACCGCAAGCGATGGCTTTGGTCCGACAATGGCGAATGCCACAAGGCTCACCACACAAAGATTCAAGGCGCCGGACAGAAAGTCCCAACGTGCACCTGGCATTGAATCAGCCCCTACCACTGCGCCAGTGCGTGGAGTCCCGGATGGGACGCCGCACGGGCGGCCTACACACGATAATTGCCACGCAGCTCGTGGCGCAGCAATTGATCAGATCATCAATATACAGCACGAAATGCTGGAGACGATAATGCTCTACAACTCATTGGTTAAAACTCGGACCCATTATCGCAGCGTTTTCAGAGGTCAAAACAGAAACGGCCAGCGCGATGGCTGGCCGTTTCCATAATTGAATGTCGTGAACGGACTATTCGTCGTCAGACTCGTCAGCGGCTTTTTCCTTGCCGGTTTCCTGGTCAACGACTTTCATGGACAGGCGAACCTTGCCGCGATCGTCAAAGCCGAGAAGCTTGACCCAGACCGTATCGCCTTCAGAGACAACATCTTTCGGGTGCTTCACGCGCTCTTCAGCCATCTGGCTGACATGCACCAGGCCGTCTTTCGGGCCGAAGAAGTTCACGAACGCACCGAAGTCTTTGACCGCTACGACTTTACCTTCGTAGATCTCGCCAACTTCCGGCTCAGCAACGATCGAGTGGATCCACTTGCGCGCGGCATCGATAGAGGCTTTGTCGAGCGCTGAAAGCGTGACCTTGCCATCGTCTTCGATGTTCACTTTGGCGCCTGTGGTGTCGACGATCTCACGGATCACCTTACCGCCAGACCCGATAACTTCACGGATCTTGTCGGATGGGATCTGCATGCTTTCCATTTGTGGGGCATTTGCAGAGAGTTCCGTACGGGCAGAGCCCAGAGCTTTCGACATTTCACCGAGGATATGCATACGGCCGCCATTCGCCTGAGCGAGGGCAGTTTTCATGATATCTTCGGTGATACCAGCGATTTTGATGTCCATCTGAAGTGATGTGATACCAACTTCGGTACCAGCCACTTTGAAGTCCATGTCGCCAAGGTGGTCTTCGTCGCCAAGGATGTCAGACAGAACAGCAACGCCGTCTTCGTCCTTGATCAGACCCATAGCGATACCGGAAGCCGGACGCTTGAGCGGAACACCCGCATCCATGAGTGCCAGAGATGTTCCGCAAACCGTCGCCATGGAAGACGAACCGTTGGATTCAGTGATCTCAGAGAGCACACGCAGAACGTAAGGGAATTCTTCCTTGGTTGGGAGAATTGCCTTTGTCGCGCGCCATGCCAGCTTGCCGTGACCAATTTCGCGACGGCCCGGAGACCCCATGCGACCTGCTTCACCGACAGAATATGGCGGGAAGTTATAGTGCAGCATGAAGGTTTCTTTATGAAGGCCATCAAGACCATCAATCATCTGCTCATCGTCAGCTGTACCAAGGGTCGCCACACACAGGGCCTGGGTTTCACCACGGGTGAACAGGGCTGAACCGTGCGTACGTGGCAGAACGCCAACTTCCGAAACAATGTCACGGACTTCGTCGAGTTTACGGCCATCAATCCGAACACCGGTCTTGATGATGTCGCCGCGAACGACTTTGGCTTCAGCTTTCTTGAACTGATCCTTGAAGACCAGCGGGTCCATGCCCTCTGGTTTCTCTTCTGTCGCGACCAGAGCTTCGACAGCTTTTTCACGTGCCGCAGCAACTGCCGCCTGACGCTCGCCTTTTTCCTTGATCTTGTAAGCAGCAGAAAGATCTGAGCCAACGAGATCCTGGATTTTCTTGAGCTCAGCAGAGTGATCCGCAGGCTCGTAATCCCAGGGCTCTTTCGCTGCGCGTTCGCCAAGGTCGATCACCAGATCGATCACTTCCTGGAAGCTCTTATGGCCAGCCATAACGGCGCCGAGCATAACCTCCTCAGAAAGCTCTTTGGCTTCTGATTCAACCATCATCACCGCGTCCTGCGTACCCGCAACAACGAGGTCGAGATCGGTGTCTTCCATTTGCTCATTGGTTGGGTTGATGATGTACTCACCATCCTTATAGCCCACGCGCGCCGCGCCAATCGGACCCATGAATGGGAGACCAGACAGCGTCAGCGCAGCAGATGCGCCAACCATGGCAACAATATCAGGATCGTTTTCACCGTCATAAGACATAACCGTCAGGACGACCTGAACTTCATTTTTGAAGCCATCCACGAACAGTGGGCGGATCGGACGGTCGATCAGACGCGAGGTAAGGGTTTCTTTTTCAGTCGGGCGGCCTTCACGCTTGAAGAAGCCACCTGGAATACGGCCCGCTGCGGAGTACTTTTCCTGATAATTCACAGTAAGCGGGAAGAAGTCCTGGCCTGGTTTCGCCTCTTTGGCGCCCACAACAGTGGCAAGGACAGACGTTTCGCCGTAGGTGGCGAGCACCGCACCGTCAGCCTGACGTGCAATGCGACCTGTCTCCAGAACTAGCGGGCGTCCTGCCCATTCTGTCGACACAACATGTTTATCGAACATACATCTCTCTTTTCATACAAAAACCCGCCAGAAGCCGGATTGCTGCTGGCGGGCTATGGGTTTTGCCTTAGCGGCGGAGCCCCAGCTCCTCAATCAGGGTCTGATAGCGACCCTCGTCGCGGGACTTTACATAGTCCAGCAGTTTCCGACGCGTGGCGACCATTTTGAGAAGGCCACGGCGGGAATGGTTGTCTTTTTTGTTGTCTTTGAAGTGCTCAGTGAGGTTTGTGATCCGCTCTGTGAGGATCGCAACCTGGACTTCAGGAGAGCCAGTATCACCTTCGCCGCGGGCGAATTTTTTGATAAGCTCAGATTTCTTTTCAGCCGTAATCGACATCGCAATACTTTCTTGTCTGTCGCCCGATAGGGCGAGCGGTTGATAAAGCCAGATTTGGCAATGAGACCGGTTCGTTTCGGGTTGTTCAGCACTGGCCGGGATGTCGTCCAGCCGGGCTAAGAACGCGAAAGGCGATCCGTGGGCTGCCATATGACAGAAAACCGCCAAAAAGGAAAGGCCAGACTTAGCTGAGGATGCAGCACGCACGGCCATATTGTCTCCCGCATGGCACGCATTCCGCTCCTTCATCCCGGTCTGCCGAAAAGACGAGGCAAATAGAGAAAATTCAGTCATGGCCAAAGGGGGCGAATTCGATAATACTTAATTACCTCTGCGTGCAATCCACGAAGGGATCGAGCTGGGTCGGATCATGAACAGAACCAGGAACTCTCTGAAATTCTACCTGCTGGGCCTGGCACTGATCGCTTTGCTCACCACGCTGGGTCACGCTCTTATTGAGCGCGTTATTGGCCAAAATGAAGTCTACGGCTCTGTCGTTAACATGGCGGGGCGCCAGCGCATGTTATCACAGCGTATTGCGCTCACCGCTCAGACGCCCGCCATTGAAAACAGTACCGGAGCACAGAACCGGCTGACAGCGCTGATCGACGAGATGGACACGGCACATATGGCTCTGGCCTATGGCCGGAACCACGAACTGCTCTCCCGAACAGTACCTGACGATGCCCGGCTCAACGCACTCTACTTTGGCAGCGGCGAATTAAATCATATCATGGAGACATTTCTGGCAGCCGCCCGATCTATTGCTGCTGGAGGTGGCACAGAAGGTGACATCGAAACATTGCTGACACTCAGCGATGGACCGCTGCTTGCGCAGCTGGACGAGGCCGTCTCCATTTTTCAGGCCATGGCCGAAGAAAGCTCGCGCCGCGCAGAGCTGGCCTCCACACTTCTCTGGCTCGCAACACTTCTGATGCTCGGGCTGGAATGGTTTCTGATTTTCCGTCCGCAGCACAGATTCGTCATGAATTCCATTCAGACCATGGCCCATCAGAAAGAAGCACTCGCTGGCGAACAAGCCCGATATGAGCTGGCCGCAGAGGCCGCCCGTTTTGGTGTCTGGGAACAACCAGACATTATGTCTAACCGCCTGGTTATGACCCCGACCTTCCCCAACGCGCTTGGATATGATGCCGAACACCTGCCGACAGATCGCTCTTCCTATCTGAAGCTTGTTCATCCGAGAGATTTCGACATCACACGAGCCGAACTCTTCGGGCCGCCAAAACGCAATCGCGAACGAACCTCTGTGGACCATCGCCTGAAATGCGGCGATGGGTCTTATCGCTGGTTTTCCACCATTGCCGAGCACCGCGCGTCTGACGACGGGAATACCTATCGGCTTGTCGCCTTCACTGTGGATATTCACGACCGGAAAATTGCCGAACAGATCCGGGCCGATTTTGCCGCTCTGGTCCGGGAAGACGAATACCCCGATAGCAGCCGTCAGGCGGGCTGAGCCAAACAGGGCCGCTCCCTCCACACGCTAAAACGTCTGGCGATTGTTCCGACGAAGCTATTCGAGACCTCTCCACTGTACCGGGCGGTCCGCAACGCAGACATGCGTCAAAATAAATTATGTCGTTTTTACAATACCTTATCGAACATCTCACGCTTGGGCGATAGATGTCGAAATTATTCTTGACAAAGTTACACACTTTGCATATATTGAACATATCAAAGGAACACAGATGGCCCTGAGTTGGCCATCACCGAAAGGAGACGATTATGACCAAGCTGATGTATCGCGGTTATGAAGTCCGCACCAAAGACGCTGCAAAGAAAGACGTACGCCACGAAGATCTGATCTATCGCGGCTCTCATTACGATCCGGCAGATCGCCGTGTAGCGAATGAAAACAAGACATCCAGCGCGCGACTGGTATATCGCGGGGTCGCAGCCGCCTAAGAACGACGGCCCTCGATTTTTTGGCCCATCCCCCCCTTAACACGGGCCATAGGGACTGCCTCTATTAAAGTGGCAGTCCTTTTTTTTGCTCGAAGCTAGTACCGGAAGACGCGCGCCGGGTGGAATTGTCCGGCCCGAACCTCGCCAAGCGCCAGAGCCGCCCCGTCAGCCAGCGCAAGCGCAAGCCGGTCATCTGAATCATCACCCTGCAATTCAGCACGGCGCGTTTTAAACGCTGAGAGTTCATGCGGCAGCAAAGGCACGCTGTTCCCATTGGAAAGTTTGGTGATGTGCGAACTCATGATCTCGATGGCTGGCACGTCGTCCAGCGCGGTCTCAATCGGCACGAGCGTCTCCCGCCGTACCTCGACCGCCTCTTCAGCTTCGAGCGCAGCCTGAGTGATTGCATCGCCGATCTCAAAGGCCCCGACACGCGTCCGCTTCAGAACAGACACATGCCCTTCGGCGCCCAGCTCAGCGGCTAGATCCCTGACCAGCGCCCGGATATAAAATCCCTTGCCACACGTTACATGGATCACAGCCTCGTTTTCCGTCGACGCCGGGTCGATGCGGGCCTCGAACAGATCGACCTTGCGCGATTTCAGCTCCACCTCTTCTCCGTCACGGGCAAGGTCATAGGCGCGCTCGCCATTCACCTTGATGGCAGAGAACTTCGGCGGCACCTGCTCGATCTCGCCAATAAAGCCTTTCAGAGTCTCGGCAACCTGTTCGGGACTTGGGCGGACATCAGAGCTGGCAATCACCTCGCCCTCGCGATCCTGCGTACTGGTCGAGTTGCCCCAGGCGATGTGGAATGTGTAGTCCTTGTCGGCATCCATGGCATAGGCGCTAGTCTTGGTGGCCTCACCCAGCGCAATCGGCAATATGCCTTCCGCCAGCGGATCAAGCGTGCCGCCATGCCCGGCCTTTTGCGCGTTCAGCATGCGCTTGATAAACCCGACAGCCTGAGTGGACGTCATGCCTTCAGGCTTGTTAAAATTCAGCCAGCCATGGACGGGATCGCCCTTGCGGTTTCTTTGTCGTGCCAAATGGATATCTCCCGGAGCCTGCGCCGGATCGAACGGACAGGACCAATGGTGATGCAATCATGAGAGGAGAGCGGAAAGCCCGCCCTTCTGCGAGGCGGTTCCATACCGTTCACTTGCGCCGGGGTAAAGGTGGCGGACGCACCTGGCGGATATAGGTGTGCCGCCCGTGTGAATTGATCAGTTCCGGAGCCGCGCGCAGCAGCCGGCACTTTGGTCCCATGTTCAGAAGCTTGGGCTCTACAAACTCGAAAGCCTGACATCCAAGAAATGCTTCACACGCCGTGCGACAGACGTCCGGATTATCCGCGTTCCAGAACTCAAGCCCATCCCGGATAATGATCTGATCAACGCGGACATTGGCCTGCGTGTTCGACAGCCAGCCATATCCCTGAACGCGTCCGGCCGGTGCATAAGTCTCGCCATCTGGCGACACCGACTGCGCGACAACCGCGGGCTGCAAGGCAAGAAGTGCCGCGAATACGATCATTACTTTGCTAAAACTGGTCATTTCTGATCCTATTTTGTGCAATCTGCGGCTGTCCACCGCTTAAATACACGAAAGCTCACAAAGCAGGTGAACCTTTTTAATCATTCCGCATTGGTGTGGGACAGGAAACGCTAGCTCGCAGATCGAGACCCAAATGGCTTACGCGGATACCGCCCTTTCGACTACAACGCTACAACCGGCGACAAAGTCTGCCTGGGAATATCGGGTATGGACTGACACCATGCCGGAAGCCCTGAAGGATGAGTGGACAGAAGAAGAAATCCGGACGGACACCTACTTCCTTTCGCCCCTCACACGCTGGCTTTTGAAAATCAGAGGCGGTGAGCGGCTGGAACTTAAGGTCAATCTGGAAACGCGCGATCGCATGGAGCACTGGACCACCCAGCTCAGCTCTGCTTTCCCGCTCACCCCGCGTACAGTTCATGAAGCAACATCTCTGCACCTGTCAGAATATGCCTGTCAGAAGCCGGATCGCCTGACGACCTTTGTCGATCTGTGCACCAATTTCGACGTAGTCGATGTGCACAAATATCGTCGCCTCACGACAATTGGCTCTACTCAGGTGGAGTGGACTCAGGCACAGATTGCCGGCCAGCTCCTGCACACTGTCGCTTTTGAAGCCCAGGATATTGATGAGCTGAAAAAGATCGTCAAACTGATGGATCTGGGCGACCACACGAATTGCGATTATGGCCGCCTCTTGCGGTCTATGATGTAAACCGAAAGCTCAGCGCGTCAGTT
>CETS01084249.1_pt1 | contig 14159 bp, 14 predicted proteins | sample 356391 | NCBI WGS metagenome assembly CETS01 (sample SAMEA2622673, study PRJEB7988) | marine metagenome | isolation source: saline water (ENVO:00002010), including
AGCATGCTGATGGAAGGCGCCATGGATGAAGCTCGCGCCTTGGCGGAGCGGAATCTCGATCCAAGCCTGCCAGCGATGAAAGCCCACGGCATGCCGTGGCTTCTGGCCTATTTACGCGGCGATATGAGCTCAGACCTTGCCGCCGAATACGCAAAACGTGACACCCGGCGATATGCCAAGCGCCAGTTCACCTGGATCTCTCATCAGTTCCCATTCTGGCCACGAATTCCTTCGGTTGAGCCCGATGTGCGACGAAAGGTCATTCATGCCCTTTTTAAAGAGATTGACGCGGCTTTTTCGAATAGATAACCTCTGAACCGAATTTGAGAGGAATATCATGGGCATGAAGCTCGTAGTGGTAAGAAAGCGCCTGCCGGTGGAGTGAGATCACTTCAGCGCAGGCGCGGTTATGCAAGGGGCTCACAAGGCCCCTTTTCTTTTGGAAAATTTTCGGGCTGATGAGCCGCATAGCAGAGAGTAGGAAAATGGACAGGCAGGACATGACGGACAGTAAGGAACTGACCATGACCGGAGCTGAAATCGTCGTACGCGCACTGCAGGAGCAAGGCGTGGACACACTTTTCGGATATCCGGGTGGCGCTGTCCTACCTATTTATGATGCGCTGTTCTCAACGCCTGAACTCCGCCACATCCTGGTTCGCCATGAACAGGGCGCCGGCCACGCTGCTGAGGGCTATGCGCGCTCTACCGGCAAGCCGGGCGTTTGCCTCGTCACATCCGGCCCAGGCGCGACCAATATGGTCACGCCGATCGCCGATGCGATGATGGACTCTATTCCGATGGTCGTCATCACAGGTCAGGTTCCGAGCCATCTGATCGGCACAGATGCCTTTCAGGAATGCGACACGGTGGGCATTACCCGCTGCTGCGCCAAGCACAACTATCTGGTCCGCGATGTCGATGAACTGGCCCATGTCATTCATGAAGCCTTCCTGATCGCAACGACAGGACGCCCCGGCCCTGTTGTCATCGATATTCCAAAGGATATCCAGTTCGCCAAAGGCCGCTATTCCGGCAAGACAGGTCTTCGTCACAAGACATATCACCCGGCATCTGATCCGCAGGATATCGCAATTCAGGCGGCACTCGAACTGATGAGAAATGCACGTCGTCCGGTCTTCTATACTGGCGGTGGTATTATCAATTCGGGTGATGAAGCGAGCGCATTGCTTCGAGAGCTTGTTGCCGAGACAGATTTTCCAATCACATCAACACTGATGGGGCTCGGCTCCTATCCGGCATCCGGCAAGAACTGGCTCGGCATGGTCGGTATGCATGGCGCATATGAAGCCAATCACGCCATGCATGATTGCGACGTCATGATCTGTCTGGGTGCACGGTTCGATGACCGCGTCACCGGCCGGCTCGACGCGTTCGCCCCGCATTCAAAGAAAATCCACGTCGATATCGATCCGTCCTCCATCAACAAGACGGTCCGTGTCGACGTTCCAATCATCGCGGATGCCGGTCTTGCTATCAAAGCCCTGCTGGAAGGCTGGCGCGAGCAACAGCATCCGCGCAGTGATCTTTCTGAATGGTGGTCGCAGATTGAGGAATGGCGCTCGAAAAACGGCTTCGCTTACCAGAAGCTGGAAGATCAGATTAAGCCGCAACACGCAATTGAGCGGCTGTACGAGCTAACCAAAAACCGCAACACCTACATCACGACGGAAGTTGGCCAGCACCAGATGTGGGCGGCACAGCACTATCACTTTGACGAGCCAAACCGCTGGATGACCTCGGGCGGACTTGGTACGATGGGCTACGGCCTTCCGGCCGCCCTCGGTGTTCAGGCTGCCCACCCGGATGCACTCGTCATCGACATCGCAGGCGAAGCCTCGATCCAGATGTGCATGCAGGAAATGTCCACGGCCATACAGCACGGCTTGCCGATCAAGATCTTCATCCTGAACAATGAGTGGATGGGCATGGTCCGCCAGTGGCAACAATTGCTTCACGGCGAGCGCTACTCACATTCTTACAGCGATAGCCTGCCCGATTTTGTAGCACTCGCCAAAGCATATGGCGGTCATGGCATTCAATGTAAGACTCCGGGCGATCTGGATGCTGCCATTATGGAAATGATCGAGTATGACGGCCCCGTCCTTTTCGACTGCCTGGTCACCAAGGATGAAAACTGCTTCCCGATGATCCCATCAGGCGCAGCCCATAACGATATGATCCTCGGTGAAATCACCGGTAATGAAATCGATGAAGCCGGCAAAGTTCTGGTCTGATCGGCACTGGTATAGAGTTCAAATAAACAGTCGGGATGCCCCAAGTGAGCACATCTACATCTGATCCATCGCCGCAGAGTGCATATTTCATCGACGACAGCGCTGATGATACCGTCGTCCGTCGGACGCTCGCCGCGATTGTTGACAACGAACCGGGCGTCCTTGCGCGCGTGGTCGGTCTGTTCTCAGCACGTGGCTATAACATTGAAAGCCTGACAGTGGCTGAGGTTGATCGACGTCAGCACCAGTCACGGATCACAATCGTTACTTCTGGCACGGTGCAGATCATTGCGCAGATCAAGGCGCAACTTGAGCGGCTCGTGCCCGTGGCACGGGTGGTCGATATCACCACCTCGCCAGCAGGCCTGGAACGCGAGCTGGCCCTCATCAAGGTCAAGGCCCCCACCGGCTCTGACGAGCGTGTGGAGGCGATGCGACTGTCTGATATCTTCCGCGCGCGTGTGCTCGATGTGACTCTGGAAAGCTTCATCTTCGAAATCACGGGCGGGTCCAACAAGATCGATCAGTTCATCGAGCTGATGGAGCCCCTTGGCCTGATTCAGGTCTCCCGAACCGGCGTGCTGAGCATTCAGCGCGGTCTTCCAGAATAACTATTAACAGCAAACTCTTGCGCCATGCGCCGGTTTTCGGTTAGTGGCGCACAAATTTCCTTCCCGAAAGAAAGAAAAACGATGAAAGTCTACTACGAGCAGGATGCCGACCTCTCACTCATCAAGTCCAAGAAAGTCGCCGTCATCGGCTACGGATCTCAGGGCCACGCTCACGTTCTCAACGCACGCGATTCGGGTGTAAAAGACATTGTTGTCGGCCTGCAGGAAAACTCGTCTTCCCGCAAGAAAGCCGAAGCTGAAGGCCTGACGGTCATGACACCAGCAGAAGCCACAAAATGGGCTGACGTTGTCATGATCCTGGTACCTGACGAAAAGCAGGCTGTACTCTGGGCGAATGAGATCGAACCTCATGTGAAACCCGGCATGCACATCATGTTCGGTCACGGCTTCAACGTGCACTATAACCTCATTCGCCCAATGGAAGGCGTTGACGTGTCTCTTTCCGCACCAAAAGGTCCGGGCCACACATTGCGTGCGCAATATCAAATGGGCTTTGGCCTGCCTGGCCTCGTTGCAATCCATCAGGACGCATCTGGCACAGCAAAAGACGTCGCGCTGTCTTATTCGAAAGCCATTGGCAACACACGTGCCGGCGTGATCGAAACCTCTTTCCGTGAAGAGACCGAAACCGACCTCTTCGGCGAACAGGCCGTTCTTTGCGGCGGTATCGTCGAACTGATCAAAGCTGGCTATGAAACGCTGGTTGAAGCTGGCTACGCACCTGAAATGGCATACTTTGAGTGCCTGCACGAAACCAAGCTGATCGTTGACCTGATCTATGAAGGCGGTATCGCCAACATGAACTACTCCATCTCCAACACGGCGGAGTATGGTGAGTATGTTTCCGGCCCGCGCATTGTGAATGCTGAAGCCAAGGCAAACATGAAAAAGGTGCTCGAAGACATTCAGAACGGCACGTTCGCGCGTAACTGGGTTCTTGAGAATCAGGCCGGCGCACCAGGCTTCGCGGCCATGCGTCAGCGCATGAACAGCCATGATATCGAAGCCGTCGGCGAGAAGCTTCGCGGTATGATGCACTGGGCTCAGAACGACCGTCTGGTCGACAAGTCCAGAAACTAAACACAGAGTTTGCGCACCTGAACCCGTTCAGGTGCGCAATTGCGTTTCTTTCTGGTATTTCTTTCGCCCAAAGCGTGAATCTGGTTTCGGTATGACACGGGCCGTTTATGCTTTATATCAAATTTGATGTTTCTGGGTGGGGGGTCACATGAAAGTCTATACGCAGGTTCGGTTTGCGATTATCGCGGCCACGTTTGTCACGTCAGCTCCGGCAGTTCTGGCGGCTGACTATCAGCTTTCTCCTGGCAAATGGCAGCTTTCTGACGGTCTGCAGCTCGGCAATGGCGGGACGCCTTCTCAGGTCCGGACTTTCTGCATTGAACGTGGCGATTCTCAGGTGACTGAGTCCTGGTTTGCCGAATTTGCAAAACCTGACAACGACTGTACGGCCAATGTGACATCAGCTGTCAGCGGTACGGTTGAGTTTGACCTCAGCTGCCCAAACCCGAACGGCCCGTTGGAAGGCCCGTCCAAAGTCACAGTCAGTCAGGACTCATTTAGTGTGAACAGCGATCTTGCACTTGATCTTGGCGGCGTGCCCTTCCCGATGCGGCGCAGCCTTTCAGCACGTCATATCTCCGGCAATTGCCGGTAATCCTGCCGCAAACTTTGCTGGCACTCGCCGCGCGAGTGTTTTCTGGCTCATTTGTCATGTGTTGGACTTGGAAATGTCCAATTCTGGAGGTCTGATTGGCGTTCAGGCAGGAGTCTAGAAAATGCGTGGCAAACTTTCTTATTTCGGTTGTGCAGTCGCACTCGCTTTCGTGAGCGGAAACGCCAGCGCGAACGAGGCGGGCGAAATTGATGTTGAGCCAGGCCTGTACAACTGGTCCCATACGACGACTCTTGCCGGCCAATCCTTCAGCGAAGAAAACACTGAATGCCTCCCGCCAGAGAAGGCGCGTTTTTCCTTGCAGGACATCGCTGATGAGATCGGTCAGGGATGTTCCATGTCGGACATAATCCCTCATGAAGACGGCTATCTGTTCCAGCTCAGTTGCACGGGAATTTATTCGGGAAAAGCCGACGGCCAGATCACCAAATATTCAGCTGACAGCATTGGTATGACAGCTGTTGGCAAGGTCACGCTCGGCCAGCTGGAAGCTGACTTCGAATTTGACTCTAAAGCTCAGAAAGTCGGCGACTGCGGATAGGATAACCTCTTCTGGTTTGGCGATCAGGCATCTCTGTCCGATCGTCTGAAGACCTTGAGAAAACGCACGCCATAGCGACGCACACCGGGCCCTGAGAAGGATACGATCGCGCATGCAAGCACGATAATGGCCGCGCCAAGCCAGAACAGACCGCCCGGAAATTCCCGAAATACAAGCCATCCAATAATGGCGCTCCAGAGCAGCGCCGTGTATTCCATCGGCGCGAGGCGCTGCGCTGGGGCACGGGCATAGGCCAGCGACATCAGAAGCCAGATCAATGTGCCGAGCACACCCAGGAAGATAAGATAGGGCATGTCAGACATCACAACGCCCTGTCCCATCACCAAGGCCGGACCAATCATATAAAGCGCTGGAAACAGATTGGCGTAGAAGGCCACCAGAAAGGCCCCGTCCTTTGCCGCCCGCACCCTGAGGAGCACGAGCGACACGGCATAGAACAGCGCTGCAGAGATCACAGCGACCAGACCAATCCAGTCATCGGCGGTCAGCCCGTCGAAGAACTCTGCGCCAACGAAGCTGACAACAACGCCTGCAAAACCCACAAGCGCAGCAAGACCGGCCAGCATGCTCGGTCGCTCAGACAGAACCAGCCAGGCGACAGGGGTGATCCACAATACCGATGTGAAGCCCATCACCGTCACCGTGGCGAGTTCGAGTTTGCTGAGAGAGAAGAAAAAGCAACTGGACGCAATCAGGTGCACCAGGCCCCGCAGGGCGTGGAGACGCGTTGCAGACCATCCTGGCAGGCGTCGACCGCTGCCGAAATAAAGAACACCAACGAGAAGAGCACCGATCAAAAACCGCCAGAAGACCAGCGAATACAGATCAACGAATCCGTTGATATGCTTGACAGACGCGTCCATCAGGACGCCACAGAAAACGGCGCCCGCAGCAATAACGGTCGGCGGAACATTCCAAGCTCGATCTGTGCTCACGCCGGCCCCTCTTGCCCAGTTCGTTTCTTTTATCGTGCATGCATACATCGACGGATGCTGGACGCTTTCGGATTCGTTGCTAGTGTTTTCTACTGAGGGAGAAAACGCCAATGATAAATCCGGACCAACACAAAATCCCAACAGGAATCGATCCGCATAAGACTGCATCCGAGCTGATTGAAGGTATCGACCTGTCTGGCAAAAACGCCATTGTCACAGGCGGATATTCTGGCATTGGCGTCGAAACGGTTCGCGCGCTCGCGGCAGCTGGCGCACGGGTTACGGTTCCGGCGAGAAACCTGGACAAAGCGCGCAAAAATCTCACCGATGTTAAAGGTGAGATCGAGATTGCCAACATGGACCTTGTCGATCTCGCTTCAGTTCGGAAGTTCGCAGAAGGTTATTGCGAAAATGACGCTGAGCTTCATCTGCTGATCAACAATGCCGGCATCATGGCATGTCCGATGGACCATACGCCGACGGGTTGGGAGAGCCAGTTCGGCGTGAATCATCTTGGCCATATGGCACTCACGCTCGGGCTACTGCCAGCCCTCAGAAGAGCCAAGGGCGCGCGCGTGGTGTGTCTGTCCTCAACCGGGCACGCGATAGGCGGCATTCACTGGGATGACCCGCACTTTCAGTCTCATGACTATGACAAATGGCAGGCATATGGGCAGTCCAAGACAGCCAATGCCCTGTTCGCAGTTGGCCTTGACACCCGCGAAAAAACGAATGGTATCCGCGCTTTTGCAGTTCATCCAGGCGGTATCATGACCGACCTTCAGCGACATCTCAGCGTGGACGAGATGGCCGCACTTGGCTGGCTCGACGAAGACGGAAACCTATCAGAACGCGCCAGGAGCATGTTCAAGTCACCGGCCGCAGGCGCAGCAACCTCCGTGTTCGCTGCGACCTCCCCTCTTCTCGACGGCAAGGGCGGGCTATATTGTGAAGACAGCGATGTCGCCAATCTCGCCGATGAGGACTCGCCACGCTATCGCGATGTGAGAGATTATGCGGTTGATACCGATAATGCTGACAGGCTTTGGGATATGAGTATCAAAATGCTGAAGGACGCCGCCTGAGCAATGGCCGATATCGTCAATCTGCGTCAGTTCCGAAAACGAAAGCTCCGCGAGGAGAAGGCCGACACGGCCAATACAGCGAGAGCACAGTCTGGCCGCACTAAAGCCGAAAAGACCAGAGCCTTGAAAGAAACCGAGCTTCAGTCCCGACAATTGGATGGCGCCCGGTTGCGGTCTTCCGACGAAACTTCGGATTAAAGCTCGGCTAGGGCGCTCGAGCTACGCGCTGGCCTGAACGAACGGATTGTCGAACGTTGCCCATTACTCACGTTGAAGCGGCCAAAAGAACCATAAAATGATGGAGGTGCGGAGACGCGGCCCTGAGGGGTTGAAGAGGTCCTGACAAACGCTCGGGGTTTCACCACTGGCGTGACCTCTTCGGCTACAGCTTCAACAGCTTCAGGAGGTGTCGACAAGGTTGCTTCTGCTGGTGTTGTCTCCATAGCCTGAAAGGCCACCGCTGGCACCTCCTCCACGACACGCCGTGTGTAAGTGCGTGTGACGGGAACCACGACCGGCTCAACTGATCCATCAAAATGTGCCGAATCATCCTGCACCGGTTGGGCGTTCGAGGGCGCTGCTGCCATCTCCTTACCAGAAGGTGTCACGTCGCCAGCCGAGGCCGATATGATCTGCGCTGGTTGCCGATCAATCTCCGTTATCGTACCATCAGCTGCAATCCGGCGTGTATAAGTTCGTGTTGAGACCGTTCGGACCATTGCCGAAGTGGTTTTGCTCGCCTCAACCGTCTCTTCTTCTGTCTGCGCGCCAGCGACTGGCATGGCCGTCATGACCAGCAGAGCCAGCCCCGGCACGGCCAGTATTCGCAGTGTACCCTGATTGTATGATTGCGATTGGATGTCGAACATGGCGCGGCTTCCCCGGTTGAAACACTTGGTCAGGCCACAGCAATTTCTATACCCACTCTTTAAAGTCAGTATTTGACTTCTGAAGGACGCGCCTTTTATAGCGTATAGCAACTCTTGAAAGATCGGGTCGAAATGTCTGAATTTGCCGCACTTTTTACTCCCTTCACCCTAAAAAATACGACGTTTTCCAGCCGCATTGCGATGGCGCCGATGACTCGCTCTTTTTCTCCGGGCGGTATTCCTGGGGAAAACGTGGCCGATTATTATGCCCGCCGCGCTGAAGCTGACGTTGGCCTCCTAATCACGGAGGGCACAACGGTGAGCCGCGGTGGCGCATCCTTTGATCCGAACATTCCAAACATCCACACAGAGAATGCGATTGCAGGATGGAAGAACGTCGTGGATCGCGTCCATGCCGTATCAGGCAAGATCGCACCGCAGATATGGCACGTTGGTATGGCACGCAAGCCGGGCACAGGTCCTGACCCTGACGCGCAATCAGACAGCCCGTCTGGTATCACCTATAAAGGCAAGTCCGTTTATGATGCGCCGACCCTGGATGATGTCGATGCTATGATTGAAGCGTTCGTCGATGCCATTGAAGTCGCCGAGAAGACCGGCTTTGACTGTGCCGAAATTCACGGCGCGCACGGCTATCTGGTCGACGAGTTCTTCTGGAGCGCGATGAACGTCCGTGATGACAAATATGGCGGCTCTATCGCTTCACGCGCACAGTTCGCCGCTGAAATTGTGTCACGCGCCCGCAAGCGCGTCAGCCCGGACTTCCCGATCATCCTGCGCATGTCGCAGTGGAAGCAATTCGACTATGAGGCACGCCTGTTCACGACGCCGCAGGAATTCGAAGAGTTCCTCAAGGTTATGGTCGATGCCGGTGTTGATTGCGTTCACTGCTCTCAGCGTCGCTACTGGGAACCCGAATTCCCGGAAATTGACGGAGAGAATGGCCTGAATTGCGCTGGTTGGGCGAAAAAGCTATCCGGCCTGCCCACCATCACCGTTGGCTCTGTGGGCCTCGCCTCGGAGTTTACAGGCGCTTTCCGCGGCCAGGGTTCGAAAACGCGTCCGCTTAGTGACGTTGTGGAGCGTCTGGAGCGTGAAGAATTCGACATGGTCGCCGTCGGACGCGCCTTGCTTCAGGACCCCTACTGGGCGCAGAAAGTGAAAGAAGGCCGTCTGGCGGAGCTGAAAGACTATTCAGCTGACGCGCTTAAGACGCTTTTCTGATCTCGTCCTCGAGGTTCACAACCTCGCTGGCAGACACCACCTCAACCTGGGGCAGCGGGAAGATCAACTGACCGCCGCCCGCCAGGAACTCCGCCTCGCGCTCAATAATACCGGTGCGGAAGTGCCATGGCAGCACCAGAAAATAATCTGGATTCATGGCTCGGGCGACAGCCTCAGGCAGTATTGGAATATGCGTGCCAGGGGTCACGCATCCCCACTTATCTGGATTTACATCTGAAATAGCGTCAAGAAGGTCTGGACCAATCCCGGCATACTGAAGCACCACATTGCCTTTCGTCGAGGCACCAAGCCCCAGAATGCGCTTGCCAGAGGATTTGAGACTGCGAAGCTTGTCCACGAGCAGATCGGCATGGAAATGCGCGTTGCGGGCAAATTCGCGATAAGGCTCAGCGGTTGCCAGCCCCATCGCTTCTTCTTCCTGCAAAAGCGCGTCGATCGCAGCGGTGTTTTGCGCGAGGCTGGTGTTGGACTTATGCGTTGCTGTGACCGCGAAAGACCCGCCATTGGTGTCATTCAGTTCTACGTCGATAATCTTCAGGTCAGCCCGGTCCAGTAGCGCCTTCACGACGGTCATAGAATAATATTCCAGATGCTCCTGGCAAACGGTGTCATAGGCCAGCTGTTTCAGCATGAGCGGCAGATAGCTTTGTTCGAAATGCCAGACACCATCTTTCGCCAGTACGCTGGCCACCTGTTCAACGAAGGCCATCGGATCCGGCAGGTCGTAAAACATCGCTATCGACGTGATGATGCTCGCCGGTTTATCGGCATGGCGGGCATAGGCAGCATCAGAGAAAAAATCGACTTCCAGCGCGATATCATCCGTATAGAAGCGGCGAAACTTCGCTGCGCTTGGGTCGATACCGATACGCTTGATGCCCGATGTCTGATAAGCTTTCAGGGCCGTCGCATCATTGGCGCCGATATCCAGAACGATGTCCCCCGCCTCAAGAGGCCGTAGCTCTGTTTCGAGCTTTCGCATTTTCTGCTCGAGGTGACGGACCATTGAAGCGTTGAGCCCGGAACGGTATCCATAGGTCTCGCCATACATCAGCTCGCCGGGATAATCATGCGCCAGTTGAACAAGCCCCGACTCCCGGCAGAAGGCCAGCTCAAGCGGACTGACCGAAACCGGTACGCTGGCATCCCTGGGGAAAACGCCTGTGAGGGCCTGATCTCCGAGATCCATGATTGATTCCAGCGGCGCGTCCATTAAACGGCAGCGCGTACGACGCGGGAATATTCCAGTGGTGACCGGGCGCTCTGACATTGCGAAGTCCTCAAACGCAAATCTTGGGACTGTAAGCTGCGCCCAATCGACCTAAATATTCGTAAAGACTAAACGCAAAGGCGAAATTTATGAACGAATTGCCACCAACAGTCTCCAGAACAGACGCCGAGTGGAAAGAAATCCTGACGCCTCAACAGTACCAGGTTGGTGTGAAAGAAGGCACTGAACGCGCCTTCACGCCCGGAAATCTGAATGATGAGAAGCGTGACGGCAGCTATCATTGCGTCGGTTGTGACACGGTTCTCTGGGACTCAGATCACAAGTTTGATTCCGGGACTGGCTGGCCCAGCTTCTTCAAACCTGCTCGCGACGGTGTGGTTGCCACCAAGTCAGACAACAAGCTCTTCATGAAGCGTACGGAATGCCATTGCGGCATTTGTGGCCTGCATATGGGTCACGTGTTCAATGACGGCCCGCCGCCAACCGGCGAGCGCTGGTGTATCAATGGCGTTGTCCTGAACTTCGTGCCGCGCAATTCATAGCAAAACCGGTCACACAGACACGAAAAACCCGGCCTGTCATAAGAGAGGCCGGGTAAGGTCATCGGCAAGCTCACAGCTTGAGGGGGCATATGCGCCATACCGATGTTCAGATAAGTTCTCCGCCCCGGCAAACCGGGCCGAAGACACTGGAATTATTCGCCGACTGTGCGCCAGGACACGTTCAGCTGGTGAACTTTTCCTGATTCCTGAGCGTCGTAGCTGAGGGTGCGCGCGAAATCTTCGGCTGCACGCTCGAACGCCGCGTTTGAGCAGGACTCTACAGCGAACGATGTCACGTCGCCGGTCGGCGCAAGCTCGACCTGAAGATCGCATTCGCCGCTAATGCCACGATCAGCCGCGAGGTATGGATAATCCAGAGCCCCCAGGGAAACAGGAAGTTCCGAGCCGCTGACGTCGATAACGAAGTCTTTCGCAGCAGGGGTTGCGTTTGTTTCGGCCATCGCAGTCGGCATCACGCTAACAGAGGCGGCCATAGTGACGAGCACTGATTTGATAAGTGTTTTCATGACACTAATGTGTCAGTTTTGTATTATTTTGTCCATATACGGACGATATTTTCGAGCATATTTTTAATAACACCCTGTTTTTATGCAGTGTTATTTATAACAAAAATGCCGCTTATGTCACAAACGAGTTGTCACATTAGTGTAAAACTCGACCGACGCCCCCATGGACATGACGTGAATTTATAGATTCTCAGGCTTACCGGGTCGCAATTTGCGACTATCATCGCATCAAGGTGGCAATTTCCCGGAGACAAAATTATATGCAGGTTCGAACCTCCCTTATCGCGGGCGTATGTGTCGCAGCGCTCATCAGCGCCAGCGGACCACACGCCCACTCCCAGACAGAAACGCAGAGTGAAATGACATCCAATCAGCCCGTCCCGCCGATAGCAGAACGCCGCCCAGTTACGATCGAACAGGTCGGCCGGACTCGTACGGATGCGTATAGCTGGCTGAAGGATGAAAACTGGCAGGAGGTCATGAAGGATCCCTCCGTGCTTCAGGAGGACATTCGCGCCTATCTGGTGGCAGAGAACGCCTACACCGAAGCCCGATTGGAAGCACCAACGGCAGAACTCCGGGAAACCCTCTTCCAGGAGATGCGCGGACGTATCAAGGAAGACGACAGTTCTGTGCCGTCCATCGACGGGCCCTATGCATACTACACCTTCCACAGAACGGGTGGAGAGTATGGCGTGCTCGCACGCAAACCCGCCGAGTCGGCTTTTGATGACAGCGTAGAACCAGAGATACTGTTTGATGGAGACGCTGAAGGTGAAGGTCTTGCCTATTTCGACACAGGCGAGATTCAGCACTCTCCCAACCACGAACTCCTTGCCTCGGCTGTCGATGACAAGGGCTCTGAAATCTACACCATCAAGGTTAGAAATCTTGAGACAGGCGAAGAGCTGTCTGACGTGATAGAGAGCACGACGGGCGATTTCGTCTGGGGTGCGAATTCAGATGTGATTTTCTGGGTGAAACGCGATGATAATGGTCGCCCATCAGCCGTCTACCAACGCATCCTGGGATCAGGCGAAGATAAGCTGATCTATGAAGAGCCGGATCCAGGCTTCTTCGTGAATATCGATTACAGCGGATCTGACGACTACATTCTGATCCAGACGGGCGGTCACACCACAAGCGAAGTGTATTACTTTGATGCTGGAGCAAAGGACCCTGAACTCACTCTGATCGCAGAACGGGAAGAAGATGTTCAGTACAGCGTCGTGGACTTCGATGGTCAGTTCTACATTCTGACCAATGCGGATGGCGCGATCGACTTCAAAATCGTCAAGGCACCGATCTCAGCGCCGTCGAAAGAAAACTGGGTCGATGTCGTACCACACCGGCCAGGCACGCTGATCCTTGGGCTTGAAGCCTACCGCAACCATTTGGTTCGCATGGAGCGGAACGAAGGCCTTCCTCGCCTCATTATTCGCGCTCGTGAGAGTGGTGAAGAGCATGAGATTGCCTTCCCGGAAGCCGCATATGCGCTCGGCATGTCCGGTGGCTATGAGTACGATACTTCGACACTTCGCTTTGAGTACGCATCGCCGGCCACGCCTGATCAGGTTTTCGATTACGATATGAATACCCGCGAGCGTGTGCTTCGGAAAACGCGCGAAGTCCCATCTGGGCATAATCCGAATGATTATGTCGTCGAGCGGATCATGGCGCCATCTTATGACGGTGAGCTTGTGCCAGTGACCATTCTGCGTCGCACAGACACGCCGGTTGATGGTTCAGCGCCCTTGTTGCTTTACGGCTATGGCTCCTATGGCATGACCTACCCGGCAGATTTCCGCACATCGCGGCTGAGCCTTGTGGATCGCGGTTTCGTCTATGCCATCGCCCATATCCGCGGGTCTCAGGCAAAGGGATATCAATGGTATCTCGACGGCAAGCTTGAGAAGAAGGAAAACACCTTCCGTGACTATATCGCCGCGGGTCGCTATCTTGTGGGCCAGGGCTACACATCAGAGGGCAAGGTCGTAGGCTTGGGCGGCTCTGCTGGCGGCCTGCTCATGGGTGCAGCCTCCAATATGGACCCTGAACTGTTCGCGGGAATTATCGCCGCCGTGCCGTTCGTCGATGTTCTGACCACCATGTCAGACGAGTCCTTGCCTCTCACACCACCTGAATGGCCAGAATGGGGTAACCCGATCACCAGCGAAGAGGACTACGACACCATCCTCGCCTATTCGCCGATCGATCAGGTCTCCGATCGCCCCTACCCTGCCATGCTGATCACGGGCGGCCTGACCGACCCCCGCGTCACTTATTGGGAGCCAGCCAAGTGGGTGGCAAACCTCCGCCACGACGCGCCGGAGGCCGGCCCATACTTTCTTCGTATCAACATGGATGCGGGCCATGGCGGCGCTTCCGGACGTTTTGAAGGATTGAAGGAAGCGGCAATCGAATTTGCCTTTGCGCTTGCAGTTGTTGGCAAAGTCGACGGCGTAGAATTCTGATCGAAAGCCTCTCCGGCACTTAATGCTGGAGAGACTCTTTAGACAACAAAAAGGCGCAGGACTTACATCCTGCGCCTTTTTATAT
>CETS01147534.1_pt1 | contig 14064 bp, 8 predicted proteins | sample 356391 | NCBI WGS metagenome assembly CETS01 (sample SAMEA2622673, study PRJEB7988) | marine metagenome | isolation source: saline water (ENVO:00002010), including
AAGCCTTCATAGTCGTGCAGCGCCCATTCTTCTGCATCAGGCATTGGGGACGCGGCCAGCATTTTATTGATTTCGTCATGGATGGCGTCTGCGCCGATGGTGGCATCAATCCACCGGCCATGAAGATAGCCATTATTGTAGGCGGCCAAACAGGCCATATAGATTCTTATTTCTCCGTTCTTTGTCATTTGAAGACCTCCGTCAGGTAAGGGTTGCTCATGCAACCTTGGCCTTCGCCGAGAACGGGGTGTGCAAACGGAGCATGAAAATCGACGGCGGGCGCAGCAGTACCGCTGCGAGCCTCGGGAGACCGTCTATTTTCATCGAAGTGCGCTGAGGGGCAGGTCCCTAAGCCTTACGCAAGGGATTGATGCCGGATGGCCGAGACAACTGGCAGGCAGGCTCGGTTCACAAGAGCCCGCCCTGAAAGGATGGGGCAATGTATCGTTGCTAAAAAGACTAAAGTGCTCTCAGAAAAAGATGAATTTTGACCATCGCAAAGGTATCAAGCTTACAATAGCTAAGGAGAGAGCTTGCCCTTTGGTCAGCCTCTGCTCCCGTCGCTTTGATCATCTGTTCCCACGCATCCATAGCGGATGCGCCGTCTTGTACCTCCAAACCTTTATAGCTAAGTTCGGGGCATAGGACTGGCAGAACCTTTTTAATCGAGGTTGAGCCATCAAATCGCGCGTCGACATAAGCGGACTTGAAAACGTCCTCGAGGTCCACGGTACGCTCATTCATATCTTGCAAGAAGTCGCTATACTCAGGAAACAGCAAAGCCATTTCCTTGTTCCGGCTTTTCTCGAAGGACGCGTGCCAGGAAACGACACTGCCGGTAGGCCCGATATCACCCCTCAGAGCTTCCAAAAGCCTCATCGGCAACCGTGCTTCTCGCTCTAGAAATTCTCGGTGCTCCAAGTGACCATCTTCGTGCAGGACGTGAAGAGAGTATTGCACTGGAAAATGCTTATGCGGACTTGCTCTGTCCACTATCGGAACTGCGGAAGCGAAGGTCTCATAGTCAAAAAAATATAACGGAAACTGCCAGCCGCTTAAGAACTCCCGAACAGCCCGACGATCAATTATAGGGGCACCTGCACGAGCCGCTTGCAGAACAGCCAGTTGGTTCGAACTCAGAGGGTAGTCTTTTGGGATATCTAAAAGGTCAAAAATGCCGTTGGTGACCAGCTCGTTTCGCTTCGTCTGACTAAGGCGCGGCAGACTATAGATCGAGGGCTTGGGAATATCAGGATTGAACACCTCAAATGTGTCGCAATGGTGAGCGCGAGAAGTGCGCAGGCACGAACACTGTGAACGATCAATTGCACTCTCTGAGATGAACTCTAGCGCACGATCAATCTGAGACGATAGATCTGCCTCTATTCCTTTAACATCCGCCGAAACATCGGCGAAAGTTAACAGCCCAGACGGCTCGATTTCGCCGCAGCGAACGTAGTCACCGTTGAGGTGAACGATGTAGACGGCATCGATATTCCGCCCAGAACGCTCAGCACATATCTTCTGAAATGCCGCGTCTTTGATGTGGTTATGAGCAGGATCGGTTTTAACGCTAGTAGAAGATTTGATCTCGTAGAGAACGCAGCGTCCATCATCCAAATGCTCCAGAGCATCCGCCCGAGCAAACAAACCAGACTCGGTCTCAAAGACCTCCTGAAAACTGACGCGGCGATCAGGCGACGCATCAAAATATGCCCGCACGTAGCGCTCGACCTCATAGCCCTCGCGCGTGATTTTCTGCAAGAAAGCGGAAAATTCACCAACCGGATAACTCTCAGGCTCATTCTTGAGCAGCCAAAGTGACTTGGGACAATTCAGATATTGAATGAAGTCAGTTTTGGTAAGTTGCAGGCTCATGATGTGATTTTTTCAGAATCTTCCATCCGATACCAATAAAATTTTGAAACACGATAGAAGTGGGCTGGAGCCAAATCACCTTATGGGTGTTCGCCCGTGGAAAACTCTATGTTTTTCATTCAAATTCCTGCGAGAGTCTCGCTATAGTAAGATAACCAAAAATATACAGAACGCGATTTGATGAACTACACGCCGTATCACAGCAAATATCTTGCTAACCGAATTACGCTTTCAGGCCTTGGAGATGAGGCTTTTGCGAAGTCTCTTTCGACGGCGCGCGTTGATATGAACCCGCATCAGGTGGATGCGGCGCTCTTCGCTCTTCAATCCCCTCTTTCGAAGGGCGTTATTCTCGGCGATGAAGTGGGCCTCGGTAAAACGATTGAAGCGAGCTTAGTGATTGCCCAGAAATGGGCCGAACGTAAACGACGTGTCCTGTTGATCGTCCCCGCATCGCTAAGAAAGCAATGGGCGCAAGAGCTGCGTGAGAAGTTCTCGCTCGATAGCGTCATTCTAGACGCAAAAACCTACAAGGACGCGCAAAAAGCAGGTGCGCGCCGCCCATTCGAAGCGGAAAATGCCGTTGTGATCGCGTCATACGAATTCGTTGCGCGAAAATCCGATGATGTCGCGATTATCGATTGGGACTTGGTGATCTTTGACGAAGCCCACAGACTTCGGAATGTCTACAAAAAGAATGCTTCCAAGCGCGCGAAGACGCTGAAGGAAGCCCTCAAGAATCCGTTTAAAATTCTGCTGACAGCAACGCCGATGCAGAACTCATTGATGGAACTGTACGGCCTCGTCTCGGTAATTGATGATCACCACTTTGGCGATGAAAACTCATTCCGCACCATGTATGCTGGTGCTCGCTCTTCACCCGCAAGCCTAGTCATGCTCAAGAGCCGCTTATCGCCAGTCTGCCAGCGGACGCTCCGCCGACAAGTGGTCGAAGCCGGACACATCAATTACACAAAGCGCCTGCCTCGCACCTTCGATTTCGAGCCTGGCAACGAAGAAGTACGGCTCTATGAAGGCGTGTCGGCTTTCCTTCAGCGCAAAGACACAATCGCTTTTGGTGACAAAGCCAATCATCTTGTCACACTTGTCGCGCGGAAGATTTTGGGTTCTTCGACCTTCGCCATCTCCAAATTCCTTCAAGGCGTCATTGATCGGCTCGAAGAGAAAAAGAGGCTGGACGAATCCATTCTCGAAGACATCGATACCTATGACGAGATTTCAGAGGAATTGTCGGACGACGACACCGACGTCGATATTGAAGCACCTGCTGATCCAGCCAAACTCGCGGCGGAGATTGCTGAACTTAAAGCCTATAAAGAACTCGCACTGTCCATCGGTTCAAACGCGAAAGGCGAGAAGCTGGTTGAGAAACTCCCCGAAATTCTGGGTGAAATCGTCAAACTCGGTGGTCGCGAAAAAGTGGTCATTTTCACGGAGTCAGTCCGCACTCAAAAATACCTCGCCGAGGTTTTAGGCGCGAACGGTTATGATGGCCGTGTCGTACTTCTGAACGGCCAGAACAATGATGCCGAAAGCAAAGCTCTCTATGCGGACTGGATGAAACGCCATGCCGGAACGGACGCGATCTCCGGCTCGAAGAGCGCCGACATGAAGGCCGCTATCGTTGAGGCGTTCAAAGGCGATGATAAAACAATCCTCATCGCAACAGAATCTGGTGCGGAAGGTATCAACCTTCAATTTTGTTCATTGCTCGTGAATTTTGATCTCCCCTGGAACCCGCAACGCGTAGAACAACGGATTGGCCGCTGCCACCGATATGGCCAGAAGATCGACGTCATGGTCGTCAATCTTTTGAACCGGAAAAACCAAGCGGAACGCCGCGTCTATGAATTGCTCGACAAGAAATTCAAACTCTTCGAAGGCGTGTTTGGCGCGAGTGACGAAGTTCTCGGCGCTATCGAACGCGGCGTTGATTTTGAACGCAAAGTTCTCGACATCATTCAGGAAGCCCGTAGCGATGAAGAGGTTCAGCGCGCGTTCGACCAGCTTCAGGAAGAGATGGAAGACACCATCAAAGCCGACATGCTGGATGCACGGACCAAGCTCATGGAAAACATGGATCAGGACGTCGTCAGCAAGCTCAAGACTCGAAAAGGCACGATAGAAACCACCATGAATGAGTTTGAGCGCCGTCTCGCGCTCATCGCCCGTGCTGAGCTGCCCGAGGCTGAATTTCATGGAAGTGATAGCCCGCGCTTTGACTATCAGGGGAAAACCTACACGACTGAATGGCCGCTGGCCGACGAAAACGGCTGGCAATTCTTCCGTCTGGCCGATGGCAACCTCGCTCAAAATGTCGTGGATCAGGCCAAAGCGCGCGATCTGGAAGCCAAGCTGATCCGCTTTGACCACAGCGCCTATCCAAATCAATTGATGGATGTCGCCGCATTGGTTGGAAAAAGTGGCTGGATGAAAGTGTCAAAGATTACCGTCAGCACGCCGCAATCTAACAGAGAAGAATTGATCGCAGCCTGCATCGCCGATGATGGAACAGAAATTCATCCCGAAACGGTGGATCGCATGTTCTACGTGCCCGCCCAATCGGAAGAAGGCTACAGCGCAGATGCATTACCGGAAGCAATTGGAGAACTTGAGGCATTACTGAAGGCCAATATTATTTCTGGCGTTCAGGAGCAGAACGCCATCTGGCTCGACGCCGAAACCGACAAGCTCGACGCCTACGCCGATGATCTTGAGAAAGCTGCCGAAGCCGAAATCAAGGAACTCGACGATGAGATTAAGGCCGCACGCAAACTGCTTCGCAGCAACACTGCCCTGCCGATGGAAGAGAAGCTGAAAGAGAAGCGCCGTATCAAGCGCCTGGAAGACAAAAGAGACGATATGAAGCTCGAAACATTCGAACGTCGCAAGAATATCCGAAGAGAAGTCAACGACATGCTGGATGATATCGCCAACAGCCTTGAAGCAGAGCCCGTCATCACGCCCGTCATCACAATTCGCTGGGAGGTGGCGGCATGAGCAAGAAAAAACAAAAGCTGGAACTGTCGTGGATCGGAAAAGATGACCGCCCAAAACTTGAGCCGCGCATTCTGATCGAAGACCCGGGATTATCTTATCACGCGCAGGAAAAGCGTGACGGCGATATCTTCGATAATATGCTGGTCCGTGGCGACAACCTGCTCGCACTTAGAGCGCTTGAGCAGGAATATACGGGCAAAGTGAACTGTATCTACATAGACCCTCCCTACAATACTGGCGAAATGTTCGAGCACTATGAAGACGGCATCGAACACTCCCTCTGGCTCACTCGCATGAGAGACAGGATAGAAGTTTTACACCGTCTGCTCGCCAATAATGGAACGCTATTTTGTCAATTGAATGATGATGAGCTTGCATACGCCAAGGTGGTTTTTGATGAAGTATTCGGTAGGCAGAATTTTCTCAATCAGGTCGCAGTCAGGATGAAGCTTTTGGCTGGCGCTAGTGGCGGCGGTGAAGACAAAAAGCTCAAAAAGAATATTGAGTATCTACTGATATATACAAAGGATATGTCTGGTGACGGAGGCTTTCAACGATTCAATGATGTATATGAGGAGGTTGATTTAATTGAACATATCGATTCCATGGAGGAATCGGGGAAGAGCTGGAAGTATACAAGCATTCTTCTTGACGAGGGTGAGCCTGTCGAAGAGCGAGTCGTTTTGACTGGTGACGGTGAAGAAATCAAAGTCACTAAACTCACTGGTTGCAAGAGAACTACGATCAACCGAGTTCTCAAAGATGGTCTCACTCGAGAAGAGGCGTACGGTCAAAACCTTAACCTTATATTCTCAGATACAAACGCCCAGACCAGTATACGCACCCGCATCATCGACGAGTTCGGTGAGTTGGAAGAGGGCGAAATGCTCAAGGCGCAGTATGTGCCAAGATCGGGGAAGGAGAAAGGCCAGCGCGCAACACACCACTATATCAGCAGATCGATCCGTCGGGTAATCTGGCTTAGTGACATCGCAGAAGCAAGAAACCAGCGGGCGATTAAACGCGAGAAAATAGGTACGTTTTGGGAGGGTTTCCCGCTTAACAATCTTACGAAAGAAGGGGGCGTTCGTTTCCCGATGGGGAAGAAGCCGGAGGCCTTAATTGAACGCATTCTAGAACTGGCAACTTCTGAAGGGGATTTAGTGCTCGACTCGTTTGCGGGGTCCGGAACTACTGCAGCTGTAGCTCATAAAATGAAGCGAAAGTGGATCACCGTTGAACTCGGTGACCATTGCGAGACTCATTGCTTACCGCGATTAAAAAAGGTTGTAGACGGAGAAGACAGGGGCGGCGTGACCGACTCAGTTGGATGGAAAGGCGGCGGCGGCTTCCGTTATTATCACCTTGCGCCATCTCTTTTGGAAAAAGACAAATACGGCAACTGGGTCATCTCGAAAGAGTATAACGCCTCAATGCTCGCCGAAGCCATGTGCAAGAACCTTGGCTTCACCTACGCCCCTTCGCAAGATGAACAAGAATACTGGCGACATGGCCATTCGACCGAGACCGACTTCATCTTCGTCACGACGACATCGATGACGCATGCTGCGTTGAAGAAGCTTTCAGAGGATGTCGGGCCGGATCGCACACTTCTGGTTTGCTGTAAGGCGTTCAACGCCGATGCAGACGCATTCGAAAATCTGACCATCAAGAAAATCCCTCATGCTGTTCTGAGCAAGTGCGAATGGGGCAAGGATGATTACAGCCTGAATGTGGCGAACCTGCCTATGGCGAAAACGGATGAGGAGATTGAAGAGGAGCGCATGCGAGACGAGCTGCCCCTATTCGGACAGGGGGAGGAAGAATAATGGCGAACGATCCACGCATTGTGAGGCAGATCACACAACGGCTTTCCTTACGCGCACCGCAAGAGCACTCGCTTGAAATTCTTGCTGAAGTCGTCAACGAGATTGAGCTAGGAAAAGACGTCGATCTCCAAGAGGCGCTCACGCGCATTCAGGCAAGCTATCCGACGGTCACAGACTTCGAACGAGATTTTCCGTCTTTATGTTTTGCGCTGGCCACAGGTGTCGGGAAAACGCGCCTTATGGGGGCATTCGTATCGTTCCTGTATCTCACAGAGCGTTCCAGAAACTTCTTTGTGCTCGCGCCGAACACGACGATCTACGACAAGCTGATTCAGGATTTTACGCCTGGCACGTCGAAATACGTCTTCAAGGGCATTGCCGAGTTCGCGCTCAATCCGCCGATTCTGGTGACAGGAGAAAACTGGGACAATGGTCGCGGCGTTCAGGGAACAGACCTGTTTGGTAATACCCCGATCATCAACATCTTCAATGTGGACAAGATCAATAAGGACAAGGGCCGCATCAAGAAGCTTCAGGAGTATATTGGGGAATCTTATTTCGACTATCTGGCAGGTTTGCCAGATCTCGTGCTCCTGATGGATGAAGCCCATCGCTACCGCGCAAAAGCGGGCATGAAAGCAGTCGCAGAATTGAAGCCGATCCTCGGCCTTGAATTGACAGCGACACCCAAGACAGTGGGCGCGCGATCCGACGATTTTAAGAATGTCATTTTTGACTACGGCCTCGGCAATGCGATGGCCGATGGTTTTGTCAAAGAGCCTGCCGTGGCAACGCGAGCGAACTTCAGGCCAGACTCCGTGACGCCTGAGCAGTTAGAGCAAATCAAACTCGAAGACGGCATTCACTATCATGAGTACGTGAAGGTCGAACTCGACATCTACGCAAGAGATACCGGCCAGAAGAAAGTTCATCCCTTTATGCTGGTCGTCGCGCAAGACACTGAGCACGCCAAGTCCCTTCGCGAACGTATCGAGAGCGATGCGTTCTTTGGCGGTCGCTATAAAGGCCGCGTGGCTGAAGTACACTCTGCTCTCAAGGGTGATGAAAACGACGAGGCCATGGCGCGTCTAGTGGCGCTGGAGACCGACGGCCAGACTGACGTCGTAATCCACGTCAACAAACTGAAAGAAGGCTGGGATGTCACCAACCTTTACACAATTGTGCCGCTGCGCGCGTCGGCATCTGATATTCTGACAGAACAAACGCTCGGACGCGGCTTGCGGCTGCCCTACGGCAAAAGAACAGGCGTGGAAGCTGTCGATACGCTGACAGTTATCGCGCATGACCGCTTCGATGACGTAATCCGCAAAGCCCGCGAAGACGATTCTCCGTTCAAGATTAAAAAGGTCACAATCGGTGACGGTTCTGACGTGTCCGACAAGGGAGCGAGTGTTCTGGAATCCCCGTCAACTCTCGATACGCTTTTGACAGGCGCTAAGGCTGGCATCGAGGGCACAACCGAGAAAGAAGCGGAAGCTGCGCCGCCCCTGTTCACGACACCTTCAGAACAGCGTGCGGCTCAAACTGCGATTGAGCTGATCCAGCACCAGTATGAGAGAAAACTGAAACGCGGTTTTCAGGAACTCGGTTCGCCTGAAATCAAAGGCGAACTTGCGAAAGCCGTTCGTGAGGCGATCAAACCAGCTCAAGGTGAACTTGAGGGCATTGGCGAAGAAGCTGATGTCGAAAAGATCGTCGATATCGTGACGGCAAAGATCATCGAGCTGACGATTGAGATACCGGAAATCGTCGTGATCCCGACACGGGAAGTGACATTTGGGTTCAACGATTTTGACCTGACTGGATTGGAGACGATTTCCAAGCAGCCAATTTCCGACGAAATCCTCATTACAAACATGCGGACTGATGCGCGTTCATTTCTTGCGAGAGCTATCGAAGGCGCATCTGAGGAAATGCTTGAGAACTATATCGTTCGGCACCTGATTGAGTTCGATCAGGTCGATTACGACAGCCAGTCTGATCTTCTTTATAAGCTGGCGGGGCAGATGGTTACTCGCGTCAAATCCTATCTGTCAGTGCCCGAAGACGTTGAGAATGTCTGCCTTGTTCACGGCAAAGAGCTTGCACGGTTCATCTTCGAGCAGATGAAGGCAAATTACTGGGAGACGCCGACGGACTACCGCGCACAGATTTCACGCGGGTTTCAGGTTCTCAGGCCTCAGAATTTCAATGTGTCCGATCCAAGTCGCATCAAACCTTTCACGAACGCGGTCACTCCGCTTTCCGACACCAAGAAGCATGTCTTCACTGGTTTCAAAAAGTGCTGCTACCCATTCCAGAAATTCGATTCAGATGATGAGCGGCGGTTCGCGGTTCTTATCGACTCAGATCACGAGCCAAGCGTTACTCGCTGGATGAAGCCAGGGGCCAAACAATTCCAGATCGAGTATCTCTCCGGCAAAGGATATGAGCCTGACTTTGTGGTCGAAACCGACAAAGAAAAACTGATTGTCGAAGTCAAAGCCCGTAAAGACATGACTGATGAGATCGTTCAGGCAAAGGCTCGCGCCGCGTGTGAATGGGTGAAGCACGCGAATGATCATGCCAAGGAAAATGATGGCAAGCTCTGGCAATATGCGCTCGTGCCAGACGATGAGATCAGAGAAAACTCAACGCTGGCAGGACTTATGGCTGCGCATGGTAGGGCATAAGCCGTCGTGTTAGAAAAAATGTCAGCTGCAGCTAGGTGACAGCCAGATTTTTACGGCCATCTCTGCCAAGTGCTCACCGCGTTCTTTGATCTCGTGCTCGGACCAGCTTTCACTCTTCAAGAACCATTTGTTCAGGAAAAGTCCGGTGTGCTCTTCCAGCTTTTCGCGCTTTGCAAGAAAGCCCTTATTGCCGGAAGAGATGTTTAAACCACTCGTTATGAGTGTGAGGTTGCCAAGCGTATGAACAAGCGCATTGCGTTCTTGTGCGCGTGGATCATCGGACCATCGGTCGACGAACTCCCCTCCTGAGAACTGCCATTCTTCGGTCCAGGTTTGCGGCATGACGTGCTCGGTCCAGAGACCTATGGGCATTTGGCTCTTTTCGGAAAATTTTGTTCGGCTCGCCTCTTCGAGTTCCCACAGAACATCTTTGATGCGGGTTTGCGGTGCGAGTGAATATGCTGGCTTCGACAAAATGCCCTGACGAAACTCTCTATCATCGGGGAAGCGGGTGCTGTCTCCAGTGCGTGCAGCGAAGTAAGCTCTAAATGTGTCGAGGGAGGGGCCATCGTTCTTGAAAGTCTGGGACAGGCTTTGGAAAACGCGGTTCAAATTTTTTGCCGTTAGACCCGATAGCGTTCGACGTACGATGTATGAGTAGATAAGGCGATATAGCGTTTTCTTCTCAGCGTCATCGATATCACTGGCGCTAACTTGCAAGGCTACTGGATAAGCCGTCGTAACTTGCCATGCGGCAAGTTTCCGACCAAGCCAGTGCAAATCGGCATCATCTTCGAGCCGACCTTCAAGCGTTTCGTAGCTGGGGGCGTATTTCCCGAGTATGCGAAGTTCGTCTTCTACTTTTTCGAACCGTTGCTTACCCTTTGGTGCGGCGAATGCCCGGTACTCCGCATACAGTTCCCGCATGGAAATTTTCTGGCCGGTCTCTGCCGCCAGAACATGCGTGAGGAAATGATCGATCCTCGGACGCTTAGGGCGCGCAAACGGCGCTGCTTCGCGCCACCAAGCATGATCGAATGGGTCCCACAACTCCGAGTAAAGCTCTTCGATCTCAGCGTTTTCGCGCTCTGCGCGATGAAATATGTTGTTGCGAACGAGGTCCATCGCGAGAAGAGGCTCGCCTTTAGAGTTCAACGTTTCGAATATCACTTGGGCATCATCGTCTTCACCAAGTGTGATCACAACAAGCTTCATCCTGTTGAGGAGAGCCGTGAGAAGAGCTTCAAGCCTTTGCTGTGTGGCTTCTCTCGTATCCGTTTCATCAGATATCGTAACGGACGAGTTTTCTTCATCTTCCTCATCACTTAGCTCTGCGGCTCCGAACTGTGCGAAGTGGTCAATCAGCTGATAGAAAATTTCATAAGCGCGAAGAGCTCGGAATGACGTATTTTTTGGAACGCGATCGCCCCAATAATGTTTGGCGTATCGCGATCTGACGGCACTGTATTCGTCTTCAATGATATCGTGGAAAATTTCTTGATCGGAGGGAGTTGGTGTGAGCTTGAAGCGTGTAAGCTTGTCAGTGTCCTTCGATTTCAACTTATTGAACAGATAATCGCCAACGTGCTCGACCACATCGAGACATTCATGTTTGCGCGCGACCTCTCTGATAGCGGCAAGGAAAAGTTGAAAGGTCGTCAGTCTTTGCTGGCCATCCACGACTTGGACTTTGGGTGTTACGCCAATTTGTGCGGCTTCCCCAACCGGCGCCAGGATTAATGCTCCCATATAATGCTGGAACTTGCTTTCCCCTTCGAGAATTTCGATAGCCTTTGCTTTAACGTCTTCCCAGAAAGGGTCGAGCTGCCCATCATGCCATTGGTATTTGCGCTGATAGAGCGGGACCATAAATCGCCGCCCTTCAGCGAGGATTTCTTCAATAGCGTGATCGTCAGCTTGCATGTGAGCCCCCCCGACGGAATTTTTCGATTGTTCGTTCGTAGCGGTATCAAAAAGATATCCTCTCGCTTGATACAACATGACCAGAACGACTGTAATGATTTTACTGGGCTGGATTGTATTTGTTAACTGCAGAACTACCAGTCATTGATTTTTTACACATCTCTTTTCTCAAACGGCATTCTGAAAAGATTGAATTTTCTCTTTAATGCTGATCAAACGGCCAATCGTTTGTGCATGGTTCGGGGTGCAGGGGTGGAGAGGTAATTCTCCAAGACCTTTGCGAGTGGGTTTCAAGGGGCGCGATAGTCCCCTGATCTTCCTGAAGGGATCGATGGGTGCAGGGAGAGCGAAGTCTCTTTGCTGGCGGGTGTCGGGGGCCATTACCCTGACTGCTGATGAAACGGGCGTCCGTTTCGAGTGATCAATCGGCGATACGATTTTGGGATGAAACCTGCCCCTGACTTGGCGTGTAAACTGGAGCGTTCTTCGTCAGAAGATCTCGCAAAAGCTGGAACATCAGAAGTGGGGCTTTGGTGTCATCCAATGGCGGCAGAGGGTGCACGGGAGGTGAGCGCAGCGGCTCTCCCTGCCAAGATCGCGTGTAATACACGCACATCTTGCGCTTCAGCGAACATCAAGATGCCGAGTTCAAGTGATCCGGATTTGCTCGTCCCTAGAAACTATCTGACCGCCACTTAACGACACCTCTTGTTAGATAACGTCGCAAGGCTTGAGGCATCGCCTCATCATTTATTGAGAGAACTGTCGGCTCTGGAAAGCCTGCATTGTGCTTCGTTGCAACAAAGGGCCATGCCGTCGCAGGCTCATGTCCTATTGCGCTTACACCAACTCCGCTAAGGGATATCACGCGACCAACGGGATCATTGTGCACCTGATCGACATAAAGAAATTGATTGCCCGTTGGCGTGTGACTGTACTCTTCACCGGGCCGCGTCTTATGGGAGAGATTAATGATATCACGCCCCAGATTGGGCAATGCCACATACTCTCCAGTTAACGTGTAGTGATACGGCTCATGCGAATTAAGTTCGTGAGCATATTTGTAGTGGAGCTCTGCCGCCATGGGAGCAGTATCCGCATCAATTTTCAGAGCACACACCATGACGCGATCTAATTCGAAGTCGAGATAATGCGGTCGATAGAGACTGTACTGCCCCGACACAGCTTTTGCGCGCTCATAGGAACCTTCGTTGGTGCCGCCGAAAGCAGATTGTAAATAGTAGCTTTGCGGTTCGTACTCCCGCATGTGCGCTTCACGGTAATGCTTAGCGTAAGTATTATAAATCTCTTTGCTGAATCGGTTTAGAAAGTACTCGAGCCGCAAATGCAGATCACGACCAACCGACTTTCCGGCCGCTATTTTGTCGAGACCGTCTCTGATAGCTTTGGCGCTCTTTTCAGGTGGAATTTCCTTCAAAGAAAAATGCTCAGAGAACTCATATTCCTCTTGTGTAATTTTCTCAGAGATTTGGCGCGATAGTTTGGCCGGATTCCATTCTGGCTTTCGTAGCAATTCGCGAATGGTATTTTCGTTTGCCCGTGCTTTGACAGCTTCTTCTCGATTCAAAACACCACCCCAAGACTAGAAATTCGAACCCCTAGTTCGAACTTCTCTCAGAGTAGTCGTCAATCTTCGAAGTTCATTTTTTTGACGGATAGTCGCGCTTCGTCAATCCTCCGGAAATTTCATCTAAATTCAGGTGAAATTTCTTAGAAAGGAAGGATGCTCCCATGCGTAAAAACATTCCGTACAAAGCTCGATATCACAATACGAATCTCGACACTCAATGTCCCGAAGGACGCAGGCCATCCTCTATATTCCTGAAGAAGTCAAGTTCATCTGAGGAGTGTTCATATGACGATTACGGAGGTGCGATCCGATGTCCTATGTGAGCGGCCCTAACGAATACCCTGAACTTTCTCAGCGGCAACTCGAAGTCATGGGGTTGATGACTCAGGGGCGCAGATTGAAGGAAATGGCATTTGCACTTGGTATCAGCGAAGGCGCAGTAAATAAGCATATCAGCTGCATTAGAAAAAAATACCAAGCTGACACAAATGCTCAAGCTGTTTGGCGACACGCCCAAAGACAAAACAAATGCTGAAAACAAAATGAGGGCGTCGTCTGACGCCCTCATTCATCGGATTAGGCTGAACTCACCACCCGTCGATCATGGCAACCAGCATGATGAGTGCCGGGATACCTAGAACAATGGCTCCGATTACACCTAGGGCAATCCATCCGCCGTTGTCGCCCTCCGTATTTGCCGACGAAGTACGCCCCACATAAATAGGGCTGGCACTTGCTTTCTGTTGCGCTTCAAACGCTTTCTTTTGAGCGGCCATGGTTTGATTGTGGCGCCGCATTTGGTCACCGAGTTGCCATTGAGCGTCGTTCGGGTTCCAGCTCGTCCCATTGTATCCGCCCCAAAAGTCCTTACCACTAGACATCGTTCTCTCCTTTCTAAATTGACTTTGACTTGTTTGGCCCGTCCATTCTCTGTCCTTGAGTGCGCTCTTGCTTGATGCGCTCAATCTCCTTTTGGAGATCGTCTCGACGCTCTTTCATCGCTTCCCGGCCTATACGGTCGCCTTCGATACGCATTTGACCGGTAGGGCGAAGATGCATTTGCGGCGTCTCCGGCGTATTGAGCCGTTGATCGATAGCGTCCGCCGCTTTTTGAAGACGAGCCTGACGC
>CETS01296110.1_pt1 | contig 14011 bp, 18 predicted proteins | sample 356391 | NCBI WGS metagenome assembly CETS01 (sample SAMEA2622673, study PRJEB7988) | marine metagenome | isolation source: saline water (ENVO:00002010), including
TATCGATTTATCGGTAAACTAAATAGCTAAAAATTTGTTACACTTAACATAATCATCCTTATAGGAGCATTCATATGTTTGGCTTATTTCTGCGTAATTTGATGCGGGTTAAATTAGCAAGTTTTATCATGAAACTGATATTAGGTAAAAAAAATAATTTAAAAGGCACCACAAAGCTCACCATTCTAACGTTTGTTGTTGAGCAAATATTAAGCAAATTAATCGATAAAAAAAAGTCTTCTGGTAAACGGTGATGTTTTTTGGTGATTAATTTGTTAAGCCGTGGAAAATGTTGCTCTGACGAATGGTGAAAACAAATAAAATTTAAATACCTATTTCATTATTCGGATGTAAATGAATAAATAATCCACTGTTCTTTTTTTATCATTTTAAGTGATTGTTTGGGTAAATTTCCGGTAAATTTTTTTATAGCCTGCAGTCAAAATTTACATGCAATCGTGTTACAAACAAGCACTCTAACTTGCCATTGCCCTTTAAACTGTTTCCAAATATTGCAGGCTGCCAACGTTCCAATGCCCTGATTTTTATAACGTTTCATCACAAAAAATTCGGCAATATCCCACACAGTTGAATCGGGTGAAATAGGTGAACCTTGTTGCACTAAAATAAATCCTGCTATTTTATTGTTGACATAAATAAGATAAGGAAATCGGGTAGGCTCTATCCAATATAGAGGTAAATACTTATAACCATAAAAACCATTATCACCAATATCAAAATGAAAAAATTCGGTAAAATCATAAGCATATAATTCTAGCAAATTAGCCAGGATAGGTTTTTGCTCAATCGTCGCGCTCATTAACTCTAGTTGCATGGCTATTCTCCAAAAGAACTTAGCTTAAATTTTTTTGTCATTCATTCCAATCATATCTATCTTGAAGTGCTATTAAGTCTTTTTTGTTACGCACTTCAATTAATTGCACATGAGGATAGGTTTCTTTAAGTCGATTTAAAATCGGATTGACTCTATGTTCAAATCCCCACATATAGGTTAAAAGCGACCAGCTTACTTTCTCAGGACAATTAGGTGCTCGGTCTTGAATGCGCTTATTTTTGCAGAATAATCGTTTAAAAACTCGTATATAACAGCAGCTTCGTGAACAGTTAAAATAAAGACAGATATCCGCTTTTTTGTAGCGCATTTCGAATGATTTTGTAGAATTTCCATCGATAATCCACTGTTCTTGATTGACCAACTCCTGTTGAATAGCAATAAATTCTTCATATTTTCGTTCTTGCCAGGCATCTGTAAAAAAATATTTATCCAGATGATATAAAGGTAAATTAGTTTTTTGATGTAGTTTATAAGCAAATGTAGATTTGCCACTTCCTGAGCGCCCCATAATCATAACTCGTTTAATCATAATTGCCCTGCTAGTGATTTCTTTCCTGATCTTACCCCACTTTAATAGGCACATAATGATACAAAGTGACGATACTTCGTGTCAGTATTATTTCTTTGATAATAGTTAAATTGGCGGTGCCATGACTATTAAAGTTTAGACGATGATACAGGCGCATGCTTTGAATGAACAGATGTGTTTGCTCGTTCCACGGAGGGGGACGCTTGAAAAAAACTGGTCTTTCTACCATAAAGTTAACCCATTAAAGATGGGTAAAATGTATAATAGTGTTACATTTTTGAGGTGTATATATACAACCGGAGCTTAACCCAGAAGATATAATAGTTATTGATAGCGGTATTTCTTGGGTGGTTCATGATAATTTCTTTTCGCAGCTTATCAGAGCAGGATTTTTCAATGCTTTTAAAATGGCTGGCAATCGATCCTAAAGGGATTATCGGCGAAAAAGAATTTGAGATAGGTGCTTTTTTAAGAAATCCGTTCTGCGTGGTTGAAGATCCGCAAAAAACTAAAGAAATCGCGCGCATTCTTGATCTCATGATTGAGCTAACGGGTTTTGACCGGCAAAGAGTATTGAGCTTTTGTATAATACAAGCCGTTTTATGTATCTGCTGGTATTGTGAGAATAAAATGCTTGAAAAAGCGCATCAGCTAACAGCTTTCGCTGAGCGATTGTATTCATTAAGTGCGGGAGCCAAACATTGACTTTCAAACAAAGCTGGGAAAAAACAGACTTACAAATACAATTGCCTACAAAATCAATCAACGCGATGCTCAAAATGGCGTTTCCTCATAAGGAGATTTCGTCTTATCAATTGATTTATGGAGGATGCGCCAACCTGAACTATAAAGTTCAGGTTAAGGGTAGTGATGATGAAGTACCTTACTTACTGCGTATTTATCTCCGTGATAGCGATGCGAGTTTTCGTGAAAAAAATTTAGCCATTTTGCTAAAACAAACGGTTCCAATCCCCAGCATCTACTTTATCGATGAATATAGACATTATCATTTTGGTATAGCTCAACATATTTCAGGAATTACTTTACGAGATTTGTTATTGGGCAGCGAGCTTTATGATTTGCAGACCCTTATGTTTGATGTGGGCGTGATGCTTGCTCGACTTCAAAACCACCGCTTTTTAAAATCCGGGTTTTTTAATTCAGATTTAAAGGTCATAAAACCAGTATCAGAATCTGATTTGGTGGCCTTTGCAACAGAATGCATGCAGCATGAAAATGCCATCAATGTGCTCCAGCCTAATTTGCTCGATCGCATCCGCTATTATCTATCCACATCCAAGCATTGTTTACCAAATGAAAAAGAGTCTTTATTGGTTCATGGAGATTTTGACCCAGCTAATATTTTAGTAGAGAGACAGAATGGTCAATGGTGCATCACCGGTATTTTTGATTGGGAATTTTCTTTTTCTGGTTCGCCTTTATGGGATATTGCCAACATGTTACGTTACGCGCATGAAATGCCTGCCACATTTGAGGATTGTTTCATTCATGGGTTAAAAACAGGCTATAATCTACCTCCCAATTGGCACATCAGTATCAACTTGTTAAATCTACTCTCTTTACTGGATTGTCTTGTTAGAAGCTCGATTAAGAATGAGCCAAATCGTTGTCAGGATATTCGTGCCTTAATTGTTCGTATTATTACCCAGTTGGAAAGCTACCATGAATAACCAAAGTTCTCAGCTTGCAACCCGACGCCTTATTTTGCGACCTCCAAGACTTGGCGATGAAAAACCTTTAAATCAAGCGATTAACCGCTCACTACCTGAACTACAGCGGTGGATGCCATGGGCAAACGATCCGAGCATGCAACCAACCATTCGTTATGTTAAAGAGGGCATTAACAGCTGGGAATCAGATGCTCTTCATGATTTTCCATAAAGAATCACAACAAATTATTGGAGCCAGTGGCTTTAATGATCGTTCTAAACTAGAAGTACCACTATTTGAAATCGGTTATTGGTTAGAGACTGCGTTTACAGGTCAAGGATTTGCTACAGAAATGGTATACGCATTGACTGATTTTGCATTTGAGTCGTTCAAAGCTGCTCGTGTTCAAATTGTGACACAGGTTGGCAATGAGGCCAGTCGGAGAGTTGCTGAAAAATGTGGATTTATTTTGGAGGCAACGCTTAAAAATTATTGTGTGGATTCTTTATCTAAAAAACTTTCGGATGATTGGATTTTTGTACGTTTCACAGAATAAATGATAATGTAACTCTAGTGACTTACGAGAGATAAGATGAAGTTAACCTATGAGTCTGAGCCAAAACAAGAAAATATCGATTTTTTAAGTCAAGGTATTTCTGAGTATGCTTATTTAAAAAAAAGGCAGCAGCCTATAGAAACATTTGCTTTTTTTATGCGCGATACAGATGAACTTATTATTGGTGGGTGTAATGGCAGTATGTATTATGGCTGTCTCTACATTGATCAATTATGGGTGAATGAACATCACAGGAAACAAGGAATAGGAAAGCAATTAATTGAAGCGAGTGAGTGTTTAGGTAAAGAAAAAAAATGTCGGTTTTCTACCATTAACACTATGGATTGGGAGGCTTTAAGTTTTTATCAGAAACTAGGATATAAAGTGGAGTTTCAACGTGATGGATATGAACATCATTCAATTTTATATTTTTTAATTAAAGAATTTAATAATGCAGCCTAATCCCAACGAACTGTATCCAATATCAGGATCCGAGCGCACCGTATTTTTAAAGAACATCATTAAAAACCCAAACATTATTGTTGGGGATTATACCTATTATGATGATCCAGTTGATGTGCATAATTTTGAAAAGAATGTGCTTTATCATTTTGATTTTATTGGCGATAAGCTGATTATTGGGAAATTTTGTCAAATAGCCACCCATGTTAAATTTGTAATGAATGGCGGCAGTCATCATTTGGGTGGATTTTCTTCTTTTCCGTTTATTATTTTTCAATCTTATTGGCCTGAAGTACCTTTTATAGAAAATCGTAAGAAAGATACCGTGATTGGTAATGATGTATGGATTGGGTATGACGCGACTATTATGCCAGGTGTGACCATTGGTGATGGCGCTATTATCGGCACTCGTGCTGTAGTGACTAAGGACGTAGCACCGTATGAAATTGTAGGGGGCAATCCTGCACAAGTAATAAGCAAACGTTTTGATGAAGAAACGATTGATTTTTTGCTGAAGCTAGCGTGGTGGAATTGGCCCATTGAACAAATTAAAGCACACGTTTTAGACATTATGAATGGAGATAAAATGGCATTGAGCGCTTTAATACCATGACACCGATTGAATGATTAACCACTTGGATTATCGATGAAAAATCTATAGGTGCAGAGTATGCACAACATGCAGTCTTTTCTTCATGAACAAATTATTGAAGTTTTTCCCTGTCACAAATTTTTTTAAATATCTTGTCTATCTTAACAAGGGTGAAAATTCACCCTTGTTATTTCTACCAATTACTTTTTTGCTGGATGCCCTCTACAAGCCACTCGTTGGAATGAGGTGCTTGTTTGAAATGCCAGGTTTCTTCGAAAGATTCAGCAGGGTTATTTTCTTCTTTAATAATCCCTGAAAAAGTGACACTTGCAACTTCGTCGTTATCAGGGGTTGGATAACCGCGCATCTGGGCATTTAGTTGCTGTACATCCGTTTGATTGATGCCTTGTTCGCGTTCACTAAATTGTATTTTAATTTCTGCAAATACGCTTGGTGAGGTAAATTGCTGAATATCAGTTAAATTTTTATCATCATAAGCTTTTTGTAAACGTATAAATGTTACCTTTGCTTGTCGTAAAAAAGCTTCTTCATCAAAATCGATATTGGATGCTGTTTGATTTAAATGGGTAAACGCATTGAAATTTAAGCTATCTGATTTTACTGAATCGGCAGACGCCTGATGATAGCCGTTTGCTGTATTAAATTGCGGTTGCATGCGCCGCTTGAGCCAACTGATTATAAAAGCTGCCAAGACACCGATAATTAACCAACTGAATAAGCCCTGCCCTATACCGTGTCCCATGAATAAACTGGTTAATAGGCTGCCAATCAGTAAACCACCCAATAAACCACCCCAACGATTTTTTGTGACATTAGATTTAGCACGATTGAACGTATTTTTCTTAAACGGTGTTTGATAACTTTTGGCGGTACGATAAGTGCCAAAACTGCGTCCCCCACCAAAGCGTTTTGCTGAGGCTTCATTAACGATTAAACTTAAACTACCGATTGTTATTATCAATAACATAAACCAAGTACGCATTGTTATCTCCTTTTAGATGGAAAATCATTATCGCTTGTTTTAACAGCACCAGATACAGTATGAGGCCTTTTAGCTACAAAAAAAGCTGAATGATTGTATGTAAATTCTTGTTGAGACGTTAATTTATGTATGTTGCTTAACGATTGAGTGCGCATATAAGTATTTTTTGGTTGCGACTCTAGAGTATTTTTGGCGGCTTCAGCTTTTAGTGAGCTTAACTGTTCTTCTAAACGACGCATTTGAATTTTATTATTAATTTGTATGATCAAACGTTGTACTAAAAACAAACTAAACATCAAGCTTGTAATACTAATACTTAATAATACATTCGGTGGCAGAAAATTAAGTCCAATCACAATACTTAAAAACACCAAAGCGCCTATGGCTTTGATAATAGCCGTGTGTTTGTGTTTGCGACAAATATACAAGGCTCGGATATGTTGTTCATCATATATGTCTTTTTGCAAATGTTGATAGGCACGCAGCTCTCGCTGCAAATGATAACTTTCTTTAATAACTTCAAGAATATAAGTTGATAATAAAATACCTGAAATCCAGGGCGTCATGACGCCCATGGTGGCTATCCATAAACTATAACCGGTTAAACTTAAGATAAAATTACCTGAGATAAATAAAGCTTCTGAAGTTTTTTGCGATAAACTTTTCTCTTTTTCGATATGATTTAGATATAAATATAAGCCTGTTTTGGCTAAAAGATAGCTAATGCCGGTTATAGGAAAGGTTAAAGGCCAAATAAGCATATGATAGATTGTGCTTATTATTGCAAGAAATAATGCCGGATTTAAAAAACCAAACAAGGCAAATAAACCAATAATTAACCCTATGCTTATCAGTAAAGCGGCTAGAAGCAAACCATATCTTACTTCTTTTGATAGCGTCATTTGGGTTTTAGACTTTGATTTTCATGAGTTTAATTATCTTTTTCTTGCTGTTTACGACAATTATTTTTCCATTCTTTATCAATGGTGCCAGGTGTCAATGGGTTAAGTTTTGCATCCACCGCAACCCTTTCATCGAAAACAAAACAGTCGCCCTGCCATCTAGACTGCTCGATGGGCATCACTTTTAAATAATTTAAAATTCCCCCATTAAGCTGATACACTTTATCAAACCCCTGTTGCATTAAATAAGCGGTTGATTTTTCACACCGAATGCCACCTGTGCAAAACATCGCAATTTTCTTATGCTTCTTATCGTCTAAATGTTTAGATACATAGGCTGGAAAATCTCTAAAATTAGCTGTATTTGGATTAATCGCGCCGGTAAATGTACCTAACTGCACTTCATAATCATTACGCGTATCAATGACGACCACCTCAGGGTCTTGTAATAACTCATTCCACTCATTTGGGTTAAGATGCTTGCCTGTTTGTGCTTGAGGCTGCACGTCAGAAGCTCCTAATGTCACAATTTCATGGCGTAATTTTACTTTGGCTTTTTGAAAAGGATTAAACGCACTGTATGTTTCAAAAAAAGAAAGTGCCGTGGGCGCGCAACACTCGCGTAATAACGCCATAAGGTGGTCAATTTGTATGCTTGTTCCACAAAAACTGCCGTTTAAACCCTCAGTGGCTAAAATAATCGTACCGGTAATATTTTGCTGTTGCATGGCTTTAAGCAACACAACTTTTTTAGCCTCTAAGTCACTGAGTGTCACAAATTTATAAAAACTCACAATTGTAAAATCTTTCATGTTTTAACCTAATAAATCTAAAAATTTAAGAATGATAACGACTTAAATGTCCTGATAAAATTTCAACCACTTGAGCCAGCCATTGTTGATTATCTTGTCGAACCAACGTATGTGCGCGAGCATACAGTATTTTGTCAGCAGAACACTGCAACAATTTACTTAATGAATGAGTGGGTATTAGAGCATAAAAAAGACAATTTTGACTGATGGTTTTTAAACCACTATCACGCAAAATAACTCCAAATGGTTTGTTTTCAGCCATAACATCTTGCCAGGCTTGAGCAGATAATTGCTCAACATTCATCACAATAAACGCGACTTGCACCGTGCATGCTTTTTTAGGGTGCAAAGATTGAACCCGTAAGGCATTTTGCGCGACATTAAGCGTAATGGCTCTGGCATAAAGACGTTGATTTTTATCAAAATGGGTTTTAAGTACTTTCATTTCACAAGTAGATTGATAAAAATCTTCCAGGTTTTGCGTCATTAAAGGTTGGGTTAATAAAACATCATACGGATAAGGCAGCGCACCCATAGCCACATGACGAGCTTGAACATTCGTCAAAAAAGCATGGAATAAAGCTGATTGCGTAGTAGTAATACTGGAAAAATAATCAATCAAAAACATAATTTAGCAAGGTAATTGCATAATTATTATGCGATACGCGAGTATACCACAAAATTAAAAACGTGGTAGCGTGGTGTGACCAAGCGTTTGCTCAAGATAAGTTAAAATATTCATTTCTTGAGGTAAATCATTGATAAGCGTTTGAGGTTTAAAAATTTTTAATAAAAAAACGATTGTTTTATAACTTGGTAAATCAAGCGTTAATTTAAGTTCAGGCAAATATATAGATTTGGACATATGTTTTAAAAGCGCTGCAACCTCAGGCGGTATATCATTTAAATGTTCATCATAGGCATAAGGTTTAAACTGAGCCAGCCACTGGGTAAGTTGAAGATTTTGTTTAAGACAAGCTTGATGTATTTTTAACGCAGTGATTAAAAGCTGATTGACATACACTTCTTGTGCGATAAGCTTTTTGGCATGCTGATTAAATAGCGCTATACGCGCGTCTTTATCATCCAAACTATAAAAAAGTGCTTCGGACCTTGATGATAAGTTTAAAAGTTTAGTTTGAAGTATTTGCAAAAACCTATCACGGGCATGCCACTCATTTAACGGCACAGTTTGTGTTAATAAAAAAGGATGCGCTTCTTGCATTAAGGCCAAGGTTTTTGTATGAAATTCTAGCAATGAAGCGTAACCGTAATACCCTATTTGACGATTAGCCACACCTAACACCGTCTCTAATATTTTTGTCAAAGTTAGGGGTGTATAAGCTAATTGCAGCGTGTTTTGTAGAAGATATAGACATTTTTTTAACGCTGCTGGTTGATGTCGATGTCGCCACGAAGATGCGCTGTAAATGGCTAAAATGATGGGCACCAAATGATAAGGTGCGACGCCCAAATGGGTGAGTTCCGATTCTGCTACCACACAACTTAACATCTGCTTCACTGATTTTTTATTAAGTAAGAGAGCGCTTATTGTTTGATGTTGATAATCAGGTAATGTTAAGTCAAAAATGGTATTAATCAGATACAAATCATCGACCTCATGCACCATACTGTGATAAAAAGCACTCAAAATACCATACGCTTCGGTGTTTTTTTCTGTCGCAGGAATAATATTATCGAGTATTTGCTCAAGCTGATTTAGATGAGAAACAGTCAGTGTTTTGTTTGCATAAATATCAGTCGATAACCATATGTAGTAAGCCCGCTGGGCATTTGGTGGAAATAATAAGCGAATATGACCCAAACCGCGGTGAAAAAAACGCTTGGGACTGGTAAGGTTATTTTCTATACGTAGAAAATAAGGTGCTACGGGTGATAAAGGCACACACAGTTGTTTGATACTCCAACTAAATAACACCCTATCTAATAACGGGTGACCAACCTCAGCCAAAGATTCAATGGCTATGCTGGTTTGAAAAAAGGAATGATGACTTACCATGCACAACCTGCATACACTGCCTACGCTGCAATGTATTAATTATAGTACATTATGTAAAGTTTAGATTCTTGTTGATCTTTTATTACCTTTTATCAGCTGCTACGCCAACCTCTAAACTTGGCGTTGTGAGCGCTTAGAAAATAACCTAAGATAAAACTTCAGGATTTATTACAAACAGGAGAACTTAATGGCAACTGTTTTATGCGTATTATACGATGACCCAAAACAACCTAACTCAACTGCTAAACGGGCGAGTTTACCTGATATTACGCAATATCCTGATGGTCAAAGTCTGCCCTGCCCCAAAAATATTGATTTTGTACCTGGTGATTTATTAGGGCACTTAGGAGGTGGGCTAGGACTTAAGTCCTTTTTAGCCGAGCAAAATCATACCTTTATCGTAACCGCTGATAAAGACGGTGAAGACTCTGAATTTGAACGCGCTTTACCCGACGCTGATATTGTTATCTCACAGCCCTTCTGGCCAGCTTATTTAGATGCAAGGCGGCTTGATAAAGCAAAAAAACTTGGGCTTATCATTACCGCTGGCATCGGCTCTGATCATATTGATATTACTCACGCTTTGCGTAAGAACATCACCATCACTGAAGTAACCTACTCTAATAGCATCAGTGTGGCCGAACATGCGGTCATGTTAATGTTAAGCTTGGTGCGTAATTATTTGCCAAGCCATCAGACTGTGCTTGATGGTGGCTGGAATATTGCTGATTGTGTACAGCAATCTTATGATATTGAAGGTATGACCATAGGCTCTTTGGGGGCAGGTCGGATTGGCTTAGCGGTGATGAAACGTCTACAAGGCTTTGATGTCAAACTGCATTACACCGATAAGCATCGCTTGCCCAAAGCCGTAGAGCAAGCGCTTAATCTAACCTATCACGCTAATTTAAATCAGATGGCGCCTTTGTGTGATATTTTGACAATTAATGTGCCGCTACATCCTGAAACCAAACACTTAATTAATAAAGAGTTTATTCAAACACTGAAAAAAGGTACTTATATTGTTAACACCGCACGGGCGCAAATTTGTGATGAAAAGGCGATTGTTGATGCTTGCAACACCGGTCATTTAGCCGGTTATGCGGGTGATGTGTGGTACCCACAACCTGCACCCATCGATCATCCCTGGCGTTATATGAAAAACCATGGCATGACCCCCCATATTGCCGGTACCAGCTTATCCGCTCAGGCGCGTTATGCAGCAGGTACGCGTGAAATTTTAGAATGCTGGTTTGATAACCGCCCAATTCGGGAAAGCTATTTAATTGGCGCCAATGGTCAACTGAAAGGTGCAGGTGCCCGTGCTTATACTGTTGAAAACGCTTAAAACCGCTAGATTGATGCTTGCGGTTTGAGATACCAAAGGCGTTGTATAGGTTGCGATATCTTAGTTGTTTTTGCCCATACTACGGCTGATTGACCGTTAATTCTCTGCGGTTTATCAGTCGTTACAGCAATAGCAAATGGATAGGTTTCCGCAAGCTTGGTTAATACGTTTAATACCTGTTGTTTATCATGTTGCCTGTCTTGTAGCACCAGTTCATCAGCACGAAATAAAATACTTACTGCCTGCGTTTTTAAAGCAACCCTTAAAGCCTTTTCCAGCGCACGCCATTTCATAGCTTTTTTTTGTACTTTTTGGCCAGTAGAGGATGCTTGAAAGGATAATAATGGTTTCGATACGCCATGCGGTGTTTTTGATACTTGCAAAATTTTAGCACACAATGCATCAGCCAAATAACGATACCGCCCACTAACAGCAGGCTTTGTTTGTGGCGTGTTATTCATATAAATTGCAAAAGCTACAATATGGGCATTTGCGGTAAAAAGATAACCAGATAAGCTGGTAATGCCTTTCATGGTGCCGGTTTTAGCGCGTATCAAACCAAGCTGTGTTGGTTTTTTAAGGCGTTTTTGCAGGGTGCCATCACGCCCTGATACAGGAAGCGCGGCGATGTATTCATAAGCAATTGGAAAGCGTTGATATAAAAATGTTAATAATTGGACGGTTTGATCGGGGGTTAACAAGTCGTAGCGCGATAACCCTGAGCCATCGCTGAATATTGCGGAATTTAAATCAATGCCTGTTTGCACATGTAGAAAAGGTTTTATAACCTGTTGTGCTTTCTCCCAATTAAGTGGCCTGCCTGAAAGCTTATCAGCCGTATGCAAAAATAAACTATCAGCATATAAATTATCAGAGTGTTTTAGGGTTTTAGCGATGAGTTGAGCTATAGAAGGTGATTTATCTTGGCTAAGTAACAGCGTTTGGTGGGGTGCTTGTCCTAAAATAATATGACCTTTCAGCGCAATACCTGCCTCTTGTAACAGATGTTTTAACACCTTCTGGGTATAGAGCAAGGGGGTTCGCACCGCCAACTCTTGAACCAAAGCATGCTCAGTTAAACCAATACAGCCATTAAGAACTAATGCTTGTGTCGCATCTATCGTAAAATGAATGTGACAATTTTTAGCGTCTTTTTTAGTTATTACTTTATTAATAAGCATGTGCTGTTGGGTTTGATGGGATGTTTCAAGAATCGCCGGTTTACCTGCTGTATCATTTGGGTTAACTGTTAACATAAAACGATTGTGGTCTAATACAAGGGGTGCAATAGGTGCACCATAGCCAAAGGGTAAATCTTCTGTCATACCGCCAGGAGCATAAGGGCTGATGTTCTGATAGCGACTTACCAGCACCACATCGCCTTGTATTGATTGAATGGACTGCTGCTTTAAGCTATTTATCATTGCGGCTAGACGCGCGCTGCTAAATGACGGATCACCCGAGAGATGCACATAAAGATGCCCTTTTAATTCATGCTTATCCCAATTCGTGGCATCGGTGGTAAGCTTGTTGGTGAAATGATAATCAGGACCTAGGGCAAGTAAAGCCGCCGCAGTTGAAAAAAGCTTCATGTTACTTGCCGGAATAAAGCTGTTTTGAGCATGCCGCTTGTATAAATATTGATGCGTGGTTAAATCTTTAATTTCAACCCCAATATTGAGGTGTGGGTCAATTTGATCAATCAGATGATTGGCATCTTGAGTAATATCCGCTTGCGCAATTGCTGTACTTAGCAGACAAATAATCCCTATTTTGAGTGGCTTCATGCCGCTTATCCTTAATAGACGTATTCATCATCATAACGTAAGCCCAAACGTTCAAGAAGGCCTATCAGTGTTTCTTCATCAAAAAACTTAATTTCAAGCCAGCCTGAAGCTTGGTGTTCGTCTTGCCTGATATGCACAGGCGCATTGACTTGTACTGCTAGGCAATGGGCTAAATGCGCTCTATCAATACATGCTTCGTGTTTATCTTTTTTAATGCATTTATGCCAGGCTCGGGCTTTTTGCTCAATGACCCGCACTGACCACCCTTTTTGTCGAATTTCAGCTAGAAAGTAGTGCTGCTGACTGGCCGGCATGTTAACCAATAAACGTGCATGTCCTAGTGTAATTTGTTGTTTTATGAGTGCCGTTTGCACCTCTGATTCAAGCGTTAATAATCTTAAGAGATTGGCAATGTGGCTGCGTGATTTACCCACCATTTGTGCTATGTCATCTTGTTGCAAGTCAAACTCTTGACGCAGCCTATGATAAGCGTGTGCTTCTTCAATAACATTTAAATTTTGACGCTGTAAATTTTCAACCAACGCCAGCGAGGCTGCTTGTTTATCGCTATATTGCCCAATTAAACAAGCAATGGTGTGAAGGTTGGCCAATTTAGCGGCACGCCAACGCCGTTCACCGGCAATAATCTCATAGCGATGACTACTTTTCTCCCGCACAATCAAAGGCTCAAGTAAACCATGTTGTGCAATTGACTGCGCAAGCTGGGCTAAAGCTTGTTCATCAAAGTGTCGGCGTGGTTGGTAGTATCCGGGCTCCAAGCATTCAAGTGCGAGCAATTGCGGCACTAACATGCTTTTTCTAAGACGCTATAAAAAAAGCCATCACCACCATCAGGCTTTGGCAATAATTGTAGGCCATAGACTGAGGATTGGTGCTCAGCAATAGGTAGACAGCGCGCATCAGCGTGATGGCTTAAAAATTGTTGAATTTGCCGCGCATTTTCATCATTTAACACCGAGCAAGTCGCATAAACTAAACGCCCACCAGGTCGCAATGTTTGCCATATATTAGTTAAAAGACGTGCTTGTAGCGCCACAACTTTTGCAACATCTAGGGGCGTGCGTAGTAACTTAATATCAGGATGACGTCTGATGACACCTGTGGCTGAGCATGGCGCATCTAGCAAAATACGATCAAATGGTGTTTTATCCCACCAACTTTCAATATCACAAGCATCGGCACAAATGAGTGAGGCATGTAGATTTAGGCGTGTAAGATTTGCAGTAACACGCTCTAAACGTGTTTTATCCACATCTAAACCAATACATTGCGCACCAGGCATAGTTTCTAATATATGACCAAGCTTGCCACCAGGCGCACACCCTACATCCAATATCCGCAAATCAGCTGTTAAATTAAGTAATGGTACAGCACGTTGTGCAGCCTCATCTTGTACAGATACCAAGCCTTCGGCAAAGCCTGGCAATTTATCCACGGCGCAAGGCACAAGAA
>CETS01026253.1_pt1 | contig 13891 bp, 11 predicted proteins | sample 356391 | NCBI WGS metagenome assembly CETS01 (sample SAMEA2622673, study PRJEB7988) | marine metagenome | isolation source: saline water (ENVO:00002010), including
TCTGCTGGTGAGAAAACGGGTCTTGCGGCCGGTCGACCATCCGGCCCCAAATACCGATAAATACGCGATCAGCCGCCTGCCGCAGCATCCCATTGGGAATCCAGATCATTATACATGGCTTTGCTGGAGTTCCCGACAGCTGTTACCGCAACAATCAGCCCAATAACGATGAGCACCGCAATCAGACCGTATTCGATCGCAGTCGCGCCGCTTTGGTCAGCTTTGAAATCGCGCAGGCATTTAAGCAAGTGTCTCATGCAAATCCGCCCTTTCCGGCATAGTCGCGAATAAAACTGAAAAGCGGAATATCGGCCTCTGGCGCGTCCAGCTCCATCAATTCAGAGGGAGAAACAAACTTCAAATTCTGCCCCTCCTGGGAGGTCGGCTCGCCGCGCCAGTCGCGCGTCAGAAACACGGGCATCACCAGATGAAACGACTCATAGGCGTGGGACGCGAAGTTGAGCGGCGTCAGGGAAGATGGATGAATGTCCACGGCCAGTTCCTCCCTCAGCTCACGGACCAGAGCTTCTTCTGGTGTCTCGCCTGCTTCAATCTTGCCGCCCGGTAACTCCCAAAGCCCCGCCATGGATTTGCCTTCTGGCCTCTGCGCGACAAGCAAGTGCCCGTCAGCGCGCATGAGTATCCCGGCGGCGACATAAAGGATTTTCCGGTCAGTCATAATGTATCAGATGCGGATGAAGGAGTTTTAAGGGCGTGAGTTTAAGTTCGGTAAGCCCCGTTAATTTCGACGTAACCATGGGTCAGATCGCAGGTCCAGACCGTCGCAGACGAACCGCCAACCGCGACATCCACCACAATGCGGATTTCCTGACCGGAGACAGCTCTTGTGGCTTCCGCTTCATCATAGCTCGCCGCGCGCTGGCCGGATTCGGCAACCAGAACATCGCCGATATGGATGGTCATGTGATCGCGATTGACCGGTTCCAGCGATTTGCCAACAGCCATAACAATCCGCCCCCAATTCGCATCGCTGGCGGCGAGCGCTGTTTTCACCAGAGGAGAGTTGGCAATCGAACAGGCAATGGTCTTGGCAGAGCCGTCATTCAGCGCGCCTTTCACTTCGATCTCGATGAACTTGCTGGCGCCTTCCCCATCGCGAACAATCTGATGCGCCAGGTCCATAAACACCTCGCCAATGGCCGCGGAAATATCGTCAAAGCCGGCATCCAGCTCATCCTCGGTCAGCTCGACGCCACCAGTTGCGAACAGCTGAACGGTATCACTGGTCGAGGTATCTCCATCCACGGTGATATTGTTGAAACTGGCATTGGTGTGCTGGTTGGTCAGCCATTGGCAGTTCTGGGGTGTAAGCGGCGCGTCGGTAAAAATATAGGCCAGCATCGTCGCCATATTCGGCGCGATCATGCCTGACCCTTTCGCGATACCCGCTACAGAGATCGTCTTGCCACCGACCTTCACCGTACGGCCCGCCCCTTTCGGGAAGGTGTCTGTTGTCATGAAGGAAGAGGCGAGTGTCAGCCAGTCAAAGTCAGACGACAGACGCTCCCAGACATCTGGCAGCACATCGGCGATCAGGCCCGGCGTCACCGGCACACCTACCACGCCCGTCGCGCCCAGATAGCACTCATGCCGCGGTGCACCGGAAAGCTGCTCATAAGCGTCGAGCGTCGCGTTGTTCTTGGCGATGCCTTTTTCAAACGTGAAGGCGTTGGAATTGCCGGCATTCACGATCAGGGCCTGCGCTTTGCCCTCAGACGCCTCAAGCGCTTCACGGCACCAGTCAATGTCACAGGACCGCGTCAGCGAGCGCGTGAACGCTCCACCGCAGGATGCGCCGTGCGGAAAACGCACCACCATCAGATCGTCTCTGGAGGTTTTGTACATGCCCAGAGAATGCGTGGCGATCTGCATACCCTTCACATGCGGAAGCTCTGGAAAGCTTTCCGGCGCGAGCGGAGACCGGGTCAGTTTCATTGCTCTTCACCCTCATCTGTCGGTGCGCCGTTCTCAAGCGTTTCAATCATCGGCTCGCGATCACCGGCTGTTTCTGGCGTAATGATCGTTGAGCCATCATCTTCGATCGCCTCAGCATCTCCGGCTATCGAGTCTTGCCCCATCTCTGAGTCATTTTCTTCAGACAACTCCAGATCAAGCACCTCGGCAGTGTCCTCAGGCACAACAACCTCCAAAGGTTCGTCGCCGGTAATGGTCTGAATGTCGGCGCGCGTTCTGAGCCGCGTCAGCACTTTGCTGATTTCATTCAGCGTCAGAAACTGAACGATTTTGGGCCGCGTTTCATCAAATGTCGGCGGGCGCTCGGTGCGCCGGTCTTCAACCTTGATGATGTGCCAGCCAAGCTCGGTGCGGAAAGGTTGAGAGATCGCACCGACTGCCGTGCGGTTGATCACGCTTGGCAAGGGCTCAGCGAATTCTTCCGGAAGCACATAGCCGAGGAGGCCGCCTTCAGCATTCGTGCTGCGATCAATGGAATGGGCAAATGCGAGCTCAGCAAACTCTGCCCCACCCCGCAGTTCATCATAGAGCTCATTGGCCACATCCTGCGAGTCGACCACGATGTGGCGAACGAGAACCTCTTCACCAAGCTGCTGAAGCGCGGTCTGCGCCTCATACATTTCCAGAATGGCGGCTTCGTCGACTTCTTCTGCGACCAGGTTTTCGACAAGAATATTTCCAAGAATACGCTCACGCGCCGCCTGAAGCCGGTGGATGGCATTCTCATCTGAATTGAGATCACGTCGGATCGCTTCCTGAGCAAGCAGTTTCTGATCAATCAATTGCTGAAGAATTTCGTCGAACACCGGGTCATCGACGTCCAGTTCCTGGCCGGGGTCGATTTTGCCCTGCGCTGCCGCCTCCAGCTCAACCTCGGAAGCCCGGATTGTCTCGCCGTTGACGACTGCGGCAATGGTGGAATCGACGCGAATTGGGACCACTGTCGTTTCCGGAGCCGGGTCCTCACAGGCGCCCAGAGCCATGACGAGACCAGTTATCAGCACGGATGCGAAGCGTCTTTGCATTCTGTACACGTCTTTCTGCTTTGCAGGTGTTAGATTGACACCCAATAACAGGCTTCTTAAGTCAGTGCGATTGGGGGGTCGAGGTCAATTCACATCCTCGGGTCCCGAGTTCTCAAACAATGGCGCGCTCCATTCGTCGATCAACGCGCCGACATGGTTCAGACATGCTTCAAATCGCTAAGAAATTATTCGGATCCGCCAATGACCGCCAGCTCAAGCCATTCCGGGCCAGAGTGCAGCGGATCAATGCGATGGAGGCAGAGCTGGAGGCGCTTTCAGATGAAGCACTCCGCGATAAAACCACCGAATTCCGCACAACACTCGCAAATGGCGCAAAATTAGACAGCATCCTTGAAGAAGCTTTCGCTGTTGTTCGCGAAGCCTCCAAGCGTGTTCTGGGCATGCGACACTTTGACGTACAGCTGATTGGCGGCATGGTTCTCCACTCTGGGGCCATCGCCGAGATGCGGACCGGTGAAGGTAAAACGCTCGTCGCCACGCTTCCCGCCTATCTCAACGCGCTCGAGGGTAAAGGCGTCCACGTTATCACCGTGAACGACTATCTCGCCAAACGCGACGCCGAATGGATGGGCCAGATCTATGGTTTCCTCGGCCTGAAAACCGGCATCATCGTTCACGGCCTTGATGACCGCCAGCGTCGCGACGCTTATGCGGCAGACATCACCTACGGAACGAATAACGAGTTCGGTTTCGATTATCTGCGCGACAACATGAAATACGCGCTGAATGATATGGCTCAGCGCGGCCACCATTATTGTATCGTCGACGAAGTCGACTCCATCCTGATCGACGAAGCCCGGACCCCACTGATCATTTCCGGCCCGACGGATGACCGCTCCGAGCTCTACCGCACGATCAACGAAATCATTCCGAAGCTGAACGACGACGATTACGATATTGACGAGAAACAGCGCTCGGTCGTCTTCAATGAGGAAGGCAATGAGCACATCGAGCAGCTTCTGCTTGAGGCTGGCCTGATGGAAGGGTCGATGTATGACCCGCAGAACATTTCTATTGTTCACCACGCAAACCAGGCACTGCGCGCCCACAAACTCTTCCAGCGCGACAAGGACTACATCGTCAAAGACAAGCAGGTCATGCTGATCGATGAGTTCACCGGCCGCATGATGGAAGGTCGCCGCCTGTCTGAAGGCCTGCACCAGGCCATCGAAGCCAAGGAAGGCGTGGACATTCAGCCCGAGAACCAGACGCTGGCCTCGATCACCTATCAGAACTACTTCCGCCTCTATGCCAAACTGGCGGGTATGACCGGTACCGCGGACACTGAAGCCGCCGAGTTCATGGATACTTATGGCCTGCGCGTCTTCCAGATCCCGACCAACAAACCGGTCCAGCGTATCGATGATGACGACGTCGTCTACCGGACCGCAAAAGAGAAATACAAAGCGATCATTGAGGAGCTTCGTGAGTGCCACGAGAAGGGCCAGCCGGTTCTGCTCGGTACAGCCTCGATTGAAAAATCTGAGCTTCTCTCGACCCTCCTTTCACAGGCCAAGATCCCACACCAGGTTCTGAACGCCCGTCACCACGAACGTGAGGCTCAGATCATTGCCCAGGCCGGTGTCCCCGGTGCCATCACGGTCGCCACGAACATGGCGGGCCGCGGGACCGACATTCAGCTGGGCGGTAATCTGGACATGCGTCTGGAGACCGAGCTTCTCAGCCGTCGTCGCGACCAGATGAAGGCCGACTTCGAGCAGGCCTTCGAAGCCGAAGTCGATCGCGTCGCGCAAATGCCAAACGCGCCAACGACGAACAAGAACGCTTTGCGCCAGATGATTCCGCAGGAAAGTCTCGATCTTATTCATAAGAGCGTTGAACATCGCCATATCGAAGCGATCCGCCAGGAAATCGAGTCCGGCCAGCACAAAGAGCTTGTCGACAAGTTCAAGGGCGAGATTGCCGAAGCGAAAAAGCAGGCGCTGGATGCCGGTGGTCTTTTCGTCCTCGGTACAGAGCGTCACGAGAGCCGCCGGATCGACAACCAGCTTCGCGGTCGTACCGGTCGTCAGGGTGACCCTGGCCGCTCGAAATTCTACGTTTCGATCGAAGACGACCTGCTCCGCATCTTCGCCGCTGAGCGCCTTGATTCCATCATGCGTCGTCTTGGTATCAAAGAGGATGAAGCCATTGTTCACCCCTGGATGAACAAGGCGCTTGAGACATCTCAGAAAAAGGTTGAGCAACGCAACTTCGAGATGCGCAAGAACCTTCTCAAGTATGACAACGTCATCAACGATCAGCGTAAAGCCATTTTCGAACAGCGCATTGATTTCATGCGGGCCAGCGATGTCAGCGAGACCATCACTGAAATGCGTCACGACGTGGCCGAAGATGTCGTCAATGCGGCTCTTCCTGCGAAATCCTATGCGGACCAGTGGGACATTACCGGACTCACAGAGGAAGTCGGCCGCGTGTTTGGCATCCAGCCAGACATCAAAGGCTGGTGCGCCGAAGAAGGTGTGGCGAATGAAGAGATCATCGCCCGTCTGGTCGAAGCCGTAGATCAGGCCTACGCACAGAAAGCGTCCGATATTGGTCCCGATCGTATGCGCTGGTTCGAGAAGCAGGTTCTGCTTCAACTGCTCGACAAAGAGTGGCGCGAACACCTTCAACAGCTCGACCAGCTTCGCTCAGTTATTCACCTGCGCAGCTATGGTCAGCGTGATCCACTCAATGAGTTCAAGTCTGAAGCCTTTGAACTCTTCTCAGAGCTTCTCACCAATCTGCGGAAAACGGTGACAGGTACGCTGATGAATATTCAGGTCCAGCAAGGGCAGGCGCCATCGCAACAGCGCCAGCCCGAGCAGGAACGCGTCTAGTCGAAAGCGACAAATCGCCAATAAAAAAAGCACGCCGCTCTGGCGTGCTTTTTTTATCCGGCGGCTCGCCACATCGCTGTCAGAGGACAGCTTCCAGATCGACTTCACTGTAAGGCTTCTGAATAACCTTGGCGTCAGGGAAATTCTTCACTGTGGCAACGGTGTCGCCATAGCCAGTTGCAAAGGCAAATCGCACATTCATGGCCTGAAGCCGCATGGCCACGGGCTCGCTTGTTTCGCTCGCCAAATTCACATCGAGCAGAGCAAAACTTGGTGTGGTGTCTTCCAGTATCCGTAGCGCTTCTGACACATTTGATGCCGTATGCACCTGTTCTGCACCGAGAGATTTCAGGCAATCCTCGGCATCAAGCGCAATCACCATATTGTCTTCAACAAGCAGGACATCGCCGGACAGTCTGGCTTTGTCGGAAGTCTGGACCTTTTCAGATGAGACGATCGCACCGGTTTCCGTTCGATCATTTGCCCTGAAAGGCTCGTTTGAGATTTCTGAGACGTGGTGCACCGGGATTTCGAGATCGACTTCGAGACCTGTCGCAGCGAAACGGACGTCTGCACGCCCTTTCAACTCGTAAGGAACAGCGCGTTCGATCAAGGTTGTGCCGAAACCGCGTCGTTCCGGGTGAGACGAAATTGGCGGGCCACCGGCCTCGCACCATGACAGGCTCAGGCTTTTCAGCGAGTCGAATTCGATTTCCACCTTCACGCGTCCGGTTTCATTGGACAAGGCACCGTATTTTGCGGCGTTTGTCACAAGCTCGTGGATCACCAGAGACAATGTGGTAAACGCAGTCGGCATCAGCATAGCGTCTGGCCCGGACACAGAGATCCGTTGCGCATCATCCCCCAGAAAGGCTTCGATCTCATTGTGGATCAGCTCTCTTAAGGACGCCGGAGCCCAGTTCTGCTGGGTGATCTGATCGTGTGCACGCGACAGCGCGTGGACGCGATTGCCCAGCACATCCGCATACTCATCCAGCGTTCGACCCTCATCATAGCTCTGGCTGATCAGGCCACGGATCAGCGCCAGAATGTTTCGAACCCGGTGATTGAGCTCAGCAATCAGGATTTCCTGACGCTCATGCGCCTTTGACCGTTCGCGCAAGACGGTATCGGTCATCCTTAGAACGACTTCCATCAATGTCACACGCAGCGACTCAGCTGCGGCCACTTCGGTGTCCTTCCAAGGCATGCTATGATGACGAACGACTTCCTTCCAGGCTTCAAAGCTCTTGCGCGGAGTCAGTCGGATACCATTGGGACCAGGTTCCGCCGGCTTTTGAGGATTGCCGGCCCAGGTCACGGATTTGATGATTTCCTGACGGAACAGAACGATGTAATCGCGCGGAATGCGTGATACGGGCAGCGCCAGGAGTCCTGAGGCTTTTTCTGCGAAGTCCTCGCCCGGCGGATAAACATTCTTGATGCAATCAGTGGCATAGACCTGACCGGCAGCGGTTGTATTCAGAAACCGCATCAGGCTCAGGCCCTGTTCACGTGACGGCACCTGGCCGACCTGCAAATACTGCCCGTCTATCCAGCCGATCATACCGTCATAACCAATGACGTCCGGAATGGCGTTTGCGATCAGATCGAAGCTTTCGCCAAGGGTTGCGCCCTCGGCGAGTTGCGCCATCAGTCGGTCATGCAGTCCTTGCGCTTTTGCATGATGCTCGCGTTCCATATCCGCTTCTTTCTGGTCCAGAACCAGAGAGAACAATTGCGCGAAGATTTCAGCGCCTGTGCGAATGTCGAACGGAAGCTTGAGAACGCGCTCATGGTGGCAGGCAAACAGCCCCCAAAGCTTGCCGCGTTTCACAATCGAAACCGACATGCTGGCTTCCACACCCATATTCCGCAGATATTCCAGGTGGATCGGCGATACAGCCCGCGTGACGCTCAGGGACAGATCGAGAAGCTCACCTTCCGGATTTCGCGCCGGGATAACCGGGACACCGTCATCCTGAACATCACTAATGATGCGCAAAAGGCTTCGTTTATAGAGTTCGCGAGCCTGTTTCGGAATGTCAGAGGCCGGGTAGCGAAGCCCTTTGAAAGAATCCATTCCGGATTTCACAGCTTCAGCGATGACCTCACCGGAATCGTCCTTGTCGAAACGGTAAACCATGACCCGATCAATGCCGGTCAGCGCTTTGAGCTGGCGAGCGGCCAGGTCGCACGCCTCCTCAACTGTTTCCATCCTTGCGATGCGATCAATCATCGGGCGGACCAGCGACATATAATCCCCGCGGTGATCGCTTCGGCTTTTCTCAATCTCGATAATGAAGGTGCGTTTGCTCAGATGAACGGCGACATCATAAGCTTGGCCTTTGCCCAGCACATCAAGCCCAAAAATCCGCTCCACGGCATCTTTGCCAGACAGCAATTGCAGGCGCGTACGGATTTCATGCACCGCTTCCCCCGACATGACCTGTGAAATCGGCATACCGATCAGGTCTTCGGCGGCAATTCCGGTGATATCCACAATATTGATGGAGGCGTGACTGATGATCCAGTCGGGCGTCACTGCGATCAGGGTTCCAAATGACTGGATCTTGCCGAGCATATGGATCGGCTCACGATCGCAATTGGTCAGATCGACCTGATCGTCGGGAGAAATAAAGTCTTTTGCATCAGACAATGCACGCATCCTGTAGTTTTCGTTGAGTCAGTTCGAACGCCTTGAAAAAGACGTCAAAAGTGGTGTTTGCCGAGGCAATGATATCATCAGCGACGTCGCCGTTTGCTGGCGCAGCAGACAGTTCGGAGACGAATGTCTTCCAGAGATCGGCCTGATCGTCGCTATTGAGAAAGCGCCCCGCCCCCAGAACATCTGGATCGTCGCTTTTCGCCCATTGGCGGCGCAGAAGGCGCGCGCCAAGCTGAGAGCCAAGGATTACATAACGAATGCCAATTTCATGAGGAGCGGCCGAAATTGGATCCAGAACGGGTTGATCGAGGCCCGTCTTGAGAACAGACAAGTCTTCCTCAAGCAGGGTCATGCGATGATCGATCACATCCCTTAACGCAGGGCACCAGACATCGATCGCCGCATAGGCGACGATGTGTGCTTTCAGAAACGACGACAGTCCCGTGCAAGTCGTCAGGTCCAGGCTTCCGAACTTCTCATCAATCTGTTCATGCGCCGCACGCGTATCCTCGCGCAAACGCTGTCTGAGAGATTGGTTGTTCTGATTGATGTTCCCCGACACGGCCAATATGGCAGCCATGTCATAGTCCTTTATAAATACGCTTTTGATGGGGCGGGCAGGCATTTGCGATCCGCCAGTTCATTGCAAACAAAACGAAACGCAGCCGTCTGTAAATACCTTCAGCAGCTATAAGTCGAAACAAACAGGTTCAGAAGCTGCCAAATTTACCGGCCTGATAGTCCATGATCGCCTGTCGGATCTCATCGGGCGTATTCATAACAAACGGACCATGAGCCACCACGGGTTCATTGATCGGCTCACCATGGCCAAAAAGCACGACGCTGTCTTGCGTGGCTTCGGCCTGGATGCTGTCACCCGACCGGTCAAATCGGACCAGTTGATACTCTGGAACGGTGCGCCCACCACTGATCACTTCACCGCTCACCAGATAAAAGAAAATCTCCCGCTCACGCGGAACCGGCAGGTCAAGCTTCGCGCCCTTCTCAAGACGCAGTACGCTGATCTCCAGTCCGGTGAGACTTTCAACCGGCCCAGCTGTTCCATTCAGCTCACCGGAGATCACTTCAGCAGTAATGCCTTCGCCGAGTGAGACCTTCGGGATGTCAGTCGCCTGCAAGCCAATATAATTGGGCGCCGTCATTTTCAGCCGCGCTGGCAGGTTCACCCAAAGCTGCAGAATTTCCAGCGGACCACCCGATTGCTTGAATTCCTCGGGCGACAGCTCGGCATGAACCAGCCCCGAACCCGCCGTCATCCATTGCACGCCGCCGGCATGGATCACGCTTTCATGCCCACCCGTATCGAGATGTGACAGGCTGCCCTCGAGAATGAATGTCACCGTCTCAAAGCCGCGATGGGGATGCGGCCCGAAAGGAAGGCCGCTATTACCAGGCGGATAGGTCTGCGGTCCGTGATGGTTCAGAAACAGGAAAGGCCCGATCTGACCGATCTGGCGATTGGGCAATGGCCGCCGCGTCACCAGCTGGCCGATATCATCTCTTTCCGCCGGATAGGTGGCGACAGGCTGTCTCGTCATTCATTCAGGCCTTTTCCAGATCTGGCATGTCTGGCCCCAACGGCACGATCCCAGTCGGGTTCACATGCTTATGGCTCTCGTAATAGTGATGCTTGATATGGTCCAGATGAACGGTTGACCGCACTTCAGGAATCGCCAGCATGCGGGCGCGATAACGCCGCAGACTGTCTACCTCGCTAACCTTGTAACGGTTGCATTTGAAGTGGCCATGATAGACCGGGTCAAACCGGAGAAGCGTTGTAAAGAACCGGATATCCGCCTCGGTCATCTGATCACCAACCAGCCAGTCGCGATCCTTCAGATAGTCCGACGCCCAGTCCAACGTCTCGAAGACATCTTTCACGGCCCCTTCATAATGATCCTGGCTTTCCGCGAATCCAGCGCGGTAAACGCCATTATTGAATGAGCCATAGACACGCTCATTCACCGCGTCGATCTCGCTTTGCAGATGCTCTGGATAATAATCGCCCTCTTTGGCTCCCACGCCATCAAACGCTGTATTCAGCATGCGAATGATTTCGCTCGACTCATTGGAAACAATGCTGCGCGTCTGTTTGTCCCAGAGCACAGGAACCGTGGCTTTACCGGACACCTCCGGCTCAGCAATCTGGTAGAGCTCGTGAATTGTTTTTGCGCCTTCATTCGGATCCTGAATGACGCCCGGGCCGTCATCAAAGGTCCATCCCTGGTCTCCCATCAGCCAGTTCGTCACCGACAATCCGATCATATCGTCCAGCCCCTTAAGGGCGCGCATGATCAGCGCGCGATGGGCCCATGGGCAGGCATAGGACACATAAAGGTGGTAGCGACCGGGTTCAGCCTTATAGCCTTTGGCCCCATCAGGCCCTTCGCTGCCATCGGAAGTGATCCAGTCCCGGAACTCGCTCGTGTGACGAACGAATTCGCCATCCTCATTGGCAAAGCCGCCTTCGCCCGTGTGCCATTTTCCGTTCTTGAGATATCCCATGCGCGATCACCTGAATTGCCTGTCTGTCACCAACCCAAATCTGTGGCGCGCGTTCCCATATGCAAGGTTATGGAGAGAATGACAGACCGCGCCAGGTAGTCCGTTCGTCAGTATTTCCAGGAAAAGCTCACCGCCCCGAAACGCTGGGGCGTGGTCTGCTCTTCATACTGTTTGGTGCGCTCCACATAGGTCAGCCCAAGCTGGAAGCTGCGAAATTGCACCGCTGTGCCGGCCTGAAGGTCCAGAACGCCATTCCGCATTGAAACCGTTCGCTCATCGTCGCGGAACAGGCTGCCACCCAGAACAATGTCATGAGCCACATAACGTGCCTCTGCTCCGCCGAAGATATACCAGCTGAAACCGTCACTCGGATCGAAATACCCCGCGCCCGCCAGTGATGGCCTGACGCGCGGCGGCCCGAGATCATTCCTGAGGTCTTCTCCAAATCTGATCGTCAGACCAGCGCGCGCATTCGTATTCATGGTGCCGATGGTCGCGCCAATGTTCGGAATGATGTCTGCGCCAAGATCGGTCGAGCCGAATGTGGCAAGTGCGCGATAGCGTCGGTCAACGGTCAGGTCAGCGCCAACCTCGTCAGGGATCTGATTGTCCCAACCGCGAGGATCAGCCTCATCAAACAGTTTGTGAAACCCATCCTGGATCCATTCCCCGCCCGCAGATGGCCCCACCAGACCAACCCGAAGCGAGACCTGATCTACGGTATTCCCGGTCTCAAGGAGGGAAGTGCCTTCAATGTACAGATACCCGGCATAAGGGTGCTGGTCAGGGAGTGGCTGGGTTTCAGTAATGTCGTTGGGCGTAAAAACAGACTGACCAATGGCAAGGCCGCGGCGGAGCTTCGGCGCTTCATCGCGAGCCAGAACACCCGCAATTGCAGCATCGACTCCCCTCAGACTTCGCGTCTTGGAGAGCCAGCCAAGCCTCAATCCATTGGTATAGTTGCGATCCTGATCGCCAAACCAGTCATTCTCTATAACGAAGGTGAAGGTGCCACGCTCATCCCGGACGGGCGCTTCAACGGTGACGGCGTCCTGCGCCAGGCTCGGGATATGCGCAGCCGCAAGCCCAATGAGCGCGAAACCACTCAGCGCGCGAAACCAACCCATATGAACGCCCCACCTGTCCCTGATAAGCTTCAGAACTGTAAGGCAAGTCGATTTCGACTTCGTTTATTCTGTCAGGAAAGTTTAGGCGCCGGCGCAGACCGCGCCTTCCAGTCTACTGGCACCGCTCCAGCAACAAACGGATTTCAGTCATCAGACGGGTAATGTCCTGCGGCCGGGACAGGCGGTGCTCCCCATCCTTGATCAGATGAAAATCGCAATTTGCGCCCGCCAGGCGCTCCTGAACTTTCAGCGCATGGGTCCATGGCACATCGGGGTCCACCTTGCCCTGCAGAATGGTAACCGGAATGCTCAGTTCGATCGGCGCGTCCAGAATACTCCAGCGTTTCCCATCTTCGATCAATCGGCGAGTGATCGGATAGGGCTCGCCATAAGGGGTTGGACGCATCCAATGTCCCTCATGCAGGATTTTGGCTTTTGCGTCGTCAGACAGCTCCGGCCACATCAGTTTTTCGGTAAAATCTGGTGCAGGGGCAATCAGCAGCATGCCTCGCACGCGCTCTGGCCGGGCAAGTGCAGCGAGCAGCGCCATCCAGCCCCCCATGGAAGACCCAACCAGAATAAGCGGCCCATCGGTCAGCTCATCAATTGCGGTCAGACTGTCCTCGCGCCATCGCGAAATCGTCCCGTCAATGAAGTCGCCCGAGCTTTCACCATGCCCAAAATAATCGAAGGCCATATAGCCAAGCCCCTCGCTCTCGGCGAGCGCTTTCACGGCCAGCGCCTTGGAGCCGCTCATGTCAGAGTTAAAGCCAGATAGCCACACAAGTGTCGGTTGACTGGCAGCCGGCTCGATCTTCGTGTAGGCAATTGATTCGCCATCTGCCCGCTTCAAGATTGCCATGTGTGATCTCCAGATCTTCGAAAGGTACGTTTCGTTTGGTTAAGCCCGGCCTCACCGTCCTTCAAGTGATCCCGGAACTCAATGCCGGTGGCGCAGAGCGAACGACCCTGGAAATTGTAGAAGCCCTGGTCAAGAATGGCGACCGCGCCATCGTTGTCAGCGAAGGTGGACGCCTCGTGCCCGAGCTCGAACGGCTCGGCGGTAAACATATCGAAATGCCGGTGCGCTCCAAATCTTTGCTTACCCTCCTGAAAAACCGAGCTCGCCTGATCGAACTGATCGATGAGGAGGACGTCGATATCGTCCACGCCCGATCTCGCGCCCCGGCATGGAGCGCGCTCTGGGCCTGCCGCGCCACGCTTACCCCCTTTGTGACGACCTATCATGGGGCTTATAGTGGGACGAGCGCGCCAAAAACGTTGTTCAATTCTGTTATGGCACGCGGCGACAGGGTTATCGCCAATTCCGGCTATATTGCCGACCATATACGCAACCGACACGGTGTCAGCGAACCGCGCATGGCAACAATTCCGCGTGGCGCCGATCTTCGGATTTTTGATCCGGCTAAAATTGACTCCGAAACGGTTCAGGCCCTGCGCAAGGAACTCGCGGGTGATCGCCAATATTTATTCACCCTGCCCGGCCGGCTGACGGAATGGAAAGGCCAAATGGTGCTTCTGGATGCGCTGGCTATGCTGTCAGCGGAGGAGCGCGCCAAGATTGCCGTCGCACTGGTCGGCGACGCCCAGGGCCGAACCGGATATGTCGACACCCTCAAGGCTCGTATCAGATCTGCCGAACTTGACGATGTCGTCCGCATGCCG